>Ga0366819_10096_pt1 | contig 52719 bp, 44 predicted proteins | sample TotcelFGM3001N15_FD_207091 | JGI IMG/M metagenome (GOLD analysis project Ga0366819, IMG submission 207091) | Enriched cells from coal bed in the Powder River Basin, Montana, United States - Total cells FGM rep3 HSBNCT.FGM.300.1.N15 ... | reverse complement strand
GAGCGCGAGTATGGCTCGTGATAATCGGCTGGACTGGAACTGGGAGGCGGCGGACCTAACCCTTCCACCAGTTGAAACCTCCAACTCCAAACCGCCCTCGAAAAGCGTAACCCCTGGACCTTCAACCGATTAGCCGTCGCCAGACATCGCCATTCTTTGGGATCGCACCCCCCGATGCCATGCGAAGGGAGCGGAAATTCCTTGTCAACTGCGGAACAGTCCCATGAAGCCGCTTCGACGGCGGGCCCCGTCACCCTGCACGAGCGGCACAGTCGCAGACTGGGAAACCAATTCGGTCAATTGCTGGATGGAGATGCTCAGCGACTCAGCAGCCTGTTCCAGGCGGCCCACATTCTCGCCAACCGCGGGTGGCACCAAGCTCCGCAACTGCTCGATATGATTCCCCATATGGGCGGAATTCTGAGCCAATTCCCGCTGCAGTTCAGCGGCCATCGCCAAACTGGACTGCATCTCCCCGGCGACCGCCATCGAGGCGGTACGAAACTGATCGATCGCCTGATTCATTTCCGGCAGCACGGTGACCAACGCCTGGACGGCTTGCACGGTCTCGGAGAGTTTCTCTGCCTGAAGACCTTCCAGTTTCTGCTGAGCGCCGCTCGCGTGGTGTTCAAATTCCTTCCCGATGACGTTCCCCAATTCGCCGACCTTTGCCTGCCATTCCAGCAACCACTGCTGATGCTTGCGGAACGCGGGTTCCAGCACCTTGGCCACTTCGGGCGTCAGCGAGTGGCTGGCATCGTCCGACATTCGCCGCACGAGCGATTCATTGGTAAATGCCTCGATCCGGTCAAGCATCCCGTATTCGGTGCGTTTCAGTTCTTCGGTGGGAAACAAGAGCAGGATCGCCATCACCAGGGCAACGAAGGTCGTGTCAAAGGCGGTCGCCAGGCCCTGCGTTACCATCCCCATGGCCTCGATCATTTTCGCGCCCAAATTCTCTTGGTGCGCGGCGGGCACGGCAGCGTCAGCAGCGGGGTCGGCAGACGCCGTCGCGGCTGCCGGGGTCTCGCCGGAATCGAGCGAGCGGGCCAACGCGTTCACTGCCGAACTAATCCCCAACACGGTGCCGATGAAACCCAGAATCGGCGTGGCCCAAATAATCGACCGCAGCAGCGTGTAGCCGGAATCGATCGACGAGGCGTCGATCTGGGCATGGGAAGCCAAGTATGCTTGCACTTCCGGAACGCTGTTCCGCGAACGGAAGTGCTCCAGAGCCCCACGGATTCTGCGGCCCAAGATGCTGTCCTTGGACTTTGCCGGCAAGCCCTCGATGTGCTGCAGAAAACTCTCCACGTTCTTGGGAGTGATCTGAACGCCTGTCTGGAGCGGCATCAGTTCCAGCTCCATTTCCGCGTACTTCAATTGCCGTTTTACCGCGAGGTAGCGGAGCACCAGGATCGACACGCCCCAACTGAAGACCAGCGTGCTGACAAAGGGAACCATTCCGCGATTGGTGAACAACTGGCCGAGGTACGTCTCGCGGATGGCCAGAAAGATCGCGTACAGTATCACCGTGAGCGCACAACCAAACAGGCCGGCGACAATTGGATTCACATTGATCGTCGCCGGTTTGCCGACTCCAGATGCCTGTGCCGGCTGGAATTTCGCTCCGGCGGCCGCCTCGACTTTCACCGTCTTGCCGCAATGCGGACAGGGCCCCTGCATGCCCGCATACCGGGCATTGGTTCGAATGGTATTGGAACAATGCGGACACGTGAATTCGATCGTCGCGGGCATGATGCTCCCTACCTTTTCTCCGATGACGCAATGGAACCCGACACTTTCGCCGAAGCGCCCCTCGCCGCCCCGGAAGAATTGGAGCAGTCCGCAACCAGCAGCGAAGATTGCTCGCCTGATTGCCTTATCGACGGCGACGCGACTGCTCGCGTTCCTTCGCGCGAACCTGTGGTGCCCGTCGAAGATGTCGCTCCCAACCGGCCGAATCTATCCCGAGATGCCGTTCTATCTACTAGCTGGCGCCGAAACACGTCACCGGTGGTCGCCCAAAAAGTCGGTGACCATCGCACCGTGAATTGAAACCTGGACTTCCGGCGTTACCAAGCGTGTTATCGAGCTTCCGACCAATTCAAACCGGAAAAAAGTATAATAGGTCGTCCCAGCTTGTGCAACTATTTTCGTCCGAAATAGGGGGAAACATAGGGCCTGATCTTCAGGTACAGCAACGCCCGGCGAATGCACAACGCTGCCAGCTGACGCCGCTCGATGATCCGCCCTTCCATTTCACCGCCTCATTTCCACAGTTGATCAATGATCTCGACGATTTTGTCGACCAGCATCCAGGGCTGAGCGCAATCGAGCTAATTGATGGGCAAGCGATCGGGGTAAACGATGGATTGCTGCGCGGGTGGCATGGGGGTAGAGTACGGCTGGCCTCTTCTATTCTCTGTTGCGGGGGTTCTTCGGGTGTTGGAGAAACTCTGCGAACGGGTCACCAGCGTCGAATCCAGGGGGCTGGAAGCCGACCAGGTGCGGGAATGCTGCAACCTTCCATAGATCAAGGACTTCCGTCGCCTTGCGCGTTGACAATGTGGAGCGCGGTTGTTAGCATCAACACAGCCGCGGTCGCGGACGGCCTTTGATTGTTGTGTTTGCTTGAAAATACGGTTTCCGCGTGGTTGGTTTGTATTGCCAAAGGGGCGCGCGACGGGAATCCATTCCGTCGGCGTGATGCCGATGCATTCGTATCGCTTGCCAAGTGTCGATCGCGGGCTTGTTTCGAGCCTGGGGCACCGCCGACCCAGCCTCGATTTTCTGGCCGACGGCTTGCTGGCCGACTGGCGGAAGATTGCAGCTTGGGCGGCTTTGTTGGTGTCCGCGTTCCTCCTGCCCGCGCGGTCCTGGGGCTACACTCCGGAAAGTCCCGAAGTGTATGAGATGCTTGAGAAAGCCGTTGCGTATTTGGAGAAACCCCGCGAGATCACGGAAGGAGTCGGTGCCGATTGTCTGGTCGCGATGGCCTTGTTAAAGGCCGGCAAGGGGCAGGCCCATCCTCGCGTCCAGTCGGCGATTGCCAAGGCTCGGAAGCTGGCCGAGACAGTTTCTCGGCAAGGCATCTCCACGCATTGCTACAACGAAGCGATTACCGGGATTTTCTTGTGCGACCTGGATCCCAAGGCGTACCTGTCCGAGATCAACATCATCTTACAGGCGATGGCGAAACGGCAGCTTTCCAACGGTGCTTGGGGCTACTCTCCGCACACCTACGATGACACCTCGCAGACGCAATACGGCGTGTTGTGCTATTGGGCGGGGCATCAGGCGGGCTTGCAGGTTCCTGCGCGGGGCGTCGAGGCGGCCTTGCTGTGGCTGATGCGCACGCAGCACAGCGACGGAGGCTGGGTCTATTCGCCGAGCGATCCGGGGAATTTCGAGCGGCGGAATCAGGGGGTGGTGACGCATTCGATGGCGGCGGCCGGTTTGAGCAGCGTCTACATCTGCGCTCATTTGCTGGGGTTCGGCGCCGATGCCCCACGGTCGGCCAAGAGCGAGGAGAAGTCCGACCTGCCGCCCGCACTGCAGAAAATCGAGGCCGAGGACACGAAAAAAAAGCGGCTGGTCTACTTGCAGGCAACCAGTACCAACGCCCAGCAAGTGGCCCGGACGACGGCTGCCGGCAATGCGTGGTTCGACAAGCACATGAGCTACGACGTCAAGAAATGGACGCATTATTACATGTATGCCGTCGAGCGGCATCGGAGTTTTCAGGAGTTGGTCGAGGGCAAGGTTGTTTCCGAGCCGGCTTGGTACAACGACGGCGTGGAGTATTTGCAGAAAACCCAACAGGAGGATGGCTCGTGGAGGACGGAAGAGACGCACGGAAGTGGGCCGCTTGTTGACACCGCGTTTGCGATGTTATTCTTGACGCGGAGCAGCCAGAAGTCGATCCGCAAAGCGACGCTGGACGAAGGGATCCTGATCGGCGGGATGGGCTTGCCCCGGGACTTGACGAATGCCCGCATTCAAGACGGCAAGGTCATTACGCCGCAGATGGTTCGGGACGTGGACGATCTGCTGGAGCTGCTGACCAGTACCGAGGACAAGGGATTTGATGCGACGGCCCTGCCCGGCGGGCTTTCGCTGGACGCGGATTTGACCAAGCGAACGAGCCAACTCGAACGGCTTCGCGCCTTGGTCACCAACGAGAACTATGAGGCTCGGCTGGCAGCGGTCAAGACGCTGGCGCGGTCTCGCGATTTGGACAACGTGCCGGCGCTGATTTATGCGTTGAGCGACCCGGACTGGCGGATTGTCGAGGCGGCGCGGGACGGACTGTGTTTCATCAGCCGCAAGTTCCGGGGATTTGGCCCCCCGCCGCAGGCCACGGAGGAGCAGGTGCAAGCCGCGCGGGCCAAGTGGAAAGAGTGGTATTTGGCGATTCGGCCGGACGGGCAGTTGATGGATTGAGCGGTGAAGAAAGATTTTCAGGCGGGCAGACCATTGAGTACCACCACGGAATCCACACGACGCGAATCGGCCGAAGCCCGAGCCCTGAAAACCATGCGCACGGGGGCGTATGACTCCGTGGCGAGTCTGTTGATTGCGCTGCTGTTCATCGTGGGGCTGGCGGTCGGCGGCCTGTTTATCATCTGGCTGACCAACCGCTTGATGTTCTCCCAGAAGCCGGTTCCCGTCGAGTTGGTCGAGTATGCCGGGCGGGGCGATCACGCGGCCGGTTATGCCCGGGACATGGAACCGCCGGGGCCGGAGGAATTGGAAGAGGAGATGTACGAGCCCCAGGTCGAGGCGACGCTGGAGGCGGTCACGGACGTGGTCACCACGCAGGCCGCCGCCTTGGACTCGATCGCCACGGCGGCAGAGGCCACGGTCAAGGGGGGGGGGCGGCATGGGCGACAGCCGCGGTCCCGGTCCCGAGGGCGAGGGTCGGAGCGACATCATTCCGCCTTGGGAGCGTTGGGAAATCCGCTACACGACCTCCGGGTTGAGCCCCTATGCCCGCCAACTGGACTTCTTCAAGATCGAACTGGCCGCCGCCGGCGGAACTCCGTTGGTGGACTATGCGTTTAATTTGGCCAAGACGAAGCCGGACCGCCGCTCGGGGAAGCCCGATGACGAGAAGCGGATGTACATGAGCTGGCAGAACGCGGGCGGGCCGCTGGCCGCCTTTGATCGGCAATTGTTGGCCCGCGCCGGAATCCAGACTCAGCGGCGACTGGTCCTGCAGTTTTACCCCCGAGAAACCGAACTCAAACTGTTGCGTTCGGAGGCCGAGCACGCCAAAGGCCGGGACGCGCGCGAGTTCTTGAAAACGATCTTTGGCGTCCGCCCGGCGGGTGGCGGCTACGAGTTCTTTGTGATCGACCAGTTTTTTCGGCCGCGGCCGATGATCTAAGATCGCGTCGTTCGGGCATACCGCCCGCCCGGGATTTGATTAGAATAGCGGCCGGAGTTGTGACCCCCTTTTCCTTTTGAACGAACACACGTCGGACAGCGATATGAATTACGAGGGACTAGTCAGGTACGTGGGAAACGCGACGTACGGCGCGCAAGCACTCATCGCGCTCTGGGGCGCTTACTGTGTGATCATGGTGTGGCGCCGCGTGGCTCAGAAGCGGTTTCGCAACGAAGAGGCGCAGATCGAGTTCCTGACCTCCGTCGAGGAGCCGCTCGAGCGGGGGGACTATGACACCGCCAGCGCCATTTGCGAAGGCGACCAGCGGGCCGTTCCGCAGCTGACTCATCTGGCGATCGCCAACCGCAACTTGGGCTTCAGCAGACTGCGGCAGATCGTGGTCGACCGCTTCCAGCGCGACCTGATGGCCGACCTCGAGTACCGCATCAGCTGGATCAACATGGTGATCAAGAGCGCCCCCATGCTGGGCTTGTTCGGCACGGTTCTAGGGATGATGGGCGCCTTTGCCAAGCTGGCGGCGGCCAATACCGTCGAGCCCACCGCGTTGGCCAACGACATCAGCCTGGCGCTAATGACCACCGCCATCGGCTTGGCGATCGCCATTCCGCTGGGCATCTCGATGGCGGCGATCAATGTCCGCATCCGCAAGATGGAAGACCTGGTCATCTCGGGATTGACGCATGTCCTGGAAAGCCTCCGCGGCGGCTTGGAAAACCGGGGAGGCAAGGGTTGACGGATGAGGGATGAACGCCACGCGTTGATGGACTGAAGTCATGTCGGACAAGAAACCTGCGACGGAGTTGATGGAGCCGCTGATCCGCTCCAAGACGTTCGAAGAGACGGAGATGGAAATCACCTCCATGATCGATTTGACGTTCTTGTTGCTGATTTTCTTTCTGGTCGCGGGAAAAATGGATCCGGCGGCGGCGCTCAAGTTGCCGCCGGCGCGGTACGGCATGCCGGTGGTCGAAAGATCGTCGATCATCGTCACGCTGGCGGCCGGCGACGACGGCAAGGCCATCGTGTATTGCGGGAACGGGATCGTCGATGAGACCCGCGTGAGCGGCAACGACTTGGCGGACCAGGAGGAACGGGTCGCCAACTATGTCGAGCAGGAATTCCTGGCCGGGTCCAAGGAGAACGTCCTGATCAAGGCGGCCAGCGGGATCAAAACGCGGGAAGTGACGCGGATCGCCAAGGCGGCGACGCGAAACGAGAGCGTCCAGCAGCTGTACGTCGCGGTAACGGAGGTGAAATAGCGCGGTGGCCTACACGTTTTCCTGTCCATCTTGCCGGGTGCAACATTCGGTGCCGGAGCACTTGATCGGCCGTCGCGTTCGCTGTCGGCAGTGCGGCCAGGCGATTGTGGTTCCCCAGCCGAAGGACGCTCGCACGGCGCCAAAGCAGACGCGGGCGACCGCGGCAGAGCAAGCCGCCGCGGACGAGGAAGCCCTCGTGCCGGTGAAGCGAGCCAAGCCGCAGGAAGCCGAGATGGACATGACGCCGATGTGCGACATCACCTTCCAGCTGCTGATCTTCTTTATGGTGACCGCCGCCTTTGCGCTGCAGAAATCGTTCGAGATTCCCAAGCCGAAACAGGACGAAGCCAGCACGCAGGTGGTGGCCAAGGACCCCGAGGAGGATCCCTCGTACGTGACCGTCTACGTGGACGAGTTTAATACGTACCGCGTGGTGACTCCGGATTGGGACGTCGAGGCTCCGAGCGAGCAGGAGCTGTTGCGGAAGATGCGTGAAGCCCGCAATACGGGCAGCGGGGGCGTGGTGCCGACAAAGCTGTTGGTCAAAGCGCACGGGGATTCTCTGCATGAAAAGGTCGTAGCGGCCCTGGATGCGGGGACCGAAGTGGGCATGGAACAGGTCCAACTGATGACTATTGAGGAAAGCGAATGACACCGATGTCCGCGGACCGTTTTCTCGATCGCCTGGAAAAGACCGGCCTGCTGGAGGCTTGGTTTCTGCAGACCCTGCGGGAGCAGACGGCAGCGTCCAAGACCCCCGTCACGGCCGATGCGATCGCCAAGCGACTGGTCCGCAGCGGCCATTTGACCAAGTTGCAAGCCTCGAAGTTGCTGTCCGACGCCGAGGAGGACGCGGGGGATCGCCGGGAGCCGGCCGGACGAGCGGCGGCCGGTCCGCCCAAGCCGGCACAGGGCCGCAGCGAGCCCAAGCGAGCCCCCTCGATCGATGAAGAACTGGGCCTGGCGCCGCTGGATGACGAATCCGATTTGGGATTGGCGCCGTTGCCCGAGGACGCGTCGGCGAATCCGCCCGAGGAAGAGGTGGTGATGCTCGAGGACGCCAGCGGCAAAGCGGCCAAGGCTTCTCGGGCGGTGCGTCAGCCGCCGCGGCCGGAACCTGCCGGGCTGACGCCGTTGGAGCCCGTTGCGGGGCTGCAACCGCTGGACGCCGTCGGCGGTTTGGAGCCCTTAGACGGCAGCGGGCTTCAAGAGCTGGAACAGCAAGAGCTGGCCGAAGGCGGCCTGGCGCCACCGTCGGAGGCGCTGCGAAAAGGCCGACGCGTGGGCAGAAAGCCCCAGGCGGGCAGCCCCTGGGATTCCAGCCTGATGTACGCTGGGGGCGGGGGCCTGCTGCTGCTGCTGATTGTCGGCGTCGTCCTCTGGTACCTGTTGACCCGTGTCAGCGCCGCCGAGTTGCTGCAAGCGGCCGACGAAGCGTATCGTTCGGGTTCCTACATCCAGGCGATCCCCAACTATGAACGGTTTCTCGCCAAGTATCCGGACGATCCCAACGTCAGCCTGGCGCGCGTGCGCATCGGCACCGCGCAGATCCGGCAGGTGCTCGAGGGCTCGAAGGACAAACAGCCCGCGCTGAAAGCGGCCGAAGGAATCTTGCCGACGATCGAAAACGAGGCCGCGTTCGACGAGGCTCGGGCCGAACTGGCTTCGATCCTGCCGGAAATCGCCGAGGGGTTTTCGCAGCCCGCGAAGGTCGAACCGGACATGCAGAAGGCGCAGGCGCTGGTCGATCTGGCCGAACAAGCGTTGCAGCTGGTGAACAATCCGGCCTACATCCCCACGTCGCTGCGGAGGCCCGTCGAGACGCGAATCGAAAACATCCAGGAAGATCTGGAACTCTCTCGGCGGAACATCAACCAGAGCAAACGGCTGCGGGAAGTCGTGGAGGCGATTCGCCAGGCGACTCAGGCAGGCAAGACCGCCGAAGCCTACGAGGTCCGCCGCCGGTTGTTGGGCGAGTATCCCGGCTTGGACCAGAATCCGCAATTGGTTGAAGCCGTGCTGGCGATCACCCAGCGGGAGCGGGAACTGGTCCAGCTCGTTGAAGATCCGCTTGCCGCCGTCCGGGAGGACCGCCCGTCGGCAGCCGAATTCCGGGTGGCGCTGGCCAGCCGTCGCGGGGACGGCAAGCCCGGCAACGATCGGCAGATGGTACACTTCCTGGCCCGCGGATCGGTCTTCGGATTGCAGGCTTCGACCGGCCAGTTGAAATGGCGTCGGAGTGTGGGGTATGAAACGTTGGCCAACCCCCAGCCACTGGCCAAACAACCGGGCGCGGACGTGATTGCCGTCGATAGCCGCCATCAAGAACTGTTGCGGCTGCAAGGCGATACCGGCCAGTTGGTGTGGCGGACCCCGATCGGCGAGCCCTTTGCCGAGCCGGTCATCAAGGGCAATCAGATTCTGGTTGCGACCCAAAGCGGGCGAATCCTGGACATCGATGGCGAGACGGGGAACGCAACTCGCCACGCTAAGATCCCGCAACGCTTGCAAGGGGCACCGGGGGTCAGCGACAAGGGCCATCTGTACCAGGTCGGCGAACACTCGAACCTGTACGTGCTGGATGAAGCCACGCTGGAGTGCAAGGATGTTTATTACTTGGGGCATAAGCCCGGGTCCGTGGCCGCGCCGCCCGTGATGGCTTTGGGTTACCTGTTCCTGGTCGAAAACAGCGGCGAGGCGCACAGCGATTTGCACATCCTGGCGACGGACGCCAACGGGTTGTCGCCCAAACCGGCCGTCAAGCCAATGCGTTTGCAGGGCCGCGTGCTGGCGCCCCCGATCGTGGCGGGCGCCCGCGTGATCGTGGCCACCGATCTGGGGGCCATTCGAGTTCTTGAAGTCAACACCGCCAACGCCAAGACCCCGGTGACCGACATTGTGGAAGCGATCGTCGCTTCGTACAAGACGCCCGTCACCGGCTATCCGGCCTTCGACGCCGGCCGCCTGTGGGTGGGCGACGAGCGGTTTACCAAGTACGACGTGCAAACCTCCCGGAACCGCTTGATTCGCCAGTGGATCAAGGACGAGCGGGATGTGTTCGTGGCTCCGCCGCTGGTGATCGGCGACACTGTCTATCACTTGCGGCGGCGGAGAGATTCGCCGGCCTACACGGTCGCCGCGATCAGAGGCGACGATGGCCAGGTGTTTTGGGAAACCGACTTGGCCGTACCTGCATCGCTGCTGGCCGTCGATCCGGAGCGGAAGCAAGTCCATTCGATTTCCGCGCAAGCCGAGCTGTTCGAGCTGACGGCCGAACACATGCAGGCGGGACAAACGACCGTCGTGGACCAGGCGGCTTCGGTCGCCGGTACGGCGGCCCGTGGCAAATCCTTTGCCGAGGCGCAGGCGCTGGATCAAGGACGTTGGGCGCTGGCCAGTTCCCGCGAGCGGGGACACGTGGTCGTGTACGATCCAAATGCCGCCACGCCTGGAGCCCGGCTGCGGGACGTCTTGCTCCAAGCGGCCGGCACTGCCCAGGTTACCGCCACCCCCGTGTTCGGCCTCGGCGGCCTGATCACGCCGCTGGACAACGGCCAGGTTCTGCTGTTGGACGCCACCACCGGCGGCAACAAGATCCTGCCGTTTCAGCCGACCGTCGAGGCAGGCAGCAAGGTCGCCTGGAGCCGAGCGGCGGTCGTGGGCACGGAGCAACGCGAGTTTGTGATTGCCGACGACCGTCGCAAGCTGTTCCGCGTCGGCGTCAAGGACCAGCCAGAGCCGCACTTGGCCGAGCTGGCTCAGGTCCAACTCGAAGTCGACCTCGTTTCGGCGTTAGCCGCCGCCGACGACACCGTATACGGCGTGATCCGAGGCCCGAACAGCGACACCGTGGTGTCGTTCGCCGCAACGGATTTAGGAGCTGGAAAAGAGTGGCCGCTCGAGGGCCGTGTCGTGTGGGGGCCGGAATTCGTTGGCGGCCTGGTGCTGGTCACGACCGACCGCCAGTCGCTCGTGGCGTTCGAGGCGAGTCAGAAACAACGCTGGACCAGTCCGTTGAGCTACGGCCCGCTGGTCGGCCGTCCCTTGCCCATCAATGGCAACCTGCTCTTGGCTTCGCTGTCCGGAACCGTGTGGATGATATCCGCTCAGGACGGCACGGAGTCCGGCAAGTTCGACGTGGGCGAACCGCTGGGCGCCGGTCCGGTCGCGTTCGCCGGCGGCAGCCGCCTGTTGATATCGGCGGCCGACGGAACCGTGCTGGTCATCGGAGCGCTGCCGTCAGGCTCGTGAAGTTCGGCAAACGGTCACACGCCGGCGAGTTGATTTTTTTTGCGGGGGAAGCCAAAGTCCGCCAGCGCTTGGTAGACCTCCTCCAGCGTCTTCTCGCCAAAATTTGAGATATTCAGCAGGTCTTCGGGCGTGCAATTCAGCAAGTCGCGAACGGTGAAGATACCGCGTTCTTCCAAGCAGTTCGTGGTTCGCACGGTCAGGCCGATTTCGGCCGTGCTCATCTCCAATCGTTCGCGCAGAATTCGAGCGGTTTCTTCGGATTTGCTCAGCGGAATACGTGTCCTGGCCATGGGCTCCCTCCCCTACAGAAAACCTGCCTGGTGAAACGCGAGCGAAGCGGGCGGCAGGGATATCCCGATTCTCACGCATGCGACGCTTGGTAATATAACATCGAGCGTCCGCTCGCCAGCGCGAGGCGCCCAAAAATTTCCAAGAAAAAATGCTAGCAATTCTCGCGTCCGATTCTTGCCCTCCTATGCTATCGTTTCGCACAGCGGCTCGGTAGAATCCAAGCTGGATCATAGCAAGCGGCACCCTCGGCAAGGCGATTTTCTGCTGCCGGGGGCTTGCGCATTGCCCTTTTCGTGGTTGGATGGAGGAGTTGGCCATGTTTGACAATACCGCGACTCGCCACGTCGTCGTCCAACGCCCCGCCGGCCTGCACGCGCGCCCGTCGCTGGTTGTCGCCCAAACGGTGCAGCGTTCTCAGTCTCACGTTACCGTTCATTCCGGCCAGGAACAGGCGGACGCCGGCAGCGTACTGCAATTGCTCTCGTTGGGAGCGGAACAAGGCCGGAAACTCACGCTGACGGCCAATGGCCCCGATGCCGAGCAAGTACTGGATGAATTAGTGCAGCTGTTTGCGAATGACTTCGGACTGGAAATGTCGTAGCGGCGTTGTTCATTTGCTTGACGGTGCTACAATCTAGGTCTAATGGGGTCGGCGTCTAACGTGGACCCGCGGATGGTCCTGGAAGCCGCAGTCTTAGAGTTCGTGTTTTTTGGAAAGGAACGGTATTGTGACGAACATCTACGTCGGCAATTTGTCGTACAACGCGACGGAAGACGACCTGCGTGAAGCGTTTGGCCGGTTCGGCGACGTGGCGTCGGTCAGCGTAATCAAAGACCGGGATACGGGGCGCGCCCGAGGCTTTGGTTTTGTCGAGATGCCCGATGCCAATCAAGCTGCGGAAGCGATCGAGAACCTCAACAACACGGAGATCGCCGGCCGCAGCGTCACCGTGAACGAAGCTCGACCACGAGAAGACCGGGGCGGCGGTGGCGGTGGTGGGGGCGGTGGTGGTGGCGGTGGCGGTGGCGGCGGCAGGGGCGATCGGCGGTACTGACGAGTGGATCGGCTTGGACTCGCCCCGGCGTGGGGAGTCACGCGCGGGGTTCCTTCCACACCAGCGACAAACCGACAACCACGCCGACGGCGGCCAGGGCCAGCCAAGTGGCCGGCATGTGGGTCTGTTCCTGGATTCCCCAGCCGCGTGCGGTCAGTTCGTCGCGGTAATACGCCAGGACCAGCAACAACCCGTTGTGGACGGCGTGCAGCAACATCCCCGGCACGGCACTCGCCGTGCGCCAAGCGACCCAGCCCAAAATCAGCCCCAGAAAGGTGCTCGGCAACAGCCGTCCAGCGGCCAGCGCGTCGGTGGTCAGCACATGGAAGCCGCCGAATAAGACCGCCGAAATCACGATCGCGTTGCGCTGCGAGCTGGCAGCCAGCAAGGCCCGCAGCAAATACCCGCGAAACAGCAGTTCCTCGCACACGGCCGGAGCCACGGCCAACGTCGCGAGAACCAGCCACAGCGGAACGTTTGGCAGACCGGCCAACAGCTTCTGCGCATAGGCCACCTGCTCGGCACTCAACGTTGTCAGGCCAATCACCTCGTTCAGCAAGTAGACTTCGTGCGCCAGCGGCCAAAGACTGGCGCCGAGTACGATCGCTCCGGCAAAGGCCAGCGGCCGTGCCCCTCGCAGACGAAGTGTTTCCCGTAGCGGCAACCGCTGCAGAATTGCCGCCAGCAACGGAAATCCGCCGAACAGCAAGACCGTTGCCAACCCGCTAAACGCCAGCCGGCTGGACAACGAATCGTAGGGCAGCTGGGCCAGCAAGCCGCGAAGCAGGAAGCAGCCGGGAAACAGCAACGCCAGGCAGAACATAGCCCCCGAGACACTGGGGACCGGGCGCGCATGCGGCGGACGGCGGAACAGGTCCGACCAGCTGGCCTCGCTGCCATACAGGATCGCATCGGTGCCGAAAACCCGAGCGGCCAAGCCGATGGCGGCCAATGCGTACAGTCCCGTGGTCAGCACCGCCGCTGTGGCCAGCGTGGGATCGACGTGGCCCTCGAACAGATCGCGGGCCAACAGCACGATATTGATCAGCGGCGTCACCGCCAGCAGCGCGTTGAATTCCACGCCCGGCATCAGGCTGATCAAGCCCGGCGCCAGCGACAGCAGCATCACCGGGATCAGGTACGCCTGCGCTTCTTTGAAACTGCGAGCAAAACTGGTCAAGGCCAGCAAGACGGCCGAAAAGAACCCGGCAAACAGAATCAACAGGGCGAACATCCAGCCCAGAACCCACGGCGACAAACCCGCTTTGCCGAACAACAGTTCGCTCAGTCCCGTGACGCTTAGCGTGACGGTCATCGCCAGAAGATTCGCGCCGGCGGTCAACAGGGCCACCGTCACCACCGCGACGTACTTAGCGCCCAACAGGCCCAGTCGCGGGACGGGCGCGGCCATCAAGGCTTCCAATGTCCCCCGTTCCCGTTCGCCGGCCGTGAGGTCAATCGCCGGATACACGGCGCCGGTGATGGTCATCAGGATCAGAATCAGAGGAATCAACGTCGTCAGCGACAGCGCGGTGCCCGACCCGCGAACGATGCGGCGAGTTACCTGCGTTGGGTACTCCAGCGTCTGGCCTTGGGCGCGCAGCTGCTCTTGCATCGAGAACTCGTTCACTGCCTGCAAACGCTCCAGAACGTAGTCCAGGGCCGTTCGGCTGAGTATCGAGCCTTCGCGGGAGATCAGTTCGCAGTGCAACGTGGCGGGAACGGGGCCGGGGGGTGAGGATGTCGGTCCGGGGTGGACAAGAATGGCCAGGTCGACCGCTCCGGACGCCACCTCCTGCTCCGGATTCACGCGGATCGTCAAGCTCATTTCGATGTTCGGCTCCACCGTCAACCGCTCCACTTGCCCCGCGCTGGACGGCCCCTTCCCCTCCGGTCCCGCGCCGGCAGATCGCTGTCGGTTGCGGACCAAAAGCTCGCCGTAACGCAGCATGTGATGCACGCGCTCAAAGGCCGACTGGGTGGGGACGGCGATCACGCCGCGCACGTCCTGGGAACTGTCCAGCGACGTGAGCAGCAGTCGCTGGAAGCCGAGGCTGAGCAGGGGATAGACCAGCAGCGGCATCAGCACCAGCGTGACGATGGTCCGCCGATCGCGGAGGGTCTCGCGCAACTCTTTGAGGCACAGTCGTGCCAATCGCCCCACGGCGGGCCGCCAAGAACGCCACGGCGGAACGTCCACTTGGCGTTCGCCGTCGGACGCGATTTCTCCCGATTCAGATTCCATCGTTTTCAACTCGTTTCGCGGTGGCAGAACTCAAATATCCACAATCACTTCCGCCATCCAGCCTTCGGGGGTCGCCTCGATTTTCAAGCCGTGGTACGTGATCGCTTTGACTTCATGATCCAGTTCGTGCCGCGATCGGTCAAGCCGTTCGCCGCGAGCGGTCGCCCGCAGGCCCCCGCCATCCAATTCGATCTGGAATTCCGACAACAGCAGGTGTTCGGTCTCGAAGGTATACAGCAACTCGCTCAACCAGTCGAACAGCAGGTAGTCGTCTTGTTCGCCCGCAATGACGAAACTCCGCTGTTCGACCGCGCGCACCGCGTCGGGGTTCAGGACCACCAACGCGAACAGCGCCCGCGCGGCCTCGGTGTACAGCGACGGGCGGTCCGGGGCCCGAATCCGCAGCCCGATATCGGCCGTGTGATCGAAGACTTCATACATGCTTGGCTCGCTTTCGACATCGCTCGTGCGGGGCGGTCCCAAGTCCCTGGGAACCACGTGCACCACGTCATTGTAGCCGGACGCTGCGGCGCGAACTACTGCAACAGGATCGGCGAAGGCGGAATGGGCGTGGTCCCCATGGCCCCGCAGTGCGGTCTGTGGCCAATCCCTTCTTCCGGACGATCGGCGGGATCTTCATGAAAGCTCAACCTACCAGACGCGGACCCCAGAACAATGGCGCAGGTCCATCTGCCACGGTCGTTTGATTTGCAGGAGGAATTGATTCCACGGTCTTCCCAGCATAAACTGGGTCTCCTTGGAGGAAATCAGATCTGCTGCCAATTGCAGCTGCCGCGAAACAGGTTTTGTGCCGTAGAAGTATGGCGGGTAGCGTGGGTCAACAGGCCATCAATGATGAGAGCGGCAATCGGCTGTCGGAGCGAACTCCGCCGACCTTTGTTGTTGGCGAAACTCTTCCTTTGGCCGACAGCAATCTGGGGGTTTATCTGGCGCTGCACACGATTTTCGGCCGAAGGTCACTGCCGGCCCCTGCGACGCTGGCTTCCAAAGACCCCATATTCCTTGCCGCCCAGCGGGATATCGAGAGGCTGTTAAGTTACTCGCCCGAGATGATGGCCGCGGCCGGTGGCCTCGATCAACAGCGCAATCAGCAGGTTAGCCGATTGACTTGTGCGTTGGCGATGCTCAGCTGCAAATCGGCGCTTCCCAGCGAGATGCGTTACTGCCACAAGCTGATACAGGCCCTGTTGTCCGCCCGCGGGGATCGTGTGCGCACCCGACCTGATGAAGTTCTGGGACTGGGCATGGCTTTTGAACCGGATTTTCTCAACCTGTACAGATCGGCCAAGGGCAAGTTCACGGACGGTAGTATTTCCGGCCTTTTTCAGGCGTTGCTCGGCAATCGCGCCGTTCCGCTGAGAACCGATCCCGAACTGCTCCGCCTGATGACCATCGTCTGCGACTGCTACAGCGCCAAAGAAGCCTCCCAGCTGTTGAACGGCTTGCTGCGGGCGCACGACAAGAACTCCGACGCTTTTGCCAGGCTGGCCCAGCAAGGCACCATCAGAACGATTATTCGCAAGTTTCCGGAGGCCGAGCTCGCCACGGTGATTAAGGTCACCGTCGTGTTTATCGTGCGGACAGCCTTGAAAGATCAGGCCGACCAACTCCTGCAGGACATGGTTGAAAACCTCTCGCCCGACCAGCTGAAACGGGCGGCGATCCGACTGGCAAACGTACTGATGTGCGTGCGAGAGGTGCATCATGAACTCATTTCCTCTCTGTTGCGAACGCTTAAACGGCCCAATGCGACGCAGTGTTTTCATGAACTGCTGGGCTTGCTGAGCCCACCGTCAACGGCGCCGCAAGAGCCCATTTCTTATGACGCTCAGGGGGTTGTCGCTGCCTTGTATGACCGCGGTCTTGAACTCAAGCTGCTGGCCACGTTTGTCCAGCGCATCAGGAGATTGAGCCTGTCGGCCAAGCTGTACGAGCAACTGATCCGGGAGATCGACGTACTGCAACGCCTGCTCGACAAGCAGGGCGATCTGCCGACTCAACAGGAGGTGCTTCCAGCGGCCGGTCGGCCACCGGTCGAGTGGTTGCTGCCGCTGCTGCAGTTGGGATTGGTCCTGTATCAAGGGGAGCAACTCGAGTACCTGGCCAAAGCGGTCAATGTTCTATCCAGCGACGATTTTCCCGCCAAAGATCTGGCCCTGATCATCGGCCGCGCAAGCGAGGATCTGCCTCGCAGCCTGGATCTGCTGGCGGCGCCGGAAAGCTCGCTGGAAAGCCAGACCTCCGGCGAACTGGGAACGGCACTTCTGACCTTGTGGATCAAGATCGAGTTCCTCGGTCAGGCGCAGGACGGCAAGATGAGTGCTGCCGATTTGAGCAGGAAGCTCCGGCTGGCCAACGCTCGTGGCTGATTCAAGCCGGGTTCGCCAGGCAACGGCTCGCCGGAGGAATCCCGAAAGACGCACGTGTCGTGCTAGTCGGCAGCCGGCATCCGTAGGGTCGGATCGCCAAAAACCATAAATTTCATTCCTTGAAAGAAGATACTGGGTGGATACCAACTCGCCTGGGGCCGGAGATCGGCAAGCCGCTCTTCGGCGTGGTAGTAGCGCACCGCACTGGCCCAGGCATCGCCCAGACGCGGCTTGTCGGCCGTTGCCAAGGCTTTGGCAAATCCCACCAGCAGTGTCTGGGCACAGGGCTGACTGCCGGTATTGCAGCCGATGTAGGCCACCGCTCCGTTGTCTCCGAGCCGCAAGGCCGCCTCGCCCAGGCCGGTGCGATTGAATTGCCGCTGGTAGGCGGCTGGCGGAGGTGGCGGGGCGGAAAATACTTCGCCATGGTCGGTCCCCCGATGCGCCGCACCGTCCGTGTCGGTGTAGGCGTCGTAAGGGGCCAAGGGAGCGAAATGAGCCGTCGAACAACCCACGGAAAACAGCACCGGCAGACGGTCGGCGTTGTTCACTTTGGCGAGCCCGGCGACCGTGCAGCAATGGTCCCAGCGATTCGTCTCGCCGTGCCCGGTGTGGAGCACCAGCCCGACGCCGGTATTCAGCAGATCGTACAAGGCCGCTTCGGTCGGCGGCGTGGTCTGCTCCGCATATCCCTCCGCATAGTACAACTTGGTGATCTGCCAGCGTGGCGACAATTCACGGGCCACGCCATCCAATAGACGCCGGCTATCCACCCAACCTTGGACCGCCAACAGCGCCGCTCGGTTTCGTCCCGGCTTGTCGCCCGCCAGCAGGCCCTGCTCGTAGCGGATGGTCTTCCGAGCCGCGATGGCCGCCTGCTCCGCAGTGCTTACCGGCCAACGCCCGACGGCGATGTCCGGCAGATAATCGACCTGATCCTCGTTGATCGGCCCGTCCTTGTTCTTCTCGCCACGCACCTCGCCGAAATACTGCTCGCGAAACCCCGCGCGGCTGGCATTCCAGTCGTCGAAGCTGCCGTCCGCCTTGGCCAGATCGGCGTAGTACAGGTCCGAAGGATAGAAAGCGTAGTCGAACGCCGCGGGCGTCACGCGGTCCAGGACCATGTACCGCACCGGCATCAGATCCACATCGCCGACCAGCAGCGCGTAACCGAGACGATCATCCCGCCAACGCTGAAACAGGAACCGCTTCAGCTTCTCGGGATCGTCCACGCCGGTCCGATCTTGGAGCACGTCCTCCAACGCAACCAACTCGGTTGGAAGCTGCTGTGCCTTGTGCGCCAAAAAATCGGCCAGGCACGCATGGAACTCGGCTGGCGCCACAACCACCAGTTTCTTATCAAGGAGGCGAGTTTCATCATCGCCCGCCGTCAGCATCGGCACAGGCAGAACGAAGGACGCCAGAACATACCATGCCGCGGCCGCAACAACGCGAGCAGACGACCGGTTCGCGAGGACGGGGGCACAACAAGACAATTCGCTGGTTCTCATTCTTATCAACCTCAAAATGGTGGGGGCTTCGCAGGCGTCTGGTAAGCGATCAAGGCCTCGCGCGCCCGGAAGGACGGAAGAATCGGAAGGCCCCACGTCTTTACGGCGCCGAGTCACGGGGCAAGGGGCAACACGTTTCCGGCAGCCGTTGCCCAGAGTCGCGGTTTGGAGCCCAAGCAAACACACACAGCGGAGTTGTCACGCCGTCGGTAGCTTCGTTGGGCCATGCACGTAGTCGGTCACGGCGACCAACCGTTCTTCGCTGATCCGTTCGCGGTAACGACTGGCCATCGTCTCATCGGCGTGTCCGATAATCAAGTCGATGGCCGGGAAATGCTGGCCGGGAAATGCCCGTTCCAAGTCGCGGGTGGCCGTCTTCAGAGCACCGCAATCGGTGTTGCCGTCAAGCCATCCGTCTTCACACGCGGAGTGCGACCGGCCAACAGGTCACCTTTTTGCTCCAGCCACTTATCAAGTGCCTTGCGGCCATTGGTATTTCCGGCAACCTTGCCGAAGTAACGCAATTTGCCGCGAACCTCTTTGGCCCATCGCCCTGACCCGTGCGGGAAAATAGGAAAATTTTCGGTTGGTTTACGGGGCTTGCTGGACGAAGAATTTGTGGTAGACTTAGTCACCATGTCACCTGCCAGTCGGAAGCTGGAGTTAAGGTGGTGTCACTGACACCCGCCGCTGCAATCGGCCGGTGTCACACTTGCGAAGAGAAGCGAACAGGTGTCAGAAAAGGTGTCAACCGCCTATTCACCAAAAGGCTCTAACGCAAGAAATGCGGAAAAACATGGTTTTTTCAAGCATTTGGTCAGGTAGCTCAGTTGGTAGAGCAACGGACTGAAAATCCGTGTGTCGCCAGTTCAATCCTGGCCCTGACCACTACCGCCGCGTCTCGCAGATTGCCGCCAAGTCTTGTCATCGACAAGACTTGCGGCTTTTTTTCTGCGCTGCCATCACATTTCCCCCGTTCGCCGGGTTTCGCAGATTCCAGCACCGATTTGCGGTTGTACTGTCCCCGCCCTCTCCCGGTCTTACGCCATTCTGTCGCCGTTTTCCGGCAAAAAAGCCTCCCCTACCGTGGAAGGATAACGGTCCTTGCGGTGCGAACATCCCTGTGGAGCAGTTCCAGGACCTGTGACGAGGTCTGGGCAGCCAACTCAGGCAAAGACGGCATACAGCGCGACCATGACAACGAACAACACCAGGGCCAGGAGTTTGTAGTTGCCGATGCCCGGCCAACCGGGGCTTTGCAGGCATTCCAACGGATGGGCCCAGACCAGCCGGGCACTGGTCGGAGTATGGCGATGCGGGACGGCCAGCGAGATCGCGACCTGGATCAGGACGCAGGCGACCAGCAGGTAAAAGGTGGCCATCATCGGCGGCACGGTCCACCAGGCGACCTTGTACCAGTCCAGCAGAAACACCACGAAGCCGAGCGCAGAGCCGATGTACAGCGTCGCTTGGGCCGCCGTGGCGGACGCGCGGCGCCAGAAGACGCCCAGCAGGAAGACGCACGTGATCGGCGGGGCGATGTAGCAGATCATGGCCGTAATGCCTTGATACATGCTCCCAAAGCGTTCGATGAACGGCGACCAGATGATCGCCACGATCATGGCCACAAAGGTGGTGGTCCGTCCGACGGTCACCAGCGCGCGGTCCGATGTCTGGGGCCGCCACCGCTTGACGATGTCGTAGCTGAACAACGTGGCGATCGAGTTCAGCGCGCCGGAGACGGTACTCATCAGCGCCGCCAGGAGCGCGGCCGCGACGATCCCCCGCACGCCGACCGGCAGCAACTCGCGCATCATGAAACCGTAGGCGTCCTTGGTGTCCTTCTGCTTTTGTCCATCGACGACCAGAAGACCGTTCTCGATGTACGCCTGCCGGCCAGCGATGTCCACCGTTTTGCCCGCGGCCAACAGCGTCGCTCCTTCCAGCGTCATCCGGCCCGGCCCCACCGGCAGATCGACCCCGTCCAAGACGACGCGATCTTGCACCGAGAGATTCGCCATCTGGTCGAGATCCATGCGTTCCTGCTGGACCAGCACGTAGCACATCAAGCCGGGCAGGACAAAGAGAAACACCGGCAGGATCTTGATGAATCCACAGAACAGCGGGCCGACGCGGGCATGATTCTCGTCCTTGGCACCCAACACCCGCTGGACGATCGTCTGGTCGGCGCACCAATACCAGATGCCGATCACCGGGTACCCGAGGAACACGGCGTACCAAGGCAGATTCGAGGGATCGTCCGCGGAACGTAGCACCGTGGCCTTTTCCAACTCGCCGACCGCCGCCAGCGTGTCGTACATGCCCGAGAAGCCGCCGTCGAGGTGATAGTAGGAAATCGAGGTGATGATCACCGCCCCGATCACCAGGATGATGGATTGAATCGACTCCGTGAGCACGACCGCCAACAGACCGCCGACGATCGTGTAGATGCCCGTCAGGATCGCCGTGGCGGCGATGCTGAAGTACAAGTTCAGGCCGAACATCCCTTGCAGCAACACGGCTCCCATGTACAGCGAAAAGCCGATGTGCATGAAGACGGCGGCGACGATCGACAGGATGGCAAGCCAGTCGCGGCACGGCCGGTTGTAGCGCATCTCGAGAAAGTCCGGCAGCGTGGCAACCCGCGAACGAATGTAGAAGGGAGCAAAGAACAGGGCCAGGATGATCAGCGTGAACGGGGCCATCCACTCGAAATTGCCATAGGCCAAGCCGTTGTCGTATCCCTCCTGGGCAAAGCCGACCAGGTGGATCGTCGAGATATTCGTGGAGAACAGCGCCAGGCCGATGACGGGCCAGGTGAGCGAACTGCCGGCAAGGAAATAGTCGGATCCCACGGCGCCGGCGCGGCGTCTCCGCAGGCCGGCCCAGACACCCAACGTGACGATCCCGATCAGATACAAGACGATGATCGCCGAGTCGATCGGCCCCAGGTTTGTACTCACCGCTGCGATTCCTTTTTCGTTGCTGTTGGATCGGGAGTTTCTTCCCGACGCTGGACGGATCGGGAGATCCATCCTGCGACGATCCTATCCGGCCGCCCCGATCTGGTACACATACAGGTGGCCGTCGCCGCGGAGGTACAGACGTCCGCCGCAGACAACGGGGTGCGCGAGGTAGGTGTTCGGGGGCCGGCGCGGCAACTCGAATTGGCTCACGATCTCGAATCCTTGAGGCAAGACCTTGAGCAGCGACATCGTCCCCTGGTAGCCCATGGCATACACCATGCCTTCGGCGAAGGTCAGGCCGACTTTGCCCAGCGTGCGGTCCAGTTGCAGGGATTCGCCGGTGAAGAAGTCCACACAGTAGAAGTGCCGTCCGCCCAGGCGGCACGCCGCTCCGAACAATTTGCCGTCCAGCAAGATCGAGCCGGAATGGCAGTTGTCCAGGTCCCGACGATGCCACACGACCTCGGCCGAGCGGGAATCGTCGGCGATCTTCAGCAGCGATCCGCCGGAGGAATGACCGCTGGCGACGAACACGCAGCCGTCCTGATAGACGGGCGTCAGCGAGTTTTGCGGCGAGCGGGGCACGAACGGGAGCGACCACAGCAGTTGGCCCGTCTGCGGGTCCAGGGACACGACAGACCGTTGCGTCATGCTGATCCATTGGCGAACGCCTTGATGCGTGATGATCGTCGGCGAGCAGTAGGCGGCGGTGTCCACGATGTCGGTGTTGGCCCAGACCGTTTCGCCCGTCTGCTGGTCGAGGGCCACGACCCGGCCTTTCGCCCCGCCGGGCATGCAGTATACCCTGCCGTCGGCGACGATCAGGTTTTCGGCCATGCCCCAGACGCCCCACCGCGCCTCGAATCGCTCGACCAGATCGACGGCCCAGCGGACGCGGCCCGTGCGGGCTTCGTAGGCCGTCAAGCGGCCTTGGGGGTTGACCAGATACACCGCGCCGCCGCCATAGGTGGGCGTGGATCGCGAGCCGGGGCTGGCCAGTTGCCACGCGGGGCCGCTGGGCGCCTTCCACTGCAGCCGGCCGTCCATGTCCAGTGCCAGCACCATCTCGATGTCGTCAAAGTTGCCTGCGGTGAAAATAAGATCCTCGGCAATCGACACGCCCGAATAGCCGTCGCCGCACTCGGCGTTTTTCCAGATCAGCGGCGGCCCGCCCGCGGGCCACTGTTTCAACAAGCCCGTCTCGGTCGAAAGGTTCGTCCGCTGGGGGCCGTGATGCTCGGGCCAACGGGCGGAAGCCTCCGACTCGACGGCCGGAAGCCGCTCCGCATGACCGGGCATCGAAACAAGCAGCGCCGCGACGGCGATCGCGGTCAAGAATCGGGCGTTCATCGTTGCCTCCTGGGGCGGGGAAAGTCGTGGGGGCCGCAATGGCTGCGGCCGGATCAGGTTTGTCGTGCCAATCTGCGAGTACTGTGCTGGCGTTCAGGGCGGCCTGCACGCCGCTATTCGATGGCTTTGATGCGGATGTTCTTGAATTCAGCCCACATCGGCTTGCCGGCGTGTAGCTGGAGCGCCAGGACGCCGTCGAGCAGCGCCAGTTGCGGATCGTTGTCGGTGAAATCCAGGATCAGCGAGCCGTTCAGGTAATGCCGGATATGATTCCCCTTGGCGACGATCACCACGTCGTTCCAGTCGTCGAGTTGGAACAGGTTCTTGAACCCTTCGGCATCGATCAGCGTGCCGGTGACCTGCTTCTTGCCATCTTCGCCCCACACGGCTTTTTCTCCCGCCAGGCAAATTCGGCCTCGCCTGCCGCCTTCGTCGTAGATGAACCCGGAGACATTCGGCAGTGCGAGTTCGTTGCGGATCTCGTGCTGATAGCCGCGGACGACCCATTGGTTTCGCACGCGATCGTCCTGGATGTGTTTCGAACGGTACTGAATGCCCGAATTGTTCGTGGCGCTGCAACGGAACGAAAGCCGCAATTCAAAGTCCTTGGTCACGCCGCCCGTCCAGATCAGGAACGTGTTGCCGTTGGCCACGTTTTCGGCCGTCGTTTCGCCTCGGATGGCCCCGTCCTTGACGGACCACAGTCGCGGGTCGCCGTTCCAATCCGTCAGGTCGCTTCCGTTAAAGATGCACTTCATGCCGTCCGGTTCGGCAGGCGCCACGCAAGCGTCATCAGCAGCCACGGCGGGCAAGGCCAACAGAACGAGGGCAGACAACGTCAACAAGCGAGTCATGGTGTTCTCCCAGGTGTAGAGGAAGGAAATGCAGTAGCGATTATGACCGATCAGGGGACAATTTCCAAGCTGGCAGCCGAAGGTTCCGTCAATCCAGTTGCGGCCGGACGACGGCGCCGCGGGCTTGGGCCTGGATGTCGTGATAGGCACCGTAAAACTCGGAATTACAGTCCAGCCACAGCGTCACGCGGCGGAACTCGTCGTCCGCCAGGCGAACGCCGTAATGCCCCGGTTCCAGGTACGGCAGCAAGGGCGCGGCACGAGCGCCAAAGCTGCCGGCGATTGTGCGGCTGCCGCCATGCACGCCGCGGTGGATGGAACCGTTGCTGACGGTAAAGTAAAACCCGTACTTGGCGGCCAGGTTCTCATAGGACTGCGTCCAGCCGTGCTTGCCGCCAGGCGAGCCCGACAAGGCGATCGCACCTCGCTCGCGGTGGCACTCCACGCAATGACGATCCCAAACGCCTTGAACCAGTCGCGGGTAGTTGAACGGATTCGAGCCGTCCGCCTCAGGTTGGATCGGCGAGGGCGGCCGCTGCAGCGCCAACGGGACGCCTTCACGGGCGGGCGGCCGGTGCTTCGGTTCGTGGCAGCCTTGGCAACTTAACGTTTCGCCGGGATGCACGTAGGTGCCTGAACGCATCGACTGGACGGCCAGGCCGCGGCGGTCCAGGGCCTGGAAATAAATCAGTTTGCCTGCCGGCGCCTCGAAGTACGCACTGCCGTCGGACTCGACCGGCACCGTTCCCAGCACCGCGCGGGCATTGGTCTCGGTCGCCGCCCCGATCCGCGGCTGATCGACGGGTGGAGTCGTCTTGGGCAGGACCTGGATCACCCGCAGGGCGGTGATCTCGGTCTGCTCGGGCCAACGGAAGTCGGCATCGTAAACATTGGCCACGGCGATCATGCCCTGCGCGGGGCCCGCTGGCGCCGCCGCCTCGGTTTCCACCGCGAACCCCGTGCGATCGGGAATGGTCGGCGGACAGGGACGCGGCCGCAAGGGAATCGGGCTCAGGCAGGAAATTTCCGGGTCGCGATACACCAGTTCGCGATTGCCAAAGCGATCGATCCAGTAGATCCCGCGATTGGCCGCGTGGCGATCGTACACGCACAGAAAATCGTCTTCGCTCAGCGGCCAAGCGGTGCCGTAAACCATCCGCGATCGGATCAGCGCCTTGCCGCCCTCGGATTCGGGAAACGGCACATCGGGCGTGATCCGCTCGATCTGAGACATCGCGCCGTCGTCCAGCGGCCGATAGTCGATCAGCACCAGCGAGCCGTAGGCGTGGCCGTGATGCGCGGCGGCGGTCGCCACGTATTTGTGCGATCCCGGCACGGCTCGAATGTCCATCTCCATCCACGGCCGCGATTCGCGTTGGGTCGGATAATTGCCGTGATAGCTGCGGGGATCGCGGCCGTCGGGATAGCAGTTCCAGATGTGATGAGCCACATTCGTGTCCCGATCCACGTAATCCCAGCGGGTGTAGACAAGCATGCCGTGATGGTCAACGCTGGGCTGCCATTCCTGGGTTTCATGAAAGCTGAGGCAGACCAGATCGCTGCCGTCGGCGGCCATGGCGTGCAGCGTGTACGTCGGGGAATCGTACGGCGGCGCGGAACCGCCACACCGCAGATAGCCTCCGCGACGTTCGGAAATGAACGCGATCCGGCCGTTGGGCAGCCAGCAGGGATCGAATTCGTTCCACGGCCCGTCAGTCAATTGCGACAGTCCCGAGCCGTCGGCGCCGACGCGGAACAGATGGTAGCTGGCCCGCGGCGACCATTCGATCCCCTCGCCGCGGCCCTCGGTATAGGCGAACAAAATGCTCTGGCCGTCAAAGGACAGATCGGGCGACAAGAAACTGCCCGGCTCCAAAACGCGGCCGGCCAAGCGGCCATGCTGCACCACGGATTCCTGCAGCAGGTCGACCAGCTTCGGCTGGTCGGAAAACGGATCGCACAGCACATACAGCCCGCCGCCGGGCCGCGCGCCGAAACCGTAGAACTGATGCACCATGTGGTACAACCCGCCCGGGTCGTGACGCTTGATGAACAGCAACTGGTCGAAATCCAGCAGCGGATGACAGAACGCGATCTGCCGCAGCACGCGGCGCGCCGCGAAATACAACTCGCGGCGACGGTCCTCCGGGACTTGGCCCGCCCGCGTCATGTCGCTGTAGCGGCTTTCGAGCTGGCGCAACTGCTCCGTCAACGCCGGCAATCGAGGCGGTTCGCCGCCAAACCGACGCAGACGCTCGATCAACTGCTGGCCGCGGTGAAGTACGGCGCCAAGGTGCTCGAAGCTGAACGGTTGCAGCCCCAGCGATTCCGCCACCGGGGCCCCCCAGGGCTTGGCACCGGGCTTGACGCGCGACGCCGTGCCGGCGCTCTTTTGATCGGCGGGCTTGCCCAGCGCCACGTTCACCTCCGGTTGGTCTTGAGCGTAGACCTCGATCTCGTCCAGTGCGAACGAACAGCGGCCGGGTACCGCGACGCGCACGACGCGCGCCGTCACACCGCGGCCGCTTAGGTCGACGACCAACGGCTGCTGTTCCCGCGCGCCGTAGAACGGTTCGCCGCTGTGCCGGTACCGTTCGACAAATGCAGGGTTCGTGGCGTCCTCGGCCGTCAGGATCTGCAAGTGGCGAGTCCGCGGCGCCGTACTGCCGTCGGTGCGGTTGTAGACCACAATCCGGTCCAACGGATAGCAGCGTCCCAAGTCGACCTGCCACCAGGGGTCGGTTTCATTGCTGGCCGTATGAAACCCCCAGCCGCCTGTCTTGACACCGTCACAGCCGCCGGCCGCGTCCTGCCACGTTGCGACGCCGGAAGCCGTAATCGCAGGCGGTTCAGCGGCCTGGCCGGCAGCGGCGCGAAACGCTTCGTCCTGGTCGATCCAATCGGCTTCGACCAGCGCCGCCATCGGACCGCCGACTGCCACGGCCGGCAGATCGCGGTCGCCGATGCGCACCCGGGTGTCGACGGCCAACAGCCGCTGGCCGGCCGCGAAACCGAGCACCACCAAAGCCAGGGCGACGGAACCGGTCCAACGAATACAAATCGCGTACATAGCAGATCTCGGTGAGTTCAAACCGGAAGCATCATTTTTCGGCACGACGTGGGCCGCGCCACAGTGCGTTGGGCCTTCCAGCCTGACCTGTCCAGTCTGAAAAGGCGAACGAACCAACATTGTGGGCCAGCTGGCGGCGGAATGCAACCGTTGCGCCGTCGGCTGGTTGCGTCGGCTGGTTGCGTCGGCGGATTGTGTCGGCGGATTGTGTCGGCGGATTGTGTCGGCGGATTGCCTCGGCTGATTGCGATGGCGGCTATTGCGTTATAGGATACGTGTCCAGAAGTTTATTGTGCTGCCTCCGGTCCGTGTTTCATCCGCGTTTCATCCGTGGCGAGAACACAATCCGAAATGTACCGTTCTCAACCGCGTGCGGTGTTCACCGGCAGAGGCGGCATCCCTCCCCCGTCCCTCAGGCCCCTTGAGGAGAATTGCTCATGTCCATCAGGCTTCACCGCCGCCAATGGTTGACCTCTGCCGGCGCAGCTGCGGCTGGTTTGGTATTTCACGTCGGACGTTCCGCGCACGCGGCGGCGCCGACGGCGGAAATCCTGGAAACGAAAGTCATCAGCCACCACCCCGAGCTATATCACGGGTGGCCGACGGTGGCTCGCTGTCGGAACGGGCAACTGCTGGTGGTTTCGTCGGCAGGCCGCGAAGCCCATGTGTGCCCGTTTGGCCGTGTCGAATTGATGCGGTCGCACGATCACGGCCAGACGTGGACGTGGCCGGAAGTCGTCATGGACGGCCCGATCGACGATCGCGATGCGGGCGTGCTCGAGACGGCTCGGGGTTCGATCCTGATCACGACGTTCACTTCGCTCGCCTACGAGCCGATCCTGACCAAGGCGGAGAAAGACGGCACTTGGGAGGCGGAGCGTTTGGCGCGCTGGCAAGCCGCTCATTGGCGGGTCAACGCCGAGCAGCGTCAGGCGGCGCTGGGCGTCTGGATGATTCGCTCGACCGATGCGGGCGTGACGTTCTCGGGCCGCTACGATTCGCTGGTCAACAGCCCCCACGGACCGATTCCGCTGAGCGACGGCCGGCTGCTGTATGCCGGCAAGGAACTGTGGCGCGGCGAGAACCGAGTCGGCGTTTGCCAATCGGCGGACGACGGCCAGAGCTGGGAGTGGCTGGCCGCCATTCCCACGCGAGACGGCGACGCGCATCGGAGCTATCACGAGCTGCATGCCGTGGAAACAGCGGACGGGCGGATCCTCGTTCAGATTCGCAACCATAACCAGGCCAACACGGGCGAGACGCTGCAATGCGAATCGGACGATGGCGGCCGAACGTGGAGCGTGCCGCAAGCGATCGGCGTCTGGGGCTTGCCTTCGCATCTGCTGCGTCTGCAAGATGACCGGCTGATGATGATCTACGGCCACCGGCGGCCTCCATTCGGCAATCAAGCAAGGATCAGCACCGACCACGGCCGCACGTGGTCCGAGCCGATGGTCATTTCCGGCGACGGGGCGGGAGGCGATTTGGGCTATCCCAGCACGGTTCAATTGGACGACGGCACCCTGGTGAGCGTCTGGTACGAGGCGATACGCGGATCGAGCCGAGCGGTGTTGCGCCAGGCCAGGTGGAAGCTGGGATAAGATCCACAGAAGCTCGCAAGCGGACAATCGGCCTTCCGGCCGCAACGTGGGGCAGGTTTCCGGGCCTGCCTGCCGCGACTCCGCCAAGTTGAGGCCTGCCCCAGGAGTGCGCGCGCACCGTCAACCGTTCCCGGGGCATGGTTTTGCCATGCCCTGGCAGCCTGTACTACGACAGGCATTTCCCATTCATCCGATAGCACCCGAATTGCCGATAGAACCCCTAGAAGCAATCCAACAGTATCCTACCACAGCCGCCGACGGTGGCGAGGCCCACGTCCCCGGAGATATGGCGCAATCGCCAGGGTTCTGCCGAGGACACATGCCAAGGCACTCCATTAGATAATCATAAGTCCATACCGAATTTGGACTTGGGTGTATTTCTAACCAATCTGTTACCAGATCAACCAGCGCGTTAGACTTACGGCAGGGTCAGCGGTGTATTGCCCCGAGCGCCGAGCCTGCGCCCGAGCGTCACAACGGTGGCTGGCTACCGGATCAAGCATGAAATTAGCGAATACAACTTGGATCTTCGTCTTCCTCGCGATGCTGGCGGTGACAGCAGGCCCGTATCGAGCTGCGGGAGCGGTCGAGCTGCAGGAATCGCCCGCTGCGATTTCGGAGGCGCTGTCGATGCGCCCGTCACCCTCCGAAGGCGAGAGCCTCCCCTGGACGGAGCCTGTCCCGCGGACTTCCCTGTCTTGGTTCGGCCTCCCCAATGCTTCGGCTGCCGACATCGGGGTGCCGCTGTACGAACAGGATCTCCAGCAAGGCGATTTCGGGTTTCAACTGTTGCCCGATGGCTTGATCTATCGTTCGTACCTGGCCGGGCCGAAGGAACCTCGCATGTCGGCCGGAATCATCAGTATTCCGGATGACAGCACGCTGTGGGACGCCACGATCGGCGGGCGTTTGGGCATCTTTCGGTTGGGGAACAGCGATCCGATCCGGCCGCGAGGATTTCAGGTGGACGTCGAGGCGGCCGCCATGGTGCGTCTGGACATTCCGGAGAAGGTCGATGTTCGCAGCACCGACTATCGCGTCGGTGTGCCGCTGACTTGGGGCGACGAAGTCAATCAGTGGAAGTTTTCGTACTACCACATGAGTTCGCACTTGGGCGACGAGTTTTGGGAAAAGAACGCGGACTTTCCGCTGTTTCGGCAAGCCCGCGACGCCTTGGTGCTGGGCCGTTCCATGTACTTGACCGATTCGCTGCGAATCTACGCCGAAGTCGGTTGGGCGTTCTACAGCGTCGCGAGCGATCCTTGGGAAATGCAGTTCGGGCTGGACTACGTTCCCCGCGTGGCGACCGGGCTGCGCGGAGCTCCGTTTTTCGCCGTCAACGGTTATCTGCGCGAAGAGCTGGACTTTGGCGGCGGGCTGAACGCGCAAGCCGGTTGGGCGTGGCGCGCGGACACGCGGTCCCATTTGCTGCGGCTAGGCTTTCAATACTACAACGGAGCCAGCCCGCAGTACGCCTTTCTCCCCTTCCACGAAACGCAGTACGGTGCGGTTTTGTGGTACGACTTCTAAGAGAAATAGCCGCAAGGAGAGTTCCCCACGTGTCAATCATCAAGCGGATCTTGGTCACTGGAGGAGCCGGTTTCTTGGGCTCGCATCTCTGCGAACGGCTGGTCGCGGCGGGCCACGATGTCATCTGCTTGGACAATTTCTTCACCAGCCAGAAATCCAACGTCGCCCACTTGATTGGCCGCCCAAATTTCGAGTTGATCCGGCACGACGTGACCGTGCCGATCTTCCTCGAAGTCGATATGATCTACAACCTTGCCTGTCCGGCGGCGCCGGGGCATTACCAGTACAACCCGATCAAGACCGTCAAGACCTCGGTGATGGGGGCGATCAACGTGCTGGGGATGGCCAAACGCTGCCGGGCGCGCGTCCTGCAAGCTTCGACCAGCGAGGTGTACGGGGACCCGGAGATCCATCCCCAGCCGGAGACATATCGCGGCAATGTCAATCCGATCGGACCGCGAGCATGCTACGACGAGGGCAAGCGGGCGGCGGAAACGCTGTTCATGGACTACCACCGGATGAATCACGTGGCCATTCGGATCGTGCGGATCTTCAATACGTATGGCCCGCGGATGCATCCCTTTGACGGCCGCGTGGTGTCCAACTTCATTCGTCAGGCGCTGGCGGGCGAGCAGATTACCATCTTTGGAGCGGGGACCCAAACTCGCTCCTTCTGCTACTGTGACGACCTGATCGAAGGCTTGGTGCGGATGATGGAACTGGAGTCGGACTTTATCGGCCCAGTCAATCTGGGAAATCCCGTCGAGTTCAGCATTTGCGAGTTGGCCGAGTTGGTGCTGGAACTGACAGGGTCAAAGTCCAAGTTGGTCTACGAACCGCTGCCGACGGACGATCCCGTCCGCCGCCGCCCGGACATCACGCTGGCCAAACGCCATCTGAGTTGGAATCCCCGCATTTCCCTGCGCGACGGGTTGGCTCAGACCATCGCCTGGTTCCGTTCGATCGACGTCGACCAGTATCGGCCGCCCACGCCGAATTACTGAGCGTGCTGCCGCGACTTGTCCAGCATGTGCTGCGAGCGATCCAGCAACCGCCGGTCTGCGGCGCTGAGGATCCGGGCCTTCAGTCCGTCCACGACCCGTTGGAAACTCATCGCAGCTTCCGTCCATTGCCCCTGGTCTGCCCAACCCATGCCCTCCAGATAAGCCTGCTCCAGGTCGGTGAGCGTGCGGACTTTGTTGCCCAGTTCCTGCCGCAGGCTCAAGCACTGCAGGTCGGCGCGCAGTTGCCGGATCTCGGCGGCCCGGGGGTCCTCCGGATAGCGATCGAGGAACTCGGCGATCAGCCGCGAGCAACGGTCGTGTTCGGCGGACACCGCCGACGAATCTTGGATGCGGTGGTGGAGCTTGTCGGCGGACGGCGGCAGGGCCAGGAACACCAGCGTGCCGACGACTGCCAACAGCGCAGAGGCCAGCAAGGCGATGGCGAACCGCTCGCGTTTGGTCGGCGAGGTGTCGGCCGGCGTGCCAATCACGCTCCGCCACTCTCGCTCCGAGACGGGCGTGAAATGCGTTTTCCGTTCCGGCGGCTTGTCGGCGACCGGCGGCTCCACATGGTACTCGACGGTTTCGCTGGTATCAGAATCGCTGGGCGGACCTGCGGAAATCGCCGTCGGCAGCGTGATTTCACCGTTTGCGTGCGGATCGTTCTTGGCCGTTACGCCGGGCGGCGGCGGTGCCGGCGCCGGCGATGGCGATGGCGATGGCGATGGCGGCGGCTGTTGCGGTGCTCCGGCTGTCTGCGGAGCCAAAGGTTCGCCGATGTCGCCGACCACCGTCGTTTCGCCGCTGGACTCCCAACGGCCGCCGGAATTCGCCGCGGATGCGTCCTGGACGGACAGTGCGTGGGTCATGGCCTGAAACAGATTGGCGAGCAGTTGCGGCGTCGCGATCCGCTCCTCCGGATTCTTCCGCAGCAATTGCCGGATGATGTCGTCCAGGACCTGCGGCGTCTGGGGCGCGGCCAACCGCACCGGGCGGGGTGCTTCGAATCGCACGCGATCCATGACGGCGGTCAGCGTCGCCCCGGTAAAAGGCGGCTTGCCGGTCAGCAGGGCGTACAACACGCACCCCAGACAGTACAAATCGCTGCGAGGCGTCGCCGGTTTGCCTTCGACCTGCTCCGGTGACATATAGTCGGGAGTTCCGATCATACTGCCAGCCAAGGTCAAGCTGGTGCTGCCGAAAAACTTGGCGATGCCAAAGTCCGTCAGCTTGACGGTACCGTCCGCCGCCAGCAATAGGTTGCCCGGCTTCAAATCGCGATGCACGACGCCGTGGTCGTGGGCGTGCTTGAGCGCCGCGCAAACCTGGATGCCGATGTCGACGACCTCGTGCCACGTGAACCGCCGGCCGGCGCGCAATGCGTCCTCCAAGCTGGGACCTTCCACCAAGTCCATGACGAAATAGGGCGTCCCCTCTTCCTCGCCATACCCCTGCAACGTAACGATGTTCTTGTGCCGCAGCCGCTTCAGCGTTTCCACTTCTCCCAAAAAACGCTGGCGAAAGCGGGCATCGACTGCCAGCGATTCCGCCAAGACCTTGATGGCCGCCGCGACGCCGGTCTCCTGATGCACGCCCGCGTACACCGCCCCCATCCCACCACGGCCCAGCAACCGCTCGATGCGATACGGACCCAAATGTTCGATTGGCATGGCTTCCGGCTCCCGTGACTTGCTTTCCCGCTGTGGTCAGTGTACTTTAGCATGCCTGGGGAAGCCTACACCAGTAGATTGAATCATCGAGGTACCGAACATGAGCCACCTGCAAAATCCCACGTCCGTTTCCGTCAATCGCCGTCAGTGGCTGCACCTTGCGTCGGGAGCCGCCGCCGGAGCTTGTGCCCTGGCGGCCACGGATCCGGTCAGGGCCGAAAAAGCGGTCACCAAAGGCCGCATCAAACAGTCCATCGTCCAGTGGTGCTTTGCAGACGAATGGGACATGGAACAACTGTGCCAAATCGCGGTCGGACTGGGCTGCCAGAGCATCGAACTGGTCGGCCCCGAACATTGGCCCACGCTCAAGAAACATGGCCTGCAGTGCGCCATCAGCCCCAGCCACTTGTTCGTCCAAGGCATGAACAATCCACGCTATCAAGACGGCTGTATCGAACTGCTCAAGCAGCGGATCGACCAATCCGCAGCGGCGGGCGTCAAGACCGTGATCACGTTCACCGGCTATGCGGAAGAGTCCGGCGAGTGGAACCAGGGTGACAACCCGGATTTGTCCAAGCTGGCGCCAGACCGCCGCACGATCGCTCCCGACGAGGGGGTGAAGAATTGCGTGGCAGGCTTCAAACGGGTCGTCGGCTATGCCGAAAAGAAAAAAGTGAATCTGGCCATCGAGATCCTCAATACCCGGGCCGACGACCATCCGATGAAGGGGCACCCCGGCTACCAGGGCGATCATGTAGATTACTGCATGGACATCATCCGACAGGTCGGCTCGCCGCGTCTGGGCCTGTTGTTTGACATCTACCACGTGCAGATTATGGACGGCGACATCATCCGCCGCATTGGTCAGTGTGGCGAAGCGATCAAACACGTCCACACGGCTGGCAATCCGGGCCGCAGAGAACTGGACGAAACGCAGGAAATCAACTATCCGCCCATCATGAAAGCGTTGGTGGATATCGGCTACCAGGGGTTTGTGGGGCACGAGTTCATCCCCACGCGGGACCCGCTGGCCGGCCTGACTCAAGCCGTCCAGCTGTGCGACGTGTGATGCCTCGTAGCAACTCGTGCGCCAAACGGAGCTTGGGATGCCATAAAGGTTGGCGAGGCGTGGTGCTGAGCCGGTCGCATCCTTGAACAGAAATCGTTGCCGTGCGAGAATGAAGGCGAGCAACGTGCCCGGTTTACGCCGGGCTCGATGCTCCGCGACGGGCTCCTCGACGACGGGGATGGCATCGTGTCGCGCGTTTACTGGGAACCATCCAGGAGTCCAACAGATGAAAGTTGTGCCGTTAGGGGACAAAGTCGCGATCAAGCCTCTGGAAGCAGACGAGACAACCGCCGGGGGCATTGTTCTGCCGGACTCTGCCCGAGAGCGGCCCCAGCAAGGACGAGTACTATCCGTGGGAGACGGTCGTTTGCTGCCGGACGGCAGCCGGGTCGATCATCAGGTCAGCGAGGGGGATCGGGTCTTGTTCTCGCGTTACGCCGGCGCGGAAGTCCTGGTAGATGACGAGGAAGTGCTGATCATGAACGAGGACGAGATCCTCGCCGTCTTTGGCTGACCGCTTGGCTCCGATTGCTTGGCCCAGGCTGTCGGCCTGGGGGGATCTGCCGCTTTCCTCCGCAACATCGAGGTGCGTTCATGCGAACAAGTTCATATTCTGTGTTCCTCGCCTTGGTCTGGATGGTTTGTCCAACGCTTCACGGCGCAGAAACGAGTGCGCCCGACGCGGCGGATTACGAGCAGTACGAGCAGATGGTGACTCGGGCGATCAGCTATCTGACGGCCAAAGGGCAGGCGGAGGACGGTTCGTTCAGCAGTCAGGCCGGTCCGGCGGTAACGGCCTTGGTGGCCACGGCCGCGCTGCGGCACGGTCGGACTTCCAGCGACCCGTTGGTTGTGAAGGCTCTTGGGTACCTGGACCAGTTCGTCCAGTCGGACGGAGGCGTTTATCGGACCGGTTCGTTGTACGGAAACTACGAGACGTCGATCGCGATCATCTGTTATGCCGCAGCGAATGCGGATGGGCGATACAACGAACGGCTGAAGCGAGCCGAAGCGTACCTCAAAGGATTGCAGTGGGACGAGGACCAAGGCAAGGATCCCTCCGACCCGGCTTACGGCGGCGCGGGGTACGGCAAGTCCAAACGTCCCGACCTGTCGAACACCCAATTCTTCATGGATGCGCTGCAGGTCCTGGGGAACGACGAGAATAGCGAAGCGATCCAACGCGCCTTGATCTTTGTTTCCCGCTGTCAGAATCTGGAGACCGAGCACAACACGACGCCGTTTGCAACCAAGAATCCGGATGGCGGCTTCTATTACACGCCTGCCGCCGGCGGTTCCAGCATGGCGGGCGTTACGCCGGACGGTGGCTTGCGAAGCTACGGGTCGATGACCTATGCCGGCCTGAAGAGCATGATTTACGCCGGCTTGGGCATGGACGATCCGCGAGTCAAGGCCGCCGTCAAATGGATCGAAATGCACTACGACTTGAAGTCGAATCCCGGCATGGGAGAAGCCGGTTTGTACTACTATTACCACACCTTTGCCAAAGCGCTCGACGCCATGCAGTACGATGTGTTCGTCGACCGGCAGGGCGTACGGCACGATTGGCGAGCCGAGTTGCGGGACGAACTGGTTCGCCGACAATTGCCGGACGGTTCGTGGGTGAACGACGCCGATCGCTGGATGGAGGGAGATCCCAGCCTGGTGACGGCCTACGCGTTGCTGACACTGGCCTACTGCAAACCACAGCCGATCGTGGACGGTCCATGATTGTTACCATCGACGGTCCGGCCGGCGCCGGCAAGAGCACCGTGGCCCGTCTGCTGGCCGAACGTCTCGGGTTCCGCTTCCTGGATACGGGGGCCATGTACCGGGCGGTGGCGGTGGCTGCGCTGCGGCGCGAACTGTCTCGCGATGATGCCGCAGCCTGGGCGGATCTGGCACGCCGTGTCGAAATCCGCTTCGAGGACCACCGAATCCTGCTGGACGGCGAGGATGTCAGCGATGCGATTCGCGCCAGTCACGTCACGGCCCATGTCCGCTATGCGGCGGACAACCCGCAAGTTCGCGAGCACTTGGTCCAGCTTCAACAAGCGATCGGCCGGACGGGCGACATGGTGACCGAAGGCCGCGATCAAGGGACCGTCGTGTTCCCGCACGCCGAGTGCAAGATCTTCTTGACCGCTAGTCCTGCGGAGCGGGCGCGGCGCCGTGTGGACGATCTGCGACAACGGGGCGAGGCCCCGGAATTCGCCGCGGTACTGGCGGAACAAATCGCGCGGGACGAACGCGATGCCAACCGGTCCGTGGGGCCGTTGGTCAAAGCGCCCGATGCGATCGAGGTCGTCACGGACGGCCTGTCGTTGGACGACGTCGTCCATCGTCTGGCCGCACTAGCCACCGCGAGAAAAGGATCTGCCACCTGATCTTTCACCTGATCTTTCACCTAAACATGGTCTCGGGGGCTCTTGGCTTTGGCATTGGTGGCCGCCCGGGTTAGCCCAGGGCGCGACCCCGTTGGGGATCATGATCTTCCGTCAAGGCCCCGCGCACACATCAGAATCCTCCTTGATGCCTGGCGATCAATGATCGCATGATTTATCTCAAGTTCGTTCGCCAAAGAAACTTCCTCGCCAAGTTGATTTATTCATTGGCGTTCATGAGCGTCGATCAGCGGCTTGTTTTCTCCGAATGCACCGGCCATCGAACTACTTGCCTCTGCGTCTTCTTAAGGCTCCTCCGGAACAACGCTCAAAGCTTCCTGCAACACCGCCTCCGATACCTTCACGTTTGTCACGGGGTCGAGGGCAAACCAGCGCTTCGAGCCGTTGCCGAGCGACCGCACGCCGAGCGCACAGGGTCCACCCGGTCGCAGGCGGCTGCGGTCGACCACCACGTAGAAGAACCCGCTGGAATCGGCCTCCGAGGTCCAAGTCGGCACGTACAGCAAACGGACGGAACCGTCGCCGCTGTGCCACTGGCCGGGTTGCCGAGTCACATCGAAACGCAGCCCTTCCTCGTCGTTTACCAACAGGGCAAAACCCTCGGTCTCCGGCTCGCTCTCCCAGCCCACTCCGCCCAGGAAGACAAACGCTCCTTGCGGCCCGGGCGCGTCGGACCCTGGCGACGTCTCCCAGCGGATGGTGTCGCCCTGCTTGAGCTGACGGATATAGGGCCGATTCCGCTGGCGCCCCGCGTAGTCATACCAGAGGCCCTGGCCGCCGTCGTTATGCGTCAGGCGCGCGAAGCCTTCGCGAGACACGCTCGCGAGCGAACCGACGGTCTGCAGGATCTCGGCGTGTTCCGGACGGCGGAACACGGCGGCCGCTGGGGCGAGCCGCTGGGCGAACAGCTCCCGCCTGCTCGGCGGGCGCAGGAAAGTTGCGTCGGGCGTGTCGGCCCGGGCGAACGTCGGCTCCAGGTGCTCCTTGACGGCCCCGACCAGCACGTCTTCCACCGCCGGATCAAATCGCGCGGGCTGGGCGTAGTAGATCATCGAGAAGTCCGCCTCATAACCGCCTTCGTTCAGCACGCGCTGCGAGGGAATATAGCAAGGCACGTCGTTGCTCCACGCGGTGATCCACAGCCGCGTCCAGTCGAGTTCGCTCTTCAGGCGGACGGCGTAATCCACAACGACCTCGCCGGCCAGAAAGACCATCGCCAATTGGTCCCCAAACTGCCACGTGGTCAACGGGAACTTGACGTGGGCGGGCAGTTGTCCGTCTCGCTCCAGGCGTTGGAGCATGAGTTGAGCATGGTACCCGTTGAAGCCGGGCTGCGCTGCCGCGCGTTCCCAATGCTCGCGCGGCGGGATCGCGGCCAACGGAAGCTCTAGCTCGCGCAGGTCGGCCCGCAGCGGCGAGTTCAACGACTGGAGCCCCCCCCCGATCAGCCGCGCGACCTCGTCGGCAAGCGTGCCGCCGTGTTGCCGCGCCAGGTCGAGATTGCCCGAGGGCTGCGGACCGACATCGGCTCCGCAGCCGATCGTGGTCAGCGCCACGGCTCCCGGCTCGGCTTCTTCCACACGTTGACTCGCGAAACCCGCCCAGTCACCTCCGATGCAGTTGCGGGCGCCGGCCGTCGTGCAATGGCACGCGTAACCGGCCCACACGGCGATCGGCTTCCCCTCGGTCCCCCGCGCGACGAGCACGGGCAGGCTATGATCCACCGGGCCTTCCTCGGCGTGTCCGAAGCCGACCCAACGGCCCTGGTCGAGCACCCGCCGATTCCCGCCAAAACCGACTCGCCCCTGCCCCCACGCCAGTTTCGCCGGGCGCCGGGCGTCGAGGGCTTGCAGCACCACGTCTACAAGCTGGCCGGTGAGACAGGCCGTGTACCGCGCCACGCGTTCTTTCTGTTCCGGCGTGGCGCGGCCGTCCCAGAGCACCGGCGCGTAGCCGGTCAACGTCGGCGCCGAATGCGTGTGCGTCGACGCGATCACGAACCTCGCCCGCTCGATCCCCGCCTTGGCCGCCAGTCGCTTGGCGACTTCCTCCACAACGGGTGCCGGCACGCCGCAATTCTCGACCGCCACAATGACCGCCGGTTTCCCGTCGTCGATCACCAGCGCGCGCGCCCAGATCGGCGTATCCACCCCCTCATGTTCCGACGTCCGACTGCCATAGCCGGCCAACAGCACCGGATGCGTCGGCGTGATATCAACCTTGGCCGCGCCGACCGAATAGGTCGTTTCGCCGGCCGAGACGGTCATGACGAACCCGAAAATAGCGACCAGCGGAGCCCATCCGCACAACGGGTTTTTCAGCTTGGTCGTTCCAGATATTGATGGGGGATTGGCCGAGGTAGTCGGCCATGCGTTTGCCGAGGTTTCGCTGGCAGCCTGCCGAACATTCATAATCCAGGATTTCATCGGGAACCTCCGATCTTCGTCAAGTCGGCCCAAATTGGCGTTTCATCATTGCCCGTCCGCCCGCCTTGCAGGATTCAGAGCCGGTCACCACATGGCGTTGATCATCTTCACCGTTTCCTCCACGAGCATCTGCCCGCCTTCGGGACCGACCACGTTGCTCTGAATGACGGCGCCGTATCCGCCGCCCTTCACGGCTCGCTCGGAAGGAAGGTAGGTTCCGCCAGAGGCGTAGAGCCAGTCGTTCGTGTCCTCTTGCGGCGCATCGGCCGGCGGTTCGGGCGCCGCGGCTCCGTTGGCCAATTGGACGACAAAGGTCTGCACCGCTTTCGACCGAGCCTTCATCTGGACTCCAAAGTCGGTGTACAGTTCGAACTGGTTGGTACAGATCACCGCCTCGCCGATGCGAAGCACGTTGACGGGCGTGGGATGCGTCGGCTTGGGATCGGTCGCCAATCTTTCGTATCGGGCGACCACGCGGGCGTTCCAGTTTCCCCTGCCGTCGCCGGGATGGGCCTTCAGGCGTTCCGCTTCGGCCCTGCAGGACTGGTATTCCGCTTCCGTGACGATGCGTTCTGGAAGATTGAGGACGGCATACTGGTGCTTCACGACCACGGCGGCCTGTTTGGCGTTTTGAGCGACCTCGTAGGCCTCGTCGACTCCGCGGACGATCCGCCGGGCGATCTCCCGCAGCCGGTCCAGATTGCGCAAGCTCGTCATCCGGTTGTCGGCCGCCTGCCGGTACCGGAGATGCGGCGACTGGTCGCCCGCCGCTCCGCACAGCCCCACGATCGTGACGTCCTGGCCGTATTTGTCCTTGAGCATTTCGCGGGTCGGCCCCCAATAGTCCGAGGAGAGCAAGCGATTGCTTTCCACCTCTTGCGACGGGCAGGAAACGTTGACGACGATCGCCTGCAGTTTGTCGCTGGTGTCCCAGAAGAACATCGAGTTGACGTCATGATCCTCCATCCCTTCGATGCCGCGGAAACTGGGGTCGTTGGTCGGCCCGTACATGACGGCCGTGCCATCGGCGTAGACGGCCCTGCGGTTGTAGGCGACAACGGCATGGCCCAGGCCGTAAGAGAACCTGGCGGGCCTTCGTCCATCCCACGCCTGTTTGGCGGCAGCACCGATGCTGGCGACGGCAGATTTCACGTAGTCCGACGGAACCTGCACGCCCTCCTGCTGCTTGAAATGCCCGTCGCTGGTGGGTGGAGCGGAATGGGTGTGCGTGGCGGCGACAATCAGCTTGTCGAGGTCGAATCCCGGCAGTTGCTTCTGGACCGCTGCGCGTATCGGCAGCAGAAGGCTGGCCCGCACGACGCTGGTGTCCACGCTGATAATCATTGCCGAATCCAACGACTTGTCGCCGTCGCGCGATTCCAGCACCAGGATATTGGCCGTCAAGGGATATTCGACGCCTTGGGACACGCGGGGCGAAAACTGGCCCGCGAGAAACGACGGCATGTCCGGCGTGATATCACAACTGGCCGCGCCGACGTACAGCGTCGCGGCATTGGCATGTGCCGCTAGAAGAATCGCGACGCCCCCTGACAGGCAAAGGAAGATGTAACGCAGGACGCTCATGGCAGCTACCTTCTCGATAGTGGAAAGCAACAAAACGAAATTTGCAAAACGAGGTTCATGTCTTGGTGGACCAGCGGTTGTACCTTCTCGGTATCATGGCGGTTCTCATCTCCCGTCCCCGTCGGTCATCGCAGGGCCGAGCAGCCGATCGGCCTGCATGCGGATTTGGTGGGACGTGCGGTAATTGACTCGCAGCGTGCGGGACCGACCGCGAATGTCCACCCCCAACGCCTTCCACGAGAACGGCTGTTGGAAAATTCGCTGTCCAAGGTCGCCGGCGAAGAACAGGGAGATGTTTATAGCCGTTTATCGCCGTTTATACAAGGTTTTTGCTATAAGTCAGTACAAATTATCCGGCCCTGAGTACCTTCATCACATCGTCGCCCAGGTGGTTGATGACCTTGACAGCAATTCGGCCAGACGCAGGCTTGTCGAATGGACGCGACGTATCGCTATTCAGGGTCGCCCAGGCTTCGGCGTTGATCTCGGCTTTGAGCGTCGTCTTCAGGGCGCTATAGGGGTCGTTGGCACCGAGAAAGTACGCATGGCGGACGAAGAAACTTTCTTCGTTGTAGTCGGTGTCGATGAACCAGCAGGCGATACCGTCGGCACCGTCGCTATGGACCTCGCCCGTGTTGGGGTGGAACACGTCCACGCCGTTTGCCTTGACTCGCAACCGGCCATCCGTCTCCGCCAGCAGGGTGATGTCCGGCTCGCCGAAGATGAAGAACAGGTTACCCGCCTCTCCCGCATCCAGCATCTGCCTCGTGGCCTAATCCGTGCGCAGGGAGCGATCCACAACGAACGCGGGAACCTGGTCCAGGGATTGACCAAGAATCCTGCCTTCCGAAAATGGGCCGGCCTGCGGGGCATCCGTCGAAAGGCAGGTAAGAACGGACGTCCCGCAAACCGATTTCAGCCGAGCGGTTCGCGAAACCGAAAAGCACCCGAGCCATAACCTATCCCCCGCCGAATCGGTTTTCAACTGGCTTGGCATCCTGCGGACGGCTTTATCCAAGAATTCGTCGAATCGTGGGACGAGGTATTCAAGGCGCTGCGGAGAGAGTTGGAATCGAAACCGCTGTGGATGATCTTCCGCGATCAGCTGACCGTGCGGGGGATCGAACTGGCGCTGTACTATCCCCGGCCCCGTTCCGCGGCCAGCGCGGCAGCCGACAAATGCGTTCATAATCGGATCGCCTTCCGCCCGCCCAAGGCCCATCAGCTGATCTTTTCCGCTGCCGTTGCCTTTGTCAGCCTCTCACTTGAACGACGGTAGGGCGAGTCTACATTCTTTTTTCCTGCATCACATGATGCTGCCGGCCGATCAGACCAAAGGGCGGCCCCTTGACATCCACACCGAAGCGGTGTATCCACACGTCCCCTGCTGAAAAGGTGTGTCCCCATGTTCCCCCCATGTTCCCCTGCCCATGTTCCCCTGCCCCGCCGATTGATCCGAAACGTTCGATGATCATGGGGCCTTGGATACGAGGGGTGGCAATGTCGCTTTCGTTTTTCCATCACAAAACGTTGAGCCACTACTGCGAAGACAGCAACTCGCCCAGCAAGTTTGGTCACACGTTCGGCGGCGATCCGTTGTCCTTTGGACTTCGCTTTGCCAATTGCGAACCGCTGCATCTGGTTTACCGATTGAATCAGGCCGATCCCGCCGCCGACATGGGAATTCCTGGGGTGACGTGGCTCCCGCTCATTTACCATTTCCCATATGCGAGCATCTACTCGGACCTAATCTACCGGGTCGTCAACGATACGGAAATCGAAATGCTGGCTCCTTTGAATGCGGAGTTCGACGACGAGTTTCCATACTCGGAGTATCCTTCAGCGTTTCCGGAATCTCCGGTTGCCTTCAGCAAACGGAAGTACGATCCGGCACTTGCAGAAGACGCTGTGCCGCTCGCTGGAGTCTTCGGAATTCGCCAGCTTTCTGATGCAGAGATGAGGAAAGCCGTACAGATTGTTGGGAAAACATCAACTCTATTTGACGACTGGGCCGCTGATGGCGGCACACCAGGCGTTGACTTTCCCGACTGGTCTGAAGAGGAATTGGTTAGACACGTTTACGACGAACCCTTCATGCAGCGTAAACCAACAAAGGAATGCGACAACCCGGAGTGTACACCTCAGGTGTCGCGCCACGAGAAGACAGAAAACGTCACGAAGGATTCAATGCGTGTTTTCGCGATCCTTCAGCCGGATGCGAAAAACAGATTACTGTGGGGCAACCTGCACGCGCAGCTCATTTGGGAACTCTGCGAATCCTGCAACTGTATTCGCGTTTCGTACCAATGCACTTGACTGTGGGGCAAGACCACGCTGAATCATCGAACAATGCGATGAACCCAAGCGGAAACGGCGGTTGGGTTTTGGAATGAAGGTGACGTTCCCGGCGCCGTTTCCGCTGGGTTATCGCAGCCGTTCGGGCGGTCAAGTAATCGGGCCTGTACCGCGGCCTTCCGACACGCTAGGATAAAGATCGGGGATGGAAACGTGGAGGGCTACGCGATGACACAGGCCGTACAGGAATTGCTCTGGACGTTTGACGCTTTGACGGACGCTGAGAAACACGAGGCTGCTGCGCATCTGCTCCGGCGCGTGGTCGAGGCCGAATCTGGCGACGTCCCGGAAGAATCGCTTGTGGCTGCTGCCGAGGACTTGTTTCTCGAACTGGACGCTCGGGAGGCCGCAGATGGACGGTCCTAACCGTGGCGAGGTCTGGCTCGTCGATCTGGGACTTGCCGCCAAGACCCGGCCTTGTGTGGTCCTCAGCGTACCCGCGACCGGACAGAACGATCGCGTTCTTGTGACGCTGGTTACGCACACGACCAGTCCACGCGGTTCTGAGTATGAGGTGGCGTTGTCCGTGCGGTTTCTTAAGCCTGGGGCCTTTGACGCCCAGAACCTGGTCACCGTCCCGCACGCCAAATTGATGCGGAAACTTGGAGTGCTGTCGGCGGAGCAGTTGGCCGCCGTCGTTGCCGCCGTTCGGCAATGGCTGGGGCTGTAACGTCGACCGCACGCCCGAACTAAGCGATGAACGAGAGCGGCGGTTAAGGTCGGTTGCCAGTGGGTGGCATTACGGCCGCCGCCTCGTTATCCTGGTCGTTGTTGGCTGGCTGTTGCGATGACCTGTGGCGGAAAAACACGGCGGGAAGCTTGCCACGGGAACGCAAGCGTGCTAACCTGGCGCGAGTCCGGGATTGCAGCATTACCTCGGAAAGTTTTCCGACGAAAGCGTATTACCTCGGAAAGTTTTCTGCTCTTATCGCATTATCTCGGAAAGTTCTCCTGTTAAATTGACGTTCGTCGCCACAGCCTGACTTGGCGCGGCGAGGTGGAGCAATGGCTACCGAAACCGCCGAAAATGGAGTTGGGGATCGGCAAACCACAAGGACGAACTTGATGAAGAACAATCCCCTTCCACGGCTGGACAACAATGCGGAGATGCGCGAACGTCTGCTGCGCTTCTGCCGCCTACAACCGGGAGATATCTGGGACGATCCGGACGGCAGACATCGAATTGGCTGCAAAAGCATTGATGATCGACTCGCGATTTGGGAATCGCATTTTTCCATACTCGACGATGACACCCCCGATACAATGTACTTCGATGCTATGGACGAGACGGACGACTGTCTTCGTCGCTACATTGATGTCCATATCGCTGACTTCGAACCGTTTGTCGAGAAAAACTAAGGATAACTTGAACTATGGCATGCACCGGAGCCGTGATCCGGTCTTGGAAAATGGTTGGCGATATCGGCGCGGCCCGGTCACGCCCGTCGTTCGTGGGCAAACCCGGGGACCGCTGAAAACTCCGTTGACCGCTCCGTCTGGCCCGCTACGTCGATCGGCTCTGATCGCTATCACATCGTCGATTGTCGCGTCGTTTGGGACGCCATCGCCACTTGTGGCGTAACTCCGCCTAGCGTCGAGTCGCGCGGAATGACAGAAAAATGTAACGACAGAAAGATGGCCCCTTGGACCCTGGTATCGGCAACGACTTGGTGCGAGTTGGTAAGCGATTTCGGGCGTTTGTTTTCGACCGTAGCCAGGCAGCCGCGGATCGTGGACACCACTCGCAGCCGCCATGGGCACCGCCGCTTCCACCTCACCGCGCGCAGGGAACCGAGGGGACGGAGGTCGTTTTTCGCGAACCGGATCCCGTGCCTGTTTCAATGCCTCACCGAAGTTCGCCTCGGTGGTGGCCCGCTGCCTGACAGCTACCGCAGCAGCCCCCAACTCGTCCGCCGGCCCATCCGTACTCGTCTCGACGGCGTGCTTCTCGACAGACGGTTCACGGCGAAGGCTGGTCAAGTCGAAGGGCGTCGGAGCATAACCTTGACCGCACATTCTGCAGACGGGCCATCCGAGAACGAGCCAGCTCATTGGCCGTTAAGCCACGGTCCAGTCCTCGATGTTCAGTCCGGGCACACGGCTGAATTCGCGGTTGTTGGTGACGAGGGTCAGGCCGTGGGTGAGGGCGATGGCGGCGATGAGCAGATCGTTCGGCCCGATGACTTGGCCGCGAGTCTCGAGCGTATCGCGGATCTCGGCGTAGCGGTGAGCCGCAGCATCGTCGAACGGCAGCGAACGGAACGGGCTGAGTGTTTGCTCGATCCGTGCCACGCGCTGGTCACGTTTTTCGTACTTCCTTGCTCCGTGCAGAAGTTCGGCCCACACCACCGAGCACACGGCGACTTCTTGAGCGGACGTCCGACGCAGGCGCGCTGCAACCGGCGAGTCGGCGTGTTTCAGTAATGAATCCAGGCGTTGGTATCCAAAAGGTAATGCATCACCAAGACTCGCGCGTTTCCAGAGGCAGTTCGCCAGGAGCTTCCAGCGGTTCGTCAGCGAAGCTCCCGGCCGTGGCCTCAAAGTAGCCCACCGGATACCCGAGTGAATCCGTCGGCGGAGCAAGCGTCGACCGGCGTTCAGCCAGCGCCAAGGCATCGCGCACGGCTTTTTCAAGCAAGTCCGCCGTCTCGCTGTCCAGCCGGTCGAGAGTCGTCGCCAGGTCGTAGGCCAATGCGTTCATGTCCATCATCCCCTGTTCGAGAAATGGGCAACCCATCTACAGTCTGTCAAGAATGGGCGTTTTCGGCAAGTCCCAGTGTACTCTCGGCCCAGTGTACTCTCGGCACGGGCCGGCACGGGCGAGCCAAAAAGGGTGTCCAGGAATTCCGCGACGGACTTCGGAGGATTCTTAATCCCAGAGCGGCACGGGATACCGAAGGTATGCGTCGTAGATGGCGGTGACGGAGGGCAACGTCTTCTGGAAAGGCGGGTTCCACTGCGGTATGCTCTACGGGGGTTGGTCGGAACGGGGGAAAATGGGACAAAACGGGGACACAGCCAATACTGTTCGGCACAGCGGTTGCTAATGGTACGCATCCTCGACGCTTGCCGTCGAGTCATTGAGGAAAACGGGCCACGAGGGCAACTCTCAGAGAGCACCCTTTAATCCTCGCCGCTTGCCGGCGAGTGCGTCAGGCTAATTGGCGGTAGCACGATGTCAGCCATCTATCCTGAATCTCCCGACGGCAAGCGTCGGGGATCACGGTCGTTCGAGATGGACGCTTGTTCGTAGCCACGTAACCTGAAACACTCGCCGGCGAGCGGCGAGGATGCCTACCCAAGCACGAAGCGTGCCGAACAAGATTGGGACAGGTCCAATACTGTTCGGCACGAGATTTGGCCTATTTTTTTAAGGAGAAGCTGGGCAAAATAGTGCCAGAGCAAAGAGAAAAGCTGATCGTGCCGACGGTCTTCACGCACAATCTTGGCGCTTGGCAGGTATTGTCGAGCAGCACGGAGAAGATTGACCTTTACTTGGTTGGGGGCCGCTACAATCCGGATCGGAACGCGATTATTGAGGCGAGGGTTTTCGAGGGGCAGCTTAAGCCTTGGAGTCCCAATATCGCAATTATCGCGGTCAGCGGAATCGATCAGGAAGGGCTCTATTGTTCCAACATTCAGGACGAGCACCCCGTCAAGGAGCAACTCGCGAAAAAGAAAGTCGAGCGTCGGCTGATCGTCTGCGACCACTCGAAAATTGGTCGCACCGATGTGCGAATGTTTGTTTCTCTCGAAAACCTCAAGAACGACTGCGCCGAGGTGTTCCTAATCACGGACGAATTTGATTGGAAAGACATCAACCCGCCGTATCGCCAGCCTGAGTACCAAGCGACCTTGAAGGCGATCGAGGCAACGCTTGGAGAGGACAAAGTTATCCGTGTGCCCGTTGATGGCCCGGACGGCGGCGAGAGCGTCGGCAGCTACAAGGACTGTGAGAACGGAGCCCCGTGTGACAGCTTTGAATCCACGAGCGCCTAATCTGGCTGAGACAGAGAAAATGTACCATTCCGGCCCATTGCTCGCGGGCGAAAAGTACCGCGAGGCTGGAGGCGGACATCCGCGGCAGGTCGGGCGATCTCATCGGGAAAATGGACGCAATTTCGTCGGACTTGTGCGAGTCGGTTGGTACGTCGACCTGTTTGTAGGATTTGGTGGGGAATCACTTTTTTTCGTGGGCCCTCCTGGGCGATGGCCACAAAGACGTGACGTTCGCCCGTGAACGCGACACGGACGAACGTCGGGACGCGGGGCGGGAATGGCGGCACCTGCCGGATCGCGGCCAGACGACTGACGCTCACAGGCACGCCAAGCCCCACCGACGACACGGACGCGACTTCCGCCCGTGGACGCGACACGGGCGAACGGCGGGACGCGGGGGGGAGCACCTGCCGGATCGCGGCCGGAGGCCAACGAGCCGGCCATCCCGCATCGCACCGTTTGCCCGCCGACCCGCACATGGTAAACTGAAGCATCCTGTTCTTGTTTCTTGTGCGAAATCCCTGGTGGTCCCGTCCTGTGAGCGACGTCAGCCAAATCCTATCCCAGATCGAATCCGGCGATCCGAAAGCCGCCGAGCAGCTGTTGCCATTGGTGTACGACGAGTTGCGGAGGTTGGCGGCGGGGAGGCTGGCCCAGGAAAAGCCGGGCCAGACCCTCCAGGCGACCGCGCTGGTGCATGACGCATACATCCGCCTGGTCGACGGGGAACAGACGCAGCGTTGGGATTCGCGAGGGCACTTCTTTGCGGCAGCCGCCGAGGCGATGCGGCGGATTCTGGTGGAGAATGCCCGACGGAAGCAGAGCCTCAAGCAGGGAGGCGACTGTTCGCGTCTGGAACTGGAATTCGATATCGCGGCGTTTGCCGAGGCAAAGCACGATCTGCTGGCCATCGACGAAGCCCTGGAAGAACTGCAGCAGGTGGACCCCGAAAAGGCAACCTTGGTAAAGTTGCGGTTCTTCGCCGGACTAAGCGAAACGGAAGCAGCCGCCGAAATGCAGATCTCTCGCGCAACCGCCTCCCGCTATTGGACTTATGCGAAGGCTTGGCTGTTCAACCGACTGCGGGAACGGGAAATTTCCGAAAAATCGCAAAATCCGTGAGGCGCGCGGCGCGCCGATTTCGCATTGGAAGTAGTGGCTCGGAACTCCGTCTGACCTTTTTCGGGAACCAAGATCATGCTCACCGACGCCGAAGCGATTTTTCATGCGGCACTGGACCTGTCCGACAAGGAACGCGGCCCTTATGTGGACACGGCGTGTGCCGGCAATCCGCAATTGCGGGCCGACGTCGAGGCTCTACTCCGGGCCCATGCCGAAGCGGGAAGTTTTCTGGAGAAGGGGCCGCTGGTGCGCGGAAAGTCGCCCGCTGTCGAGGCGGGGAGCGACAACGCGACCCAATTATTGCAGCGGCACGATCCGAATGACGACATCGGCGGGCTGCTCGCGCCGAGCGATGTTCCCGGTTCCCTCGGCCGGTTGGGACACTACGAAGTGCAGCAGGTTCTGGGAAGCGGCGGCTTCGGGACCGTGCTGCGAGCCTTTGACGACAAGCTGCAGCGGATGGTCGCCATCAAGCTGATTTCTCCCGAACTGGCCACCACGTCGCCCGCCCGCAAGCGTTTTCTGCGCGAAGCCCAAGCCTGTGCGGCGATCCGGCACGAGAACATCGTGGAGATCCATCATGTCGAAGAGCAGCCGTTTCCTTATCTGGTGATGGAGTACATCCCCGGCCAGACCCTCGAAACGAAACTCAACGAGCACGGGCCGCTGGACGTCCCGGAAGTCTTGCGGCTCGGCTGGCAGATCGCCAGCGGACTAGCTGCTGCCCATGCGCGGGGTCTGATTCATCGGGATATCAAACCGGCGAACATCCTCCTCGAAGGCGGGCGGGACGATCGCGTGAAGATCACCGATTTCGGCTTGGCCCGCGCGATCGATGATGCCTCGCTGACGCAGAGTGGCATGATCGCCGGCACGCCCATGTACATGGCTCCCGAACAGGCCCAGGGACTTGCACTGGACCAGCGGGCCGATCTGTTCAGCCTGGGGAGCGTGCTGTATCGGATGGTCAGCGGTCGCCCGCCATTCCGGGCGGAAACGACGTTGGCCGTTCTGAAACGCGTCACCGAAGACACGCCGCGGCCGATCCAGGAGATTATTCCCGAAACGCCCGACTGGCTTTGCGCGATCATCTCCCGGCTGCACGCCAAGCGGCCGGAAGATCGTATCCAGACTGCGAAGGAACTGGCCGACTTGCTGGCGCAGTGCCAGAAGGCGCTGGAGCTGGGAACAGCGCCCGTGCTGCCGTGGCCTGTCGTGCCCGCCGAGCCGGAGGACAGTCGTGTCGCTCCGCAGCCCGCACGGACGACACCGACGGTCGCCTCTCGCCGATTTACCGGCGGTGTCCTCGCCTCCGCGGCCGCCATCCTGCTGCTGATCGTCGGGGTAGGCATTACCGACGCGACCGGCGTCACCAACGTCCGCGGGACCGTCATCCAACTGTTCTCGCCCGCCGGCACGCTGGTCGTGGAAGTGGACGACCCCGGCGTGAGCGTCAGCATTGACGGCGAGGAAATGGTCATCACCGGCACGGGAGTCAAGGAACTCCGCCTGAAGCCCGGCCAGTACAATGTGCTGGCCAGCAAGGACGGCAAGCTGGTGAGCCAGGAACTGGTCACCGTCACCAGGAACGGCCGGCGGGTCGTGCGGGTCAGCCGCGAAGCGGGGCCGGCCCTCGCCACCGGAGACAGGCCGACACCGGACACGGGGACAGCCCCTGCGCCCCGTCCCGACGACGTTGCGACGGGTTCTGCGGGATTGAGCCCCTTCGACCAACTCCGCCCGGAAGACATCCCGGCCGAGGATCGCTTCCCGTGGCAGCCGAAAGAATTGGTAGCCGTCCTCGGCAGCCATCGGCAGCGGCATCTACAACCGGTCGCATCGGTCGCCCTGAGCGGAGACGGCCGCTGGGTGGCCAGCGCGGGAACCGCCTACGGCCAAGAAACTTCGGCGGTGATTCTCTGGGATCGGGCGACGATGAATCGGGTGGCGACCGTGAAGGGCAGTCAAGGAGTGGCATTTTCGCCCGACAGCAAGAACCTTGCCTGCGCCTACCCGGGCGACGCCATTCACCTGTACGACCTCACCGCGACGCCTCCCAAGTTGTGGCTGCGCGTGCCGAACTCCGAGCAGGTCCTGTACGTGGCCTTCGACGCCAGCGGCGAGCGATTGTACGGGTCCCACAAAGGCCTGCAGCGGTGGCAACTGACGGAGTCGAAAGCCGTCGAGCTGCCGGTCACTGAGTCCGAGAACCGCCTGGAGAAGTTCTCTATCGATCGCGACGGCACAACAGCCGTGTTGTTCGAGAGTTCGGTCTATCTCCCCCCCCAAAAAATGCCAGATGCCTTGGTCTGGGATCTCAGCGGCGATCAACCGAAACAGCGGTTCGTCATCAAATCTGAAGACCCGCAACACGGGATCATCTGCGTCGCACTTTCTCCCGACGGCAAGCGACTGGCCACCGGACAGCAAGACAGAAATCTGCGTTTCTGGGACATCTCCGCCGACACGCCGCGGGAAGTGGCTTCGCTTGTTGTGTCAGGGAACACCTACATTGCTGATTTGGCCTTTACTCCCGATGGCAAATCGATCATCGCGACTATGCATCTGAGCGGGGCATTTTTGCTGGATGTCGCCCAGCCCGTTCCCACCGTTCGATCGGGGCTGAGTTTCCACAACCGTCACGGGGCCGTCGCGATCAGCCCGGACGGCAAGGCTGCGGTGGTTGGGGACAGGTGGGGTTCTGTGACCCTGTTGAGTCTGGAGGACCAAACGCTCCGGGAACTGCTGGCACCCCCGGGGCATCGGAGCGCGATGTGTTCTCTCGAACTGACCCACGATGGAAGCACTCTGGTTTCTGCCTGCCGGAACGAATATGCCCGCGTCTGGACCCTTGATGGCCGACGATTCGTGCCGACAGCCGAGACACGCAGCGAAATAAAGTCTTTCATCACTCCGACGGGCGATTACGTGATCGCGAGGGGAACCGTTTTTCAACTTGATCTAGCCGGGTTGAATCCGGTTAAACAATTGAGCGGGCTCCCTTTGTGCCTAAGCGGCGACGGAAAGACGCTTGCGGTCGATGGCCTGGGCATTGTCGACCTTGCGGGCACACTGTCGCAAGAGCGCCTGCGTCTGCCCGTCGCGAAGCAGCCCTCCTTCGCGGATCTGAACACTGACGGCTCCGTGTTGGCCGCCTACACTGGCGGAGACAAGCACGTCACCTGGTGGGATCTGCGAGAGAAGGATCCGCAACCCCGGCAGATTCCCTGTGACAACAATCGCCTCGCGAACCTGAAATGGACGCCCGATGGCCAGTCGCTGATCCTGGTGGGCACCGACGGGATTGTGGTCTGGGACTGGAACCAGGGACAACCGCGAGAACGTCGGCGTCGAATGGAACTTCTGAACTTGGTCGGCTTGGCGGTGGCGCCCGATGGCCTGACCTTCGCAACCGGATCCTCCGATGGTCGGGTCATCATCTGGGAAACCGCGACGCTCGCTCCGCAGCGGCAGTGGACAGTGCCCACGCACGTCCAAACCGTCCAATTCGCCCCCGACGGCCGTCACCTGCTGCTGGGCTACGCCAACGGCGTGATCGAGGTCCTGCGTCTGGCGCCGGCCCCCGCGTCCGCCGGACGGTAACCGTGAACATGGTTTCCGAGGGTGGGGCCAGCCGCTCGGCGGTGAACGCTTGAGCGGCTGTTTTCCACTGCAACACGGGTCGCACTTGACCAACCGGTTTCGTCCCCGGGCTGATGGGCAACGTAGCCGCTTGGCCGCTATCCGGCAGGTACTGGCTCATTCCGATACGTGGCCCCAGGCATTCAATCCGCCCCAGACAGCCTGCAGACTTTTGGTCTAAACCAAATTCCTCGTGATCGTGGACGCGACCAGCCCGGACAACATGTCCGGCTACCGCCCCGGACGGCATTGACTGCATCCCTGTTTAAGACGTCATGCGCGTCGCGGGCGTTTCAACACGGGCCGCTTGGCCGCGACCCGCCAGGGGCTGGCCCATCGCCCTGTGGCCCGCCGTTCGCCCGGGTCGCGTTCACGGACGGAAGTCGCGGCCTTTGGGCCGACTGGGGCGTCGCGACGTGGGCACGGGACGCAGCCTGGCCGCGACCCGGCAGACGCTGGCCACCCACGCGGCCACTGGCAGTCGGCCAGCAGCACGCTCGCCGACGACGTGCCCCGCTGTGAGTAGCCGCCTGCCCGTGATTCGGCAGGTGCTGGTCCCGTCACACCAGCCAAGGGTCGATTTGCAGTCAAGCCCTTAAATTTGATCTCGGAGATGCTTGCAATCTTAGCCCCTCACTACACCGCGTCTTTGACATCGATCCAGCCGTTACCCAGTCCAAATCGTCGCCCAGCACCTCGTCGACCAGATCGGTCGCCCGATCGAGATCATCGTCCAGGAAGAACCAGTCGTCGCCGGCACTGCCGGTCAGAACGTCGGCGTCGGCATCTTCGAGGACCGTGTCGCCAGAACGCAGATGGTAGGCGAAGTCCTCTGCGATCAAGGCCCGAATTCGGTCCAAGTAGCCGCCCCCCGACGTCCACCGCTGCATGATCTGGGAGAAGGCTTCATCGTGATTTCGCTGAAGCACACCGTCGTCCCGATAGTCAAACACGGTGTAGCCGGCGATCAGAATGTCATCGTCGGCATTCCCGATGATGCGGTCGGCACCGGGACCGCCGACCAGGATGTCGAGGCCGCTCTGGCCCAGGATTAAATCGTCACCTATGCCGCCGAACAACGCGTCGTTGCCGTTGCCGCCTTTGAGTCGGTCGTTTCCGCCGTCGCCGTAGAACCACGCGGACAGGCTGATGCTGCCCGCGACCTGGATGTCGTCGTCACCCGCCTGCCCGAAAGCCAGCAAGCGACCGGTCGGTTGGCCTGTGTACAACTCCCGCCCATCTAGCAGGATCTTGATCTCCTCGGGACTCGACCCCGAGACGAAGCGGATCTTGTCATCTGTGAGCGTGCCGCCCACGGCCAGATCGCCACCCACTTGAGGCGACACGATCTCGATGGTGACCATCTCGACTACGGTGCTCTCGCCCGAGTCGTCGTCGCTCACAGTAACTCTGACCTCGTAGACACCTTCGGCTGTGTAGACGTGCGCGGCCTCGAACGAACCGGCTGTCATGATGCTCGGTTCACCATGAGTGTCGATCACCGGAGCGCCTGTGGCATCTGTCGTACCGTCTCCCCATTCGATGCTGTAGCTAAAGGTCTCTTCGGTCTCACCACCTGTTGCTGGATCCGTGTTCAGGGGGTTGTCGAACCCGGGATCTGAAAAACTGCCGTTAAAGAACACTGTCTGGCCGCGAA
>Ga0366819_10095_pt1 | contig 53866 bp, 45 predicted proteins | sample TotcelFGM3001N15_FD_207091 | JGI IMG/M metagenome (GOLD analysis project Ga0366819, IMG submission 207091) | Enriched cells from coal bed in the Powder River Basin, Montana, United States - Total cells FGM rep3 HSBNCT.FGM.300.1.N15 ... | reverse complement strand
GTTGGGTAACAAGACTGTATGGTCCAGTCGATCGCGCATGGACTTTGTCTTCAACCAGATGGTGGAGTTTTAACATGGTCATCACACCAACCGTGACTGGTTGATCGAATGGTTTGCCTGTCTTCCCATCTCTGAGGTGCATTTTCCCAAAAATCGGAATCGGTTTTCCACTGGCTGCCAGGTAAGCTAACGCTTTTTCCCGTACATTCTCATCGGTTATCTCAGTGACGTTTTGGTCTTCAGCTGCCAGCCATAATTTCAAACACGCGTTGATTGCATTGGTATCGCGTAATTCCGCAACTTTCTCGCCCATCGTTTCAACTGATTCAAACGCAATGATCTCTTCAGGTTTATAACCTTTATCACGTAACCAACCTTCCAATACAGATTGACGTGCGTATTGGAGATCGGAGGCCAATCGATAAATGTCATAGCCCATATCACCTAACCATTGTTCGAAGTAAAGCAATCTTACTTCATCATCATCTCGAATCATATCCTTGGAATAACCCTGATCCTTTACCCATTCCCAGGCTACAGATGCAATATCATTCCAGGCTTGATCCATCATCCAGGCACGTGCTAGTTCAGCCTCAATTTCACGCTCGTTCGTTCCATCGAACACAGGCGTAATCGCCCGGAAACCGAGTCTTAATGCTGCCCAACCTAAATGAACCTCTAACAATTGTCCAATATTCATACGCCCTGGAACACCAAGCGGATTGAGAATAATGTCCACCGGGGTACCATCTTCAAGGAACGGCATATCTTCAACTGGAATGAGACGTGATACTACACCTTTATTACCATGACGACCAGCCATTTTGTCACCAGCAGTAATTTTTCGGCGTTGGGCAACCGATACCCGTACCATCATATCAACACCAGCGGAAAGATCGTTATTTTCCTCGCGGGTGAATACTTTTACATCAACAACTTTACCGCGTTCGCCATGTGGCATGCGTAAAGAAGTATCTTTTACATCACGTGATTTTTCCCCAAAGATAGCACGCAGCAGGCGTTCTTCGGGGGTTAATTCTTTCTCGCCTTTGGGGGTAATTTTTCCGACAAGAATATCATTGGGGCCAACTTCTGCTCCAATGCGGATGATACCTGTCTCATCCAGATCTTTGATCGCATCCTCACCAACGTTGGGGATATCCCTGGTGATTTCTTCAGGACCTAACTTCGTGTCGCGTGCTTCCACTTCATATTTCTCAATATGAACAGATGTGAAACGATCGTCCTGAACCAGACGCTCAGAGATCAGAATGGCATCCTCAAAGTTACCACCTTCCCATGACAGGAAAGCAACCACCGCATTCTGGCCTAATGCCAGGTGACCATTAACAGTGGAGGAAGAATCAGCCAGAACATCACCTTTTTTCAGTAGTTGTCCTTTGACAACTGCAGGACGTTGATCAATACAGGTGCTCTGGTTCGATCGTTGGTATTTCCTTAATTGATAATGGCGTAATCCACTTTCGCCGCGTACGACAACTTCTTTGCCGGTTACGGAGATGACATCGCCATCTTCTTCAGCGACCATTACCTGCCCGGAGTCCTTCGCTGCATACTTTTCCATCCCCGTGGAAACGGTTGGAATGTCTGGCCGCAAAAGTGGAACCGCCTGAGCCTGCATGTTTGAACCCATCAAAGCACGATTTGCATCATCATGCTCCAGGAATGGAATCAAGGAAGCACTGATACCTACAACTTGATTGGGGGCCACATCCATATAATTGATATTGTCTGGTGTGGAAATAATAAAATCTGAGTAGTGTCGACTGGAAATTCGATCATTATCAAATTCGAAATCAGCTGTGAGAGGTGTGTTTGCTTGTGCGATGATGAATTTGTCTTCAGCATCAGCGGAAAGGTAATCAACATTCTTGGAGACAAACGGAACAACCTGGATGCTCTTTCGGTTCAGTTTCTTGAGAGCCGGTAACATCGCTTTCGTAATTCGTTCCCCTTCACTAACGATCACTTCACCGCTCTTCGCGTCAGCAATGGTTTCTTTTACAACACGATTTAATATTTGTGCATCGTCGCTGGCAAGGTATTTGATTACCCTGCGGTAAGGCGTCTCAATAAACCCATATTCATTCACCAGGGCAAATGTAGCCATACGACCAATCAAACCAATGTTTGGACCTTCCGGGGTCTCGATTGGACAAATTCGCCCATAATGGGAGTGATGCACATCACGGACATCGAAGCCGGCACGCTCTCTGCGTAAACCACCAGGGCCTAAAGCGGATAGTGTTCGTTTATGGCGTAATTCTGCTAACGGGTTGGTCTGATCCATGAATTGGGATAGTTGACTGGAACCGAAGAATTCACGTAATGCCGCCACCACAGGACGAATATTCACCAGACTGGTGGGAGTCACATGGTCCTGGTCACGAATGGACATTCTTTCCTTAATAACGCGTTCCATCCGGCGCAGTCCAACTCTCAATTTATTCTGAATTAACTCACCGACTGTTTTCACGCGGCGGTTACCTAAATGATCAATATCATCTTTGTCGGCTTGATTGTTATTGATCATGATTAATCGTTTTACCAACGCAACAACATCCCAGCCAGTGACCGTTCGATGAGTAACCGGAATGTGCTCGGTCAGGTCAAGTTTCTGGTTCAGTTTATAACGGCCCACCCGTTCGAGATCATAATGACGCTGATCAACAATTTGTTCTTCCAGGAATTGACGCGCATTATCCACCGTCGCAGGATCACCGGGGCGCATGCGTTTAAAGAACTCAATCAAGGCAGCCTGAGCGATGGTGATTCCGGAGCTCAAGTCCCAATCTGGTTCCTGCCGGATGGTATTGGCAATAAACAAGCGATCCGGGTCATTGTCCACATCCCTGAAAAGTGCGATCAGTTCTTCATCGGATCCTGTTTTTAAAGGACGATCTACCAGACCATCATCAATGGCCGCTAAAGCGCGCAGGAAAATAGTGATCGGAACCGTTCGTTTACGATTGAACTTCAAGATCAGGTAATCATTCTTGCGGGTCTCAAATTCCATCCAGGCACCACGGTCGGGTATCAATTTGGCCATAGCCAAACGGTGACCGGTGGTTCGATCTACTGGTGCTTCAAAATAAACACCGGGGGAACGGATCAGCTGAGAAACAACCACACGTTCGGTACCATTAATAATGAAGGTACCTTTCTCGGTCATCTCAGGAAATTCTCCCAGAAATATTTCTTCTTTAATCGGTTCAGACACATCAGGTCCTGCCAGCAAGACAGATACCTTCAAGGGGCTCGCATAGGTTAAATCTCGGTCAACGCATTCTTCAATGGAGTGCTTGGGTGCTTCAAACCAATATTTGAGTTCCCAATCTTTTAATTCCGGATCACGACTTGGAAAGTATAACCTCATCCCTTTGTTATAAGATTCTATGGGGGAAATTTCATCAAATAAATCTCCGAGCATAACATCTTTCAAACGTTGAAATGATTCCAATTGAACTTTAATTAATTGAGGCAGATCAAAAATAGCAGGAATTCTTCCATAAGACTTTACTGGCAAAAATGACATATTTTTCTCCTGACGATGTCAACCAAATGGAAGAACGCATAATTCTCCCATTATAAAGGTAAAATGCAATCTGATATTATAGCAAAGGCGAGCCGTCTGGTCAAGAAGCAATCCTGAAAGCAATTCTGGAAGTTTCATATAATCTTGGAGAATTTTGCACTATTTGTGAATCTCACAGATCATCTGACAGCCCCCGGATGAGTCCGAGGGCTGTCTTAGAAAGGGAATTTCGGGAATAGGGTGACTCACCTAGCGGCAAAGATCACCCTGGTTATACTTTTCAAGAGCAGAAAGAAAAATTATGGCATCCGCTTTTTGTTTTTCATCCAAATGGGAGAATAAGTTCGTTTGTACACCATCGAAACCGATATCATTCAAAAGCTGCATCGTGCCTAAAACCGCATCAACAACCGCCGGACAGGATGTAGCTTTGGCGGAGAGATTTAATTCTGCAGTCATTAAAGCCGAAGCCAGACGAAAATCAATCAAATCTTTATGTTCAATTCCGCTGCTATCCTGAATCTGCAAAAGTTGCACTGCTTGTAGACAGGTCTCGACCACTAAACCACCCAGCTTGATGCCTGGATCCAGCAGAAAATCATCCAAAACATACCAGCCTGCCTCGCGCCCCCCATTGGCTCTGGCTGTTTCTACGTTGTTATCCGGCATGCATGTGTTCCACAACAACCAGTACCCGGGCGTGCGTGGATCACCGCCACCGATCGACTGGAAATACGAGTCAATAGTCGGGGTCGGAGGTAACGTAGGCAAAGATGTGGATGATAGAGTTGAACGACATGCACTCAGCAGCAAGGAGATCATCATCAGGAAAAAGAAACCAGATCTCACAAGAACCTCATTTGATGACCAGCGGTAAGAAGATATTTGACTCTTCTTTCCAATTAATAAAATCGCAACTATATTGCCTCACCTGGGTAAATGTACCCAGATCGCAGACACCATTGACTGGTTCCAACGCAACCCAACCATCTTGCTTCTCTTCCTCGACTGTATAAGCTACACCGAGCGGTAAATCATTCCAGGTTGTGCAACCATCCACATCGGTTAGTTGAGAACTTAGTAGACTTTCATCCTGGTAGAGCGTCATTCCCCAACCCGCAAGAGGTGTGCGATCGTCGATAGTAGCCAATTCGCCATCTGCGTCGTTAAATTTGCAGGCGGTGATGCTCGCTTCCACAACGGTGCGCATTAACACCTTGTGATCCTTCCGTTGATCAATTGCCCATAACGAGCCATCTGAGATAGTAATACCCCACGGATATGAATCCTCACCCAAATCAACAATATTCCAACCCGTAATAGACTCGAGAGGGTAAACTGCTTCAACCCAGACTGGTGTCTCTGTTGAAACAGTCGCATTACCGGTGGATGCAGTCAATGGAACGCAAGAAGGTTCAACAATTGTTTCAGTTATATCGATAGCGTGGTTTTCAGGTGTCAATGCTGATGGGTTTAATGAACCGACCACTCCAGTCTGCCCTGTGAACCAGATCAGATCATTTTGACTGGTTAACATGTAAGGGGTTCCCGCTGGAACAGAATAACGAGAAAATTGCGCCCCTCCAATTGCATTTGGATTTAGATGAAGAATTGACCTATTTTGGCTATCAGTAAACCAAAGACCCCCGGTTTCATCTGCAAGTAGCCCTTCGACTGAAAATGTCAGACTACCCTGCGGCTCAAATTGTGTCAGTTGGTATTGGTTTTCGTTAACCTTAACCAAACGATGAATCAGACTCGTACCTCCCAACCAGATGGTCCCGCTTTGGTCAACCAGGTAATAACTGCCATTGAAATCGGTTGCACTTAAATCCAAACTGCAAAGGCTACCTTCATCAGCATCCCCCGGATCAAAACGTAACAAAAAATGAGAATTACGTAGACTCACCAGGATTTTACCTTGAAGGTCAATAGCAGTTCCAAATGGTGTGTTGATTGAACCTAATTCCCAATATTGAATCTCACCATTCGACGGATTCAATTTACCTAATTGATCAGTCCCCTGATCGATAAACCAGACGTTTCCTTCTCCATCCGGTCGTGCATCCGAAACCAAACCGAGATCTGAATAAATGGTCATTAAATTACTGGTAGGTTGATAAGCACGGATTTCACCAGCACTGTAATCAGATATCCACAAGGTGTCATCCAAACCAGAATTGATCTCATAAGCATATCCATCCGGGTTGAGATCAGTCTCCCAGAAAGTCTGAGATGTTATATCACCAGAAACCGGAAAATGATTAATAGGAATTAAAAATAATAAAAAAATAATTACATAAAGAATTACAAATCGATTCGGTAAAGATCTCAAATCGACCTCCTGGAGAAAATGTTAGGGGCGGGGGATTCCCCGCCCCATAATTTTTTGTTACCGAAAATTATAGATCGTTTTGTTATGGCATCAGACTACCGCAGTACATGCCATTGTTGTAATTATCAAGGTAGGTCGCCAACGAATTTGCTAACGCTACGTCTGTGCTCTTCTTGTCAGGTTTGACATAGCCCGAGCCAATAAAGTTAACCTTATCGAGAAGAGTTTCGGCTTCTAAAGCTTTTGCTAAGACCTCAGGAGTCGTACAAGCGCCTGCACCGAAATTTAATTGGGCAGCCAATAAGTGAGTAGCCAGATTGTGGAATGGATCGCTAGCGACTTTCTTGCCAGACAATGTTCGCTTATCCAGAATATTAACGGCATCTTCACATTCAGTAATTTCGAATATTACTCCATCATCTAGAATGTCATCCCAAGTAATTCCTTTAGCTAGAACATCATCCAACAACCAGAAGCCTTCTTCCCAACCACCGTTGGCAATAGCTGTATATTGCTGTCCACCACCTGTGCAGGTATTCCAGTTCTTCCAGTAACCAGGAGTACGTGGATCACCACCAGGATATTGGTTATCAACCGTAAATTTCAAAGTAGTCCCGGTTGTTGGTGTAAAGTCATAACAGCGATTACCTAAATCTTCTGGAGGATCATCAGATTGATTTGGATTGTAAGGTTGAATTATTTCCTCTCCTAGCATCCAGAATGAAGAATATCCAGCTGGCACTTCCATTTCACAAACAGTATAGGTTGTATCTGGTCGTAATGCTGGTGCACCAAAATCGAGCAAAGCAGGTGGTGTTTGATCAGTAGCGATCAGAGTACCATCGAAATCACCTTTATACAGATTGAATGTCCACACATCGTCGTAGACCTCAACACCATTCGTTAGTTTCAACAGATCCATGAATCCAGCTTCGCAGAGGTAGGTGGTAGAAGCAGATGAACTGACAGGTTCTTGTTCACTTCCATCTACAGTTGCAGTATTGTCGATTGTCTTACTGTATGTTCCATCCACTCCATAAGCTTCTTTGGTAGTTGAACATGTGTGACTATCAATTCCAGTCCGTGTCCAAGGACCTAAGCCAGCTGTGAGTGTTTCATTCAACCCTATTTCACTATCAGTCAATTTTGCGGAGCCATTTACAATGTTCTTGGTAAAGCTCACTAGAGCAGTTGCAACAAAATCAACAGATTTGAATGTACCGGTAGCGGTGTTAAGATCAGCAGTTCGGCCACTTGGACTAGCTGTGTAAGTACATGTTCCAGTCGCTCCTGGAGCCACTGTTACACTGGTAGCACCCCCACCACAATCAACCGTTGCAACTGTACCATCAATCAGCTGATCAACCAATGAGACAGTCATGTCGCCAGGTGAACCAACTGGATTTGCTACATAGATACTTCCACTTACTGCGAAATTCTCTTCAACGTAGTCTTCGGTTACAGTAACCGTCCATGTCCAATCAAGCAAATCGCCGGGATATCCACTTTGTGAAGTTGGATCAACACTCTTCGTGATTTCCCAGGTGTGACGTTCGTCGTAGGAAGCATCAGCAGTTTTAGTCACCACAGGAGCGTAACAATCAACTGTGACTTCTGCATCATCAAACTGAATGGTCTCATTGATTGTTGCTGTGTTTGGATACTTATCACTATCGAAACCATCTTTGTAATCCAATGGATTGCTCGAACAAGTGAATGTGTCCGAGTATTCGAACGTGTAATCACCACTCGCAGATCCAAGCGGTCCTTGAACGCTGTCGGTTACATTGATCGTTGGATAACCTTCAATTACTGGACCTCCAAAGATTACATCAGCATATGCCAAGAAATCAACTTTATTAAACTTTACAGTGGCTGTATTGATTAATTGAGTGGTATCTGCCAAATCAACAGTGTATCCACAGGACTTCGTTTCACCTGTCGGTACTGTCAGACTGGTTCCTCCTAAACCATCACAATCTACAGTTGCTACCTTTCCATCAACTGCATCTGAAACATCAACTGTAATGGATCCAGGTGAGCCAACAGGATTTGTTACATAAATCTTCCCGAAAGCCTTGTATCCATAATCTGTGATCGTCTGGTCAACGACTACATCATAATCAGATGTGAATTCATCTCCCACAAATCCTACATGTTTGGCAGGATCTACAGACTTTGTGATCGTCCAGTCATATTTCTTCTTCCATTCCGTATCTGCATCTTTGCTGACCACTGGCGCGTAACAATCAACTGTGACTTCTGCATCATCGAATTGACTGGTCTCAGTGATGGTTGCTTTGTTTGGATATTTATCACTATCGAAACCATCTTTGTAATCAGCTGGTTTGCTCGAACAAGTGAATGTGTCCGAGTATTCGAACGTGTAATCACCACTCGCAGATCCAAGCGGTCCTTGAACGCTGTCGGTTACATTGATCGTTGGATAACCTTCAATTACTGGATCACCATAGATTACATCAGCTTTTGCTAAGAAGTCAAATGTATTGAACTTCACTGTGGCTGTATTGATTAATTGAGTGGTATCTGCCAAATCAACAGTGTATCCACAGGATTTTGTCTCTCCTGTCAGTACTGTCAAACTGGTTCCTCCTAAACCATCACAATCTACAGTTGCTACCTTTCCATCAACTGCGTCTGAAACATCCACTGTAATGGATCCAGGTGAGCCAACAGGATTCGTTACATAAATCTTCCCGAAAGCCTTGTATCCATAATCTGTGATCGTCTGGTCAACAACTACATCATAATCAGATGTGAATTCATCTCCCACAAATCCTACATGTTTGGCAGGATCGACAGACTTTGTAATCGTCCAGTCGTATTTCTTCTTCCATTCAGTATCTGCATCTTTGCTTACAACCGGTGCATAACAGGTTAAAGTTACCTTCTCACTGTCACTGTCTCCTATTGTCTCATTGATTTTGGCTGTGTTGTTGTAATCAGTTGAGTAGAAACCAAATGCCGCATATAACGCGGTTTCAGTTGAACATGTTTGAGTCTCACTATAGATCCAAGTCGCAGAAACACTTGTTGACCATGATTCACCATTGGAATCAGTAACTGTAATTGACTCTGGTTCAGAACCTGCTGAAAGAATAGGATCACCAAAAGCAAATGGAACAGCTTCAGTTACATATCCGCCAACACCTTCAGTATAGCTGGTTACAGTCGCTACATTTGATCCGTTGGCGATTTCAGTGGGACTACTGATGGAATAAGTGCAGACCACTTCATCAGTTCCGCCGGCTAACCCATCATTTGCAGTCAAAGTGGTAACTTCACCACAGTCAACTGTGGCTGGAACACCATTAACCTCATCCATAACCTCAAATTCTACTGGCCAAGGAGTGGGGTTCTTAACTGTGATCGTTCCTTCAACTACCCAAGGACCAAAGATTACTTCCTTGTTAACTGATACTGTGTAGTCGAAAGTTGCATCCTCCCCAATAAATTTACTTGCAGATGCTGGGGTTACGTCTTTAGTTATGGTCCAGTCGATAGTTTTGTAGACTTTTGCTTCAGCTGTTTTGGTTGCAAATAATTCATAATCATAGCAGAATTCGATGTGGCTGATTCCATAATAAGTATTGTTAGTGGGATTAGTTGGCGCATGTAATCCTATATCTCCATATGATTCTGGTACATAGACATATGCCTCAGAATTAGGCCCACCCTTTACAATTACTGCATCAATACCTAATGTAGCAGCCCAATCGAAAACCTGACCAAGAGTTACACTATAGACATCAAGTATTGACACACTATTAAAAGAATCTGATGGTGCTCCACCTTCCAGACTACCTCCATTTGATTTATCCAAAGGAAAAGTTCCAAGAGGAGCTTCATTTAATTTGAAACCAAAATCTGAAACAATATTGTCAAAGAATGGATCAGCATTCAATGTAGCACAAGTTGGATTTCCAGGAACATAGTACATGCCTGGTTCTATTGCTTCAACTCTACTAATTCCACCAAATGCCAATGTTCCAAACAGAATTAGCATGGCGGCAGCAATCGAAATTATTTTTCTATACATGAGATTTTTCTCCTTAAATTAATTAATTGTGGAGTAAAGAATTTTGATCAAATTTATTTGTTCAAAATTTCACAGCTCTCATGTCCAGACTTATTCATCTTCCCAGGGATAACATCTTCTTCATTGTGTTCGATCATGATTTATGAATAAATAAGAACCAAAAGGTGAATTTTGAACGAAAGAGTAAATAATTTTTCCTTTTTGCTCTCCTTTCTAATTTTGTTTGGGTGTCTGGCAAATTGTGGAGATGCCAGGGTTTGACTTATGAATAAAAAAAATGAATTTCTTGAAATGACGCTCTCGATAAGTGGGTAAATTGATTAACTCTTTAAATAGAAATTCGCCAGACCTCCTTCCTTTTCTGACTGGTACAGGCTGGTATGAAAAGTTAAATTGACCGCTCCCCAGTTACGTCCCAAAATCGGGCTCCCCAAACGCTAAAACAACCCTGCTGCAATGTTTTGTCCGGTTTCGCCATTAGCTCCCTGAACTCAGTTCGAAAAAATTTCTCCTTTCGAACAGCGACCATGATCAAGTTCAGATCATTGCTTCCATTTTGTGATCATTGGATTTATTCGGCCGGTTTCGCCATTGGCTCCCTGAACTCAATTCAAAAGAGTATCACTCTTTCGAACAGCGACCATAGGTACTGAGTTCAGATCAATGCTTCCACAAACAAATGTTGCAGAAGGCCGGTTTCGCCATTCACTCCCTGTATGGCGTAGCGGGATTTTGTCCCCGTTACAGCGATCCGTATCCCACACAGATCATCGTTCCCTCTACCTATGAGTATATTCCATTCGTATAAAGAGTCAATACGTAGTTTTACGTATCTTTTGCATACGTAGTTAAATGAGAATTGATTTGAATTTTTCTTTAACTGCTCATCTACTGGTTATCTATTCTTTTCGATCCATTTTCCACCCCTCCAGCCAAGTTCTCTTAAGAAAACAATTTTTGCATCAATCGTTTTTCTTTCACTGATCTCCAGCAATCCGATTGTCGCTCCTTGATGATTTTGCATAGGTTCATAGGCTGAGCCAGGATTGAAATATAACCTGCCGCCTACCCACTGATTCTCTGCACGATGCGAATGGCCGAAGATGACAATATCAAAATCAGGTTCCCATTTGGAGAACTTTTTTACAAATCGTTCAAAGCGATAGCCCAACAACCAATACGGCACCTTATCCCAAAGATAAGTAAATAATTGCCCATGACCATGAGTAATCAGTATCTTAACTTCCTTAATATTGATAATTTTGTGGGATGGAAGCTGTTTGATCCGCCACCAATCCCGATTGCCTTGCACTGCCACAACCGGTGCAACCTCTTCTAATTTTTGCAATACTGCCGGTATGCAGATATCCCCAGCATGGATAATGAGATCAACATTTAATTCTTTAAAGGAAGGGAGGATATCCGGATGCAAATCACCCACTCGATCCGGAACATGGGTATCGGAAAGCACGCCAATACGAATAGGCTTGGTAGGAACCACATCATCCAAAATAAAATCAAATAGTTCCATGACTTAAAACTATATCTTTCTCCAATTTTTCTTTTTCATAACGACCGAAGAAAATCCAGGTCGAAAGAATGGAGAAAAAGTAAATCGCAGTGGTAGTCAAAAACAAAGGTTGAAAACCATATCGAATCTGGATCAATCCAGAGAGAAATGGACCAATCGCCCACCCTGCTGTCCAGGAATTACTGATCAGGCTGTTAACCACACCTTGTTCATTTTCACTTACATTCTCCATACAAAATGCATTGTAAAGCGGGACGGCCATATTCATCAACACACCTCTGAACAGGAAAGCGATCACAGCCAACCAGAGATAGGGTGAGAATCCAAGTATCAACAGGAAAATTAAGCTGCTGGCCTGGGACAATACAACCACCTTGATTTTGCTGTTGAAGTGATGGACCAGACGGGGTCCAATGATCGAACCAATACCAACAAACAATGCGCTCAGACTGAATACAATGCCCAGAACACTGCTCTTTATCTGAAATGTTTCCGAAAAATAAAGGTTCATGTAGGGAATTGTGATAGCTGCCCCAAACCCCAGTAACATTTCCGGAATGACAAGTTTCCAGGTAAATCCTCTCCGAACTGTTAGCTGCAATTGCTTCCATTGGTTTGGTTTGACCTGGTTCGATATTTGATCCTTAACTGGCTCTTTCAAAATAAAGATGGGAATGAAAGCAAAGAGACCTAATACGACACTTACCAATAATACGGATTGAAAAGCTTGAGCGCTATCTGCCGGGACACTCAGTAAATTTCCGAACCAACCTGGCATTTGACCCGCAAAGATATTGCCCAATGCACCAGCCAGGGTACTTAATCCAAAATTGAGGCTGAACATCAATGCGCGATTGTTGGTATCAGTGACCTTCATCATAAATGGAGCCTGGCTGATGAAGTACAAGGAATTGCCAGCTCCACCGATAAATGCTACTAGGATTAATAGTTCTTTTGACTGCACAAACAATTGCAGTCCCATACCGGTCATTGACATCGCCAGACCGATGAGCATGGCTGGTTTTCTTCCGATGCGGTCTGAAAGCATTCCCAAGGGAATACCCAGGATCAGTCCCGCGATGGATGGAACCGAGTTGATCAATCCCAAAAAATCTTTTTCAAATCCCCTTGCCAGAATAAAGAAATTAAAAAATAATTGCCAGGTACTGAAGATGATGCCATTAATGATGGTTGCTAATAAAAATAATCGTGCCGATTGAGGAAAGGCTTTAATCTGGTGCCATGTATTCATCGATGTTGTCATTTTCAGTGAATTGCAATCAATTCGGAAATTTTGTTTATTGTACCAATTGTGTTCTTAAAATGGACCGTTTTGAATCCTAATTCTTTTGCAGCCGTAATGTTTTCGATATAGTCATCCACAAAGAGCGCTTCCTGTGCTTTCACATTAAGTTTATTTAGCATCCAAAAATAGAATTTTGGATCAGGTTTTGCCATTTTTACTTCGGCAGAAAAAACAGAGACATCAAAGAGATCAAGAAAACCAAATTTCCTGGTTAAAAGCGCTCGTGCTCCACTCCATGCATTTGACAATAAACCAATCTTATATTTTTCTTTGAGTGTCTTCGTAAAGCGAACAAGATCCTCATCCAGGGTATCGCCACCCCAAAAGTCCTCCTGGAAATTGGCTAATTCCAATGGATTCACACCAAAATGATCCCCAATAAATTTCCAATGATCATTTTCATCGATTTCACCAATTGTGGCTTTTTGAGCAGTCTCGGATTGAAAAACAAGGAGACTTAACGCTTCGTCATCCAAACCATATTTCTTCGCCAAATTTGATCTGGGATTTTTATCGGTGGTTTGGACAAAGACTCCGCCCATATCAAAAATGATGGCTTTTATGGTATCTGAACTCATATAATCTCCTGATCGCAATTCTATCACGAGCTGCTGGACGACAGGTACAATTCCTCCCACTCGCTTTTTAGAATGCCCATTCGATACACATCCCATCGTCTGCCATCCCGATTGAGAAATTGACGCTGAACCCCCTCGTGTTTAAAACCAGCTTTTTGATAGGATCGCACACCGCGCATATTATATTCAAAAACGGTTAGGCTGATGTGATTGAGATTGAGTATGCTGAAACCATAACGTAAAATTACCCGCATTGCATCCGTCCCATAGCCTTTTCCCCAGTTATCTGGTTCACCAATCGAAATCCCGACAAAAGCGTTGCTGTGGTTTCCTTGAAATCCGGATAAACCAATTTCTCCAATTACCTGGTCATCAACTTTATCTTTTATGATAAAAAAGGCAAACTTATCCGATAATTCATTTTCTTCGATCCACTTTTTCATTTTTTCAATCGAAAAATGCAGAGCGATATCCGCATCCATCAGCCGCAAATATTCACTATTCTTGCGCCAACCTGCAAAAATTTTAGAATCTCGCTCTGCCTCAAAAGGAACTAATTTGAACTTATCGCCATCCAATATATTTTCTGAAATCATGCCTTCTCCTTCTGCAATGCTTCCCAGTCTGGCCTGAGAATTCCGTATAAATATTCGTTCCAATAACGATGATCAAAATAAATCACACCACGATTCAGTGCATCCTGCTGGAAGCCATTCTCTTCCAGGATACTCCCAATTTCAGCTTCAAATTCAGGCAGATCCACTTCTAATCGAAACAAATTCAATTCATTAAAGGCATATTTAAGAATGAGCGGGATGATTTGTCGTTCTGCTTTTGCATAATACTCAGGGTTGCCAATCGACAAGACCAACCATCCGACTGCATGGTTCCATAGCATATGGATTCGTATGAAACCAATCAGTTGGTGATCCACTTTCGTTCTTATAGCAAAGTGGACCACACTTCTGGTTTCATCAACTTTTTTCTCAATCTTTTCATATTTCTTCTTGAACTCATTTTTTGATAAAGGCTTGGTGAAACTGTCACACCAATAACGGGCATAGCGTAAGTTCAAGGAATAAGACGAATCGACTTCGGGATCCTTCTCAAAATCTATTGCCGTAAGGGTAAAGTCATCGCTTTCAAACAATTTGTCATTGATCATCGTACCTCCTCACAAAAAAATACTAAACCCCAATTATCTGGTTTAAAGAAATTTTCTTTGCTTCAAACACATTCCCTTGCACATCCAAAAATTCAATTCCTTCAACACTTTCAGATAATGAGATAATTTTTTCATTCAGCTCTGAATCTGCAAATATTTCTTCAAGATCTGCAAACAGAACCTTTTCAAATAAACCTTTCTTAAGATCTGCATCCATTTCCTGAAATGCCAGGTTTTTTGATTTTTTCAAATCTATAATATCCATGTAAACCGCCACAAGTTTTTCTTCATCTAACTGTTGACGCGCGAAATCCAGGCAGGTAAATAAGCGTCGTTTTGCTTCAATACTGTAAGGTTGATCTTCTTTTAAGCAACCTCGCACGTAAATTCCAAAGGAATCATCCATGCCAATGGCTTTGAAATTTAGGTAATCTACTCGATGTGAATTGTTTTTCATCATATTACTAAACATTGTGGGCCTCCTTTTCAGTCAGCCGGGCATTAACATTTTCAATCTTGAACTTCAAGTTTTTACATCAGCGATTCCTGTAATAAAACAGGTCATCGGTTTTGACACCCATGACCTGATCGTAGGAAGGAGTAAAAAAAAGGCCACGGGGTTTGTCTTGCTCCCGTGGCCGTTATTTATAAATTAAAGCTAACGACTAACAGGCGCAATACGACAAGGAACGGATCCACTGCCAACTAAGCTGGCTGCGCGGATTCTGACGATTTTGGAGCTGAGGTTTGTGTAGTTCATTCGAGCGCCTTCCTTTCTTTTTAAGATAGGTAGATTTTAACATGTAATTTTTAATGTTGTCAAGGTTTTAATCTGAATTTAATCAAAATTCGTTAAAGGTAAAAAGTATGATCTCAAAAAAGAAATCTTTCCGATTTTCTACCTTTAATTAATCCGTGTAAAATTGATATCCGACATATAATAAGTCAAATACGTCTTCTCAGACAAAATAATTTCCTCAAAACAAAAACACTCCATTTTTCAAGTTTCATTTTCATCCTAATTATTGGAGAAAACGATGTCCAAAATGTACACCCCGCCAAAAACAAAACAGCTCACATCGGCAAAAGTGAATCAACCCCTAACCTTCTTTTTGTTCATTCTCGTCCTGATCGTTATTGTTTTTTTATTACGACCAGGTGTCTATAGCATACAGCCCACCAATGCAGTACAAGACGGAATGATGATCATCTATGTTTTTCGGGATCCAGAAGTGCCATTTTACACCTCTCTTCATCCGGAGTGTGCCTACTCTTCAACCAACATCTCTTTGATGTGTACTGTAACATTAAGGACCGCACTTGAAAATTTATCCGGTCGTATCCTCTTAAGATTACCTTATAACCACTCAGCCTACCTCAAAGGATCTGGTGGGGTCGAGCCTGGTATTGTTGAGGAAGAGTAATAAAATAAAACAGCTGAGCAATTCATGGAAACAAACCCCACCTAAAACCTTGACGTCTATCGAGAGTGAGATAAAATTACTTTGTCTGGGGCGGTGGCGGAATTGGCAGACGCAGAGGACTTAAAATCCTCCGGTGGTGACACCTTGTGGGTTCAAGTCCCACTCGCCCCACAAAGTCGCAATCATCAGTTGCGGCTTTTTTATAACCTCCATCAATGATTCTATTTCCCTTAATTAATAAATAAAAAAATATGAATTTTAAATGAAGAAAGGACCTACAAATGAATCAGGCTATCAAAAATTTTGTTCAATTAAAAAGAATCGCAGTTATCGGTGTTTCGCGCTCAGATACCAAATTTGGAAACTCCATTTACAAAGAACTCAAAGGGAAAGGATATGAGGTTGTTGCTGTCCATCCAACCTTAGAGCTTTTTGATAATGACCGTTGTTACAAAACCATCAGTGAAATTGATCCAAAAGTGGATGGGGTTTTTATTAATGTGAAAAAAGAAAAAGTAAAACCAATTCTGGATGAAGCCCATCAAGCAGGTGTCAAGAATGTCTGGTTACAACAAGGATCTGAATCTCCGGAGACAGTCCAATACGGAAATTCCCTTGGATTGAATCTGGTTTCCGGTGGTTGCATAATGATGTACGCTGAACCAGTTGATAGTGTTCATTCTTTTCATCGTTGGATATGGCGTTTAATTAAGAAATATTAAGTATAGTATTTCTTAACTTAATAAATTATAGGTCATTTAAAGCTCAAATACATTCATTTTTCGCTTGATTTTTCACTCACAATCCTCTTTAATAGAAGTTGAGAATTTTTTTTATAGTTTGCAGATCACAAAAAGATAAGGATTTGAAAGGAGAAATGCTACATGAGTAATAAACCCGATGCAGTAATACGTCCATTTAATGCAACAAAATTGAAACGAGTCACTCCAGTTCCTTCGGATATCGAAATCGCTCAGGCTTCTGAGCTAAAACATATCACAACGATCGCCGAAGAATTAGGATTACTGCCTGAAGAATTGGAACAATATGGCCCATATAAAGCCAAAGTAAAACTTGACATCCTAGAACGGTTGAAAGATGTTCCAAACGGAAAATACATTGATGTCACCGCCATTACACCAACCCCATTGGGTGAAGGAAAAACGACCACAACCGTAGGATTAAGCCAGGCTTTGGGTGCCCAATTAAACAAACGTGTTATCACCTGTATTCGTCAGCCAAGTCAGGGACCCACTTTTGGTATTAAAGGTGGAGCTGCTGGAGGTGGATACAGCCAGGTGATTCCAATGGATGAATTTAATCTTCATTTAACGGGTGATATTCATGCTATTACCGCGGCCAATAACTTGTTGGCAGCAGCAATCGATGCACGTATGTTCCATGAGTCAACCCAATCTGATCAAAAGCTATTCGAGAATCTTTTCCCCAAAGATAAGCAGGGTAAACGGCATTTCTCCGTTGGTATGCAGCATCGCAGAAGGAAATTAGGAATTGAAACGGATGATCCCGATCAAATGACAGAAGCACAAAAGAATAAATTTGTCCGTCTGGATATTGACCCGGATACAATCACATGGAAACGTGTAGTCGACACAAATGATCGCTTTTTACGGGGAATTACCGTTGGGGAAGGCTCAGACGAAAAAGGTCATACCCGAAAAACAGGTTTTGATATCACAGTTGCCAGTGAAATCATGGCAATTTTAGCTTTAACCACCGACTTGCGTGATATGCGCGAGCGCTTTGGCAGAATCGTAATCGGAACCAGCCGGCAGGGTGAAGCGGTTGATGCCAATGATATCGGTGCGGCTGGGGCATTGACAGTTCTAATGAAGGATGCAATCAAACCAAATCTTCTTCAGACTCTGGAAGGCACTCCGGTTTTCGTACATGCTGGTCCATTTGCAAACATCGCCCATGGAAATAGCTCCATTCTGGCCGATAAAATCGCTTTGAAATTAGCAGATTATGTAGTAACCGAATCAGGCTTCGGTGCTGATATGGGAATGGAAAAATTCTTTAATATCAAATGCCGTTACTCAGGATTGGTTCCGGATGTGGTCGTGCTGGTTGCAACCATCCGTGCATTAAAGATGCATGGAGGTGGCGCGAAAGTCGTCGCTGGTAAACCGTTAGACCGTGCCTATACAGAAGAGAATCTCGAATTGTTGGAAGCTGGGTTACCAAATATGCTGCACCACATTAAAATCGCCCGAAAATTTGGGGTCCCTGTGGTGGTAGCTGTCAACAAATTCTTTACCGATTCAGATGCAGAATTAGAACTGGTTCGCAAAGCTGCTGTTTCACAAGGTGGAGCTTTTGATGCGGTCGTCAGTGAACACTGGGAATATGGTGGAGAAGGTGCAGTGAAGTTGGCCGAAGCAGTGATTGAAGCCAGCAACGAGAAGCACGATTTTAAATTCCTCTATCCATTGGAAGCCACCATCAAAGAAAAAATAGAAGCCATTGCCAAAGAAATCTATGGCGCTGATGGTGTTGATTACTCGCCTGAGGCAGAAGCCAGAATCGCTGATTATGAGCGTCTTGGATTTGGAAATTCCACGATTTGTATGGCCAAAACCCACTTAAGCCTGAGTCATGACCCAAGCTTAAAAGGCGTTCCAACCGGATTCAGAATTCCAGTCAGTGATATTCGTGCATCCGTTGGAGCTGGTTTCCTCTATCCACTCCTGGGAGAAATGAGAACCATGCCAGGTCTCTCGACTCGTCCAGCCTATTTTGACGTCGATCTCGACCCGGATACCGGTGAAGTTCGCGGTCTCTTCTAAAATTGTAGTTTAAAAGAAAAGAGAAGCTGCATTTTCCAATCAGCTTCTCTTTTTAATTCAATTTAGGTTATTTTTTAATCAATTTCTGTTGGAGTGCCATTGCCACAGCTTCAGTGCGGCTGGTAACCCCTAATTTGGAGAGGATACTGCTTACATGAAATTTCACAGTAGAGCGGCTGACAAATAGTTTCTCAGCGATTTCAACATTGCTCATGCCTTCTGTCATCAATGCCAATACTTCATCTTCCCGGTGTGTTAATCCATAATCTGGTTTCCCCGGTTTTACTGCAGCATGAATTAATGCCTGAGCTGCCTCAGGGGCTAATGTAGGTTTACCTTCATGCGCTGCCCGAATCGCATTTGCTAATTCGTCCGCTGAGACATTTTTCAATAGATAACCGATGGCCCCCGCCTGCAGGGCTGCCTGCACCAAATCATCCTCTTTGAAGCTGGTTAAGGCCACCACTTGAATCTCCGGCCAACGTTGACGAATTGCCTGAGTTGCTGCTGCACCATCCATTACAGGCATCACCAGATCCATAAGAATCACATCTGGCATTATTTTTTCACAGATTTGAAGCGCTTCTTTTCCATCTCTGGCTTCAGCTACCAAATCAAGGTCATCAAAAACATATAGAAATGCGCCTAAACCACTCCTGACAACAGCGTGATCATCAACCAGCATCACTCGAATGGGTTTTTCAACTCCCATATTTTCTCCTCAAATGTGAAACTTCAGAAATTAAGATCAACCTAATTATACCCAATCCCTAAAGATTTAAATTAAAAATGGTAATCAAAATTCTCCGAACTAATTTATAAGCATAAATTAATCTGTGCACTAATGATGATAGCTGGAAATATAAAAAGCCTTTACCAATCAAATCCGCAAATAACCATGGAAATTTCTAAATTTTTTTGGGAGATTATTTTCCTTTTGATTCTGCTCCGAATATTTCATCTAATAATGAAATCAATTCCGGAGAAAGATTTTCACCGGATTCCATTTTTTCAAGTAATTCAGGCATAGAAATCTTGTGATCCAGGAGCTTGATTTGAAGTCGTAAATCGCGAATTGTTTTATCATTTGCAGGAAGACAGACTTCAAATATTTCCAATCCTTTGAGATAATAGACATTTGCATCAGAATAATCTCCTTTTACATGCAAAATTCCTCCCAAATTTGTGTAGGATGCTGCTAATTGGATGTTTTCCGGTTTTTTGTCATTTTCCCAAATTTTAATTGCCTGTCGGTAATTGGTCTCAGCCTCTGTAATATTGTCAATGGTTTGAAAAACCATTCCAAGCCCATGATGCGATTCTGCAACACTGGGATGTAAATCCCCATAGATGTTTTGACGGATGGCTAAAGCCTGAGTCAACTCAACCTTAGCTCTTTCTAAATTCCCTACATCGAACAATGCCATACCTAAATTATAAAATCCTGATGCAACCAGAGGATGGTTTAATCCATAATGGTGGGTGTTGATTTTCAGTGCATTTTCCAGATGCAATACCGCACCATCAATATTATTCAACTCCAACAATACCTGACCCAAATTATTGAGACCAATAGCTACTGCAGGATGATCATTTCCGAGCACTTTTTTGTCCGTAATGACCACCTGTTCAAAGCATTTTTTGGCTTCTTCTAATTTTTTAATTTTGTGTAATGCGCTGCCTAAATTATTGAGGTGTTCGGTATATTCAGCACTATCAATACCTGAAAATTTTTCGATGATTAATAAAGCACGGCGATAAAACAGTACCGCTTCTTGAATATTACCTTCAGATAACCAATAATTGCCAACGTAACCACTCAAAAATCCTGAAACTGCAAGTTTATTGAGTTGTGTTTTTTGTGCAAGTGTATCTGCATGTTTGACATAAGGTAACATCTCCGTAGGACTATCCATTGATTTACAGATCGTTTCCATCCCTTTGGCTGTGATTCCCAAAATTTCTTTTAGTTTTTTAGAATCAAATTTGCCCTGGACGAATGAAGCAATGTGAGGTTGAATTTGAAACCCATCAGAAGTTTTCTCCAGTAGATTTAAATCTGTCATTTGCTGAAGGCTTGCAATTACCCCATCTTCATTTTCACTTTCTACCACAATTGAGATCAGATCGATAGGAATGGGAGTGTATAATGCCAAAAAGCTGCATACCAACAAATATTTTTGGGCTGTTGGGTCTAATTGTTCATAATTTTTTTCGATAGCCATAACGTCTTTGTTTGCTGTGTTGGTCATAAATAATAATCTCCGACTTTCATCAATCTGATAACTCTCTTATAAATTTTTGCTAGATGACTAACCAAATCAAATTACATCGTTTATTTCCAAATCAAATTCCCATCAAAAAATAATTTCATTGAAATTCACATAATATCTGTAATTGGTCATTCAACAATTAGGTATAAAGAAATGAGGGATTTCGGTGCTAGCCACCGATTTGCATCATAGTACGGGATTCAGGGGATTGGTTCTGGAGTAATTCATGGTGTGCTGGTTTTAAACCAATCGCTCTTGCAACCAAGGGTTTAATATCTTCACCGTCACGAATGGCTGTCAATAATGGTATTTCCAGATCATTCATTAAACAAGGCCTTAAGTTGCCATCTGCTGTCAGACGAAGCCGGTTACAACGATTGCAGAAGTGCTCATCATCCAATGGAGATATAAATCCAATCAATCCCTTCGCACCAGGCATCCGATACAATTTTGCAGGACCAGATTGTTTTACCTGGTCTACTGGAACAAGACCTTTGCTGGCGTAACGATCTAAAACTGTTCTGGTGGAAACATAACATTCGGAGGGATCCGGGAATGAATCTCCCCAGGAAATTTGATTTTTGACAGGCATTAATTCGATAAAACGGATGTGCCAATCATGATCAACCGATAAATCCATAAAATCAGGAATTTCGTGATCATTAATCCCCTCTAACATCACCATGTTTATTTTAATGGGAGTTAGACCATATTTTTCTGCTTCTTCAATCCCATTCCAGATTGTCGATATATCACCTTTTCTGGTAATTTTTTGAAATAATTCCGGATTAAGTGTATCCAGACTGATGTTTACCCGCGTTAAGCCCGCTTCTTTCAAGTCTTTTGCGTATTTCCCTAAAAGAAACCCATTCGTCGTAATTGTGATTTCTTCTATTGCATCTACCGATCTGATCATCCTGACCAGATCAACGATTCCATGACGAACCAGAGGTTCACCACCAGTCAATCGGATTTTGGTAACACCAAATTCGGATGCCGCCTGAACAACTTTAATAATTTCTTCTAACCGCATGATATTAGAATGTTCAACGACCCCCACACCATCCAGAGGCATACAATAAACACACCTGTAATTACATAAATCTGTTACCGAAATTCTTAAATAATTAATCGATCTACCAATAGAATCTTTCACAGAATTGTCCTTAGCGAAAAGTATAGTTTTGAATTAAGCGAGTTTATCAGAACTCGCAGGTCCGAAATTCTGGAAGTAAGTATAACAAATTTAAATGTTTGTTACAAACTGCTAACTAAAAAAAATTTCCAGTTCCGATTATGGGCACAGCCTCCAAGGAGTCAAACCACTCAGAGGCTGTGCATTCATGGTTAATTAAGTATCAATATAGACTTTAAGGACGCGTTCCTCTACTGGAACCAAGTCTTTTGGATATACATCAATAGCCAAAACATCCTTTTTGGGACAGACATCCACGCAAATACCACAGCCAATACAGTTGGAATTTTCCATCACTCTTGGATACACACCTTGTAATCCTTCTACTTCCACAAGGTCGAAACAATCGAATGGACAATCATCCTTGCAGTTCATACAACGAACACAAGTTTCATAGTTGACTTTCGCAATACCGATGACAGCTTTATGTTTTTCTTCCAAAGTCAGAGGAGGAATTGCATGACTCGGACAGATCTGTCCACAATAGTTACAATCATATTCACATCGGCCAGCGAAAGGATTCATAATTGGTGTAAACAAAGACTCCCAACCACCTTTTGTAACCGCAGGTTGAATGATATGTCCTGGACATCCTTGAATACATTGATCACAGCGAATACATTTATCCAGGAAATCGTCTCCCGCCCCAGGAGGACGCATAACACTCGCTTTTGCAGCTTTCACTTTGCCAACATCGGTTGCCAGCAACCCTACAGCAACAGCACTGGCTGCAACAGTAGCAATGGCTTCACGACGACCAGGATCGAACTCATAATTCCATCCACCCAATTGACCTTTTTCAAAGGTAATTGCTAATTTAGGACAAGGTACAGCACAATCCATACACATGATACATTCGGCTGGATCGCTCGTGAAATCCTTGTCTGCGCTGATCGCTCCCATCGGACAGATCGCAGCACAATCACCGCATTTCACACAACTCATTTGATTGACACGACGTTTGACCCAGGAAATCTTAGAACCTAATCCGATTAATGCTCCCAATGGGCACAGATAGCGACACCAGAACCGTTTTTCAACAATATTCAACAACAGAACAATAACAAAGGGAACACCGATCATCCACCAATCAAATCCAGGCCAGATAAAATCTTTTTTATTGGCGATTTGAGTATAATCCAGGATCGGTTTTGCTCCTGTTGTAATGCCACGAATAATGATGGTTATGGGTTCAAAATACATGAACGCAAGACTTCCAAAGGCAGCCATGATCAGGATTGAAAAGAGAATCACATACTTAAGTTTACGCAATTCCTGTAATGCAATCCTGCGTCCTTTGAACCCAAACAACTCCAGAACGGCTCCCAATGGACAAAACCATGCACACCAGACCCGTCCAAAAACCAATGTGACTGCGACTGTTATCAAAGCAGGCCAATAGTTCCCAATGAATTCTCTTCCACCAATCATGGCAGTCAACGCTTGTAATGGATTAAGGCGGGAGAAAAGGTTGATAGGTGCAGCTGGGCCAGATCCAATTCCGCTGGCTAATGTCAGGTACATAAAGATGAGGAACACCACCAGGGCTGCATATTGGACAACCATGCGTGCCAGTTTCCAGACTCTATCTTTGGCCTTTACTGTTTTGCCAATCTCAGTACCACCCAGATGAGTAATAGCACCAGTTGGACAATAGGTCACACATTTATTACAGGTATCACAAATCGCTTCATGTGTGTTATAGGCTGTCGTCACTAGCCTGTCTGGGGCTCTTCCTTTAAAACCTAGGACATGATGTTCCGCAATGTCATCGCAGGTTCGTACACAAAGCCCACAAAGGATACAGTCCTCTTTTGGATTATCTGTAGCAAAGGAAGGTTTCTCTACACCTACAGAAAGCGCTATCCGCTGGATCGCAGGCACCTCAGGACAACGTGAGAGAATAAAGTTCGCCATCAGTTTGCGGGTTGTGACAACTTGAGGAGTATCTGTTTCGATTACCATTCCCTCTGTTACCTGGGTATTGCATGAGGTAACTACTGCTGAACTGCCATTTCTCCTGGATTCCACCAGACACATTCGACAGGCACCATACGGCAATAAATCTTTATGGTGACACAATGTTGGAATTTCTATTCCATTCTCACGAGCAACTTCCAGCACTGTTTTGTCTTTAGCAACTTCGTATTTATTTCCATTAATTGTCAGATTTACCATGTCATTTTCTCCTTATCTGACCACTACAGCGTTGAAATTGCAGACGTCTCGGCAGACACCACAACGAATACATATACTTTCATCGATGAAATGTGGTTTCCCTTTATCTCCTGAAATAGCTTCAACCGGGCAATATTTCGCACATAATGTACATCCAGGACAGTTATCAACAACAATCTCAAAAAGGATTAATGATTTGCATACACCAGCGGGACATTGCTTGTCGCGAATATGCGCCTCATATTCCTCCCGGAAATATCGAATGGTTGTTAGCACTGGATTTGGAGCTGTTTGCCCTAAACCACATAAAGATCCAATCTTAATGGAATGGGCTAATTCTTCCAGAAGTTCAATATCTCCTTCTTCGCCATAGCCACGCGTGATATAGTCAACGATCTCAAACATCCGACGAACACCTTCACGGCAGGCAGTACATTTTCCACAGGATTCAAATTTGCAGAAATCGAGGAAATAGCGGGCGACATCCACCATGCAAGTATCTTCGTCCATAACGATTAAACCACCAGAACCCATGATGGAGCCGGCTTCTTTTAAGCTGTCATAATCAACCGATAGATCAAACAATCTTTCAGGAATACAACCACCGGAAGGGCCACCCGTCTGCACGGCTTTGATTTTCTTTCCTTTGGGTACTCCACCACCTATATGTTCGATCAGATGGCGCAGACTGATGCCCATTGGTACTTCAACCAGACCTGTATTATTGACTTTTCCAACCACTGAAAAAATGGTTGTGCCTCTATTTTTGTCATTCCCAATGCCTGCAAACCAATCAGCTCCATTGTTAATGATGTGAGGAACCCAGGCCCAGGTTTTTGTATTATTGATATTGGTCGGTTTCCCCCATAATCCACTTTCAGCCGGATAAGGAGGTCGGGTGCGAGGTTCACCAACTCTGCCTTCAATCGATGCCAATAGAGCAGTTTCTTCACCGCAAACAAATGCACCTGCTCCTAATTGAACCTCAAGATCAAAACAGAAATCTGTACCCAGGATATTATCGCCCAATAAACCAATTTCTCTGGCCTGGACAATGGCTTTTTTAATCATTTTTACTGCCAGGGGATATTCATGGCGGATGTAAATATATCCTTTGCTGGCACCTATGGCATAAGCACCAAGTAACATTCCTTCCAAAATACTATGTGGGTTACCTTCAATGATGCCGCGATCCTGAAATGCACCGGGATCACCTTCATCTGCATTACAGACGATATAGCGTTGATCAGATTCCACTTTCCTGCATAGCTCCCATTTAACGGCTGCCGGAAAACCTGCACCACCACGCCCACGTAGATTCGCTTTTTTGACTTCCTCCAGTACTTGTTCGGGAGTCATCTCCAACATAGCTTTAGAAACGGCTTTGTATCCATCAACTGCCAAATAATCTTCGATTTTTTCCGGATCAATAAGACCACTGTTCTTCAGTAATACCCGGGTTTGTTCTTTATAGAAAGGCACTTCATTTTCATGAACAATCTTTCTACCGGTGAGTGGGTCCGTATATAATAATCTTTCAACGACTTTTCCATTAATAATCGTTTCAGAGATTATCTCTTTGGCATCTTTTGCTTTTACATGCGTATAAAAAATTTTCTCGGGATGAACTACCATCAATGGGCCTTGTTCACAGAAACCAGGACAACCAGTTGTTTTCAATTCAACTTTTGCATCAACGCCTTGATCCTGAATTGCTTTCCTGAGCGCTTCTGCCACCTGATCTGATTCGAGTGCCAGACAACCGGTACCACCACAAACCATGATGCAGGGTTTGGAATCGTCCCTTTCAGACAGGATTTTCTTTCGTCGTGTTTCCAGCTCAACAGCTGTAAAAGTTTCAGTCATTAGCGACAACCTCCTTTTCAATATATTTATTGATCATGCGCTCAACCTTACTGACTGACATATTGCCATAATATTTATTGTCAACAGTCATGACTGGACCGATTGCACAACAGCCAAGGCAATTAACTTCCTCAAGCGTGAACTCCAAATCCTTGGTTGTTTCGCCAGGCTTAATTTTTAAAACACGGTCTACTTGATCAACAAGCATATTACTGCCACGAACATGACAAGCTGTACCTTTACATACAGTAATAATATGTTTTCCGCGAGGCTCCAAACTGAATACCTTGTAAAATGCTGCCACTTGATAAATTCGGATCATGGGAACATTTAATTTTTCGGATAATAGTTTGAGTGCTTCCTCAGGCAGGTAATGGAATTCTTCCTGGACTGCCAGCATTGCTTGAATCAATGCTTTTTCATCCTTTCCATGACGATCGATGATGGTTTCAATATTGTTGATTTCCATTGTCATATTATTAAATTCCTTTCTTCAATGCGAGATTGATAACAATACCAATGAGGGTATTTTTACTTAAAAATATTTCGTCTTGGCTGCATAGACCAGGGACAGGCTGCTATACAATTCGAGCAGGAGATTCCACTGTTTTGTTGCCAGAACATATAACAATTTTCCACATTTACCGGCCATCGCAGAATACCAGGTCGGTTTGAAATGGATGTTTGATCGGTTGTGCGTTCACCTTTTTTGATCGCCGCAACTGGGCATGCCTGGGCGCATGAATGACAGGTTTCGCAATAAGTTTGGATGCCAAAATCAATTGGTTTGTCGGGCACCAGTGGTATATCAGTCAAAACCTTACACAATCGCTGACGGGCTCCATACTCTGGGGTCAGTAAAAGTCCAAGTCTGCCGAGCTCACCCAAACCTGCATCAATGGCTAACGGAATATTTTGAGCAGTATCATTTCCGGATGGAACTGCAGGGTACCCTAACATTCGGATGTACCTTGCTAATGAACCTGTGATTTCTGCCATCCTGGAATAAACCAATGCTGTTTCTGCGCTTGCTGCAGCTCCAGGTGATTCATCTATTAAATCCGAATCCATTTCAATAGCAATGACAATCGCATATTTAAATTTAATATTGCTTGGACCGGAATTTCCTGTTGATAACTCAAAAAAATTCTCATAAACCCAGTTTGGATCAATTTTTGTAATTCCCACCAAATTCGCCCCATACATTCGAGCTACCTTTTTAATCCGCTCACTCATCATACCAGGATCTTCGATTGGATATTTTTCTGGGTTAACTGGTTCATCCCACCCATATAAACCATCTATATCATGGACATGACCAAAATAGCCTGAGTAGTTAGGATGCAAAGTTCCAGCTTTATCATCAACAAAAATTCCACCAGAAATTAATGCTCTTCCTTCTTGTAACGATGGACCACTGAGGGTGGCTTTCGCTCTGGCTTCACCTGCTAGTTTCTGGGTACCTTCATCCCACGCCATACGGGAGAACACAGTGTTTTTTTCGTCAAATTTTTTCACATCTTTAGTCAAAAATTGGCGATAAGTTGCCTCATCTACCTGTTTAATCTCAGGTAATAACCAGGTATGAGTCTCCATGAGATGCGTTTGGATTGCATTAACAGATGAAAATTTCTCTCCACAAACGGAGCAATACCACAAATTCAATTTTGGTGGAGCCGTAGGGGTGTTTGTCGCTTCAGGGGTTAAAAAATAATGCGGCGAAGTTGGAACGGTTTTGTACCCTTCATATTGATACTGAATACCAGAAGGAGTTTTAAGAGATTTATTAGGAGAACATGCAGCCAAAATCTCTGCTGCCCCGATGCTGAATCCTAACAAACCCGCAGTTCGGATAAAATCCCTGCGACTAATATCCCCATTTTGGAGTTTTTGTAATAATTCAGCTAATTTAGGTTCCATTTATTAATTCTCTTCGCTATTTATTTTCATCACGAATAGCAAGATAATCAATAATTAATGCTTTTTGATCATCAGGTATCTGCATTCCAGACATCACCATTCGATCCACGGTCGATTCCCAGGTAGCTCTGGTGTATTTGGCATTGTTCACTTGCGGTAACCCGTGGCAGGTGCTGCATTTCGTTTCAACCAACGCCTGACCTGGATGTGGGGTTGGTGCCGCAGGTGTAGATGATCCACAACCTACCAACACGACAGCAAATGCAATCAAAACAAATACAAAAACAAATCTCTTCTTCATTTCTCTATCCTCCATTTTCATGTTTAATTTGATTATTATCAGACAATTTATTTTCAATTGAACGATCGTTGGATGTCCAATTCAAACTAAATTTTTCGGTAAGTTTCTTATGAAATAATCCACCCAGAACTCCTAAAATCGCAGCGATCGAAGCCAGGTAAATCCCTGGTTGTAATACGGCATAAACATCCACCATCGCAAAGCCACCATAATTTCCCACACCATGTCCTTGTATGGGTACATTGTAAATTGCAGCAACACCAGCAATCCTTGCCAAAAAACGCCAGATTGCCAGACCTACCAATATCCCTGCAACCGATACTATAATCGCAATTCCTTTTCCTTTAATAAATGATCCAATCAATAAAAGAATAATACAGGTCACTAAGAGGTCAAACAAAATTGACATTTGAGGACTTCGTTTATAGCCAATAAATTCACTGGCAGGACCGTCAATGAGATGTGGATAGATATCTGTTGGTCTGGGCATTACTGATACTTCCAAAGTCCACCAGGGGTACAGCATACCAATGAATAAGATTACGCCTGCCAATAATGCCAGAGGATTTATTCCTAATTTAATACCTTTCATATATATTTCCTCTTGGATCTCTAACTAATTAGACGGGTAAAAATCCGCACCAGTCTGGGTCGTTTAACCAATGCCGGAATAATTTTTTTACCCCAATCCTTTTGGATTGTTCGAGATAAAAGTCTTCTGCCAATTCCAAATCGGGCAATACGACCTCCTTCAGGCGTAATATGCCAATATTTCGGAGCAGCAACGGGCTTCCATCTTTTCGTGACAATCTTTATGATTTCCATCGCCGCCAGAGCACCGGTTATCCAGACGATAGGTGCAATTTGAGGATGAGGTAATTTTCCTTCACAAAAACCCTCAAACCATTCCTGTGTCCATCCACCTGTTTTTTTGTAATAATGTAAAATACTTCGGTTTTGTGGATTTTCCATGAATTCTTTTAGTTGATCATATGATGCTCTATATGGCATCACCAGACATTCCGACGCATATGGCCCACCAGGCATGAAAGTACATACACGTCCTAACGCACCAGCTGGATATGACATGATGGCCGGGATACCGACATCCACACATGTATCTAACAAAGAAATACTCAGTGGCCACTTATCTGCTGCTGGCATGACCACATCCCACTTTTGATCACGAATGACAGAAGGAATTTCTTCAGCTAAAAGTTCTCTGTCTATGACGTTGACTTCCGCAGCAGGATTGATATTCAGGATAGAATTTCGGGTTACAACACCCTTATTTTTACCGATTGTCTCTGAGAAACAACAAATCTGTCTATTAATATTGGAGTGCTGGTAGGAATCAAATTCATAAATGGTAAAATGCTCCACACCACTTCTGGCGAGAGTGATTGCTATGACGCCACCAATTCCACCACTTCCGATGATTAGTATATTTGCATTTCGTAAACGTTCTTGTTCTTCAGGAGTGAAGACTCCATAGTTACGTTCAAAGAGTTTCTTGTATGCTTGATCTTCTTTATTCATCATAATAAGTAACAGTAATGAGAGATTTCGTAAAGAATTAGATCCGAGGTTCCAACAAATCGAAATCGGTTGGAACCTCGGTTGGTCACACAAAACTAATCAACAAAGTCTAGAGATGCTCTTTTGCAACAGCTCCAGCAATGTCATCGATGCCTAATTTTTTAAGTGTGTCCAGGGTTGGAATGCCTTTGTCCTCAGTCCATCCGCGTTCTTTCCAGTAAGCTGGAAGAGCTTCGTTAAAGAGTACATCAGGTTTTCCTTCGTAAGCGATTGCACCCTTCTCTGGGCCAGTTGGTAATGGATCATTGAACCAACGTGGAGGAACTTGCTTGTCAAACTCTTCTTTGGGATCCTTAAGTTGTCTGATATGAACCTCAAAGAGGCGTGATAGAGCATATTCACGTGCACCGACCAACTGCAGATCTTCATCGCTGAAGTCATTCCAGCCAGTGGCGGCCTTGACCATATCAATTCGACTACCAGCCAGATGGCCAGCAGGGAATTGACAATGGACAAGTGAATTTTGGGTTGCATTCACATTTTGACCAGCAATAGCGGCTGCCCAATCACCAGTTTTGAAACCACCAGTACCACCACCGGTATGGGCGCAGGCACGATTGACAGTGACATATTCCAATGCATTCTTATCCTTTGGACTGCGAACGTCATGTGCTGGCTGACCATAATGGTGAGCGGTCATGCTGTAGTCTAAGATTTCTGGTTTGCCTTTGAGTTCTGCAAAATAACGGGCAGTTTCATAGGTACCCTGAGCAAGTTTATCGCCAATTCCATCGCGGGTGGCAATCTTTTTCACCAATGCATCAACCGCATGGACATCGCCCCATTTCAGGTCGATACCATCCAGATCACTGGCGCTGATAAAACCTCTTTGGACCAATTCCATCAAGAGACCAATATTTGCTCCACCTTCGATGAAGTCCAAGCTGGCATTATCATGAATGAATGTGGTGTATTGAAGCTTGGCGAGATGTTCCGCCTGATCTCGGGTTGTCCCTGCAAACGGTTGACCTGGATCCTGGCCTTCCATTTCCATGTACCCAAGATTACCACCAACCATACCCATGGCTTCCCAGTCCGGCATATCAGACATCACACGATCCATGAGAGGATCAGTGCTGGTAACTTCTACCGGATAGAGACAATGCATGTTGCAATTCGCGCAGGAAGTCTTACGCACAAAGCTGGCATTGTCCATGAATGGACCTGTGATCGCTTTGGTGTTCGGGTCAGCCCAAGCACACCATTGCCAGTTGCGAATCGGGAATGCATCTTCAACGTACGCTGAATTAGCGCCGATTCCTGCTGTACCATAAGAGCGCCAGAAGGCATCACCCGATTCTGATTTCAGAACCGCACTGGTTAATGCCATGAAAGTTTTCTTATCAGCCAGACGATGGCCTTTGGTTCCACGCACAACAATAGCTTTGAGATTTTTGGATCCCATGACTGCACCAGACCCCCAGCGTCCGGCTGCCCGGGCACCTTCCGTACAGATACAGGCATAATGAACTTGATTCTCTCCACCAGGACCAATCAACATGGCATGCGCAAGCCGTTTGGCATGCATTCCTTTTCGTTTAGGTGGTCGCATCGCTGCCCATGCTGGGTTCAGGTCTGCATCACGAATCATCGCTTCACGAGATTCTGTTTCAGCCAGAACTTCACTTTTCAGAACTAACTCAGCTTCTTCTACGCCTTTACCCCAGACATGCGCTGCATCACGAATTTCAATCTTGTCATCAATGACAGCGATATAAACAGGTTTGGAAGCTTTTCCGACTACTTGAATACCATCCCATCCAGCAAATTTTATTTCAGATCCAATGTGTCCACCACATGTCGATGCACAAAAAAGATTGTATGGGCTTTTGGTTACAACAGTTACACGGGCATTCGGTGAAGCACCGGTCATAGGTCCGATCATGAACTGAAGTAAATTATCAGGTCCTAATGGGTCAAGCATTGGATCAAAAATTCCTTCTTTGAAAAGGAAATAAGCACCCAATGATGAACCGCCAAGGAATTTTCGATAGACATCAACTGCAGGCTCAATAACTGTGACCGTTCCAGCGGTCAGGTCAACACGAGCAATTTTTCCTGTAATTCCAAATAAGTCAGCCATTATAGTTCCCTCACATGGTTGTAGATTTTTCGGTAAAGTAGCTCAGCGTAGTCCGAAGGTGTATGTGCATAATAACGGCCATTTCGTGCTGCTGGAACCCATTTGAGAGCGCCAAATTCAGGACAAGCCTTCACACATTCAGGATCTCCACCACAGCGGCTACAAACCTGGGCTTTTCTACTAATCGGATCAAAGGAAATGCCACTGGCGAATTGATCTTCACAGATCTCAGCACAACGCCAGCAGGCGTCAATGCCAAGACATTTTTCTTGATCAATCCATTTGTAACCCATACCATAATATCCTTCAACGCCTTCCCCTTCGGGTACGACCATAATCGCGTCCTCTGGACAGACTGCTGCGCATGGATATTCGGCTGAACCTTCAGCCCATTCATACAGGGTGCAGTATGCACAAATATTCATAACATCAACATACTGGAAACGCATGGTACGAATTCGTGCAAATTCCAGGTTCATGACATTTGCAGTCTCTTCCGGGTGAAGGTAAGTTGCGTATTTTTCTGCACAGGCTACGACACAATTATTACAACCGGTACATTGCACAGCGTCAAAATACAGGTTATATCCAGCTTTGTAGGTAGGTGCTTCACCAGCTGCAGGTGCTTCAGCAACTGGTGCAACGGGAGCACTACCAGTACCGGCGGGTTGTCCGATTACACGATTACCAACAACTCCTCCAATAACGAGACCAGCGACGCCTGCACCAGAACCAATGAGAAAATCCCGTCGAGATACTCCCCCGGAGGGTTTTTCTTCTTTGATTTCCTTGGTTGGCTTTGGAGCTTCATCTCTTCGTTTTACTTCTGCCATAATTATTGCCTCCTCTAGATTAAATAATATTGGGCTTGCTTAATAACAACAAAGATCCTTTGGATATACAAGTGTGGTATTTCTTATTAAAATTCTCCTTTCGTGCGACAGCCATAAATTGAAACACAAAACCATCCTGTTTATTCAGGATGTTTACTGGATTGGGAAATGATCATTGAAGCTGTCGCGCATTATAATTTTGTTGTTCAATTTGGGATTTTTCAGGTTTTAGGAATCTGAAAAACGACAGAACTACTCATAATAGAATAGCACGAGAAACCCTGAAAAATAATACTAGCATGAGTTATTTTTCTAACCGCGAGGATGATCTTTACATAGCCCATCTGGGCTATGTAAAGAATATGAAATCAGATTTTAATTCTGAGAAATCTAAATATATTTATGAATGATCACTATCGGTGTCAGCAATCCCTTGTCGAACAGCATAAACAGCAGCCTGGATTCGATTCTTGAGATGTAATTTTTCAAGGATATTGCGTAAATGAATTTTGACTGTATTTTCAGAGATATCTAACGTTTCAGCGATTTCTTTATTCATCAATCCCTGGGCGACATATTTTAAAATGGTTACTTCCCGGTCCGTTAATTCCTCTTCATGATTTTGACCATGTTTCTCGTTTTCACTTGTGCGCGAAAATTCCTTAAATATTTTGGTTGCCATAGTACTTGAAAGAATGGCTTCTCCTTTGGAGATTAATTCAAGAAGATCTAATAGTTGGTTAAGCTCCAAATCTTTTAATAAATATCCTTGTGCCCCGATTTTAATTGCATCAAATAAATATTGATCATTGTCCGATGCAGTCAACATGACAATTTTTACCTGTGGCATAATTTGTTTAATGATTTTTGTTGCCTGCAAACCATCGCATTCAGGCATATTAATGTCCATCATGATTAAGTCAGGTTTCAATTCTTTGGCTGCTTGAATAGCTTCATTTCCATTATTAGCTTCCCCAATTACTTGAATATTCGGTTGAGAAGCCAATAAAGAAGCTAATCCCTTCCGAAATAGTATATGGTCATCCACTAGCAGAATTCGCAACATTTTTCTTTTCCTTTTAATTAATAAATACGGATGGTACTTGAATCAAAACACGCGTACCTTTACCAGGTTGCGAATCGATGTTCAATTTTCCATGAATATAGTTAACTCGTTCCTGCATAATTTGTAAGCCATACCTTTGTTTGGATCCTTCACCTTCGGTAATTTCAGAAGGGTCAAAACCTGATCCATCATCTTCAATACTAATATTGATATCTCCCCCATCTTGCCAGCATTGAATCCATACCCGATGAGCACAGGCATGCCGCCTGACATTCGAAAGTGCTTCCTGAATGATCCTGATTAATTGGTTTGCCACTTCAGAAGAAAATTCTATTGTTGTCTTATCATCAATATTCAAACGAATATCAAGCCCATAATATTGTTCATATTCTTTTAAATAACTTTGAAGGACGATTAAAAAATTATCCTTATCTGAATCAGTATTCCGTAGATTAAAAATAGCTTCACGAATATCGGTATAAAGAACACTGGTTGTGTTGATCAATTCCTTAATATGTTCCTGAGCTTTGGGGATGTCTTTTTTTACCAATAATTCATTGGTCATAATGGCTTTGATTTTGATATACCCCATCGCCTGCGCCAGATGGTCGTGTAATTCACGTGCCAATCTATTTTGTTCTTCTAATGTCGCTCCATATCGAAGTTGTTGATGAAGACGGGCATTTTCAATTGATACAATCACATGATATCCCAGTTGTTTAACAAGTTGGATATCATTTTGGTTGAACTCCCTTTGTTTCTGATTCATCACCTCGATAACCCCTAAAAATCTATCTCCAAGGTGAAGTGGAACTGCCATATAGGAAGAGATCTGATCAACCTCTAACATACTGATGGAATGAAGTTGAGGTGAATCACTTTCCTCAATATGTCCAATGAAGACGTCGCCATTAACCAGACTTCGTCCAGGACTATTTTCATCAATTTTTATCAGCAATCCTTCAAATTGACTCGCATTCTTACCAAATCCAGACCAAATCTTTACTTCGTCACACGACTCCTGGTGGAGCCCTACCAAACCAATATCCGTGTTTAAGAGTGTTTTTGCTGCCTCTGCAACAGCCTCGAGCACTTCTTTAAGAATTAATGAAGACGAAATTTTCGTACTTACGTGGAATAAAGAAATGGCTTCATTTTTTTGTTTTTGAATTTGGTTGACCAATAATGCATTATCAATCGCTACACCAATCGATCGACCAAGAGTCTTAAAAAATGAAAGATCATCTTCATCATGTCCTTCAATCGCAGGTGTAATCAATTCAATAACCCCTATAACCATTTTTCTAGAAATTAATGGGAAACCAATATAACTATAATCAAAATATTTCTCGCGGATCACGATTTCAAATCGATGATCATCACCTAATTTTGGAATAAAAATCGCTTGACAATTATCAGCAATTTTTTGTACCAGATCAAACCCTGAAAGCCTGCGTTTTTCGATTTCCAGGGTCAATCCATCAGAAATTCCATAAAAATGTTTGATCTGATAACGATCTTCACCCTCATCCCAAAGATAGATCATGCATTCAGCAATTCCCAGTTTGTTGACGAGTATATCCACAGTGAAATTTAAAATCTCCTGAAGATCCAGCAATTGCGTAACTGCCAACCCCACTTCATTGAGTATTTCTAACCTGGGATAATTTTCTTTTAATGTTGAAATTTGTGACCCTTGGGTGTATTCATCACATTTATATAAAGGAAACCGGTTGGGGTAATTTTTTTTCATAATTATCGATGATCCTCTGAAATCCTTACAAGAAAATGCTTTCCAAATAGAAATCGCGAGAAAATTAATTATCCTTCGATAATCATCATTCTAAGGCAGAAAAAATTGATAAAAACAAGCTCATCAAGTTTTTCGATTATTTAATAATTTATTCAGTTTTTTTCAATGAGTATCAAATTAAACAATTTCTTCAACATTCTCATGCCTCATTAAACCGTTTTGTGTTTTTAAGAAACCAGTACAACGCACAACCAGGTTGATACAAGCGACTTAGTAAATTTCAATTATTCGATGTTGTAATCATTAGAAATAATGTGGTGAATCTTTCGTAAATTTTGATTACATGAACAATGCTTAATTTTTTCTGATCCTTAATACTAGCACATATTTCGATCAGCAAGCAAGAATAAAAAAGAAAAAGTATCGGGGTAAGCCAAAAATTGACCATTCATTTTGATATTTTTCTTAATTGGCTAAAACTTATCATTTTCGACCTATGCTAGAATAATACAAACCTTCAAACGGAGAAAAGAATGCTGAATTATGTACTATGGGGCAACTCACTGACATCCTGGTTGCTTGGGTTAACTACTTTCATTTTTAGTTTTTTCTTTTTGAAACTACTAATCAACATTCTCATTAAGAATATCGAAAAACTACGAGAAAAGATAAAACAATTTTCTGACCCATTACTCTTAACATTTTTGAAACAGACCAGGGTTTTCTTTCTGATCGCATTAAGTCTATATATTGCATCCATCTGGATATATCTAGAAGGATTACCTGGTCTTTATCTCAGAACGATCTTCATGATTACCTTTTGGGTACAGGCAGGAATTTGGCTAAATTATTTATTAATAGAGTTTATAAATTTACGAAATAAGAAGGAAGTAAACGGGAATGATAAATCAACATTAAGCGCCTTGAAAACAGTAATGAGAATTGTTTTATGGAGCATAATTTTTATTCTGGTTATTGATAATATTCCCGGAATTGAAATAACTGCCCTCATTACCAGTTTGGGTATCGGTGGAATTGCCATCGGATTAGCGCTACAAAATATTCTAGGAGATTTATTTGCATCCTTGTCAATTTCACTGGATAAACCATTTGTGATTGATGATTTGATTCAGGTAGATGAATTTATGGGGAAAGTTGAGAAAATTGGATTAAAAAGCACCCATTTGCGGAGTATTTCTGGTGAACAGCTAATATTCTCAAATTCTGATTTATTGAATTCCCGAATTCAAAATTTCAAACGATTAGAAAGGCGCCGAAATTTACTTACATTGAGTGTTCTATACCAGACACCCCCGGACCAACTCAGGCAAATTCCGGAAATAATCCGGTCAATCACCTCCGAATTGGAAGGAGTGACCCTGGACAGAATTCATTTGGCAGGATTTGGAGATTATTCAATCAATTTTGAAATGGTGTATTGGGTAGAAAGTTCAGATTTTTCCCTTTTTATGGATAAAAAACAAAGTATTCTATTAAGAATTTTCGATGAGTTTATAAAAAATGGAATTGAATTTGCCTACCCAACGCAGTCCATTTTCATAGAAAAAAAACAAGTATCAGAATTTCTGGACTGAATTTTATCGTGTTCTATGATTTTTTTACTGATTAACATACCATTCGTCAATAATTGCTCTCAATTAAAGCATGCTATAATTCACCTACAAATTTAAAAAGGAGTATACAATGCGTTTCGGACCAACTGAATTAATCATCATTCTGGTTATCATCTTGCTTCTCTTTGGTGTTGGCCGCATCAGTAAAATTGCTGGTGAACTTGGCAGTGGAATCCGCTCTTTTAAAGACGGTTTGACTGGTGATAAAAAAGAAGATAAAGACGACGAAGAATAATCTCAACCCCTTAAATTTTAGAAACAGGTAATTTCCCTATGAGCTTTTTCGGCATCGGTCCGATGGAACTTATTTTCATTTTAATCATCATGGTTTTGGTTTTAGGACCAAAAAACATGGTTATTAGTGCTAAGAATTTAGGGGTAACACTTCGAAAAATAGTTAAGTCTCCCCTTTGGACGACTGTCATGGATACATCCCGGGAAATTCGCGAAATTCCAACTCGTTTAATTCGGGAGGCAGGGATTGAAGAAGATCTGAAAGGGATTAAATCAGCTACCGACTCAATCAAAGATGTAGGAAATATTTCTGTTCCATATGATCTTTCCAAATCACGTGAAGTAAAAAAGGATCCTGCGCCATCAGTTGAAAAAACAGAACCGGTAATTGTCCCTGAAGAAGATTTTTCGGAGAAAGTTGTATCAGATAAAGTCGATGTCAATAACGTCCCTGATAAAGTTCAATTAAAAGAAGAAAAAGTCGATGTCACCCCCGTCCCTGACGAAGATCAGGTAAAAGAAGAAAGAACCGAAGAAGCAAATACTGATTAATCTAAAGAAATACATTTATTGGATACTATGAGCGCGGAACAAACCACATCTATGTCAATCTGGGATCATGTTAATGAGCTTCGAAAGCGATTGTTTATTGCTGTGATTTCATTGGCAGTAACAACTTTTATTAGTTTCGCTATAGTGCCATTACTACTGGATTTTATTACAGTCCCTGTCGGTGGAATCGAAAATTTACAGTCAATAGAAATAACAGAAAACATAGGCGTATTTATGCGCGTTTCATTGTTATCTGGATTTATCTTTGCTTTTCCTGTCATTCTTTCACAAATATTAATGTTTCTGGCACCCGGACTGGAAAAGACTGAAAAACGCTGGATCTTTATCACAATACCAATCGCAACATTGTTATTTGTTTCTGGAGCAGCATTTGCATATTTTGTAATGCTGCCGGTCGCCATTCCATATCTGATCAATTTTCTCGGTGTCCCCACCACCCCGCGGTTATTGAGCTATGTTAAATTCACCACAAGTATGATTTTTTGGCTTGGCATTGGTTTTGAGTTGCCGATCGTTGTATTCGCCCTGGCAAAATTCCGCCTGGTAACACCGAAAACCCTACTGAAGCAATGGCGGATTGCCATTGTTGTCATCTCCGTTTTGGCAGCTGCCATCACACCGACCATCGATCCCATCAATATGGCGATCCTGATGGTGCCACTATTCTTACTTTATCTTTTGAGTGTTTTGTTTGCCTTTGTTGCAATTCGTTAGCTAAGAACCCTGGAGATATTATGCCTTATGTAGAATTGAATCACGATGAACAACCGATCAGATTGTTCAAATCCAATTTCATGGAATTCTTCACCCACATTAGCCCAATTGCTATTTTGGTGATCTGGACACCCATTGTAGTTGCCTGCCTGTGGTATGGATCATTGCATCCTGAAAGTTCTTTCCTGGTATTAATGGTTGGTTTTCTATTAGGTCTTTTTATTTGGACACCATCAGAATATTTATTACATCGCTTTGTTTTCCATTTTAAACCAACCAATGCCTGGCAGGAGCGACTTGCTTTTTTGTTCCATGGGGTTCATCATGCACAGCCAAAAATAAAAACACGCCTGGTTATGCCCCCTGCTTTAAGCATTCCGTTATCGTTGGTTTTTGTTGGTCTTTTCTATCTGATATTTGAAATCCTATTAAAAGCCGGTCAATGGATGTATCCCACATTTGCTGGTTTTCTGACAGGTTATATGATTTACGATTTGATGCATTATGCAACCCATCATTTTCCAATGCGTAAAGGTATCTGGAAGCAGTTGAAAAAATTGCATATGCAACACCATTATAAAAATCCAAATAAATTGTTCGGTGTAAGTTCTCCCGTTTGGGATTACGTTTTCTCGACGATGCCGAAAGAAAAGTAGAGTTATCCAGGGGGATTTTTTGAAAGGTTGATTATGTCCGAAAAATTACCACTCATTCATGTTTCCGGTTCACACATGGAAATTGGATGTCAAATTGGCGAAAGTATGCGTCCCCAGATTCAACATGGTGTTGAAAATGCAAAGATCTTGATACAAAAAGCATACGATCAGTTACAACTGACCTGGGATGGGGCAATCATCCAGGCGAAAAAATATATCCCCTTCGCGGAAGAACGCTATCCTCAATATGTTGACGAAATGAAAGGGATCGCCGAAGGTGCAAATGTTCCTTATGATGAAATCAGAGTCGTCAACGCCATGGAAGCAGTGACGAGTGATGCCTTACACCTGACAAAATGTACTTCGTTTTCCGTCAATCAGAGCATGACAGCCAATGGGAATGTATTGATTGCCCATAATGAGGACTGGACACCGGAAGAGGAATCGGATGTTTTCTTAGTACATGCCAAACCGGAAGACGAACCTCCATTTCTGGCGATGACATATGGAGGTTTATTACCAAATATTGGATTTAATGCTTATGGAATCTCTCAATGCTGTGATTCTGTTTATCCAAATGACAGTCGCATGGGAATTCCCCGTGTCGTCTATTCCCGGGCTGTTTTAGCTGCGTCATCTCCCGCGGATGCGATCAATAGAATCCTGGTTCCACAACGGGCTGCTGGTTATAATCATTTAATCGTTCACGATAGCGGGGAGATGTACAACATAGAAGTTTCCGCGCGACAATTTGGTATGATTTATGGAGAAGATGGTTTTCTGGTTCACACCAATTTTTATCTTGACTCATTAATGAAATCATTAGAAGATGAACCAGATGAATTGATCAGCGCTAGAGTGCGTTATTATCGTGCATTAAGATTGTTGAAACAATCCGATAAACATACAGTGAAAACATTACAGACCATTCAAAAAGATCACATTAATTATCCAGATTCGATTTGTAATCATGGAATAGACAAGAATATCCTTAATAGTGAAAAAACGATCATGTCCATGGTCATTGACTTAACCAACCGTCAAATGCATGCTGCCTGGGGATCTCCTTGTAAAAGCACATATAGCACCTATCAATTAAATGATTGATTGATAGATTTTGACAATTTAACAGATACTAAAACTGGAGGACCATGAAAGAACTTCACGGTTTTGAATTGATAAAGGAAGTCGTTGTAACGGAGATTAATAGTACGGTCAATTTATACAAGCATAAAAAAAGTGGTGCTGAGGTAATGTCAATCACCAATGATGATGAGAACAAAGTATTTGGGGTCACTTTCAGAACACCGCCTTCGGATTCAACCGGGCTACCGCATATTATGGAACATTCGGTTCTGTGCGGATCCAGAAAATATCCCGTGAAAGAGCCTTTTGTTGAGCTTGTGAAAGGTTCTTTGAATACCTTTCTGAATGCGTTCACCTATCCAGATAAAACCTGTTACCCCGTCGCCAGCACAAACTTGCAGGATTTTTATAATCTGGTTGATGTGTATCTGGATGCAGTCTTCTTCCCATTAATCACTCCGCAAACCTTGATGCAGGAAGGCTGGCATTATGAATTGAACAATATTAATGATGAATTAACGTTTAAAGGTGTTGTTTATAATGAAATGAAAGGGGCTTATTCCTCTCCTGATGACATTTTAGGAGATGAAAGTCAGATGCAATTATTACCAGATACACCTTATGGATTTCAGTCAGGCGGTGATCCTGAATGTATTCCTGATTTGACCTATGAACAATTCAAACAATTCCATCAGACTTATTATCATCCGAGTAATGCAAGAATTTATTTTTATGGAGATGATGATCCGGATGTCCGACTGAAATTATTGAACGAATATTTAAATGATTTTGATCAAATTCAATTCAACACCCTTCCAAATTTGCAAAATAATTTTAGTCATCCAATCAAAAAAGTAATCCCTTATGATAGTGGTGAAGATTTAGAAAATGCCAAAGCTTATCTGACGATGAACTGGCTATTACCGGAAGGCAATAATCCAGCGTTGGTTCTGCGTTTAGGAATTTTGGAACATATTTTATTAGGGACTCCAGCATCACCATTGAGGAAAATATTAATCGAGTCGGGTTTGGGCGAAGATGTGGTTGGCAGAGGATTAATGGAAGAGATGCGCCAGATGGCTTTCTCCACTGGGATGCGCGGAATAGAGTTAAGTAATGTTGAGATGGTCGAAGATCTCATTATTTCTTCTTTGGCGAATATTGTAAAAGAAGGAATTGATCCGAAAACCATCGAAGCGTCGCTCAATACCATCGAATTCAACCTTCGGGAAAATAATACCGGACCTTATCCACGCGGGTTAATCGTCATGTTACGCACCCTCAGTGCTTGGATTTATGATAGGGACCCGATTGCACCACTCGCATTCCAGGCACACTTAGATTCCATTAAATCCGACTTGGAAAATGGAAGATTCAAATTTGAAAAATTGATTCAGCAATATTTAGTCGATAACCCACACCGGGTCACTGTAATTCTCACTCCCGATTCAACAATAGGAATCAAAAGAATTGAAAAAGAAAAAAATAGATTGCATGAATCTCGCGCTGGTTTTTCTGATGGTGATTTGAAAAGAATTTTACAGGAAACAAAGGATTTAAAGAATCGTCAAGAGACTCCTGATTCAGCAAAGGCACTGGCCATGATACCAATGCTCAAAAAAGAAGATCTGGATCCAAAAATAAAAGAATTACCTAATCAGGTTATTCAAACAAATCCTTCCACAATTCTTTTTCATGATTTATTTACCAGCGAGATTTTGTATTTTGATTTGGGTTTTAACCTCAAAGCAATAACCCCCAAACATCTTCCCTATATGCGTTTATTCATGCGCGCACTTCTGGAAATGGGGACCAAAAAGGAAACTTTTGTTGAAATGATTCAAAGAATTGGCAGGGAAACCGGTGGAATTAATCATTCTCTCTTTACTTCACAATTAGCCAATCAAAAGGGTTTGTCTGCCTTTCTATTCCTGCGAGCCAAAGTAATGGCGAATAAAACCCAGTCTTTATTGTCAATATTGGAAGATATCTTATTGATTCCAAACTTCAGAGATAAAGAACGAATGAGACAGATTCTGACAGAAGAAAAATCCAGTATGGAAGCTGGGATCATCCCATCTGGTCATCGGGTTGTCAATAACAGACTTAAAGCACAATACTCACAATCTGCCTGGATGACAGAACAGATGAGTGGAATTGATTATTTATTCTTTATTCGAGAGCTAATCACACAATTTGACCAAAATTGGGAGGCAATTGTTGATATTCTTGAAGATATTAGAAAGATATTATTCACACAAAATAATCTGATCGTGAATGCAACCATTGATAAGGAAAATTGGCTCACGGTAGAGCCTGAAGTTAAGAGATTTCTTGAAAGATTACCTTTCAAAAATGATGCGGTGAAGGAATGGACTTCCAACAACAGTCGAATTAATGAAGGACTTGTCATTCCTAGCCAGGTGAATTTTGTAGGCAAAGGCGGCAACCTCTTTGAATTGGGATACAAAGATCATGGTTCGATGAATGTGATCACACAATATTTACGCGGTACCTGGCTTTGGGACAAAATTCGAGTGCAAGGGGGTGCGTATGGAGGTTTTTGTGCTTTTGACCGCTTTTCCGGTATTTTTACGTATCTTTCTTATCGAGATCCCAATATTGTATCTACTTTGGAAAATTATGATTTAACCTGGCAATTCCTGAGTAATTTTGAATTGAGTGAATCAGAATTAACGAAATCAATTATTGGAGCAATCGGTGAATTGGACGCTTATCAATTACCAGATGCCAAAGGGTATTCTGCCATGCTGCGTTATCTCATTGGCATTGCAGATGAAGATCGACAAAAATTCAGAGATGAATTGCTGTCAACTTCTCTTTCAGATTTTCGAAATTTTGGCCAAATTCTTGAGGGATTAACCACTTCGGCATCCACTATAGTTCTTGGCTCACAGGATGCAATTGATAAATCAAATCAGGAACACCACATGTTTTCAGAAATCAGGAGAGTTATCTAAACCCTTGAAAAATAAACGTAAAAAACAACCACAAAACCAAAACCGTGTCACCGGATTAATAATTCTTGCTGTGATCGTTTTCATGGTGTTTATTCAAAGGACCAATCTGGAATGGGTAAAAAATTGGTGGGCTTTTTTATTTTTAATTCCTGCAATTGCATCAATGAATACTGCATTATCAGAAATTCAAAATAAAAAAGGATTCTCGTTTTCCTTAGCCAGTAATATTGTCGGAGTCGTTTTTCCAATTGCGATTTGTCTCATCTTCCTCTTTTCCCTGGGCTGGAATTCGAGTATTCCCATTATTATTCTTCTTTCAGGGTTATCATTGTTTATGCTTGGCTTTGTAAAAGATTCCATTGGTACGAGAAATATTATTAATGTATTACGTCCCTGGTTCTTCTCCTGGGGGTTAGCTGTAATGATTATTGGAATTATTATATTTTTCAATAATCTCATAATTCTCAGATGGTTTGGAATCTCATTATTGATCGCCGCCAGTGGTGGATTGGTATCAGCCTGGATTTCCTTTCGTGAAAACTCCAAAATCAAATTCGTAACGATCGCCCACCTGGTGACAGCATTTGTCATTGCGCTTCCCGGGATACTGGCGATTATCAGATAGCAATACCATCTACCTTATCAAATTGATGTAGTCAACATGACTCTCTAATTTTTTTTGGAGATTTTGTTTATCAACCTTATACAACTGAATAAAAAGGTTGACAAATATTAGTTTCATGTTTATTATTACTATATCAAACTATTTAATATAGTAATATTTATGGAGGTATTATGTCGTGGCAAATTGACCCTGCCCATTCAATAATCGAATTTTCAATCACTCATATGATGATCGCGAAGGTTCGTGGAAGATTTAACAGTTTTTCTGGAAATGTTAACTTAAATGAAAATGAGCCAGAAAAAACAACTGTGGACGTAGATATTGATGTTAACAGCATTGATACACGCCAACAACAACGTGATGATCACCTTCGCTCAGCTGATTTTTTCAATGTTTCTGAATTCCCTACCATTAAATTCGTAGGGAGAAAAGTAAACGTTTTAGATAAGAACCACGCCACCCTTTCAGGTGAATTAACCATTAGAGAGTTCACAAAGCCAGTAACCCTGAATGTGGAATTTAATGGAATTTCGAAAAGCCCGTGGGGTGCAACCAGTGCTGGCTTCAGTGCATCTACAAAAATTAATCGAAAAGATTGGGATCTTACATGGAATCAAACGCTGGAAACCGGTGGTGTTCTGGTGGGTGATGAAATATCTGTTCATATCGAGCTAGAGTTAATCAAACAGGCAGAACCCGAGTTAATGGAACTGGCAGCCTGATCGTTAAATTATTATCAAATTTGAGACCGGAATTATCCGGTCTTTTTTTTAATTGTCTATTCCTACAACCATCCGCAACTTTTTTTCATTAACCGCGTATATTAATTATGATTTTTTATATAATTAACTCACCCATTTAGAAATGAGGCCAAATGCCACAAGATCAATTCCTGGCAAAATACTTTACGATTTTTGCTAAACAAAAAATGTATTCGACACTTTTATATCTTTTCCTGTCATTTCCACTTGGATTAACTTATTTTATTCTCCTGGTAGTCGGTTTTTCACTCGGCATTTCTTTGTTGATTGTTTGGGTAGGGTTTTTAATCCTCGCCATTCTATTACCCACAATCTGGTTGATCATCTCATTTGAAAAACTTCAAACAACTCATTTGTTGGGATTTGAATTGCCTTCAAAAAAGGTTGAAATTATTGAAAATCAATCAATTTGGCAAAAAATAAAATCATTATTATCTGATCCAGCTACCTGGAAAGGCACATTATTCATTCTCCTCAAATTCCCTATTGGAATTTTTTCTTTCGTGATCCTGGTTACTGGTTTTGCAATGTTATTATCATTGATTTTCTCACCTTTTATTGTTCCATGGGTTCCGATTAATTTTGGATATTGGCAGGTCGACACCATCAGCGAAGCAATCGGTTTGAGCTTACTTGGGTTGATGGTCTTACCAGGATTATTTCATGTTTATTATTTTTTTGGTCAATTAATTGGAAAATTATCAGTACTATTATTAGGCAATACAGTAGAAAAAGAAATCTTATAAATGTTTTCTGAAAAAAAATAAAATTAAAATTTATTATCTTAAGGAGTATTAAATGGAACACAAAAAATCAAATTTCGCTTGGGGCATCATACTTATTCTTTTTGGGGGACTATTATTAGCCAACCAGTTGGTTCCGGGACTAAAAATGGTCTTCGATTGGCCCTGGATCGTGATGGGGGTCGGTGTCGTTTTCATTTTGTTAGCAGTTTTCACGCAAACAGGAGGATTGGCAGTTCCCGGAAGCATTGTTGGTGGAATTGGTGCAATTCTTTATTATCAAAACCTTACCAGCAATTGGGAAACCTGGTCGTTTGCCTGGTCATTAATTCCTGGATTCGTTGGGATCGGTATCGCACTTGCTACCCTCATATCGCCAAAAGAGAATCCAGATGGTTTATCAGCTAGTCTGACATTGGTTTCAATCAGTTTGATCCTATTCTTCGTCTTTGGAGGCGCAAGATTTTTTGGAATCGAATCTATTATCCTTTGGCCATTTCTGATCATTGGAATTGGATTAATTTTATTGGTTAAAGGTATCCTTAAAAAATAGACATTTTTAGCCAATCTGAGAAAAATCCAATGTTTTACCATTGACAAAAGTATGAAACATGAATAGACTCATGAACATGTTTAGAAAAATAAATGCACTACATCATCATCATACAAATTTATTACAACCAGACTGGCAGTCGGTTTAATTTGATGTTGATGGAGTAAACGAACAAAAACACAAAAGCCCCCAGTCTCGGGGGCTTTTTATTTTAATCTTGAATAGGAATTTTTATGAATATGAGCACAGATACCCAACAAAGAAATATTCGTATCTCACTACCCTCAAAAGGTCGTCTGGCAGAAGACTGTCTGGATTTTCTGGAAGAATCCGGACTGAAAATCTACAAGCCCAATCCACGGCAATATGAAGCAAGTATTCCTGCCTTACCTGGAGTAACAGTGATTTTTCAAAGAGCTACCGATATCGTTACCAGTGTTCAGGACGGCAGCATTGACTTCGGCATCACCGGATATGATGTGGTTGCAGAATCATCAGGCGAAAACATTGACTTCGTCATCATTCATAATGCTATGGGATTTGGTAATTGTTCCCTCAATCTGGCAGTTCCGGAAGGATGGGGAAATGTTTCTTCAGTGGCAAGTCTGATTGACTTTGCTAACCAATTAAATCGACCATTACGCATTGCCACAAAATATAAAAATTTGGTAACAAAATTCTTTGAGCCAACCAATCTTGATCTTCAATTAGTCTCGTCCGAGGGTACGGTTGAAATCGCACCAGCGATTGGGTATGCAGACATGATTTGCGACGTTGTCTCCTCGGGTTTGACCTTGAGCGATAATCGACTTCGCATGATTGACGGTGGAAAAATACTGGACTCTCAGGCTGTGTTAATCGCCAATAAGAACACATTACTATCAAACACGGAAGCATTAAAAACTGCAAGAATCCTGATTGAGTACTTTGAGGCACATCTGATCGGAAAAGACAAGCTGGCTGTCTTTGCCAACATGCGTGGTGATAATCCCCACGTTATCGCCCAAAAAATCTTCGATAGCACAACCATCCAGGGATTACAAGGACCGACCATTTCCCAGGTAATCGTAAAAAATGATAATCAAAACTGGTTTGCTGTTAATATCATTGTTTCAAAATCTGAAATTTATAAAGCGATCAGCGAATTGAGATCGATTGGTGGGAGTGGTGTCATTGTCATTCCGGTAAGCTATGTTTTTGATGAAGAGCCACCACGCTATCGACGGCTTTTGGATAATTTACAAATCACCGATCTGAAATGAGGAACAATGTTTAAAATTTATCAACCAGAGGAAGCGAAACAGACAATCTTAAAACGAAAACCAATCGATGATTTTGAGATACCAGAATTCATGCAACAAAAAATGGTGGAATTTTTTGGTGAAAATTTAACACCGGATCAGGCTGTAGCACAAATCATTAAAGAAGTGCACACCACCGGAGACGAGGCTCTCAAAAAATGGACACTCACACTGGATGGCACCTCAGTGACCAGTTTTCGTATCACAATCGAGGAAATACAGGCATCACTCAATTCTATTTCATCAGAAATAAAAGAGGTATTGCAATTAAGTATCAACCGTGTTCGTGCTTTTCATGAACGCCAGCCAATGACATCCTGGATGACAAATGATCTTGGTGGAACATTGGGACAATTGATTCGACCAATCAACCGGGTGGGTTTATATATCCCGGCAGGCTCAGCCCCATTACCGTCCAGTGTTATTATGTCTGCAGTACCGGCGCAGGTAGCTGGTGTGAAAGAAATTGTCCTGGTTGCACCGCCAGATCGGAAAATAGGTAAAATTTCCCCACTTATATTAGCGACTGCGGCAATGTTGGGAATTGAAGAAATTTATTCTGTCGGTGGTGCGCAGGCGATTGCAGCTCTGGCATTAGGCACAGAATCGATAAGGCCAGTCGATAAAATTTTTGGTCCGGGTAATTTGTTCGTTACCCTGGCAAAGAAACAGGTTTTCGGCACAGTTGGGATCGACAATTTAGCCGGTCCTACAGAAACAATGGTCATAGCAGATGAATATGCGAAGCCAGCTTGGGTTGCAGCAGACCTTTTGGCGCAGGCCGAGCATGATCTTCTCGCCTCAGCTATTTTACTAACCCCATCTTTGAAATTAGCACAACAAGTTGGAGCGGAAATTGTCAGAAAGACTAAAAAATTATCCCGAAAAGAGATGATTGATTCTTCCTTATATTCTCGAGGTGGAGCGGTTATTACCAGCAATTTGGATGAGGCAGTTCAATTGGCAAACACTTATGGGGCAGAACACCTTTGCCTGGCTGTTCAAGACCCCTGGCGCTGGGTTGAGAAAATCACATGTGCAGGTGGAATTTTCATTGGAGAAAATTCTTTTGAGGTTTTGGGTGATTATGTTGCCGGTCCCAGTCATGTCATGCCAACCGGTGGTTCAGCCAGATTTGCTTCTCCGATTAATGTCTGGGACTTCATCAAAATCATAAGTCTGATTGGTCTGGATGACCAGACAGTATCACAAATTGCACCAGCAGCAGTCATCATTGCGAGGGCAGAAGGGTTGGATGCACATGCATCAGCCGCGGAGATCCGACTATGAAAATTGCTGAGCGGTTTATTGATTTTCAAAAATACACCCCCATCGAACCATTTGAAGTTCTTTCCAAACGTCTCGGAAGAAAACCGGAGGATATTGTCAAATTAGATGCAAACGAAAACCCTTATGGACCAGCACCGGAAGTGAAAATTGCTTTGGGAAAATTAGACTTTATCAATATTTATCCTGATCCCGAAAGCAGGGAATTGAGAGAGCAGCTCGCGACTTTCACCAATGTCGACCAGAAATTCTTAATGGCAGGAGCTGGGGCAGATGAACTAATCGATTTATTATTACGGGTCTTGCTGGAACCGGGGGATACTGTGCTGAATTGTCCTCCTACTTTTGGGATGTACGCTTTTGACACCCTCTTAAATAATGGCTCAATCCTGAATGTAAATCGTAATTCGGATTTTTCGATCAACTTGCAAGCCGTGAAACAAACCATTTCTGATCAATCTCCCAAGGTTTTATTTCTCACCAGCCCCAACAATCCGGATGGAAATTTGATCTCGGATGAAGAGTTGGTTGAATTACTACAGTTACCTGTGATGGTTGTCCTTGATGAAGCATACATCGAATTTACCGGCGATCAACCGGAAGATTGGAAATCAAAAAGCCGAATCCAATGGGTTCCACAATTCAGCAATCTGGTTGTCCTGCGAACATTCAGCAAATGGGCTGGTCTGGCTGGTCTGCGAGTTGGATATGGGGCATTTCCGGAATGGATCATTCCCACTTTATGGGCAGCCAAACAACCTTACAATGTGAATGTGGCTGCCAATCAGGCTGCCATCACCTCACTTCAATCCCTCTCCTACCTCTCAAACAATGTTAGAAAAATCAGACAGGATCGGGAAAAATTATTTGGTTTACTATCCAATATTCCGTATCTGCAGCCGTTTCCCTCTGAAGCCAACTTTATATTGTGTCAGGTAAAAAACATACCTGCCATTTTTCTTAAGAATTATTTATTGGATCGGGGAATCATGGTTCGATATTACGAAACACCATTACTGAAAAATTATATTCGTATCAGTATCGGAAAGTCAGGCGATCATCAAAAATTAATCCAGGCATTGGAGGAACTGAAATGAAAATTGGGATCATAAATTATCCATCCGCATCATTTTCGGATATTGCAGCATTATTAGAGATTTTTAAAAAAATTCAGTCACCGGAAGATTTTCAGTACGAGATTTGTAGCTACCTCCCATTTTCAGATAAGGAAGATGTTTTAGCTGTCAAATCCAGTCAGATTGGTTTACCACTGGTTGGATTTGATGTTCTGGTTCTGCCAGGATCAGAAAAAAGTGAAAATGGATTTTTGGATATCCACTGGGCTACCTGGATGCGTTCCGTAGAAGCTGGGACAACATTTTATGGTTTCAACCAGGGTGGAATATTATTGGAAAACTTAAAACTTAATAATCAATGGAAATCAACTTTAATCAATCCATTAAATGGGTATTTCACAGCACTGGTAATCCTGAATAACGTACTTTCTCCAGATGAAATCTTGGAAATTGCCCGACAGTCAGGTATTGAAACTTACTGGCAATCGTTTTTACAAAGTCTAAATCTCCGAAAAGCAAGCATTTCTCGCAAAACCGCTGAGACAAAAATAAACATAAACCTGGATCTGGATGGAAATGGTAAATCAGATATAGAAACTGGGATACCATTTCTGGATCATATGGTCAATCAGATTTCCAGGCACGGATTATTCAATATTAAACTCAAAGCAGTTGGTGACCTGGAAATTGATCAGCATCACACCATGGAAGATTGTGGAATTATTTTGGGAGATGCATTCCGGCAGGCGTTACGAGATCGCAAAGGCATAAACCGGATGGCGTCCGCGACTATTCCAATGGATGAAAGTCTGGCAACTGTGACGATAGATTTCTCCGGCCGGCCTTATTGTGTAATTCAGAGTAGATGGAACGGGGAAAATATTGGTGAATTACCCGTTTCGTTGTTTGAACATTTCCTGGAGTCATTCGCGATTGCTGCCCGATGCAATTTGTTCATTCAGGTTCATGCCGGTAAGGATAATCATCACATGTGTGAGGCAATTTTTAAAGCCCTGGCCAGGGCATTATATCAATCTTGTGGGGTAGACATCCGCCGATCCGGTCAAATACCTTCAACCAAAGATATGCTTTTTTAGGATATGAATATGCAATCAATCCCAGTATTAATGGTCGACGCAGGAACAGGCAATCTGCATTCAGTTTATCAAACATTAAAATTACTCACCGATGAGATTATCATCAGTGATAATCCAGAAGATATTAAGAAAGCGGAAAGAGTTATACTGCCTGGTGTAGGTGCGTTCGCAGGATTTATGCAAGGTCTACACGCTAAGGCGTTAGCCAGTCCAATTTGCGAATTTATTCAATCAGGGAAACCAATCCTGGGAATCTGCGTGGGAATGCAGGCTTTATTTGATCTCAGTGAAGAAAATGGATCGCACCCCGGTTTGAGAGTGCTTCCTGGATCAGTTAAAAAGTTTGAGAAACTGGAAAATTTAAAAATCCCCCACACAGGCTGGAATCAATTATGGTTTGAAGTTCAAAATCCATTGTTACAAAAAATCAACCCTGGTGATTATGTTTACTTCAATCACTCATATTATTGTGCCCCAGAAACTGGGTCTGATATATCCGCCTTCACTGATTATGGATTGAACTTTTGCAGTATGGTAACCCGCAATAATATCTTTGGTGTGCAGTTTCATCCCGAGAAGAGTCACAAGATTGGTTTACAAATTCTGAGCAATTTCCTGGATTCGAGAGGTTCGTAATATGAGCTCATTTACAATTTATCCGGCTATTGATTTGATGAATGGCACTGTTGTTCGATTAAAACAGGGTGATCCAAAGCAGAAGACAATTTACTCTAATGAGCCAGATCTTGTTGCCAGGAAATGGGTAAACCTGGGAGCAACCTGGCTACATATTGTCAATCTTGATGGAGCCTTCGAAGATCAGGAGAATAAGAACCTTTCTGCCATCAAAAAAATTCTGTCAATTGAAAAGAATGATCAAATCCATTTTCAAGTCGGTGGAGGGCTACGCTCTCTGGATTTGATCAAAAAGACCCTGGATGTAGGAGTCACGAGAGTTATTCTTGGTACCCTTGCAGTAGAAAAATTGAACCAATTGGAGGCTGCGGTTAAGGAGTTTGGTGATCAAAAAATTGTTGTAGGAATCGATGCTCGTGAAGGAATGGTGCGAACGCATGGCTGGACCGTCCATCAACCCAACTCAGCATTATCCTTATGCCTTCAAATGAAAGAATTGGGTATAAAAACGATAATTTATACCGATATTAATCGGGATGGTGTTGGTGGTGGCGTCAATCTGGAAGCAACCAGTCAATTGGCACAAAAAACTGGGCTAGAGGTAATTGCATCAGGCGGAATTTATAAAGAAAGTGACATCGTTGCAGTTAAATCTGCCAAACTGCCAGGCGTTATCGTGGGCAGAGCTTTGTACGAAGGCAGTGTTGATCCCCAATCGATTTTCAAATTACAGGAGACAGATTAATGTTAGCAAAACGAATCATTCCATGTCTGGATATTAAAGATGGGCGGGTTGTTAAAGGGATTAACTTTCTTAATCTTCGTGATGCTGGGGATCCGGTTGATCAGGCGAGAATTTATGATCAGGAAGGGGCTGATGAACTGGTATTTCTTGATATATCCGCAACAGCTTTTGGTCATAATACGGTTGTAAATGTTGTTCGTGAGGTTGCCAATCAAGTTCACATTCCGTTAACCGTCGGCGGTGGAATCCGTTCGGTCGAGGATATGCGAAAGATTCTTTTAGCTGGTGCAGATAAAATCAGCATCAATTCTGCTGCGGTCCTTAATCCCCAAATCATCAAAGATGGGGCAGCTATGTTCGGGAGTCAATGTATTGTGCTAGCGGTTGATGCACGTTTACAATCCGAGAAGAAATGGGAAGTCTATGTTAATGGGGGTCGAAAAGCCACCGGAATGGATGCAATCGAATGGATTAAACAAGCTGTGGAATTAGGTGCGGGTGAAATTCTGCTGACAAGTATGGATCGAGATGGCACACTATCCGGATACGATCTGGAATTAAATAAAATTGTTTCTGAAGTTGTAAATGTGCCTTTAATTGCGTCAGGAGGGGCTGGCACAATGCAGCATTTTTCAGAAGTATTATCATATGGTGCAGACGCTGCCCTGGCTGCCTCATTGTTCCATGATGGAAAAATGAATATTAAAGAATTGAAACAGTATTTAATCGATCAGAAATTACCAATACGGATGGTTTAACATGGATCTTACAAAAATAAAATTCGATCCAAACGGGTTGATTCCGGCGATCATACAGGACATAAATACAAAACAAATACTGATGCTCGGATGGATGAACGCTGATTCAATCGAACAATCATTGCAATCAGGGTTGGTCACATTCTGGTCTCGCAGTCGTAATGAAATCTGGGTCAAAGGAAAAACCAGCGGTAATTATCTTCACCTGAAAAAAATGTTAATTGATTGTGATCAGGATTCCATCCTGATTTATGCAATACCAGCAGGCCCAACATGTCATACAGGAAATATATCCTGTTTTTATACGGAATTTGAAGCAACGAAAAATACGGAGATTGAATGAATTCATTAAGTGATCTTTACCATACTTTAGAAAGTAGGAAATCTGCCAATCCAGCCAGTTCTTATACTGCTCGACTCATCCAAAGCGGCGAGGATGAAATAGTAAAAAAAATCGGAGAAGAAGCTATCGAAGTAATTCTTGCCGCAAAGGGACAGGGAGAATCTAGAATCATTGAAGAAATCGCTGATCTTACTTATCATGTTCTTGTATTAATGGTGAGCAAAGGAATTA
>Ga0366819_10090_pt1 | contig 56267 bp, 32 predicted proteins | sample TotcelFGM3001N15_FD_207091 | JGI IMG/M metagenome (GOLD analysis project Ga0366819, IMG submission 207091) | Enriched cells from coal bed in the Powder River Basin, Montana, United States - Total cells FGM rep3 HSBNCT.FGM.300.1.N15 ... | reverse complement strand
AGCCGCGTCGAGCAAGCGGACGGGGCGTTGAGCTTCGTCGTGCTCGAATCGCTGGACGCGGCCCAGCGGGTCGGTGATGGCGACCAGACGCGACGCGTCGTAGGTGAACTGAGTGACGGCACCGAGCGGATCGGTGGCCGACAGCACTTTTCCCGAGGCGTCGTACCGGAACGTGGTCGCTTGGCCGGTTTCGTCCGCGTAGCTGGTCACCAGCCCGAACGTGTTGTACTGGAACTGGCGCGTCGAGCCGTCGGCGTTTGTGGCTCGTACTGGCAGCCCGCCGGTGCCGTATTCAAAGGTCGTCGTGTTGCCGCGATTGTCCGTGATGCTGACAACCCGGCCATGCACATCGTGGTCCAAGAAGCTGCTGTCACCCGCGGCGTTGACCAGCTCGACCAGGTTGCCGCGCGCGTCGTAGCGGTACACGGCCGTGCGGCCCAGCGGATCGGTCGCCACGGCGATCTGGTTGAATTCGTTGAAGATTGCCGAGTACGTGTTGCCGAGGGCATCGGTCGAGCCGGTGACGTTGCCGCGCGCATCGTAATCGAAGCGACTCTCGTATCCGCGGGCGTTGGTGACGCCGACCAGATTGTCGCGGGCGTCGTACTGGTATTGGACGGTGTGTCCCAGCGAGTTCGTCTCGGAGACGATGTTGCCGCGGCTGTCGAAGGTCAACGTCGTCTCGTTGCCCAGCCGGTCCCCGATGACTTCGGTATTGTTGGCCACGTCATAACTCTGAGTGACCGGGTTGCCCAGGACATCGTACGTGCTTACGACGCGGCCGGCCTGGTCGTATTCAGTGCGGACCATCGGCACGCACGACGGGCAGACGTAGCGGTCGAAGTAGTGCGGGCGATCGCTGCGGTAGAAGTACGTGGTGACTTCGCCCGTCTGGTTCGTCACCGCCACCAGGTCGCCGGCCGTGTTGTAGGTGTACGCGATCGTGTTGCCGTCGGGGTCTTCGATGGCCACAATGCGGTCTTGGGCGTCGCGGTGGAAGCGGATCGCGGCGCCGGTGGAACTGGTGATGCCGTCGGCGGTGTAGGTCAGGACGTTCTGGTTGCGGTCGGTGACGTCCAGCAGGCCGGTGAATTGGTCGTAGCGGTACGTGTGGCCGTCTTTGGTGGTCAAGCTGTATTGGCTGGGGTTGTATGGCAGGTTGACGGGATAGTGGGCAAACGTGCCGTCGTCGCGTTGGGACAGGGGCAGGTCGGCGACGGTCAGCTGGTCGTAGACGCCGGGGTCGGGGGTGAAACGGGGTCGCCAGATGGTGCCCAACACGCCGCCTTCGGGGACGGGGTCGAACGTGAAACCGACGCGGCGGCCGGCCGGGTTGGTCAGGTAGACGCGCGTGCCCGGCCGGAACGGGGCGGCGCCGAAGATCGCAGTGATGCCGGAACGCTCGGCCTCCGATACGCGGACGCTCTCGCGCACGTTGGCTTGGGCGATGCCCAGCGTCCAGCCGTAGCCGAAATCGCCGCTGCGGGCGGCGTTCAGCGTGTCGTAGGTGCGGTGGATCTGGATCGGGATGCCGGCCAGCGGTATGCTCAGGTCGGTGAAGTCCAGACGGAAATTGCCGAGCACGGCTTGGGCTTCGACACTGACCGGCAGGCCCAACTGGACGATCGTGGTCAGGCCGTTGATGTCTTGCGCTACCACGCGCAGGTCATAGTCGTCACGCTGCAACAGCGTGGGATCGAAGACGCCCAGCAGGCCGTCGGTCACGCCGCCGTCAGGATGCGGCACACCCCGCTCGACGGCCGAATCAAAGAACGTGGTCCATTGCTCGCTGCCGGCCAAGGCGTATTGCAGCCGGTAGAATTCGAGGTGCTCGTCGGTGACCGAGCCGGTGATGTCGGTCAAGTACGTGATCACGTCGCCGACGGCGGGGCTGGTGATCTCGACCCGCGGCGGGGTGGTGTCGGCGGGGTCAAAGACGCGGAGCGCGGTCGTCGCGTTGCCGACGTTGCCGGCGGTGTCGGTGGCCGTCGCGGTAAAGGTGTACAGGCCGGGAGCGGGCGGGGTGAATTCGTAACGCCACCAGACCTCGGGCGGCAGGAGCGTGCCATTCAAGGATAACGTGACGCCGGCCAGGGCGACGTTGTCGACGGCGTGGACTTGGACGATGACGGTCGAGGTGATGGTGCCGCAGGCAAGGGAATCATCCGCTCCACCGAGCAAGCTCGGCGGGGGCGTATCGCTTGCGGTGGCTCCGCAGTAGGGCAGAATCGCCGTCCCACCGAGCAAGCTCGGCGGAGACGATGCGCAACTTAGAAGACTCGCGTCAGTCCCCAGGGGCAGGCAGATCGGGTTGTGGCTCAGCGAAACGCGGACCGCCGGCGGTTCGGCGTCGGGCAGCAGCTGCAGCGTAAACGGCTGGTCGGTCCACAAGCCGCGATCGTCCGTGGCGCGGACGGTGACCGCGTGCGGGCCGGCGTCGGTCGGAGTCGATCGCCAGAACAGCAGGCCGGTGGCGGGGTCGATGGTCAGGCCCGGCGGGCTTTGAATGATGCCGAAGGTCACGGTGTCTTCGTCGTCCTCGGCGGCGGCCAGGTGGCGGTAGACGGCGCCGGCGGTGCCGGTCGTCAGCGGCTCGCTGGTGAAGCGGGGCGGCGTGTTGGGGCGGCGGACTTCGAGGTATACGGTCTGCTGGGCGAAGGCGTCCAGCGGGTCGTAGGCGCGAACCACGACGCGGTGCCAGCCGAGGTCGGCGGCGGTGGGCGTCCAGGTGAGGACGGTGCCATCGCCCTGGCCCTCGTCCGGAAGAAGAATGGACAGCGTCATGCCGGCGGGGGCGGAGAGCAGTTCGTAACGCAGCGTGTCGCCTTCGGGGTCTTGGGCTTGGATAGGAATCGCGGCCGGCTGGTCGACGGTGACGAACGGGTTGAAAGCCCGTTCTACGAAGGCCGGCGGCCGGTTGATGGCCGTGGATGTCACGTCGATCGCCCAGTGCTGGGCGGCGGCGCCGCCGTGCTGGTCGGTTACCCGCAGCGTGGCGGCTTGCAGGCCCGTTTGTTGGGCCGTGGGCTGCCAGCGGACCAGGCCCGTGGCGGCGTCGATGGTCATGCCGGCGGGGGCTTGGGTTAACGAAAACTGCGGCGGGCCGCCGTCGGGATCGACGATCCCGGGCTGGTACTGGTACAACTGGCCCGCTGCGCCGCGGACGGGTGGGCTGGAAACGAACTGGGGCGCGACGTTCGGCGTCCCGTCGCCCACGGTTAGGACGAACGTCTGCTGGGCCTGGCCGCCGCGGCCGTCGGCGACGCGCAAACTGACGGTGTGCGTGCCCGCGGCCGCTTGGGGATAGCGGACGACGCCTGTGGCTTCGTCGACCGTCATGCCCGAGGGGCCGGTGTCCAGCGTGTACTGCAACACGTCGCCGTCCGGGTCGTCGGCGCGGGATGCGTAGGTGTAATCGGCACCCGCGGCGACTTGCGCGATGGGGACCGTTTGAAACAGAGGCGGCCGGTTGGGGAGTGTCTCCCAGACTTGCAATGGAAAAGTCTGCCGCGCGCTGCCGCCGTAGCCGTCGTCGGCGATCAGTTCCACCTGGTGCGTACCCACGTCGCTCGCGCCGGGCGTGCCGCTGACGAGGCCCGTGTAGGGATCGACGAGCAAGAAGTCCGGACCGGCGCTAAGCCGATACGTTACCACATCGCCGTCCGTGTCCGACGCAGCGGCGCCGTAGCGATACGGGCGGCCGATGGCGGCGTCGGGTACGGGCAGCGAATTGAACTCGGGCGGCCGGTTGCCGACGGCCAGCAGCGTGACGGCAAACTCGAACCGGGCGTATCGCGGGTTGGCGAACCGCACGGGGACGGCAAGGCTGGTTTCGGCGGGCAGCAGCACGCCCGCCGGACTGACCGAGGCGGCATCGAACGACGAGGCGTCGAACGTCACGTAGGGGCAATCCGCGGGGACTTGCCGGTTGCTGGGAACGGGATCAGGGATCGTGGGGGCGGGAGGATCTTTCGGGTTCGGGGTGCTGGTGTCAGGCTGCTTGCCGGGTTGCTCTTCGGGCGGCAGTTTGGGATCCACGGACTCGGGCTGCTTTTCGGGCGGCAGATCGTCATCGCCTGACGGCGGCACGACGAGCGCGTGTTCGGGCGTCGTGCCTTCGGCGGCGGTCAGCGAGACATCTAACGGCGAGAGTTGGTCGAATACGGCCAGTACGTCGGCGCGGAGCGGTGCGGCGCCGGTGTTGATCAGCCGCATGGCCGCGTGCAACGTCTGCGTCTGGCGGTTGAGGAACGTGCCTTCGTATGTCAATCGGCCGGCGGCGGTCGTGTCGTAAGCCTGGTCGAACGCGAACCCGCCTGCCGGTGGCTCGACGCCGATCAGCGTGACACTGGCCGTGGCCGACTGGCCCCACGCGTCGGTGGCTTCGACGGTCAGCGTCATCGGGCCGGATTCAACATGCAGCAAAGCGAAAAAGTTGCCGGCCGCGTCCAGCATGTCGACGGGATGGCCGTTGACCGTCACCGCCTCGATCGGCACCTCGGGCGAGCCCGGTGTGGCGCGGCCGGTCAACACTGTGTAAGACCTGGCCCGCAGCCGACTGTCCGGCGCCGGCTCGGTGACGATCACCGTGGGCGCCGCCGCGATCCAGCTGACCGCCGCCGTCTCGGACCAGCTGCCGACCGACGCGGTGACCGTATCCCCGCCGGGCTGCGAACCGGTCAGCGCGAACACGGCGCGGCCCAGGCCGTCGGTGAATGCAAACCCGCTGCCCGCGTGCGTGCCGACAACGGCAAAATCCACACGCACGCCGGCCAGCGGCTGCCAATCGCCGTCGGTCAACGCGGCCACGAACAGCTGTTGGCTGCCGACCAGGAGGCTGGCCGCCTTGGGCGTCAAATCAAAGTTCGTGACGGCGTTGATCCGCCCAAACGCCTGGCCGCCCAAATAGCCGTAGGCATCGGCGTCGGCGAAACCGTAGACCGAAGCGGAGAAGGGAAAGGATGAAGGAGGAGGGAGGAAGGATGAGGGATGAGGGAGGAAGGATGAAGGGGCGGTGGGGGCGACGGACGACAGCTGGTGGGTGCCGGGCGAGACGGGCAGCCGGGCGGCGAAGTAGCGGCCGGCGCCGATCGGGCTGAACGCGGCGGCGGGGATCAGCGCGCCGTCCAGCAGGATCGCGCCGACGGCCTCTGACGGCGCGACAACGTTAATATAATTGACGTCAAAGCCGGTCAGCGGGACGGCCAGCGTGTAGCGATCCAAATACTGTTCGACCGGCGGCACCAGCAACAACGTCGGATCGCCGAGCGCGTTGTCGTAGCCGTAGCCGTGGGCGAACTGCGCTACCAGGATCGGCCCGCTGGCGGCGAGTTGGGCCGGCTGGACGAGCACCGTCTCGAAGAACTGGCCGCGATCGAGCGTCGCGACCGGCGTGCCGTCCACGCGGACTTCGGTCCCGTCCCGCGCGGCCAGCAGGCGAAAGCGGTCGCCGCCGGTCCGTGTGGCCAGCGGCACGGTGACGAAGTGTCGGCCCCACGTATCGACGGGCGGCAACTGCTCGACCAGATAATTGGCCGCGCTGTACCCGGCGGGAATCCGCGCCGAGCGGTGCCCGCCCCAGACGCCGATCGGCTTGTCCGCCAGGATCACCGTGCCCGTCAAGTCGGCGACGGTCGTGGTGGTCAGTTCGTAGACCTGACCGGCGTTCAACAGAATCGAATACGGCACGCCCGCCGCCCGCGTACCGACCGCCACCGGCAGCGTCACGGTCACGGTCGTGCCGTCCGCCGCAGCCACCAGGCCGAACGACGACGTGCGGCCCGTCAGCGCGTTGCCTTCGTCATACGAGACCACCAGGTACTCGGTGCCGAACGTGTCGCAGGGCAGCCCCAGGTAGCCGTCGGAACTGTACGGCAAGTAGCTGAGCGCGTACACCGTAACTTCGTCCAAGGCCCGCACCCGCACGCCGCGCGATTCCACCTGGTCGCTGCCGCCGATCTCGGCCGAGGCCGGCAGCGCGATCCGGGTGACCTGGCCCGCGCGAACCACGAACGACGTCATCCACGGTGTTGATCCCGGAAGTCCCGATCCGGGCAGCATCACCGTGCCCGATGTGTCGACCGGACTGGTAATCTGCAGCACCAGCTCGACGTCCTTGGCGCCCAAGACATCGCGGGCGTGTCGCGTAAAGGCGAGCCAGAAATCGGTCCCTTGACTGTCCGGCACGCCGACCGCCGGCGCGGCCACTTGCTGGACCTGAAATTGAAACGCCCCGAACCGGTCGCTGATGACGCCGGTGACCGGCTTGTAGCTGGACGCGACCAGCGTGTACGTGCCCGTCTCGGCGAGCGCGGCCGGCAGCTGGTCGCCCGTCTGCCGCTGGAACACGAAGCCGCCCGACGGTCGTATCAAGTCAAAATACACCTGCTGCGGGTTTTCGATCACGTCCAGCAAAAACTGTTCGCCCGCCGCGGCGTCGAATTGGTAACGCACGCGATCCACGGGCGAGGTGGTCTCGCCGCGGATGGGCGAGTTCCGCGGGATCCACTGCTCGCGGTCCGGCGGCACGTCCCAGAGTTGAAAGGCGTAGCCGCCGGTCTGGTCGCCGCGGCCGTTGACCTCCAGCGTGTACGTGCCGCCAGCGGCCAGTGTCAACGGTCCGCGATCCTGGCGGTCGTCGGCAAAGTCGATCTGCGTGTAGACCGTGCCGCCGGTCGGGTTCCGCAGACGGGTCTCCAAAATCGGATTGGTGCCGGCCGATCCGCGAAAATCGACGTAGATCGTCTGGCCGACGGCCGCGTCGAATCGCCACTGCTGGGCCGCGCCGGGCGACGGGATGCTGCCCGAATTTAGGGCGCCGATCTGCGTGTCGTCGACCGCCATCGGCGGCACGTCCCACAGCTGAAAGCGATACGTGCGTGTCCCCGTACCGAACGCTTTGACGCGCAGCGTGTACGTCCCGGGCGTTAGATCCAAGGGTCCGCGGTCCAATCCGCTGGCCGTGACGGCGGACGTCGAGTAGACCGTGCCGCCGCCGGGGCCCAGCAGACGCGTCTCCAGCCCGCCGCCGGCCAGCAGTTGGAAATCGACGAAGATCGTTTGACCGCCTTGCGCCACGTCGAACATGAACTCGTCGTCTTCCTCGGCGTCCGAGATCCCGTCCGAGACCGTGTCGCCGATCTGAATCTGCGTCGCCGGGTCGGCGATCCCTTCGGGAGTGCGGTTGGTTGCCGCCAGCCGATACGTTTGGGCGGCCTGCTGACTGCCGCCGGTCCGCGTCGCGGCGTCGGCGTAGCGGTACACCAACACGTCGTGGCGGTCCGCGATCCACAAGTCGCCGCTGGACCGCTGCAGCGCGATCCCGCGCGGATGGCCATTGGCCGGATCCAAGGCCCACGAGCCCACCAGGCGGCCGTCCAGCGTATACACGAACACACGCGGCTTGAGGCAGCGGGCGTCCGTGACCCACAGCAGGTTCCCGTCGGTAGTCAGCCCGCTGGGCTTGGCATTGTCCTTGTGCAAGCGGAAGGAACGGGTCGCCGTCCACTTGCCGCTCTGCCGATCGGCGGCATCGGCATAGAAGTACACCCGGTCCGTCGCGTCGTCGACGATCCACAGGTGCCGGCCGTCCGTGGCGATGCCCTGCGGCTGGCGCAGGTCGTTGGCCCGCCACGAGCCCCGTGCGGTCCCACCGGCGTCATAGGCGAACACGTCCTTGCTGGCGTTCACGACCCACAGCGTGTCTCCGGCCGGGTTGGCCGCCACGCCCCGCGGCGCGGCGTTGCTGCGCGCCAGCGGCCACATGCCCGCTGCCACGAACTGGGCATCGTACAAGAACGTGGCCCGGCGGCTCCGGTCGACGACGTAGAACCGCGTGGTCTGGACCGCTTGAACGTCCAGTGTGAACGATCGAACATCCGCCCCGCCGTCGTCGTCGGCGACCGTCACCCTCACCTGGTAAGTCCCCGCCGCCGCGTACCGGTGGCTGCCGTCAATCGTGCCGCTCGTCAAGCGGCCGACGCTACCATCCACGACGGTCACCAAGCCCGCGGAAGCGGCCGAACCGTCGCCCCAGTCGATCGTGGCCGCAAACGATTCAACCGTCCCCGCCGCCGGATTCGAGAAACCCGGATCGGTAAACGTGCCGACCTGCAATTCCAGATCCAATCCCGTATGCCGCACGATTCCCGCAGGCACCGTCAACGTCGGCGGCGTATTGGCGATCCAGGCCGCAACGTCCAGCGTCGCCGGCGGCAGTGCGAGCCCGTCGTCAGCCACCGCCAACCGGATCGTGTATTGACCATCGTCCGCGTAGACGTGGGGAATCCCAAACGATGAATTCATTGCTCCCATGCTTCCCATTGCTCCCATCATTCTCATGGGATTTATGGGAAGTATGGAGTCTATTCCCACGGTCTCCACACAGCCGTCGCCCCAGTCGATCGTAGCGGTGTGCGGTCCGGGGCTGGCCGGATTGCGGAACGTCGCCTGCAGTATCACGAGTTGGCCTTCGCTGCCGGTCACCTCGGCGGCCTGCAGATCGACTGGCCCGACGGCATTGACGCCGAAGTAGAACGCCACATCGGCGCCGTCGGCCAACGGCTGACCGTAGACACTGAGCGGCGCGTATTGCGGGTCGCTGCCTAGGACACGCAGCGCATACCAGCCGTCGGGCAGCGGACTGCCGCTCCACGAAATCACCACGGCCTGCGACGCGGCGTCGTAGGCGACCGAGCCCAGCGGCAGGACCGCGTCATCGCCGCCGCCCTCGGCAAGCACCACGTCCCCGAACAACGCACCGTCAAACACCCCGTTTGCACCGGCCGAGGTCAACCGGTACGCGGCCGGGTTGGTCACCGAATGTTCGCCCGCCGGGCCCGCGTCGTGCATGGCTTGCGAGAACCGCAGTTCGATCTGCGTGACGGCGACCGTGGTGATCTGGTTCGGCGCAGGCTGGACCAGCGTCACCCGGGGCAGCAGTTCGTCAAAACGCAACGGCGTCAGCACGCGTGCGCCGCCCGTCAGGCCAATCGCCGCGTCCCACACCGCGTCCGTCGGCGTCAGCGGACCCAGCGCCACCGCCTGCGGGCCGTGTCCATAATCGGCTACATCCCATTCCTGCCGCGCGAACGCCCCGCCGCCGTCGCCGCGGAAGATCACCACGCGATCCGCCCCCGCGTCCGCCACGACCAGATCCAGATGACCATCGCCGTCCACGTCGCCCGCGGCGATTCCCGCAGTGGCGTGAAATCCGCCCCCTACCAGCGCCGGCGTGAACGAATCGCTGGGCACAAAATCGGGCGTGATCCGCACGTTGTCCACCGCCACCACGGAACCTTGGCCGGGCGGATTGCCGATCAAGTCGAAGGCCAGCGTGGCCTGCGTGCCCGGCGTCAGCGACGTGATATCGAGCGTCACAGAGCGACCGTCCCAAGCGACGCCCGCAGCCCGCGACGCGGCGCCGTCCGGATTGGCGTTGAAAAACGAGGTCGCATCGGGCCGGAACGTCGGTACCAGCGACTGGCCGGACGCGTTCCACAGCGACACCTCGAAGGCGTCCGGCAGTCCGCCGTGTGCCGGCTCCAGCCCCAGCGCCACGATGTCGAACGAGATCGTTTGCGGCGATGGCCCGACGGTGAAAGTCTGTTGCAGCGAAGTCAGAAACGCATCGTGTTCCCACAACTGGGCCATCCCGCCCAGCGCCGACACGCGGCCCTCGACCGCCGTGTCCGTCCTCCCGCCATCCACGCCCGTTGCGATCGTCCAACCCGTCAGTCCCGCGGCGAAATCCCCGTTGCGGATCGGACTGGCCGCCAGCAGATCGTCGTCCTTCCGCAACAGCGTCACACGATCGCCGCCGCTGACCGCCAAATCCAAATCGCCGTCGGCGTCGAAATCGGCCGCCGCCAGAGCTTGAATCCCTCCCAAGCTGCGGACCGTCGCTGCCGGCTGCAACTGAAACACACCGTCGCCCAGGCCCGCTAGAAACGTCACCGTCCCATCGCGGTGCCCGACCGCCAGATCCGGCAGGGGCGAGCCAAGAAACTGGCCCACGACCACATCGACCGGTTCGTTCGCCCCGCTGGCATATCGCGCCGCAGCACTCAGCAGTCCGCCCGTCCCGCCGCCCGCAGCGTTCCCGCCCAAAAACACCAGCACTTCGTTCGAGCCCGGCAGCACGGCGACCAAGTCCGCGTCGAAATCCGCGTTGACCAGCGTCACGGCCAGGCCCACGCGACCTCCGTCCGTGGGTACCAGCATATCGGCATCGCCGGTTCGCCACGAGGCCAGCGGAGCGAACCGGCCTGTCCCATCCCCGCGAGCCACGGTGATGCCCGCGCTGTGCTGGACCACCGCATCCAGCGCCGCGTCGCTGTCGATCAAGCCCAGGGTCAGTCCATGCACCGTCCCCGCCGTGTCCAGTCCCAGATCGCTGACCACCAGGCGGCTCCAGCTTCCGTCGCCCCCGTTGAGCGCGACCGTCAACCGTCCATCGGCGCCCAGCATCACCAGATCCGCTCGGGCATCCCGATCTACCTGGCCGATAGCCACCGCGACGGGCGTCGTCCCGACCGGCAGCGGCTGATCGGGCAGCGAGGCAAACGCCAGCAGCCAGCGGTCTTCCAGCCGTTCCACCGTCGCCGTCCGCGTGCGTTGCTTTCGCGTGTGATTTCGTCGAGCAAGGCCCCACCACCGCCCCGGCCGCCGCCAGTTCGAATTCCCTGTCACGCCGCACCCGCCTTTCCAAGCGTCACCCAATCGCAGCAGGCATCGTTCTTGGAGCCCAGCATTCAGGCCGCCAACGCGGACAAACCATCCGCCGTGGACAGGCGAAAGCCGGGCCGCCAACGCAAATCCGACCCTTTGGGATAACGGATCGGCCCGCCTGGGTCAATCCGCGGCACCGGCATCCGGCGCGGCTGGCAAAGAAAAACGCCTGTCGGCTATTGACAAGGCGTTTCGAGCAACTCCCCAGCGCAGTCAAATTGGCGGGCAATCAATGGGCGATCTCCGTAAACCGGGACTCGCGGACGACGGTGACCTTGATTTCGCCGGGGTATGTCAGCCGCTCTTCGAACGCCTTGGCAATGTCGCGGCAAATCCGGGCGGCGCGGACATCGTCGGCATCTTTGGCGCTGACCAGCACGCGCAGCTCTCGGCCGGCTTGAATGGCAAACGCTTGTTCCACACCGGGGAAACCGGTAGCGATGGCTTCTAATTCCTCCATTCGCTTGATGTAACGTTCCAGCGATTCCCGCCGCGCGCCGGGGCGGGATGCGCTACACGCATCGCCCGTTGCCACCAGCATCGTGTACGGGTACTCGGTGATGATTTCATCGTGATGGCCTAAGGCTGCGTGAATGATCTCTTTGCGTTCACCGTGGCGTTTCAGGAGGTCCGCGCCGATTTTGGGATGTCCGCCCTCCAGTTCGTGGTCGGCGGCTTTGCCGATATCGTGCAACAGCCCGCAACGGCGGGCAATGTCGCCGTTGAGGCCGATCATTTCCGCCATCATGCCTGCCAAGAAGGCGACTTCGACCGAATGGCGGAGCACGTTTTGGCTGTAACTGGTGCGGAAATGCAGCCGGCCGAGCATGAACAACAGCCGTTCATGCAGGTTTTGGACGTTTACCTCCTGGGCCGCTTCTTCGCCTTTGCGTCGGATGAATTTTTCGATTTCCTTCTCGGTATCACCGACGATTTCTTCGATTCGCGAGGGATGGATGCGGCCATCGACGATCAGCTTTTCCAAGGACTGGCGGGCGATTTCGCGGCGGACCGGATCGAATCCGCTGACGATCACGACGCCCGGCGTGTCGTCGATGATCACGTCCACGCCGGTTCGCTTTTCGAACGCGCGAATGTTCCGGCCTTCCCGCCCGATAATCCGCCCTTTCATATCGTCGCTGGGGATATCGACGGTGCTCGTCGTGCTTTCCGCCGTGTGGGCTGCGGCATAGCGATGCAGGGCGGTCAGCAGCATCTCGCGCGACAGGGCTTCGCAACGTTCGGCAACTTGCCGTTCGTGCCGGAGAATGATCTGGCCTGTCTCCTGGGCCAGTTCGTCGTTCAGCGCCCCGAGCAACCGCTGGGTGGCTTCGTCGCGGCTGAGCCCGCTGATCTTGTGCAGCGTCTGCCGGTGCATTTCCAGCACCTTGCCCAGATCTTCGTTCTGGCGGGTGCTGTTTTCCAGTTTTTCGGTCAGCCGCCGTTGCGTGGATTCGACAATCCGTTCTTGCTTCTGCAAGGCATCGGCTTGCTGAGTGAGCATCTCTTCGCGTTTGTCGAGCGCGCGTTCCCGCTCGCGGAGTACGTCTCGCAGCTTGGACAGTTCCCTTTCGGTTTCGGCCTTCTGCTGGATCGCTTTTTCCTTGATTTCCAATTCGGCCGCCTTGAGTTGGTTGGCGGCATCCTGGTTGGCTTGCGCAAGGATCCGTTGCGCTTCGCTTTCCGCGTCCTTGCGACGCAGACGGGCGAACGCACGGATGATCGCGAAAGTCGATCCGGCAGCGATCACAGCCGCGACAATAGCAGCAATGACTTCGGTCACGGTCCGCTCCTTCCGTTGTTAATCAGGAGCGTCCGCGGGCAGGACGAGACGGGCGATCGCAAAAGTCTGCGAGTCCAGCCCGGAACCGGGAACCTCGGCAAAGGGTTAGACGAGCATGATCACCTGGGGCTTTGTTCTAGCGTCTGCAGTGGCACCGGGGCGACGAGGGGGCACCGTCGCTGGGCCAAAAGCATTCCCACCAATCATTTGTCGCTAACCGCTGAAAAACTCTCTGGTTTTGCCGAGGTTCAGAGTCCCCAAGCAGCCAACCCCAACCCAACGTCCAACAGCAACGGGCATGCCGTGTTTGCTGGGAACGACACCGACGACCCCAAACGGGACGGACTGGGATGAGCTGCAACTCGACACAGGCGTCCGGAGCCGCACCCCACATCAACCGCACGATCATTAGGATCAGGTACATAGGTCAAACCGTCATCGAGTCAACGGCTGGCTGAAAACGTTTACAGGACAAGCACTTCCGTAAACTGAACTCAAATCACTTACCGCGAATCGCCCGCGACTCCAGGACTGCCCCGGGACGCGTTGCGTTACGTTTACTCGAAACACTGAACCTTCTCCCAGCGACAGCCATCTAGCCACCGCTGGATTGCACAATGTTAACAGAGGTTTTTCGTCCTGAGAATAGACCGAACCTGACAAATGACCGAAATTATCAAGATGCACGTCGGATCTTGCGAGAGGATCCACTTGAATCCCCTCGATAACTCGCCTCTTTCACAAGATCGCACTACGCTTTGGCGACCAAGGCGGCGCGTTCCTGTTCACAGCTGCTGCCATCGGGCGTGGCGTCGTGGTTCAAGTCGTACCAATTCTCGTCGAATTGCAGGAATCCCGGTTCGCCTTGCTTTTTCTTGCCGACGGCGACATTGGTTCCCAACGCGATAACCGCATCGCCCAAGGCGACCGCCGGCTTGCAGCGAGGCTGGTTTTCCGGTGCCTTATTGCGAATGCACCATGCCCAATGCTCGATCTGCTCGGTATACCCGCGGCTGACCGGTCCCATACTGTCGGCGGTTTTGGCCGCAGCAGCGTAGGCGCCGCTGGCTTGGGTATCCATCGTTGGTCCGCCCTTGCCATCCTTGACGGCGACGCGAGACGTGGTATCCGAGTCCTTGTACAGCATGATCTCCTGTTCGCGGTCCAGGATCAACGTGCCTTTGGTGCCCATAACGCACTCGCCGTAGCCGCCGAAACCGTTGCCATTGATGGTCGAGTACATCACGACCACCTTGTGGCCGGAGGCCCCGTCTTCGAAGCCCGGGACGCCCTTGTCCGGATTGGGATAGTTGAGGGCTACATCGCGGTAACCGACGTCAAACGAAGGTTCGTAGGCTGGTCCAGGGAACTCGAACAAGCAGCATACGTGGTCCTCGGCATCGCGGTCGTTTGGAAAGAGGTTCCGACCGCCGACGGCGTGGACGCTCAACGGATGTGCCTTCTTGCCATCGGCTCGCAGGGCGCTGACGAAAATTCCCGCGGCGTCCAGTTGGTGGCTTCCCAATTCGGCCATCAAGCCGCCGCCCGTGCGATCCCACAGTCGCCAGCGGCACAATTCTTCCATCGCTGGACGAGGCCGCCCGTTCGGGAGGGTTGTGGAAATATACCCCTGTTCTTCGGCGTTCACGGTGCGGTCAGAGTCCCAGGCACGCCATTGGGCGACCTGTTTGGCCAGCAGCTCGGCGCGAGCCGGGTCCGTTTCGTTTTTCAGTTCCGCTTCCTTGCTGCGCAGCTCTCGCAGAATCCGATCCACGCTTTTCCCGCCTCCGAAAACCACCTCGCCCCCGGGAAGCGGCTGCTGCCAGCTGTCCCGGCCGGGCAAATTGCCGCGGTGCCATTGAGCGCGGATATGATGCAATTGCCCCAGCAATCCCCAGCGGAGCAGGTTCACCGCGTTGTCGTACAGCACGCTGTAGTGCCGTTGGTGGCCGACGGCGAGATACAGGCCGAGTTCTTCCGACAACCGGCCCATCACCTTGCATTGGGCCACGTTGTGCGCCATCAGCTTTTCCACCAGCACATGCTTGCCCGCCAGCATCGCTTCGCACGACGAGGAAGCGTGCAAATGCAGCGGCAGAGCGATAATCACGGCTTCGACATCCGGGTCCTTGATCAACGCGGGATATCCACCGTTCGTGGCATCGTAGACCTTGACGTGCTTGCGAGCCTCGTCCTCGGACTTCCAGCCATAAACCGACATCAACCCCTTGCGAACGGCCAGCGCCGCAGGCGATGCCCAGTCGCCGTGAAAGGCCCGATGAATGTTGTAGGGACGAATGTCAGCGATCGCCGTGACCTGGACGTAATCCGGGTTGAGCGCCCCGATCAGCACGTTGCCTTCGTCGCCGGTGCCGATCACCCCTACGCGGATGGGGTTGGTGATCTTGTCGTAGCCAAAGTACATCGCTCCCAAACCGCCGCCGGTCACAGCTCCCGCGGCAATGACTCCCTTGAGGAAGTCTCGTCGGGAGACGCCGACGGCCTCCCAATAATTGTCTCGGCCAACTTCGCGTTGTTCAGGCGTTAAGCTCATCATGGTTACTTTTTCTCCGTTTTGGGTGGGCAGCACTTTTTCAGCAGGCAATCGACAAGGAAATCCAGGCCGGCAAATCGACCGGCACCAACAGCAGCCAATACGAGACAACCGAACATTTCGATAATCTGGTAATGGGCCGGAATCGCTCCGGGGGCCCCGGGCCATTGCGTGGCCACGATCATCGCCAGGAAACCCGCCCCGGCTAAAGACGTTATACGGGTGAACAGCCCCAAAATCAAAAGGATTCCGACGATCAGATCGAACGTCGGGATGATCTGGTCAATGAAAATCGTGTCCATCAACTTGCGGCCGGGTTTGCCGAGCGCCAAGTGACCGCGCGACCCCTGTTCGGGCGTCGCCAAAGCATTCAAATCGTTCTCCAGGCCCTCCCACATCGCGTCGATCGAACTGAGCCAGCCGTTCAGGGCTTGGACCAATTCACGTTCGATGGTCTCGACCTGGCCTCGCAAAGACGCCACCTCCATCCGCCCCGCTTCCCGGCGGTACTTGTCGCGCCGCTCCAGACCCCGAAAATACGTGTCGATGTCCGCCGCGTTGTCATCCAGCAGCGTAACGTACTGACGTTCGCGGAATTTCAGCACTTCGCTCGCCTTGGCGGCCTGCTTTTCGTCGAAGCCGAAATGAGCGGCAACGCGTTCGCGATATTGATTCCAGGCGTCCAGGGTGCCTTCGCGATCGAGCCGCGCACGGCCATCGAGGTCCCAAACGAACCAATGGAAGAGCGGCGTCAACGGGCCCTTGGCGACCTTCATGAAGCCGGCCGAACTGAATTCGCCGCTCACCAACTTGTCGGCGCCTTCTCGATAGAAATGCCAACCGATGGCCAGCCGCAAGCCCAAAATGGCTAATACGGCCAGTAATCCAATGCGATAGGAAGATTTCAAGAGTTGCATCTCCTGGTTGCGAGGTTGTGATACGTCAAACAGGCGGGGGGTTACGATCTGGCGGCTCAGCCACCGCCGGCGGGATATCTCTGTATCCGCACATCATTATTACCAAAGGTTGCCGCTATGCAACTGCTCTTTTTATTTCGCATCGACGTTTTGTGTTTAAATGGGATGGGTACAAGGAGGGAAAGGGCTCAGACGTACAGAATTCAGTTTTCGCGCAGTAGCCCATAGACAATGATCCCCGGCAACGTTGGGGGAGGGGCTCAGACGTACAGAATTCAGTTTTCGCGGGCATGCGGTTTCCAAGGGGACGAGACATAAGACCGCGAAGACTGAATTCTGTACGTCTGAGCCTAAGCCTGAAGGATCGTCCCCAACGACCACGGAATTTGGTAAACTGGGCGAATGACCAGCGAACAAGACACCACGCACAGGCATACACAGCTCGACACCCGTCTTCCTCGGCGGGCCGCCGGGTGGCGTTTGCGCACCGGGTCATTTGCGTTTTCCCATCGACCGCTGTTGATGGGCATTATTAACGTCACGCCGGACAGTTTTTCCGACGGCGGCCAATATCTGGACCCGGCGGCAGCGATCGATTGGGGGTTGCGATTGGCGGACCAGGGGGCGGACCTGCTGGACGTGGGCGGCGAAAGCACGCGGCCCTACTCGGCGTCGATCTCCGCCGCGGAAGAACTTCGCCGCGTGCTGCCCGTCGTCCAAGCCTTGTGCGAGCAAACCCGGGTTCCCGTCTCGATCGACACCTCGAAAGCCCTCGTGGCGGCCGAAGCGATCGCGGCCGGCGCAGAAATCATCAACGACGTGACCGGTTTGGAGGGCGATCCTGGGATGTTGCGCGTTGCCCGAGAAACCGGCGCCGCCGTCTGCGTTATGCACATGCAGGGCACGCCGCAGACGATGCAGGACGATCCTCGATATGAGGACGTCGTTCAGGATATCTTCGAGTACTTGCGCCAACGCCGCGACGCCTTAATCGCCGACGGACTCGACGCGCAGAGGATCTGCCTCGACCCTGGGATCGGATTCGGCAAGACGCACGAGCACAATCTGACCCTGTTGGCACATTGCGGACGATATCATGAACTGGGATGTCCGTTGCTGGTCGGACCTTCGCGTAAAGGCTTCATCGGCAAAGTCCTGGACGACAAACAGGCGGATCGCACAGCCGCCACGATCGGCATCGCCCTGGCCTTGGCTCGCCAAGGCATCCAGATCCTCCGCGTCCACGACGTCCTGCCCGTGCGACAAGCCCTGCTGCTGTTCGACGCCGCGGGAGGGATTGTGGCGGAGTGATCAGACCAACACCTCGGCCTGCAACCGGTCTTGGCCGTAACGCTGCCGGATGGGCGCGACGACTTGCTCGACGAACTCGTCCACTTGCTGCGGGGCACGGCCGACAAAGTGGGCGGGATCGAGGGCCGTTTGCCAATCGATGCCGGCGAACGCTTCGTCGGCGGCCAGGCGGTCCATCAAGTCGTTGGGGCGCCCCTCGAGCTTGACCGCCGCGCCCGCCGCGTGGCTGTGCTGACGGATCCGCTCGTGCAGTAATTGCCGGTCGCCGCCCGCCGTCACCGCGGCCATCAGGATGTTTTCGGTCGCCATGAAGGGCAACTCCTCGCGGAGGTTCTTGGCGATCACCTGCGGATAGACGCACAGCCCCGAACAGACGTTTTGGCACAGGACCAGAACCGCGTCGACGGCCAGACAGGCCTGCGGCAGGACCAGACGCCGGTTGGCGCTGTCGTCCAGCGTCCGCTCCATCCACTGGGTCGCCAGCGTCTGGGCCGCGCTGGACTGCAGACTGATCGCAAAGCGGGACAGCGAGCAGATCCGCTCGCAGCGCATCGGGTTCCGTTTGTAAGCCATCGCGGACGAGCCGATCTGCTGCTGCTCGAACGGTTCTTCCATCTCTTTGCGACTGGCCAACAGCCGCAGATCCGTGGCCATTTTGTGCGTGGACTGGGCAACGCCGGACAGGACGTCCAAGAACTGCGAGTCGATCTTGCGCGTGTACGTCTGCCCGGTGACGGCATAGGTGGCGGCAAAGCCCATCTTCTCGGCGACCAACTGGTCCAGACGCCGCACCCTGTCATGGTCGCCGTCGAACAGGGCCAAAAAGCTGGCCTGGGTTCCCGTCGTGCCTTTCACGCCGCGAGCCTTGAGTTGCTCCAGCCGATGTTCCGCTTCATGCAGATCCAACACCAGGTCATAGGCCCACAAGCACGCGCGTTTCCCGACGGTCGTAGGCTGCGCGGGCTGCAGGTGCGTAAAGCCCAGACAGGCCAGGTCGCGATGCCGGACCGCGAAATCGGCCAACGCACCGATCACGGCCGCCAAGCGGCGACAGACCAGCTGCAGCGCCTCGCGAAACAGGATCAGATCGGTATTGTCCGTCACGTAGCAGCTGGTCGCACCCAGATGGATGATCGGACCGGCCGCGGGACAGACGTCCCGGTAGGCGTGAACGTGAGCCATCACGTCGTGCCGGAACTGGCGTTCGTAACGCCCCGCAGCATCATAGTCGATATCGTCCACGTGGGCCCGCAATTCGGCGATCTGAGTATCGGTGATCGCCAGTCCCAGCGTCTGCTCGGCCTCGGCCAGCGCCACCCACAGTCGCCGCCACGTGCCGAACTTTTTGTCGTCGCTCCACAGGCGGCTCATCTCTCCGGAAGCGTAACGGGAAATCAACGGATTTTCGTAACGATCGTGAGGCATAGATAGTCTCGGTTCAGGTTGGATGCGGATTTCGGCCACCGTCACGTTGGAGTTCAGGCTTGGGCATGCCTTCGAAGCACGCCAAAGCGTGAGCTCCAACCGATGCTCGTCGTGTCATTTGGGCCGCTTGCCGGCCATCAACTCCTGCTCCCATTGGTCCATCAGCGGCCATTCCGCGGCGCAGGTGCCAAAGTCGGCCATGTGCTGATAACGCTGCAAACGTGTGATGACGGCATCCAGCAGCCTGTCGTCTTTGCGAAAGTACGGTCCGTGGCTGGGCAGCAGCCATTGCGCGTCGCTGGCGCGAATCCGCTGCAGCGACCGGACGAACGCCGGCAGATCGCTGCCGTGATGCGCGTCGATGGCGCCGACGCAACCGTCGCGAAACACGTTGTCGCCGCTGAACAGCAGATCGCCCATCCGCAAGCAAAGTTGACAATTGCTGTGCCCGGGCGTCAGCCAGACATCGAGTTCCAGGCTGCCGACTCGCAGCCGGTCGCCTTCGTTGATCTCGTGTTCGATTTCGATCGGCGCCAATTCCATGTCGATGTTCTGGGCGGGGATTTCGGCAAAACTGAACAGCCGGTCGCCGCGGCGAAGTGCTGCAGCAGCCAACGGATGGGCCGTTGCGCTGGTCCGCAAGGTCTGCTTGGCCTTGGCCAGGCCTTGGATGTGATCGACGTCGGCATGGGTCGCCATGATCGTCTGGCATTGGGACAGCGGAAAATCCATTTCGCGAATCAGATCGATAATCTCCTCGACCGTATCGGAGTAGCCGATGTCGATCAGCATCCACTGGTCGCCATCGTAGATCAAATAGACATTCGAGCCGATGATATGGCCGGCTTGATGATTGATTTCGATGACGTGGGGAAAAAGGGGCTGCCGTTTCAGCATGGGTTTCCTTGCATCGTGGAACGTTTCACGGGGTGGTTTCAGGAATCATCCCGCCAGCAGCGGATTTTACGCGCGATGGGCTCGTTCTACAAGCCACGCGCCCCAGCACCCGCCGCGACTCGTCGCAGCATCTGCTCTGGCCTCGATTCCCATCGGCCGCAATATTTGTAACCAAAGGGACTCGTCGAGAATCAACCCCTTGTACAGCGTTTGGAAATAAAACGCTTTCGAGACGAACACATCTAGAACAAGGGAATTCCTGCAGCGTGCGGGGCTACAGCCATGCACCGCGCAGAACCATGTATAGAAAGACCGCCGCCAAAGTAGCGAGGGAAGTGGTCTGCAGCCGCGCGGGCCATCTCCACATCGCAAACATCCCAGCCACGAAGACGATGGACACCCCCGCATCGCCCCAGGCTATTATCGGGTATACGTAGCCGGTGGTGGAAAATGGCCACCACAGCTGCAATTCCCAGTCGGGCAGGGTTTCCGTACCGGAGAACACAAGATCGGCGGCCAAGTGGCTGACCGCTGCCAGCACGGCGACGCTGGTCCACGCGACAAAGCCACTGAACGGAAAAGCCTCGCGGACACGTGGCGAGGCCCCCGGCAGCGCCAAATGCAGCCTCCGGGTGAGAAACCGTCCGCAGCGTGTGACGACGTCGAACCGATAATCGACAACTCCCATCAACAGGCCGGTCAGAACGCACACCAACACATTGTGTCCCCACACCCGATGGCTGGCGGCGAACGGGGCGGAACCGGCAACGATTGTCAGAGCGTCCCAATCCGGACTGACCGCAGCCACGGCCGCCAGTCCCACGATCGGCCAGCCGTAACGACGATTCAAGCCGGTGGCCAGTACCCCGGTAATCCCCAGCATCGCATGCTCGTAGCTTGTCACGTGGCGTTCCCCGGCGATGGTATCTCTCGAAGACTTGAGCTTACAGAAAGTCGCTACGAAGGGGAAGAACGGAGAAGCCGTTCGGGCGGAACGGGCTTTTTGCCGACGGTTCCGTGCCGCGACGCAGGATGGCAAGCCGTGCGGAAAAACGCATCCAAAACGCATTCAGAATCTTTTATGTTTCGGGGATTCTGCTACAATGGCAACAAACCCAAGCCCCGAAGGACGGAGGAAGCACGTGAGACGGTTCATCGCCCTGTTCGTGATTTCGATCGCGTCGGCAGTTAGCGCCGCAGACTCGACGGTCGAGTATAACCGCGACGTGCGGCCGATCTTGGTCCAGTCGTGTTTCGCCTGCCACGGTCCGGACAGCGCGTCCCGCCAAGCGGATTTGAGGTTGGATCTGCGCGATGCGGCGGTGGATGCCGGAGCCCTTGTGCCGGGCCAACCGGACGACAGCGAGTTGATTCGCCGCGTGTTCGCAACGGATGCCGACGAAGTCATGCCGCCGCCGGACCACCAGCATCAGCTGACGGCCGAGCAGAAGGCGTTGCTCCAACGCTGGGTCGCTGCGGGCGCCGAGTACCAGACGCATTGGTCGTACATCGCGCCCCAGCGTTCGACGCTGCCCGCGGTCAACCGCGCCGCTTGGGTTCGCAATCCGATCGACGCTTTTGTCCTGGCCCAACTGGAACAGCATGGCCTGGAACCCGCACCCGAAGCCGATCGCCGCACACTGGCTCGCCGATTGAGCCTGGACGTGACCGGCCTGCCGCCGGCGCCGGAAGCGGTCGAAGCCTTTGTCCAGGATGCCTCGGACGATGCTTATGAACGGTTTGTCGACCAGCTGCTGCAATCCGAGCGGTGGGGCGAGCATCGTGGCCGCTACTGGCTGGACGCGGCTCGTTATGCGGACACGCACGGCATCCATTTCGACAACTTTCGCGAGATCTGGGCTTATCGCGATTGGGTGATTGACGCCTTCAACCGCAACCTGCCGTTCGACCAGTTCACGATCGAGCAGTTGGCCGGCGACCTGCTGCCCGATCCCACGTTAGAACAGCGGATCGCGACCGGTTTCAACCGCTGCAACATCACCACCAACGAAGGCGGGGTGATTCAAGAAGAGTATGCCGTGCTGTACACCCGCGACCGCACCGAGACGACGTCTTGGGTCTGGCTTGGGCTGACCATGAACTGTGCGACGTGCCACGACCACAAATTCGACCCGCTCCCACAGCGCGAGTTCTATGAAATGGCGGCCTTTTTCAATAACACCACCCAGGCGGTGATGGACGGCAACATCAAAGACACGCCGCCGGTGCTGGTGATGCCTCGGCGGGAGGACCGCTCGCGCTGGGACGCGATCGGCCCGGAAATTGCCGCGGCCAAGCAGCAGGTCGAGCAGCGGCGCACGGCGGCCCGCGCGGATTTTGATCGTACCCTGGCAGAGGCCTCACCTGCCGACCTCGCGCCCGCCGTCCCCGCCGACGGTTTGACGTTGCACGCTCCCTTGAACGACGGCGCGGCCGAGCAGGTTGCGGTGACGATCGACGGCCAGGCCAGGACGCTGTCGCTGCCGGCCGCGCTGGCGTCCGACGCCGGACACGTCGCCGCGACCGCTTACAAGGCCGCACCCGGCGTTACGATCGAGATTCCTGAAGCGGGTGACTTGGAGAAAGACCAAGGGTCTTCCTGCGGCGTTTGGGTCAAATTGCCCAATGCCGACGCGGGGGGAGCGTTGGTAGCTCGCATGGACGACCAGCACGGGTATCGCGGCTGGGATCTGTGGCTCGAAAACGGCCGCCCCGGCACGCACATCATCCACAACTGGGACGAGGACGCGCTGAAAGTCGTGGCCAACGAGCCGTTGAAAGCCGGACAGTGGAGCCACGTGCTGGTGACCTACGACGGATCAGGCAAGGCAGGCGGCGTGAAGGTCTTCGTGAACGGCCAACCGCAAGGCGTGCGCGTGCAGAAGGATCAGTTGAAAGGCACGATTCGCACCGACGTGCCGCTCAAGATCGCTCAACGCAGTACCCAGTCGCGATTGAACGACGTGGCGATCCAGGATCTGCGGCTGTACGGACGCCCCCTGTCTCCGCAAGAAGCCGTCCACCTCGCCACCGGCACGCGGATCGCCTATCTGGCAACGAAGCCCGCCGACCAGCGGAGCGAGGCCGAGTCGAACGAAGTGTTCGCCTGGTGGCTGGAGGCCAAGGACCAACCGTACCGCGAGTCGGTCGGCAGACTGGCGGCACTGGAACAGGAGCAAGCGGCGATCAAAGGACGCAGCACGGTGGCTCATGTCCAGCAGGAGCGGAGCGAGCCGCCGACGGCGTATGTGCTGTTCCGCGGCGAATACGACCAGCGTCGCGATCAGGTCCATCCCGACACGCCGAACGTCTTGCCGCCGATGTCGTCAGAGTTGCCGAAGAATCGGCTGGGATTTGCTCAATGGCTGTTGCTTCCCGAGCATCCGTTGACCGCCCGCGTGACCGTCAATCGCTTTTGGCAAGAAGTATTCGGCACCGGCATCGTGCGGACCACCGAGGACTTTGGCGTCTCTGGCGAGTTGCCTTCGCACCCGGAACTGCTGGATTGGCTGGCCGTCGAGTTTCGCGAGAGCGGCTGGGACATCAAGCGTTTCTTCAAGCTACTGGTCACCTCGGCGGCCTACCGCCAGTCAGCGGCCGTGACGCCGGACAAGCTGGAAAAGGACCCGACAAATCGGCTTGTGTCGCGCGGCCCCCGGTTCCGCGTCGATGCCGAGGTCGTCCGCGATTATGCGTTGGCGGTCAGCGGCCTGCTGTCGCCCCAGATCGGCGGCCCGAGCGTCAAGCCCTATCAGCCCGAGGGCGTATGGGAAGCGGTCGCCATGATCGGCAGCAACACCCGCGATTACCGCCGCGATTCGGGCGAAAGTTTGTACCGCCGCAGCCTGTACACGTTCTGGAAGCGGAGCGCTCCGCCGGCCTCGCTGGACGTCTTCAATGCGCCCAGTCGCGAGGTCTGTGCGGTCCGCCGCGAGCGGACCAACACCCCGCTGCAAGCGCTGGTCACCATGAACGACCCCCAGTTTGTCGAAGCCGCCCGCAATCTGGCTCAACAGACGCTCGTCCACGGCGGCGATTCGGTCGATGGCCGCTTGGACTATCTGGCCAAACGTCTGTTGTGCCGCCCCTTGGCGGCCGCCGAGTTGCCGGTGGTCCAAGCATCGCTGGCAGATCTGTCGGCGTACTACGCCGGCCATGCCGAGGACGCCCAACAGCTGCTGGCCGTCGGCGAATCCAAACCTGACTCGTCGTTGGACGCCGCGGCGTTGGCCGCCTGGACGATGTTGGCGAACCAGCTGATGAACCTGGACGAGGTTTTGAACAAGTAATTGAAGCTCGTAGGCAAGGACCGAAGCATGACCCCGTTTCACGAATACGGCCGCCAGATCACCCGCCGCCACTTCTTCGCTCAAGGCTCCCACGCCCTCGGCTGGGCGGCTCTCGCTTCGCTGGCCGGCCCCGACCGTCTAGCGAGTCCCGCCAACGCCTCTCCCGCCGCCGCCCCGCCGGCCTTGACGCATTTCCCGGGCAAAACCAAGCATATCATCTACCTGCACATGGTCGGCGGCCCGCCGCAGATGGATATGTACGATTACAAGCCTGTGATGCAGGAATACTATGACAAGGACCTGCCCGATTCGATCCGCATGGGCCAGCGGCTGACGACGATGACCTCGGGCCAAAAACGGTTCCCGATCGCCCCCTCGAAATACCAGTTCGCCCAGCACGGCCAGTCCGGGATGTGGGTCAGCGAATTGCTGCCGTGGACCGCCAAGATGGTCGACGACATGTGCTTTGTGCGGAGCATGCACACCGAGGCGATCAACCACGAACCGGCCATCACCTATATCCAGACCGGCAACATGAACACCGGCCGGCCTTGCCTGGGCTCGTGGATGTCTTACGGCCTGGGGTCGCTGAACGAAAACCTGCCGACGTTCGTGGTGCTGGTCGCCAAGCCGACCAATACCGAACAGGTCCAAGCCATCTCGGCTCGGCTGTGGTCGTCCGGCTACTTGTCGGGCGAACATGCCGGCGTGTCGTTCCGCTCCAGCGGCGATCCGATCCTGTACATCAGCAACCCGCCCGGCGTGCCGCCCGAGATTCGCCGCAGGACGCTGGACGGACTCAATGCCTTGAACGAGATCAACTACCAGAACCTGCGCGATCCCGAGACACAGACACGGATCGCCCAGTACGAATTGGCGTTTCGGATGCAGTCCAGCGTCCCGGACTTGGCGAACATCGCTGCCGAGCCCGAAGCGACGTTTGGGTTGTATGGCGACGCGGCCAAGACGCCGGGCACGTTCGCCAACACGGCCCTGCTGTGCCGCCGACTGGTCGAGCGAGGAGTGCGGTTCGTGCAGGTCTATCACAACAACTGGGATACGCACTCGAACGTCGCGGGGCGACTGCCCGACCAATGCCGGGACGTCGATCAAGCCTGTTACGGCCTGATCCAAGACCTCAAACAGCGCGGCCTGCTCGATTCGACGCTGGTCATCTGGGGTGGCGAGTTCGGCCGCACGATCTATTCCCAGGGCGGACTGTCCCGGGAGAACTACGGCCGCGACCATCATCCCCGCTGTTTCACGATGTGGATGGCCGGCGGCGGAATTCGAGGCGGCACGATTTACGGCGAGACCGATGATTTCTCGTACAACATCGTCGCCGATCCTGTGCATCTGCGCGACTTCCACGCCACCATCCTGCACCTGCTGGGCTTCGACCACCAGCGGTTCACCGTCCGCTATCAGGGCCTGGACCAGCGTCTGACGGGCGTCGAACCCGCACGGGTCATCCGGGAACTGCTGGCGTAAGGCAAGGCGGACCGAGCTGCGGTTGGTCGCGCGCCAAGGCGCAAAGACGCCTGCCGGAGCTTGTTTCAGAAGTTCAAACTCTCCAGGGCTTCAGAGATCGAGGCGGTCGTGAAGGCAACGTTCTTCGACGGGACGCAACACATGCATCCCAGCGGGCGCTACCCGGGCAGCTTGGCTTGAATCCACTCGAAGTATTCTCGCATTGCCAGTCGGCTGGCCGCCGCCGTGTCCAGGTAGAAGGTCACCTGCTTGTGAAGCTGCAACGCACTGGCCGTATTCATGCTGGTCACCGGGCCTTCGATCGCTTTGGCCACGATTTCCGCTTTCCCTTCACCGTTGGCCAGGAGGATGATCCTCTTGGCTTCCAGGATCGTGCCGACTCCCATCGTGATCGCATAGCTGGGGACCTTCTCCCCCTCGCCGAAGAATCGGGCGTTGTCATCGATGGTCTGTTTGGTGAGTGTCTTGATTCGGGTTCGTGAGCCGAGCGAACTGGCCGGTTCGTTGAAGCCGATGTGGCCATCGGAGCCGATCCCCAGCACCTGCAAGTCGATGCCGCCGCACGCCGCGATCCGCTGTTCGTACGAATCGCAGAACGCCTGGTAGTTGTCGGTTGTGCCCGATGGGATGTGGACGTTATGCGGTGCGATGTTGATGTGCTTGAAGAGGTTTTCGTGCATGAAGTAGTGGTAGCTCTGGGGATGGTCCGGCTTCAGGCCCACGTATTCGTCGAGATTGAATGTGCTGACTTGAGAGAAGTCGAGTCCCTCGTCCTTGTGCAGTCGAATCAGCTCTTGGTAGAGCCCCAAAGGCGTGCCTCCGGTGGCCAGTCCGAGTACCGCGTTGGGTTTGGAATTGAGCGTCTTGGCGACTGCTCGAGCAGCGGCCTTACTCAGTTGCTCGTAGGTGTTGCTAATGACGACTTCCATTGACCATCCTCACTTGGCAAAAAACCGAGACATCGTTCAAGCAAACGGCGACTGTTGAAGACACCGAATTTGGAGATTGGCGGGCCAGCTGTCAATACCCCCCGACGTGATACAACGCACTGAAACATAAGTCGGAACTTTTCACGTGGCGCAGGTGCTAGCGTCCGCGGAAAAACCCGCGTTGCTCGAAATCGGCATCGGCGGTATCATTCCTCACCCATCTAGTCAGCGTTTCCTTCGACGAATGTCAGGGAGGACAGGTCGATGAGTACAGATCCCCTGCGGAAGCCGGACACGCTTTCCCCTTTCGAACAGCTTCGTCTCGCCCGGCAGATTATCGAGCAGGAAAGCAAGACGATCCTGGACGTCGCCAAGCGGCTGGACAGCCAGTTTTGCCGGGCGGTCGACTATTTGTATCGGTGCCGCGGCAGTGCGATCGTCTGCGGAATGGGGAAGGCCGGGCTGATCGGCCAGAAGATTATGGCCACGCTGGGCTCGACCGGTACGCGCAGCCACTTTCTGCATCCGGCCGAGGCCGTCCATGGGGATCTCGGCCGGGTACACCCGGACGACGTGATGCTGATGCTGTCCCAGAGCGGCCAGACGGAGGAAATCGTTCGCATTCTTCCTTCACTGGTTGATATGGGGGTTCCCATCTTGGCGATCACGGCCAGGGCCGACAGCACCTTGGGACAAGCGGCTGCGGTGGTGCTTGAACTGGGGACGCTCGACGAAGCTTGCTCGCTGGGGCTGGCTCCCAGCAGCAGCACCACCGCGATGCTGGCGCTGGGCGATGCCTTGGCCCTGGTGACCAGCCGGATGCGGAACTTTACCCGGGAGGACTTTGCCCGCTCTCACCCCGCCGGCAGTCTGGGACGCAAGCTCAGCAAGGTCGATCATCACCTTCGCGCCTTGGCTCAATGTCGGGTGGCGCCGGAGGAGAAGACGGTCCGGCAGATCTTCGTCGACCTCAGCGTGCCCGGGCGACGGACCGGTGCGATCATGCTGGTCGACGGCCAGGGAAAGCTCAGCGGCATCTTTACCGATAGCGACCTGGCCCGGCTGTTCGAGCACCGCCGCGAACACGCCCTGGACCTGCCGATTCGGGAGGTGATGACCGCCCGGCCGGTGACCGTCCAGATGGGCACCAAGATGATCGACGCCTTGGCGGCGATGGGCCAGCGAAAGATCAGCGAGTTGCCGGTGGTCGACGCCGAAGGGCGGCCTGTCGGCCTGATCGACGTTACCGACGTGGTCGGCATGTTTCCGGAATTGGACGAACACGGCAGTGAACGTCCATCGAAAGCCGCATATCGGGTCTTCCCGGAACCGTGCGCCGGGTGATTCACGCAACGCTCAATCAATCAATCGCTCACAAGCTTGGGGGGAGTGTCTTGGCAGGTCGTTGCTTGTGATACGTCGGATGTGTTAAGATGAAGCCAGCGACTCCGCGGTTCCTGCAACCACCAGGAGAAGGCAAATGGCTAATGAGAACGAAGCTGCAGCGACTCGTCCCTGTCCACATTGCCGTCAGCCAGTGCAGCTCCAATGCGAAATCTGCCCGCATTGCCATGAGGTAATTCAAGTCGTAGCGGAGAAGGCGTCGCTGCCCAAGGAACAGGTCGCGGTCAAGGCACGGGCCAAACCGGCCCCGACCGAGGTTGTGGGCCAACCTGAAGCGGAGCATGCCGAAGTCGAAGATGACGACTGGATCGATCGAGTGCTGACCACCTACGACTAGCCGAGCCTTCGCCGTTTGGGGTGACGAGGGCAGCTACCCCCATCCATGTCTTTGTGGCTGATACCGCCGCCAGGGTTGCCGAATTGGCGATGGCGGCGCATCCGGAAGACGAAGGTTGGTTCACACGTTTTATTCCCAAAGAAAAGGTGGCCACCGAAGCCAGCGACATCGGGAACCGAACTCACCTGACAATGGAGCAATCAGCAGCCCCGAGGTCTGCAGACGGCCGAGATCACGCGGGCGGTGCGCGTCACCCAACCATCATCCCAAACGCGACCGTCGCCTCGCGTGCATCCCTACGTCCTGGTAGGTTCTACGTCCTGGTAGGTTCGGCGGTATGGCCGCGCAGGTACGCCCGCAAGGCGTCGTTGACGGCCGCTTCGTCCGTAAACGCGTCTGCGACGTCGTCCGCCAATCGCACCACCCGTAGTCGCTCGCGATAACGCGCGGCATACTTGCCCCGCACCACGCCGCGCATCGACCGGAAGTCGTACTGCGCGCGCAGTTCGTCGTCAACCGATTCGATGTCGTCAGGGCAAGTTGCCGTTTTTTGGGAGACCCGCGGGGTCGGGGCTTGTTGGAGTTCACGCTTTCGCGTGCGCGGCGGGCCATGCCCGCCGCAAAAGCCACGCGAAAGCGTGAACTCCAGCGAGGTTAACAGCCGTCTCGAACGAAGATGGCAAGCGAATTTCGGGCAAGGGAATGAGATTGCCATTCCGTCCCCCGTCCCCATTCCCTTGCCCCAAACTCCCTTGCCCATGCTCTTCTCCGTCGTGACGATGCCAGGAATGCAGTAGCGCCAAGGGCTGGCCAAAGCCCAGCGGCGAGGCGAACCGAACCGGCTGGCCAACGGAGCAATCGGCGCCCCCAGGGTCTGCAGACGAACGACCATGTTCAATCGGCGGCGACAGATGGCCCAACCAGACCGCGTGGCGCAATCGCCGCTCGATTGCAACAGGTTCGTCTGCGGTCAGTCTGCGGGTGGGCGACCATCGCCCGCCCCGTTGACGGTCATCTTACCGCACCGCCGTTGCGGCGGCAATCCTTTTTCCTCGTCCGCCTGCCGGATTCAGGCCGAACCACAGGCCGATCGGCCAGGCGAGCCGCTTTGGGCACAGGTACAGGAGCCGCACGTTCCTTGGCTCTTGCCAGCCCGGGAGTGCGATAGCGGAAAGAACCCATCAAAGTCATGAACCGTAGAACCGGACGGTCTTCCGACGGCATTCTTTTTGACATCATCAACAGCCTGTCCCACCGCAGGCAAGTTTTGAACAGGGAATTTGGTGCGACCAGATCGTCCGCCGACTGGGACTGGAAAGCACACTTCGCCCCCAAGGCCGCCCCAAGAAACGCGAAAACGGTTCCTGACACCTTTTACTCACTACGCGGCCCCGCATCAGCACTGGCGCCTCGACACTGACCGGCCAGATGCCGCGATGCGGATATGGGCGCTTGTTCATGACGAGATAGACACAGCCGTGAGCGTGGTGAACGTTGCACGGAGCCTGTGTCCAGTCTTCCCCGTCGCTAAGCCGGACCGGTTTGTTCCATGTCTGGCCGCCGTCGTCCGAGCGGATAATCATCAGGTCTTCGCACTGTCCGAGGACATAGGCAGACCGGCCTGCCACGAAGGGCCGGGCGTGCATGAACGGGAAATCGCCGCGATGCTGCTAGGTCTGCCCGCCATCCTCGGAGGTGTACACCTTGCCTTGAATCTTCTTCCCGTAACGCACCCCGACGGTTCCCTGGCTGGTCTCCATCCCCGGCCCGCCCAGATCGAGCGTGGCCACCAGCCGCCCGCTTTCCAGCCTCGCGATGCCTGGGCTGTAGGCGAAGACCCGTTGCGGGTCGGGCGATTCAAAAACGGCAACGTACTCCTGAGCCAGCGGCCGGATCGGTTGCGCGTCGGCGATGGCAGGAAGCAATGTAGTTGCCGCCAGAATGGCCAAGAATGGCCCGAGCGTTGCGGATGCAGGCACCGGCAGGTATCTCATGGTATGGCTCCTCAGGTGGAAGGCGTAAGCCGAGTTGGGACAGGCGAATCCGGAGAATCCAAATATCTTGCTAGCCCGTCGAGTTATGCAAGTACAGGGAGCTCCGTTAGCTGGCAGAAAGCAACAAGGCGACCAAGATGCCGATGATCGCAATCAGGACCAACAATACCACGAGGGTGAAGCACTGCCAGACAGGAATTGCACGGGACATCGCTTATCCCTTCTTCATTTGTGGGAAACCAAGCGCTCTTCCAAGGCGGGTGATATCGGGGTACGTTTTGACATATTTTGATGGTCGCAGAGATTGTCCGCCCCGTCAATGACCGGCGAACGGCCCGGCGTGAGCCGGCCGGTGATATGGCAGTATGGGAAATGCCATCACCGTGGGGCTGTTGCCACAATCGCCACTGCGGACACGCGCTTCGCGGGTGCAGGTATCGGCTGGAATCTCACGGTGTTGTTCGTTGGATATACGGTGCCGCACCGAGTCGGGACAGCGGGATTAGGGAGATCTGAAAATCGGCGCACTGCGAGCTGCGGGTGTTGTCGAGCGTCACGACGGCGAGCTTCCGCTGCGCTGGCATGAAGCGGCTCGTCACGTCGCGGTTGTTCTGCAGCAGGATGCGCGTGAACTCCTCGCGCTGTTCCCGTCGCGTTTCGCGCGCATGCACTCCATTGACTTGCCAAGTCTTGATTGCTAAGACTCAAGCCTGTGCAAGTTTGCAGGTTTCCCATCCTTTCTCACGTTGGGGTCGAACGCATGAGCCGAGCGAAACGGATTCTGGCCTGGACGACGATCGTTGGGGCGGCGTGTGCGGCACTGCTCTTGATCTCGAACCTACTGCTGAACAGGCGGGCAGAAGCTAGGTTTCAGGCGAAGATTGCCGCTTTGCAGGCTGCCGGCGAACCGGTCACCCTGAGCGATTTGACCCCGCCGGAAATCCCCGCGGATCAAGACGCCGCGTTGCTCCTGGCGCCGTTCCGGCCGCAAATGGAAGGCTGGCGCCAGCAGTGGCGCGAGATCTGGTTCGAGTCCCGCGATACGCCGCGTCGCGAATTCGTTTGCGACGGCAACCTGACCGAGGACGGCTACCAGGCGTTGCATGACCTGTGGACCAGGTACGAGGGTCTGTGGTCTGTCATGCAGCAGGCCGCAGAACGTTCCGGGTATCGATCGAGAGTCGATTTTTCCGTTCCCGTCGCGCAGTATATCGAGGGAGGAAGCGATCAATTTGCCATGCCGCCTAACGCGATGTTCTTCGCCGAACAGCGGGTTCAATTGCTGGAGTACGAAGGCCGTCGGGACGAGGCTCTCCAGGCGTGCTTGGTCATGTTCCGGTTGGCGCGTCATGTGGAACGGGAGCCCACGCTGATCGGATACCATTATTCGCGGTTTTGGCGCCATTTTGCCGCGCAAGCAGCCAGTCGAGTGCTCTTGGACGGCCCGGTCAGCCCGGACGTACAACGAGCGTTGGAAGAAGAACTGTGTTTGCACGACGACAGGGAAACGTTTCTGTGGACGATCAGGACCGAGCGAGCCGAGGGCCTCGACACGTTCCGCGCGTTGTTGCGGGGCGACCCCTTCGAGGCCTACGATTCGCTGCATGACGAACGGAACAAGGGCATCCTTCGAACCATGGCCCGCTGGTTGGCGCCGCTGATGCGTTGGCGTGTATGGAACGAGGCCTGCGACTTCATCGACATGACCGGCTATGCCCTGGATTTTGGCATGGCCCCTTTCTACGTTGTCCGCGAGGACCTCCCGGACCCGCCGAAGGACTACGAGCAATCGGGCAGTATCACCGCTTTCGCGTTCCGGCAGATCTGGATGTTCCGCCAAACCGCGGAAACGGAGCGCGCGTACCTCCGTTGCTTGCGGATCCTGAATGCGCTGCCACGGGACGGCGGACACACGGAGGATGTCTCGTCGCTGCTGACAAACCTGGGCCTTCCTCCGGAAGCTTGCATCGATCCGTATGATGGGCAGCCGTTGAGAATCAAGAGGAACGAGCGGGGGTGGCTGGTATATTCGGTGGGCCCCAACCTGCGGGATGACGGTGGCGAACTCGGGTATATCCTCCACGAACGGGATATTGCCATCGGCGCAACAACCTCGCCGGAAGATCCCTGACCAGTTGATGGCCTTTGCCCCGCCACGTGATGTTCTTTTCAGCCAGCGCTGCACTTACTCTCCCTCCGGATTCGGCGATTCGATCCGCAGCAGGCGGAAGTCATGTCTGGAGATGGGCACCGAAAACTGGCCCGGTTGGCTGGGCCGCAGAATCTCGCCGGTTTCCACATCGACCGCGACAACATCCGCCGGCACGCCAAGGGCCTCGAGGTCCGCGCGCAGCACCGCCTCGCCGCCCGGGCCGTAGCTGCCGATCACGAGCATGGCTTTCCGGCCGCGAGCCAGAACCAGCAGCTTCACCGGCGCGCCGCTGGTTGTCACGGGCGACACGTCATCCCAGTATCGCCAGACGCGGCAATCGGGCAGGCCGTAGCCGAACTGCAGCAGAGGATCGCGAACGGTGTTGCTGATTCCTCCGCCATCGACGCCCATGCGCATTTCGTGAGTTAGCGCGACCGCCATGGCGCTTCGCAGGATGCGCTCGTCGCCGTGAAACAGATTGTGAATCACGCCCAAGCATCCGCTCTGAAGGCCCGTGCTTTGGGTCAGCAGCAAAGAGGTGTCCTCGTCCAGGCCGACTCGTTCGTGAAAGTCGCGAGTGCGGTATGGATCGCGGTCGCGCCATTCATGATCGAGGATGTGCGTGCCGAACGAGAACATGGGCACGATGTTGGCGTTGGTTATGTGGATGAAGAGCATGGGGCGGCGGCCCATCTGATGCTGCATCACCGCGGTGCGTTTGGCGAGTTCTCGAAATGCAAAGATGTGGACGCCGGGTTTCGGTGTTCCATCGTCGTCGATGTATCCGGGGCCCAGGGGGTTGTAGTTGGCGGCGCGGATTTTTTCTTTGTTTGGCACACGGCTAGATAGCCTTTTTGCCCATCGGACAAACTCTGTCAAGATGACAGGAGCACGTCATGGTGGACGAAAAACCGCCTCTCACGAAGAAAGAACGTCGGCAACGGCAGAAGCGGCTGGAGCAGGCGCGGGGTCGGCGGCGGAACGGCGACACGCGGCCGCCGATGGTGGACATTGCCCTGGTGGAGCCGGCTGGAGAAGCTTCGGCCGCGAAACGCCGTGGCCGGCCCGAACGCCCCGACATCAAGGCGGAGGACGTGCAGGGGCTGAAGTACTTTGAGAAACTTGCGCCGCTCGTGGAACGATTACACAACGTGGGTTGTGAACGCGATCAGGCCGGGAACCGGGACTTCCACTACGATGAGTTTTGCCTGCTCTTGTTGCTGGGCCTGTTCAATCCTGTGGTGGACAGCCTGCGGGGCCTGCAACAGGCCAGCGAATTGGAGTACGTCCAGCAGCGGCTCGGGATGGAGCGGGTCTCGCTGGGCTCCCTTTCCGAAGCGTCTCGCGTCTTCGACGCCGAGTTGCTCAAACCGATCATCGAAGAGTTGGGGCAACAGCTGCAACCCTTGGGCCGGGACCAGCGGCTGGCAGACATCCCCAAGACACTCACGTTGGTGGATGGTACACGGCTCTCCGCGTTGCCGTTGTTGATTCAGGCGATGGGAGCCAAAGCGCAAACGGGCAGCGGCCTGATCAAGTGGCGGTTGCACACGCATTTCGAAGTGGATCGGTTCGTACCCACCCGCATCGATGTCACGCCCAACGGGGGTGGCGAAAACGATGAACGGGCCGTGCTGGAACGCACCATCGAAGCGGACCGACTGTACGTCATGGATCGTGGCTACGCCAAATTCGCCTTGTTCAATCGGATCGTGAAAGCGGAGAGCAGCTACGTCTGTCGCCTGCGTGACAACAGTGCCTATGAGGTTGTGGAAGAACGGCCCCTCACCAATCGGAGGCCGGCGGAGGCCGGGGTCAGGTCTTGACTTAGAACTCTCGGAGGCCGGGGTCAGGTCTTGACTTAGAACTCTCGGAGGCCGGGGTCAGGTCTTGACTTAGAACTCTATTGTCCAGCGTCATTTGTCATATTATCACGTGACAAGCCGCGGCTGGGAGCGGCTTGTGTGCTCATGACAAACCATTGGTTATGTTGAGCTCAACATAACCAGTGTTATGTGCAGCGTCGAATTATGTGAAGTTGCGCTGCGCCGGCCCCGAAAGCACCTGTATTTGTGGATTTGGCGGATGATCCCCATCGCACAACTTCACATAATTGGCCCTTGCTGTGGCTACGTCACGAGTCTCCTCGCCCCGTGCCGTGCTGGCGACTACGGACAAGAAGCGTCGAGCAAGCAGAGGAATCCGTCTGGTTGGGGGTATGATGACGATCTGGGCTCCCATGCGAGCAGCGGATTATGTGCAGCATCAATCCGCCATTTCTTTGGAAAGCGGGGGAAAAGCCCGTCTGCTCAACATAATTCGACGCTGCACATAACATTTTCACTCTACCTGGGTCCGTGTGAGAATCCGGTGTGGTTGGACTGCCTGGCGGTACTTGGTCAATTAGGCAAGCAAGAGAGCCGAGCCCGGGTAGCGTATCGTGGTTTTGTGGAAAGCGGAATTGATGGGGCTGATGAGCGTGAGCCGTTGGCTGCGGCGGCAAATGGCTAATACGAACGAAGCTGGAGCGACTCGTCCCTGTCCACACTGCCGCCAGCCAGTGCAGCTCCAATGCGAAATCTGCCCGCATTGCCATGAGGTGATTCAAGTCGTCGCGGAGAAGACATCGCCGCCCAAGGAACAGGTCGCGGTCAAGGCACGAGCCCAACCGGCCCCAACCGATGTTTCGGGCCACCCTGAAGCGGCGCATGCCGAACTCGAAGAGGACGACTGGAACGATCGAGTGCTGGCCTCCTACGACTAGCCGAGCCTTCGCCGTTTTGGGGTGACGAGGGCAGCTAGCCGTGTCCACGCCTGTCAAGGTGTTAACCTCGCTGGAGTTCACGCTTTCGCGTGGCTTCTGCGGCGGGCATGGCCCGCCTCGCACGCTAAAGCGTGAACTCCAACAAGCCCCGACCCCGCGGATCTCCCAGAAAACTGGACCTTTACTGGGCAGCTAGCCGTATCCCTACCGTTCCCTTCATGATGGCATGGCCTGCCACGTCAGCGCGATCAGCTGGTCTGCCAATTCGTCCGCCTGCTGGCCCCAAATCTCACGCAGTGCTGTGGCGACAGATTCTCTGGTTGGGGGCATGTCTTCGCTGACGCACAACAGCGCGGCCGCAGCGCCCTTGGCCATGTGGGTCGGCTCGATGCCCTGGGACAACGCCAGCCGCATCGTGCCGAACAGCCGATCCTCGTAGCCCAGCTTCCGCCGGGCGTCGCGCGTGACGCGATCGATCAGGTCGTTCAAGTGGGGATTGACCATCCGCTCGATCAGGTCGTCCGCATAGGCACGGTAGCCGTCGGCGGTGAACAGTGGATCATGCATGTGCTGGTATTTTTTCACCAGCGCTGCGCCCGATTCGTCGATGAACGCCGCCCGTGCGACCGTCATGATGTCATCGTGACCAGCGGCCTCGGCCATCGTGGTCAGGCCTCGCAGACGAGCCAAATATCCGATCAGCGCATGAATGGCGTTGTGACCGTACAGTTTGGCCTCCTCAAACGGCAACAAGTCGTCCTTTTCGACGAACACCTCGATGCCTCGTTGGAAACCTTCGAGCGTGACGCGGGAGATCAGGATGTGATTGAACCGCTCGACCAGCACGGCTCGCGGGGTATCGGGCGTCAGCGGCGCTAGGCCGAGCGTGCGGATCGTGTCGGCGTCGGTAATCACGCCGCTCATCTTGCCGACGACTGTGTTGAGCGTTTGCACCGCGGTCAACGCCTCGGCCGGGACTCGAGCGCTCAGCCGCTCGGTGAGGATTTCGGCCGCGTGGTTGTGATTCTCCGCGGCGTAGATGATCGCCGGCTTGGATGCCTCGCGCCGCTGCAAGCCGTCGGCCAACAATCTCGCCACGCTCGCCGCGTCGCCCGTGTCGTAGAACCTCACACTGGGCAGCGCCGTGGCCATTTCATCCGCCGCGGCGATCGCTTGCACCAATTCCTGGCGGTCGGATTCCTCGCCGGGCTGGCACAACCGTACCCCCTCGACCGCCACCTGTTCAATACGATCCGGATGCGCAATGTTGATCGCATAGCGTCCGCCGGCGGCACGCACGGCGTCGACCAGCGCGGCGTCGACCTCGGCGATCACATACCGGGCGAAATTGCCCGAGCAGTACGCCTCGTACAGAAAGAGCGCGCTCTGGATCGGTCCAAAGCCGAACCCGACGAATGTTTTTCCACGCTGCGGCACTTAGCCATTCCCTCCCGCCACGCGGAGCAGTTCCTGTTCGGCCGCGCGGGTCCATTTGCCGTGGTCGAGTTTTTCGGCAACGGTCGGGAATCGCGTGTGCAACTCGGTCAGCGGAATGAGGCCGACGTCGTGCAACATCGGGTAGACAATGATCTTTCCGGCCAGGGTGCGGTTTTCCACCGCGGCGATGCCGTCGGTGGCCCCCGCCATGCCGCTGATCGCGTCCACGGACGCGTTGGTGTCGAGTTGCCCGCCCTCGACCTTTCTCAGTACGATCCGCATATCCTCGATGGTGGAACCACTGGTGCCCAACAGAAAGCCGCGTTTGGCGATGTAGGCATCGAGGTCAAGATCTTGCCGAACGGGGGCCGGGATGCCGGCGAAGATGTTGATAATCGCGCCCTCGCCGGCCCTCTGAATCGCATCAGCGACCAGCGCCCCGACCGGGGCCATCAAGGCAAAGTAGGTGAAAGTGCCGTCGAGCGGCTCTTGCTGGGGATTGACCAACCGCAAAGCCACATGATTCTTCTTCGCCATCGGTTCGGCCTTGAGCCGCAACGAGTCGATTCGCGGTATGTCCAGATCCGTACCCACGACACTCAGGCCCGAAAGGGTGAGGCACACGTTGCGAATCACGTGCATCTGCCCCATCGGCCCGCCCGCCCCGACGACGAGGACGCGATCGTTAGCGCGAATTTCGCCGGTGGCGGGGATGTGCCGGTACGACTCGGCCGCATCGTCGCCCACGGTCCCGACCCAGCGCGTCATGCCGTAGTGCACGCGCCCGACGCCGACCGACACCACCTGGCCGATACTCCGTCCGCCCAGCACGATGTTGATGATCCCCCCGACGGCAAGTTTGTCATTGAGCACGTCGATGGTTGCCTTGTCGGAGCCGAAATAGACGATGTCGTCGAAGCTTTCGTCGGCCAGGTCGGCGACGGCGCTGGGCAGCAGCGTCTGCACTTCCGCCGGTTCGCCGTCCGGCGAAAAGCACTCGTTCACGCCTTTCGCCTGGCGCCCCTCGGCCACGACGACCAGCAACCTGCCGCCGGCCTTGACGGTGTTCCGTTCACGGGTGACGTAGGAAGCTTCGACGCAGGCCCACGGTTCGACCAGCGCCACTGCCGAGGCGCTCTTGTCCTCGCCCACCGGAATCAGAAAACGATCTCCGTCCGGCGCGATGACCACGCGTTCGTCGAGCAGCGTGTACTCCTGCAAGCCGCCCTCGAAGTTGTATCCAAACGCCGCGTTGGAGCCGCCTGCTGTAGGCAACTGGCGATAGTCGGTCTGCACGAGGCAGCGCTGGCCAACCTGGTGCTGTTTCACCTGATCACCGATGGCCACGATCCGGCAGACAAGTTCGTGTCCCGGCACGGTAGGCAAGCCGCCGGGCTGATAGCTTTGGATGCCTTTGAGAACCTCCGGCTCGATTCCGCCGATGATCTCGGTCTTGCGCGCGTGTTTGTCGAACTGCTTGAGCAGCTTCAAATCGGAAAAACACAGCCCCACCGCCTCGACCTTGACCAGGATCTCATGCGGCCCGGGCGTCGGCACCGGTTTCGACGTGTTCAGTCTCAACGCGTCCGGACCGACTAGTTGGACTGCGTACTGGGTTTCTGGAAGGCTTGCTGCCATGTTATGCACACCCCGTGTTTGGGATCAATGATCCGCCAGACTGCTAGAGCAAGAAGAATACCCGAGCGGGTGCCAAACGGCGAAGGTTGTCAACGGGAGCTGTCCCCTTCGTCTTTCGAGTTATCACCCACAAGTCATCACCCACCTTTTTCCGTCATCCCCGGTCATGTTCAACTCAACATGACCTGCCCACCCGTCACGGGCAAAGCCTGGCCTGTTTCGTATTGCTGCTCGATCAGATAGAAGATCGCCTTCATCACGTCGGCCGTCGTGCAGCCGCGGCCGATCGGCACTTTGGCTTCGTAGGCCCGCCGCACGTCCTCGGTGGTTTTCGCGTCCGGCACTTTGCCGGCTCGCAGGTACTGGACGAACAAACCGTTTTCCGGGTCGGACCACAACGGGCCGTCGAAGAAATTGCCGGGGCAGATGGAATTGACTTTGATGCCGTCGGCTATCAGTTCCAGCGCGAACGACTGGGTCAGACCAAGCCCGCCGAACTTGCTGCCGGCGTACGCTGCGTTGCGGCTGGAACCGACAAGGCCCGATTTGGAATTGATCTGAATGATGTCACTCAGGTAACCGGGCTTGGCTTTGTGCTGGGTGGCGAGAATCGGCGCGGCTTTCTGAACACAGAGGAAATAGCCCTTGTAGTTCACATCCGTCACGAAGGCGAAATCCTTTTCGGGTTGCGTCTTGACGGATTCGGCCTTCAACACGCCCGCGTTGGAAATGAACAGGTCAAATCCGCCGTAGCTACGCACGACTTGATCGATGCACTCCGCGATCGATTCGCCGTTGGTGACGTTAATCGGCAGACTGATCACGCGACCGATGCCGTACACCTCACACAGGGCATGGGCCGCGGTGGCGGCGCCCTGCTGGTTGATATCCGTCAACGCAACGTGAGCGCCCTGGGCGGCGAGACCTTGAGCGATCTCGAGTCCGAACCCCTGAGCGGCCCCGGTCACGATGGCGATCCTGCCCTTCAGGCGACCGGCTGCAGCGCCGCTCGCCGCGGCGACTTTCTTGCGGTATACCTCGAATTCCCAGTCTTCGATGAACAGCCGCTGGCGATCCGTCAGGTAACTAACGCCCCCGGGACCGCCGCCCAGTCGCGTCGCGCCGGCCATCACCTTGATCGCGTCGAGATACACCTCGCAGACGGTCTTGGCCGCTTTGAAATCGTCGCCGACAGCGAACAGCCCCACGCCCTGCACCAACACCACCTTGGGCGGAAATCGGGTTTTCTTGGCGTGTTGCTCGATCGCCCCGCGCAACCGCGCGATCAGTGCGTCCTCGTCTTCACCGGCTTCCGGTTGGAACCACATCGGGTAGCTGTTGCAGTACACGATCTGATCGGGGGTCAGCGGTCCGGCAGATGCCATCGCTTGGCCCGCTTTGCTTCCGATCAGGCCCAGGGCGATGTCCGAATCGTCGCAGGTAACCACCTTCAACGGCTCGGCGGGATCTTCGGCCAACAGCGCTCGCAACGCGGGCCCGATCCTTCGCACGAACCCGGTGGCGTCATCGATCCGCGTAACGGCGCCGATCGATCGGGTCTGCCAGTCGTCACCAAGCCGCGCAGCGATCTTCTGCAAAACCTCGTCGGTATTGGCGCGGATCGCTGACGGCTCGTCGCCGGCAACGATCAGGCCGTGGTTGGCCATCAGGATCGCGTGGGGCAGTTCGCGACCCGTGCGGGCACGGTAGTTTTCGAGCGCCTGCTTCAATGTCTGCGCGAGGATGAACCCGGGATCGACATACGGCACCCACAGAATATCGTCCCCAAAGATCTCCTTGGCCAGCGTTTCCCCGCCGGTGTGACACGTCAGCGTGTTCGCGATCGTGGCATGGCTGTGCACGACGTACCTGGCCGAGACGAGGTGATGCAGCAACGCTTCGACCGACGGGCGCTGACCCCTTTCGGGTTCGCATTGTGCGGCGGTGACCCAATCCTTGAATTCCGCTTCGCGCACTTTGGGATCTTCGTCCAGCGTCGCGTTGGCCAGTTCGCTCAGCTGCCTACGATCCATTTTCACAAAGCCATCGCGCGTCATCGTGGCCAGCGCCGTCCCGCTGCCTTTGACATAGAGGAAGTCCGCGTCCTTGCAGGAAGTATTGCCGCCGCCGGCGAGCACAATGGACGGGTCGGAACCGTAGAAACGCGACAGCTTGACAATCACGTCGAGCGGATCGTCGCTGGAGAGGAACGTGGGCCAGACGCTGGTGGTGGTCATGATAGTCAAAATGGCTTCCTCAGGTCGTCGATCAGAGATCCAAGATGGGGGACGTGAGATTCAATTCCCTCCGTACGCTTCGTGATATCGCCGTATCACCGCCGCGCCGATTCTCGCCAAGGCTTGGATGCGTGCATCCGCCGAAGCATAATCCGGATTCGGATTCCCTTCCCCATCCACAAACCCACACTCGCCGTGCAACGTCAGAAACTGGTGCCCCGCCACCACGCAGGCGCCCTCCCAGAAGAGCGCTCGCATGTCGCCGGGCACGTCACCATCCTGACAGAACGGGTCCAACGGGATCAGGTCCAACGTATTATGTTCCGTGCCGGCGGTGATCACCAGGCCGGCCTCGCGCATCCTGTTGGCATACTCGCACAACACGTCGATCTTGTTGCGAATCGGGATCCACTCGGCAGCGTGGATATTCCGGCCCTGGATTTCGGCGATCAACTTGTCCGGCGATTGTTCGAACTGACAAAACGGCGAGGCGCCATCGGCGATCGTTGGGTAGCAGGGAATGCCCCCGAGTTCCCGCACCAAACGATACGCGTCCTCAAAGCTCACAAACGTTTCTTCGACGAACGCCGGCTTGCCGGCCTTCATCAGATGCGAGCGGATGTCGTTTTGCATGGCGACAAAGTCGGCGGGATGGTGGGCCTTTGTCTTGGCGTCCAAGATCCGGTTCAGTCGCTCGATTCGCTCTTCCGGCTGAACGTGCTCGAACAACGCCTCCTGAAATGCCTGGCAGACATGCCGCTCTTGCAAATAGACCGTGTTGCGAGCGCTCCCGTGGCGGCGAACGATCATCTCCACGACGGCATTTTCATCGATTTCCGTCTTCAGGCCGCGCTCGGTGAACAGACGTTCCATCCGCTCGACCATCTGCGCCATGCGCGTCGAATCATTACGGCGAATGATGCCGAGCAGCCGAGTTGCTGCGGGCGTCATTTCGTCGAAACGCGTGATGCCCTTGCCGCAGAAGTAAAACTTGCCGGGATTGCCCGGATCGTTGATCTTGATCCCCGCGTCCCGCAAGGCATCATCCATGCAGATGATCTCGGTCCCGAACAAGGGAAAGATGCCTTTGTGGCGAGCACAATGCACGAAATCGCCATAGACGTCATAGTCGTAATAGTTGCTGACGCCCAGGGCGGCGAGGCCCTGGTCGGCGGCAAGATTCACCGCCTGCTCGACGCTTTCGAAAGCGGAAAAGTTTGGCGGCAGATGCACGTGGGCGTTGATGGGCGGCAAGGGGCGCGGACTGCAGTCCTGTTGCGCCAGCACTCGCATCTCGTCCGGTGTTCCAAGGTTACGCAACGCATCCAGCGCTTCGGCGACTTGTCGGCCCATTTCTGGTTCCCTCGGGAGAGGTTCCCGTACTGCGATGTCAGGAGCGGCGAATGCGGCGCCCCCATGGTGCTGTTGAACCCGCGAAACCTCAACTGCCAACCGATTTGCGAATGATCTTCCGCGGCGGCAGGTGCAGGCCCATGCCGAGCGCATCCTCGGCCGATTCCTTGATCGCTTCGCCGATCGTGGGGTGAGCCCAGACGGTTTCCGCAACGTCATGCATCGACACGTTCTGATGCAGCAGGGCCGTTGTCGCCGCGATGCATTCCGTGGCGTTTTGACCGATCATGTGAGCGCCGAGCAACTGGCCGGTCTCACGATGGCGAATCATTTTGACAAAACCTTCCGGATGCCGAACGGCCATGGCTTTGCCAAGGTGTCCGATGGGAAATCGGCCGATGGCGATCGGCAGCCCCTGATCCCGCGCTTCCTGCTCGCTGAGCCCCACCGCAGCGACTTCGGGAAACGTGTACACCGCAGACGGAATCGGCGACTGAAACGGCTTGGCCCGCCCCAAGGCGTTTTCCACAGCAGCCACGGCGTGAGCCGAGGCGGCGTGCGCCAGCATGCACAGGCCGTTTGCATCGCCGATACAGTAGTGGCCCGACACCGTGGTTTCCAGATGATCGTTCACCGGGACAAAACCGCGCTTGTCCGCTTGAATTCCGGCACTGTTCAGCTCTAACTTGTCCGTATTCGGACGTCGGCCTGTGGCCACAAGGACGCGATCGAATTCACTCGACCTGCCGCCAGACATCCGCGTCTTGATCGAGTCGCCCGCGGACGCCACGTCGAGACTCTCGACTTTGGTATCCAGGTAACACGTGATCCCGCGGCCCTTGAAGATCGCCAACAGCGCCTTGCCAAGATCGTGATCGAGCGTCGGCAACAGGCGGGGCAGCATCTCGACGACGGTTACCTCGACACCGAACGCCTGCATCATGCACGCGAACTCGCAACCAATCACACCGCCACCGACGATCAGCAGCTTCCTGGGCAGGGTCGTCCAGTGAACCGCCTGGTCCGACGTGCATACCGCCTCGGGATCGGTCGGCCAGCCGGGGATGCGGATGGGGACGGAACCCGTCGCGATGATCACTTTGCCGGCAGTTACCACGCGAGGCGGACCGTCGCTTGGTGTCACCACCACACGCCCCGCCCCATCGAAACTGGCGTGTCCCGTCAGCTGCGTGACCCCCCGCCCCTTGAACAAATTGGCGATGCCGCCGCGAAGCTGGCGAAGAATCTTGTTCTTGTGCTGGGTGATCTCTTGCCAGTCGAAACCGATCTCGCCGTTGACGGTGATACCCCACTGTCGCGCGTTCTGGATGCCGTGCAGCATTTCGGCAGAGGACAACAGGGCCTTGGACGGAATACAGCCGAAATTCAAGCAGGTACCGCCGAGTTGGCCTTGTTCGACGACAGCCGTCCTCGCGCCCATTTGCGCCGCCTTCAGCGCGGCAATGTATCCGCCGGGGCCGGTTCCGATGACGAAGATGTCGAAGTGGTCAGTGGTCATTGGTCAGTTGTCAGTGGTCAGTGGTCGGTGAACTTATCGTTAACTCAACTCTTTGCTGGGGTTCTCCAGAACCTCTTTCAGACGCCCGAGGAACTTGGCGGCAAGGAGGCCATCGACGAGCCGGTGGTCGGCGCTGAGTGTCATCGTCATCACACGGCCCGGACGCATCGCGCCGTTTTCGACAATCACCGTTTCCCGCACGGCACTCACCGCGAGGATTCCTGATTCGGGCGGGTTGATGATCGCCCCGAACTCCTCGATGCCGAACATGCCGAGGTTGGTAATGGTGAAGTTGCCCTGCCCGATGTTCTCCAGCTTGCCGTTGCGAGCATTCTCGACAACACGTTTGGCTTCGGTCGCAAGCTGAGCGAGCGTCAGCGTGTCGACATTCCGCACCACTGGTACGACGAGCCCGTCATCCACCCCGACGGCGATACCGATGTTGGCGTGCGGGAATTCCACGATCTCGTCGCCCTGGATTTGGCTGCGCACGCCAGGGGATTCCGCCATCGCTCGGCCGACGGCCAACACCACACAATCGTTCAGCGTACAGTTGGTCCGCGGTTTATGTTCGCGATAGTAAGCGAACAGCGGCTCCGCATGGATGGTCATGCGCACGTAGAAGTGCGGTATCGTCTGCTTCGATTTCTGCAGGTTCAACCCAATTGCGCGGCGCATTTTCCGCATGGGGCGGCGAATCGGTTGTCCGTCGGCCGACACGCTTGGTGCAATTCTCGCTCGTTCGACGTCGCTGGAAAGGAGCCGCCCACCGGGACCACTACCCGCGCCGAGTAACGCCAGGTTGATTCCGCGTTCGGCTGCGAGCTTGCGGGCCGCGGGCGAAGCCTTGATACGACCTTCGGCGGTGACGGGCGAGGGGCCTGTGCTCGTACGCGACTCAGCCGCAACGGCCGTCGCGTTGGCCGCCGAGGCGACCGGGGCGCCTGCCGCTGAGGCAGTTGCACCCGCTGCCGATGTGCCCATCGCCGCCAGATACGCCTCGACATCGGCATCGTGGTCGGCAAGCAGGGCGATCGGCTGTTTGATGGGGACTGTTTCCTGTTCCTGGGCCACAATACGAGCAAGACGACCAGCTTCGGGCGATTCGTACTCAATCGTCGCCTTGTCGGTCTCGATCTCGCAGATGATCTGACCGACCTGGATCTGGTCACCTTCGGTCACCTTCCACGCGACGAGGATGCCTTCTTCCATCGTGTTGCCGGCTTGCGGCATCAGAATGGGCGTGACGTTTCCGGGGGTTCCCGGGGCAGCGGAAGCAGGGGCGTCGGAAGGTTGTTGCGTCACGGTCGTCTCCGGCTTGGACTGCGGCGCTGGCTTGGCCTGCGTCACTGGCTTGGACTGCGTCACTGGCTTGGACTGCGTCACTGGCTTGGACTGCGTCACTGGCTTGGACTGCGTCACTGGCTTGGCCTGCGGCACTGGCGCGGCCTGCGGCATTGGCTTGGCCTGCGTCACTGGCGCGGTGGTCGCCTTGATTTGAGCTGGTTCCGCTTGCGCCGGTTCAACTTGAGCCAGTTCTGCGCCGACTTTGGCCGTCTGGCGCGGCTGAGCAAGCACCCGCGCAAGCGTACCCGACTGCGCTGCCTCGAGGTGTACCAGCGCGTCCTCGATCTCTAATTCCACCAGGGCATCGCCCGCGCAAAACCTATCACCGGGCTGTTTCAGCCAGCGAACCACGGTGGCAGCGGTCACGCTATCGGCCAGTTGGGGAAGAGTGATCGATTGCATACTCATGTCCTCGGATCGCTTCTTGCCTGACATTCAAAGCAGGGACCGATCCACAATATGGTGAAGAGGTTAAAGACTTTTTTTCACAAGTCAACCTAGCTTGCTCAGAATTCTGATCCGCCTATTGATTTTTCTGTCGATTGCGTGTTAACTGTGCCCAATCAGGTGCGGAAGTCAAGGTAACGCGAGGTCCGCCGTGAGTCAAGCCACGGAAGAACGCCGCCAGCAGGCCATGGCGCAACTCCCTGATAGACAGCATCTTGCGAACAACCAGCAAAACAGAATGGACGAGTGCCGTGGACGATCTTGTTCGGCCGTGGGGATACGCGGTTGAACAGCATCCGCCGTGGCGCCGCGTCGAGAGGAGATCTTGGTCATGCCCAAACACCTGATGATCAACCCGGCGGAGATGCGTGCGAAAAGCTCTGTCGACTTTACGCCGATCCCCATCAATCAGTACCAGCGATCGGTGGCCGACGAACTGGCGGCAGGCAGTCTTGGCAAAGACGATGTCCTCCGCATCCAGCGCGACATGATGCTCATTCGCGCGTTCGAAAACATGCTCGATTCGGTGAAGAAGCAGGGGCATTACAAGGACATTCAATACGATCATCGCGGGCCGGCGCACCTGTCGATGGGTCAGGAAGCCGCGGCCGTCGGTCAGGCATACCTGCTGGGAATCGACGACCATATCTACGGATCGCACCGTTCGCACGGCGAGATTCTCGCCAAAGGTTTGTCCGCGATTCAGAAGCTCGATGACCAGTCGCTGATGACCATCATGCGGGATTATTTTGACGGCGATTGTCTGCGCGTCGTCGAAAAGGACGCGACGGGCGATGTCAAGTCGCTGGCGACGGACTACTTGGTGTACGGAGCGCTTGCGGAGATTTTTGCCCGTGAGGCAGGCTTTAACAAAGGCCTCGGCGGCTCGATGCACGCGTTCTTTCCGCCCTTTGGGATCTATCCGAACAACGCGATTGTCGGCGGTTCAGCCGACATTTCGGTGGGTGCCGCGCTGTTCAAGCATGTGAACAAGAGACCGGGTATTGTGATCGGGAACATCGGGGACGCGTCTGCCGGCTGCGGCCCCACGTGGGAAGCGTTGTGCTTTGCCACGATGGATCAGTTCAAGGAACTGTGGGAAGAAAGCCATCGTGGCGGTTTGCCCTTCATCATGAACTTTGTGAACAATTTCTACGGCATGGGTGGTCAGCCCGTTGGGGAAACGATGGGCTTCAAGGTGCTGGCGCGCGTGGGCGCTGGACTGACGCCCGATCAGATGCACGCCGAACGGATCGACGGATTCAACCCGCTGGCGGTGATCGACGCCATTCGCCGCAAGAAGGAAATCATTGCCCGCGGGGATGGCCCGGTACTGCTGGACACCGTGACCTATCGTTTTGGGGGTCATTCGCCATCGGATGCCAGCTCGTATCGCGAACGCGACGAGGTCGAGGCATGGCAGAAACTCGATCCGATCAAGACGTTCGCCGCCAACATCGTGAAGGCCGGCATATGCACGGCGGATGACATCGACGGGATGCAGGCGTGGGTCGACGAGATCATCCTGAAAGCCTACAAAAAGGCCATCGACCTCAGCCTCTCGCCGCATGCCGATCTGAAGAAGAAGGCTTGCTTGCTCGAACGGGTGATGTTCTCCGACACCCGCGTCGAGAAGCTGGGGGACGGTGTGTCGGACGTGCGCATGCCCCTCGAAGAAAATCCGCGCGTGAAGCAGCTCGCCGGGCGCAGCCGCAGCGGTCTGGACGAAAACGGTAAACCGCTGCCGAAGCAACGCTGCATCGCCATCCGCGATGCCTTGTTCGAGGCGATCATCGATCGTTTCTATGCCGATCCGACGCTGGTGGCGTACGGCGAGGAGAACCGTGACTGGGGCGGCGCGTTTGCCGTGTATCGCGGGTTGACCGAAGCGCTGCCGTACCATCGGCTGTTCAATTCGCCGATCAGTGAAGCCGCCATCGTCGGCACCGCGGTCGGCTATGCGTTGGAAGGCGGCCGGGCGCTGGTAGAACTGATGTACTGCGACTTTCTGGGCCGCTCCGGGGACGAAGTCTTCAATCAACTCGCCAAGTGGCAGTCGATGTCCGGTGGCTTGCTGAAGATGCCCGTCGTGTTGCGGGTTTCGGTCGGCTCGAAGTATGGTGCGCAGCACAGCCAAGACTGGACCAGTATGTGTGCGCATATCCCCGGGCTGAAGGTCGTATTCCCGGCGACGCCGTACGATGCCAAGGGGCTGATGTATTCGGCTCTGCTGGGTACCGATCCGGTCGTGTTCTTCGAAAGCCAACGGCTGTACGACATGCCCGAACTATTCCACGAAGGCGGCGTGCCAGCCGCCGCGTACGAAATCCCCTTCGGGGAACCGGACATCAAACAGATCGGCAACGACGTCACCATCCTCTCGATCGGAGCGACGCTGTATCGCGCGATCGACGCCGCCCGGGAACTGCAAGAAAAGTACGGCGTCTCCTGCGAGATCATCGACGCCCGCAGCATCGTGCCGTTTAACTATGAGAAGGTGATCGAGTCGGTGAAGAAGACGCGCAAGATCCTGTTGACATCCGACGCGTGCGAACGCGGCAGCGCGCTGCAAACGTTCGCTGCCAAGATCACCCAATTCGCCTTCGACGACCTCGATGCCCCCCCCGTGGTGGTGGGTAGTCGCAACTGGATCACTCCGGCCGACGAAGTCGAGGACGCGTTCTTCCCGCAACCGTCGGACATCATCGACGCGGTGCATGAATTCCTTTTGCCGCTCAAGGGCTACACGTCCGTGCGCGAATGCTCGCTGTCCGACCTCATGCGTCGCAGCGCTGAAGGCGTTTGATTCCGGTCTCGGGATTTGGGATGGGGTGACGGTCGCAATACGGCTCGGCCCGATAACTGCTATCGAGCCACGGGTTTGACATTGGCGCCGAGGGGCCGACGTGACGAGGGAGCGTGAGCCTTCGGCGATGAACCGCGCCGGCCCCTCTGGTCACTGCCGTCGGCGACGATCGTCAACTTTCCAGCGTCGACGAAACGTTATCCGACGTCACCGAAGGGGGCGGCCAGACGACTTCCAAGTCCAGCGTGATCGAAGGATTTGGCCGGCCCGGCGGCATCACCTCCCGGAATTCCGCGACAGCCGCCTGGGCCAGTTGCCACGCGTAATACGAATCGCTACGGCCGTACACGACCAATTGGTCCCCGTCTCGCTCGACTCGCAGGCCACGAATTCGGCCGCCGGTCCAGTGGCGAATCCGATCCGCCAGCTGACGTTGGTCAACGGAAGTTGCGTTCAGCTCGGGGGCTGCGGCCGTGGCCCCGCCGCCTCGCCGCAACGGTGGTCCCGTGCCGACCCGCCCGTCGCGGGGAGGGGGCGGGTTTTCGTTTTTTTCCTCACCGCGAATCCGCTCCCAGATCTCCTGCCGATGCACGCGCTGTTCGGCCGGCGCGGTGACGCCCAAGCGAACGCGATTCTCCGAAATTCCCAAGACCGTGACCAAGACTCCGGAGTCGGGCAACACAATCTGTTCGCCAAGTTTTCGGGTCAACACCAACATCGTCAGACTCCTTCCCTGCAAAGGGTGTTATGCCGTCCTTCATTCGTCCCCGTCGGCGGGCGGAAGCCCCAGCCGGTAAGGCCGGCGCTGCCGCCGGGCGGTCAGGGCGGCGAGAATCACGCGTTTCAACTCGCTCAAGTCCTCGGACTTCTCGACGCAGGCCGTCGCCAACCGGCTGCGCCGGTCCGTCAGGCAGGCATCGTCGCAGGCCGTGAAGAAGATCACGGGCAGCTCCGGATCGAGGTTCCGGATGTGCTCGACCGCGGTCAGCCCGTCCATCGCGGGCATCGCGATATCGAGAATCGCCGCATCGGGTCGGTCGCAGCGGACTCGACGGCAGGCTTCCACTCCGTCTCGGGCAAGCAAGACGCAGTAACCGTCGTCCTCCAACTCGAGACGGCAGTACTCGCGAATCGAGCGGTTGTCGTCAGCAACGAGGATGGTCGTCATGGGCGGTCCTTTCCGTCGAGAGCATGTCTCGGAGATGGAGTGCCAAGCGGTTCTCTGCAAGTCCTTGAGGGCTGCGGAACTGCAATCCGTGTGCCGTACGCGAAATTCGTGGGCCAGGTACTGCCCAGCACCCCCTGCGACGGTGCGAGGCGCCAGGGATTGGGGCGGATCGAGCCTTGGGCGGAGTTCCCGCGTTCGCGGGTCGGGCGAGCTCTGTCGGCCGGAGGACACACGCCCGAGCGTGAACTCTGTCAGCGGGAGGACAGGCGTGTCGGGAAACGGACCGGAGAGTTTTGCCGGCCGGCGAGGCTGTGAAAAAACCGGGACAGGCACCTCGCGGCCAGCCAAATTCGGCCTGTGTTCGCGGTGTCTGTTCGGATCCCGCCCCATCTTCTGCACCGCCTCGGAGCGTGGACGATCGATTTACAGGCCATGTTTCCGCAGGCGGGCGTGCAGGGTCGGCCGCGGGATTCCCAGCAGTCGGGCTGCCTGGGACTGGTTGCCCTCGCAGCGTCCCAACACTTCGGTCAACACCAACCGTTCGACGGTCTCGAGCAGTTCGTCCAGCGGTCGCTGGCTGCCGCTATGTTCCAGAAACGACCGCACGCTGTGGGCAAGTTGCTGCAGATCAAAGCGTTCGCCGGGCTGCGGCGTAGGCCCATCGGAGCCGAGCAGGGCGATCAGATCCGCCGCCTGGATCGGGTGTCCACGGGCAAAAATCAGCGCCCGGTGAATGCAGTGCTCCAGTTCGCGGACGTTGCCGGGCCAGTCGTACTGGCACAGCGGCTCGAGCGCCGTCTCGGCCACCAGCGGGTTGACAATCTGCAGTTCGGCGGCAAAGCGGTTCAAAAAGTAGGCGACCAACAGAGGGATGTCTTCGCGGCGTTCGCGGAGCGGCGGCACCCAAACGCTGACCACATTCAACCGGTGATACAGGTCTTCGCGGAAATCGCCTGCAACGATAGCCTTGGACAAATCGCGATTGGTGGCAGCCAGCACGCGGACGTTGACTTGGATCGTTTGATTGCCGCCCAATCGCTCGAATGTTTTCTCCTGCAGTACGCGCAGGATCTTGGCCTGGAGTCCCAGGGGGATATCCCCGATCTCGTCCAGGAAGACGGTGCCTTCGTCGGCCTGCTCGAACTTGCCCACGCGCCGCGCGGTGGCTCCGGTGAACGCCCCCCGTTCGTGCCCGTACAGCTCGCTTTCCAGCAGCGCTTCCGGAATCGCCGCACAGTTGATGATCAACAGCGGGCGGTGGCTCCGCGCACTGTGCTGGTAGAGCGCCCGAGCCACCAACTCTTTGCCGGTGCCCGATTCGCCGCGGATCAGCACCGACGCGTCGGTCGGGGCCACGCGGCCAATGGTCTTGTAGACCTGCTGCATCGCCTCACTGCGGCCGATGATCGCATCGCCGTCGGCCGTGACCTGACTGTCCGGTCCCATGGCGACCTGCCGTCTCGTCAGCCTAGCCGCTTCCAGAGCCCGCTCGACGGTGACCATCAAGGCCGCCGGATCGAGCGGCTTGAGGTGATAGTCGAAGGCGCCTCGCTTGGTCGCTTCGATCGCCGTTTGCATGGTTCCGAATCCCGTCATGACGATGACCGGAAGCTTGGGCTCCAGCCGCCGGATCTGCTCCAAGACTTCCAATCCGCTCATGCCCGGCAGGCAGACGTCGGTGATGACCAAATCGATCGACTCGCCGGCGAGCTTGGGCAGGGCCGCCTCGGCGGACCCGGTGTCCACGACGTGGTGCCCCTCGGCGCTCAGGACCTCGACAAAGGCTGCGCGGATGCTCGGTTCGTCGTCGATCACCAGAATGCGGCTCATGCGGTTCGACCCTCTCCCGCCGCCGGAACCCACACGGCGAACGTCGTCCCGGATTCGTTGCTGGACTCCAGCAACAACCGCCCGCCATGATCGGCCATGATCCGGGCCGCGATGCACAGTCCCAGGCCCGTCCCGTCATCTTTGGTCGAATAGAACGGCTCGAAGATTCGCGTTCGAACCTCGTCCGCGATCCCAGGGCCCGTGTCGCTGATGCGGACCACGATCATCGCACTGCCTCTGGCGTCCGATTCCATCCCCGTGGACACGCGGATGCAGCCGCCGACGGGCGTCGCCTCCTGAGCATTGACGAGCAGATTGAGCAACACCTGGCGGAATTGTTCCGGGTCCGCTAGCGCAGGCGGCAGATCGGGGGGCGGTTGCCAGACCAACGCGATCTGCTTCTGGTTGAGCCGCGGTCCCAGGAATTCCAGCGTGCCGGCGATCAGGCGGACCAACGGCTCCGGCGTCAGCTTTAGCCGCGGCGGCCGGGCGAAATCGAGCAAATTTCTGACGATGTTCTCCAGCCGAGAGATCTCCTCGGCAATCAAGGTGAACTTGCGGTCGGTTTGCGGATCTCCATTCAGATCGCGGTGTAGGGAAAACAGCCACATTTTGATCGCCGTGAGCGGATTGCGAATTTCGTGCGCGACGCTTGCAGCCAACTTGCCCACCACCGCCAGTCTTTCCGCATTGACCAGCCGGTGGCGGCTTTGTTCCAGCGAGCTGCGCGTATCGCTCACGTCGGACATCAGGGTTCGCAGATGAACTCCAATCGCCGCCAATTCGTCGCCCGCCCCGACGGACTGGCCGGTGAACTCGCGAGCATGGGCCGACATCCGCCGCAAGGGCAAGAGCACGCGGGCAACCAAGAGCCAGAAGATCGCCCCCCCGAGGCATGTCGCACAGATGACGCAGACGGCCCCGATCCCCGTGACCCAACGCATCTGCTTGCGTGACTCGGCGGCACGCCGCTCGATGAATTGTTTGTTGGCCTCGATGAATTCTTCGCACATGTTGAAACATTCGAGAAATTCATTCGCCACGTCTCGCAGCAACAGTTCCTTGGCCCGATCGATTTCGCCGGCGTCGTACGAGGCGATGACATGTTCCCGCTTGCCATCGTATTCGCCGAACTCTTGTTCCAGTCGGTCGAGAATCCGCCGTTCTCGATCCGAATTGGCGTTGGTTCGCGCCTGGTTGAGCCAATAGACGAAATTCTGTTTGGGCTCGCGCAGTTCAGCCAGCCAACTGCGGTTTCCGTTGTCCAGGATGAAGGCTTTGACCAAACCTCGCTGTTCGAGGAGGGAAATCTCCAACTCCGCCGCCGCCTGAATGCTGGGCAGGTTCTGTTCGAGCGTCGCCTGCAACTCCTTTCCCAGTTGCCGGGACGACCAGACCGCGACCAGGCTCGTGAGAAGGGCCAGTCCGATGACTCCCGTCACGAGGAGGCCGAATTTCTGAGCCAACTTCATCCGCATCACAACCACGCCCTCCGGGCAAACGGGCCCCATCCTCGAAGGGGAATCCGCTTTGGCTCCGCCCCTCGCTTTTCCCAGGCAAGCGGCGATTGAATCCCGCCTGGCGGCCGCGACTTCCCGGGCATCGTCTCGCCAGTCACCAACCAGAGCGCCCATCCTCCGCACAATGCAGTTGCCGGCGCCGGCCCTCGCCGATGCGAGGCCGACTCGATGCGAGGATTAGCATCCATCTTGCCCGATCGCGGCCGATTTGCCAAGACCGACATCGTGAACGGAGCGACCGGATCCATGTGTGTACCCCAGCCTCGAACTGGCTGCCGAACCCCTGTTCCGCATGCGGTTGCCAATGACACAATCGAGCGGAGCGCCGTCTGAGCGATTGGATGGAGTGTCGTTCCCGTCGCCCAACAACAGGCAAATCGCCTGCAGGGCCTCTTCCGCTTCCGGACCCGTCGCAAACAGGACGAGTTTCGTGCCGCATTCCGCCGCCAGCGTCATCAGCCCCAAAATACTTGCCGCGTCTTCCGCCTGATCACCCTTTCGCACAGTCACCCTGGCCCGATATCTTTGGAGCCTCCTGACGATCTCGGAACAAACCCGCATATGCAGGCCTTGCGGATTGGTGACGAACACGGTTCGATGGTTCAACATGCTGGCTCTCCCTCCTGATATAAGGTCCCGATCAAGAAAACCTAAAGCAGCGGCCGGTTGCCAAGCCGGTACAGGAAGCCCAAGGCAAAGCAATTGGCGTGCCGTGTGCCATCTTTGCGGATAACTCTCGGCGAGGCAGTCTTTCCGGTAATGTCCCCGGGCAATGTCCCTGGTGGATGTCCGAGGTCATCCCTCGTTCAGACCATACTCCGCCGTCGGCAAACGATGTCAGCAAGATGACAGAGGTGTCAAAAAATGAACAGGGCGGGGACTCAGACGCAGGTTTCCGCAGCGTCCTGGTGCTGGCAACGCAGGAGCAAGGAGACCGTCATCGACGTTCGCTTGCAGAAGGATGGCCGCTGGTCCAGGCACTTCTCGCGCGGACGATAGCCTTGCGTCCGTCGATCGAAACGGCCCGCAAAGAACTGCGGCCCGGCCCCCTGGAAATCGGTTTCGATGATTGCTTCTTGTTGCCACGCAAGAGCATTGGAGGTCCAGTCAAGACCTGCCCCCTGTCGGCGCCGCAGGGGCGTTTCAGCGTCTTGGTTCGCCGCAGGTGTTTTTTAGGCCCGTGTTTCAGCACGATACCTTCAGCACGGGCTACCGCTTTGGGGAATCCACCCCTTGCGTTATACTCCAAGCGTGGCCACATCGCGATGCCTACGGCGGTCTTGAAGGGAGTCGGTATGATTCGGTCCTTGGTGGGATGCTTGGCAATCTTCGTTTTTCTGTCGGCTGCTCCGCGGATCGGTCGGGCGGAAGTCACGCCGGACGATGTCCGGAATGCGATCGCGGCGGGAGTGCGGTACTTGAAGAGTCAGCAGCTAAAGGACCGCGGCAGTTGGCCGGATCGAGTTGGGTATCCTGGGGGTGTCACCGCGCTGTGTACGCTGGCCTTGTTGGAGTCCGGCGAGCCGGTGAATTCGCCGGGGATGGACAAAGCCCTGTCATACCTGCGGCAGCTGGGCGATCCGCAAGCGGTCTATGTGACGGCCCTGCAGACCATGGTGTTCTGTGTAGCCGAGCCGAAAAAAGACATGCTGCTGATCCAGCGGAATGCCGCCTGGCTGGAACGGGCCCAGATCCTGGACGGCGACCGGGCCGGGGCGTGGAGCTATTTTTCATCAGCGGGCCAAGCGGCTCGCGGCGACAACTCGAATTCGCAATTCGCGCTGCTGGGCCTGCACGAAGCCGAACTGGCAGGCGTGTCGGTCAACGCGGCCACGTGGCAGCGGGCTCTGGATTACTGGCTCAGCTGCCAGCGTCCGGACGGTTCCTGGGGTTACTACAAGGCGGTCAAGGATCAGCCCCCCGCGCCACCAACGGGCAGCATGACGTGCGCCGGCATCGGAGCGCTGGTGATTTCCCAAGGTCGGTTGGGCGCGGGCGACGCCCGCGTCGAGGGTGGGGCGATCCGTTGTTGCTGCGAGCAGACCGACGACGATCCCTTGAAGCGGGGTCTGGAGTGGATGGGCGCCAAGTTCACGGTTAACGCCAACCCCAGCCCCGCTGGCTTTGGCGGGATCAATCTCGGCCGCTCGGGATTATTCTACTACCTGTATGGCATCGAGCGCGTGGGCCGCTTGACCGGCCGCCGGTTCCTGGGCAAACACGACTGGTATCGCCAAGGCGCCGAGATGCTGGTGCAGCAGCAGGACAAACTGACCGGCTTCTGGCGGGGCGACGGCAGCGGCGAAGACAATCCGCTGATCGCCACGTCGTTTGCCCTGCTGTTCCTGTCCAAAGGCCGCCGCCCGGTGGCGATTGCCAAGCTGCAACACGGCTACGCGAACGACTGGGACCTGCACCGCAACGGGGTGCATCATCTGATCCGTCACGTCGAGCCGCTATGGCGGCAGAAACTCACCTGGCAAACGGTCGACTCGCGAAACGCGGCGGTCGAGGACCTGTTGGAATCGCCGGTCCTGTTCCTCAGCGGCCGCGAGGCGTTGGAGCTGACCGCCGTCCAGAAACAGAACCTCAAGCAATACGTCGCTCAGGGCGGGTTCATTTTTGCGGAAGCCTGTTGTGGCGGCGAGGCATTCGATCGCACGTTTCGTCAGCTGATGAAAGAGTTGTTTCCCGACAGCGGCTTGAGGCTGCTGCCTGCGGAACACGTGATCTGGTTTGCCCAAGAGCGTGTCGCGCCCGAGCGGATTCGGCCGCTGTATGGCGTCGACGCTTGTTGCCGGACCAGCGTGGTGTACTGTCCGACAGATCTGTCGTGCTTGTGGGAACTGAGTCGCGGCGAACGGGATGTCGGCTATCCCCAGGAGGTCCGGGACGAGATCAAGGCGGGTTTGGCGATCGGCGCCAACGTCCTGGCCTATGCCACCAATCGCCAGCTGAAAGACAAGCTCGAACGTCCGCGGATCGCAGCGCAAGGCGATCCGAACGAGAACGTGTCGCGCGGCGTGCTGGTGATTCCCAAACTGGTGCATGGCGGCGGCAGCGACGAAGCGACCAATGCACTGCCCCGCCTGCTGGGCGTGCTCCGCGCGGATGTCGGCCTGCGGGTCCACGCCGAACCGCTGCTGGTCTCGCCGGACGATCCCCAGTTGCTCGACCACGCCTTGACCTTTATCCATGGCCGGCGAGATTTCCGCTGGAGCGATAAGCAGCGCAAGGCGCTGGCGACCTACTTGCGTCGCGGCGGCTTTCTGTTCGGCGACGCGATCTGCGCCAATCCGCAGTTTGCCGACGCCTTGCGGCGCGAAATCAAGGCCGCCTTGCCCGAGGCCGAATTCGTCCGCTTGCCGGAGAACCACCCGCTGTTCACCTCGCAGTACCGGGGTTACGACTTGCCGACAGTGACATTGCGGGATCCGCAAGTCCGCGCGGTGGGCGATCCGTTGAGCGCCCGGCAAGTTCAGATCAAGCCCTGGCTGGAAGGCGTCCAGCTGGGAGGCCGCCTGGCGGTGGTATTTTCGCCGTACGACATCAGCTGTGCGATGGAAAACGCCGCCTCGCTGGACTGCAAAGGCTACCTGCCCGCCGACGCCGCCCGGCTGGTGGTCAACATCGTCGTGTACGCGCTGCAGCAGTAGGGAGAGATCGCTGGCGAAATTGGTTCGGCGTGACACCGCAGTAGCGGCGAAAGACCTTGACGAGATAGCTGGCGTCACCGAAGCCCGACGCTTCTGCGATGCGGGGTAGCGGCCACGCGGTGTCATGAAGGAGCATCTTGACTCGTTCCAGTCGGACGCGCATGATCTCGTCGTGGATGGAGCGGTCGATGGCTCGACGGAACCGGAGTTCAAGCACCCGGCGGGACACGCCCAGGTGCTTGACGACGGTGCCCACATGGATGGCCTTTCCAGCGTGGAGCCGCACGAACTGGACGGCTCGTTTTACCAGTTCGTCTTCTACGGCCAGGACGTC
>Ga0366819_10089_pt1 | contig 56918 bp, 38 predicted proteins | sample TotcelFGM3001N15_FD_207091 | JGI IMG/M metagenome (GOLD analysis project Ga0366819, IMG submission 207091) | Enriched cells from coal bed in the Powder River Basin, Montana, United States - Total cells FGM rep3 HSBNCT.FGM.300.1.N15 ... | reverse complement strand
GGACGGGCGATGCGCCCCAGGGCATAGTGGACGGCTACTTGCCGCCGCGCTTCGGCCGGGTCCGGCTGCTGGTTGAAATACTCCTGGACCAGCGGCGTGTCCACATCGCCGGGACAAATGCAGTTCACGCGAATATTCTGCCTCCCGTGAGCCTGGGCCATCGCCTTGGTCATCGCCAAGATGCCGCCCTTGGTGGCTCCGTAGGCGGGCATCGCCGGGTCGCCGACGAACCCCAAGGCGGAAGACATGTTGATGATGCATCCGCTGCCTTGGGCGATCATCTGCGGGATGGCGTACTTGCAGCCCAGATACACGCTCTTCAGATTCACGTCCATGACTCGGTGCCAGTCGCCGGAGGTCGTCTCGGGGATCGTGCCGAACACCTGCACCGCCGCGTTGTTGAACAGGATGTCCAATCGTGCGTAGGATTCGACGGCGGCGGCGACCATCCGCTGAACGTCTTCCTCGCGAGACACATCCGCCGCGACGAAGATCGCTTCGCCACCCTGGGCGTGGACCTGCGCGACCGTCTCGCGGCCTCCGGCCGGATTCCAGTCCACGACCATCACCCGGGCCCCCTCGGCCGCAAAACGGAGTGCCGAGGCACGGCCGATGCCCGCCCCGGCGCCGGTAATCAAAGCGACCTTGCCCGCCAGTCTCACAGGTATCTCCCGTCCCCCAACCGGTTCCGCGCCGCTGCTTGCGTGACTCAGGTACGATTCTGACTACCGCCTGACGGCCGTGTGGACCACGCCCGTGGTGCCATGCGATGGCGCACATTCGGAAAGGGCAAGAACTATAAGCCGGCCATCAGCTGGTCGACGGCTTGTCCGAAAACCGTACCATCGGCCGAGCCGGACCGCCCTTTGCGGCTGTCCTCTTTCTGGAACAGATCCCACAAGGCAGCGGCCCGGTACGCAGTCGCCGACGATCGGGTCGTCGTATTATTGGAATGAACCGTGATGCTTTGCTGGCCAGCTTGGTATTCGTAGCCGTCGAGGGTGACGGCCGCGAGCGTAAATTCCACACTGCCCGCGCCGCGGAGGCGATCGCTGACAAAGGTGATCCGGCCGCTGGCATCGGTCACGCCTGCGGCCTGCTTTCCGTTGCTCCATATTCCGGTCACGCTTGCTCCGGCCAGCACGCCGCCGCCCTGGTCGACGACGGTGACGGTGACCCGCGCCTCCCAAAGGTTCTTGTTGATCCACACGGCCGTTCCGTCCAGTGCCGCGTCCATCTGGCGAACGGCGTTGTTCACGGTGATTGCGAGGTTATTCTCGGCCGTTTGCCCGGCACTGTCGGTGACCTCGGCCGTGAGGATATAGGCTCCGTCAAGGAGCCCTTCGGTATCCCAAAGGACGGACCAGCTGTCGCTGCCATCCGTGTCGACCTGCGAAACACGCTGCGTATCGCCGTCGAGCGTGAATGCAACCTGCGTGACGGCCAGACGCCGGTCGGCCGTCACGATGACGCTGGCGATGAATTGGCCGGACACCGTATCCCCCTCGCCGGGCGAGACAATCTGGATGCCGGGAAGATCGATGATGTTATCGACGACGACCGTGATTTCGTCCGTTGCGGTCAGCTCTCCCGCGGTTGCCACGGCTTGCAGCAAGTACTCGCCGTCGGCGATCGTCGCCGTATCCCAGAGGACCGACCAAGTGTCTCCACTGTTCGTGCCGAGACCAAGGCTCTCCCCATTGACGAACAACTCGACGCCGACACCGTCCTCACCATCATAGCGAGCCAGCGCCGCGATGGTCACCGTGCCCTCCAGAAAATCGCCCTCGGGCGGGACGATGCTGATCGTCAAAGCAGGCCCGGTCACCTGGTCGCCGGCCCACCCCAAATTCTCTTCGTGCTTGTCGGGACTGTCCGAGTTTGGCTGGCCGACGGGAGGCGAAACCAAGCCTTCATCGCTGCGCCACGGTTTTCCCGCGTCGATCAGGGCCTGACGGATCGCGTAGACCTCGGCGGCATTCGCGGCGCGGCCATGCTCGGCCATGTACAATGCAACCAAGCCGGCCGCATGAGGCGCGGCCATGCTGGTGCCGCTCATCATGGCATAGCCACCGCCTTTGTACGTGGACAGAATATCAACGCCGGGCATGATCAAGTCGATCCCCAACCCCGGAGACACCACGGGATTGTTCTGGAGGTACCAAGAGTTCCCGCCCGCGTCGCTGTTGCTGAAGTTGCTGAAGTCAGCAAACGTGTCGTCTGCGTAGCCATAACTGGTGAGGGCCCCCGCCCCCCCGGCCAGACCGTCCGAATCGGCCATCGCGCTGATCGTCGCGACCTCCGGATAGGCGGCGGGAACCGTATCGTCCGAGGTTCCCAAGATGCCATCGGCTCCGAGGATGTCCCGATAGCTGTTGCCGGCCGCCGCGACGTAGACCACGCCCGCCGCGACGCTTCGCTGGATTGCCTCTCGGTACGCCGTGCTGACGCCCTGACCGCCCAGACTCATGTTGGCGATCTCGATCGTCGCGGCGTTCGCCGTGACCCAATCGATCCCTTTGATGATATCCGATACCAAGCCGTTCCCGGCGGCGTCCAAGACCTTGACCGCCCACAGTCGCGCACCGGGAGCGACGCCGGCAACGCCCACCCCGTTATCGAGGGCGGCGGCAATCCCGGCCACGTGCGTCCCATGCCCGTGATCGTCGTCATAACGATCGTCTTCGAAGCTGCCGCGTCCCTTCGGGGGCCCGGAAATGACGGTATAAAATCTTCTCCCGCCGGCCACGTTCAAGTCGGGATGGGTCGCTTGGATCCCGGTATCGAGGACCGCGATGTCGATATCGATCTGCGTGCCGGCGCCGAGATTGACCGTGCTGTTCTCCGCTGTACCGATTCTCCGCACGCCAGTCGGGACGGTTTGCGCCGAAGTCTGTACGTGCAGATCGGTTTCGATCGACTTGATTCGCGGATTGTTCGCCAACGCCGCGACGGCAGCGGGAGGCAGCTGGGCCGAAAATCCGTTCAGCGCATGCTCGTAAACGTGACCGAGCTGGCCGCCAAAGCGGCCGATGACATCCGAGGCCACGGCTTGTGGCGCTCCGGCTTGTTCATGCAGGACGACGATTACCTGATCCCAATGCGGATCCGATGGCGCTTGGCCCGGCTCAGGATGGCCCAAACCTAGACCGCTGAGCACCAAACGCGACTCGAGCAATTCGACAGCCAGGCGACAACGCTTTTTCACGGCCTACCCCCTCCCTTGTTTTCGAGCCGTCCGAGCAAACGCCTCATGTGCCGCCCTGCCGGACCGCCAATCCCAACAGCCATCGGATTCAAGACCAGAAGCAACAAATTATGAGCATTGCCGCTCTCAGGTCAAGTACTTTCCCCCCAATATGTAACCCGCGCGCCGGCGAACTGCCAGCGCGGCGCTTGAAAAAGTGGGGAAAGCTAGACATGGCATATCGAGGTGCGGGCGGACCGTTCGCTGCCCCTTGTTTGGTCAGAAGGTGGGCAGGCTGTTGCCGTCGGCGATGGCCCGCAGCCAATTGTAAACCGATTGATCAATGGAACTGTTCAGAAAGCGGACGGAGGCGTCGGCCAACAAAGACTGGCAGCCGCCCGGGTGCAAGCTGCGCGCCACGAAGTTGCGATTGCCGACGGTGTTTATGCAGGGCATGTCGAAGTCGTCCGCACAGTCCTGAAAGCCGTCTTGACCGACGTTGATTCCACCCCGTCCGATGACGGTTAAACCTGCAGCGTAGGCCCAAATTCCGCGCGCATCGCTGGCGATTTTGCCGGAGCGAACCTCGATCACCGCCAGCGTATTCGATTGGCCATCGACGATCGCCGAGAAATTGGCCGCGCCGGCTGTGCCCATCACCCCACGGCTGGGCCCGCTGAGTGCCGCCCACTTCGTCCTCCAAAAGGCACTCTGCTCGATGGTGTCATTGGACCCGACCGCGGCGTAGTTGCCGCGTGCCATTGTCGAGCCACGGCCCGTGAATAGGAGGCCCCTGCCCGAAAATGCATCCGATGGGCAACGATAGCCGTTGATGTACTCGCCCCACACCGCCCTATTGGTGTTCATGCTGACATTGTTCGCGTAGACGATTTGATCGAAAAGAGCCTGCTGCTCGACAAACGGCAGCAGCATGCCCAAGTAGTTGATATAGACCCCCCGGTCGTTCCCGATATCGTCGTCGATGGTGGTGTCGGCTACAATTCCATCGCCATTGTTGACCGCGCCCACACCCGCCGGCGGCAGCGTCCGATAGGTATCGTGATAGTTGTGCAGGGCCACACCGATTTGCTTCAGGTTGTTCCCGCACTCGGTGCGGCGAGCGGCTTCTCGAGCGGCCTGGATGGCCGGTAATAGCAGCGCAACAAGGATGCCGATGATGGCGATAACGACCAATAATTCGACCAGGGTGAAAGCGGAATTCCGGCGCATGATCTCGTACTCTCTTTTCGTTAGGAAGGACTGAATGAACTAGTCGGACGTTAAATCGAAATTGTGCGTGGCACTGCCTCTGCCGATCTCGACGACAAGGCTCGTTTCGGTGTTGTACTTGGCGGGAACGACTTGATCCTTCAGGGAAGCCCCCCCGCTGTCCGTGGTGCCCGCGTCGCGATAAGCTTCGATCTGCACTTTGTGTTTTCCAGGCACCGGGCCGCGGTCGCCGGCCGAAATCGAGTACTGCCCGTTCGTGATTTTTCCGAAGGCCATCGGCCCCGTGGTTCCTTCGATCGGCACGAAGGTGATGCTGCCCTCTTGCACCGGCTGTCCGTCGAGCGTGACCGCTCCGCTAACCGAACTTCGATTCAGCCCGTCGCTGCCGCCGCAGCCGGCTAGAAAAACGGCTGTCAAGAGCACAAGGGAACAGCTTCGGAAGATGATACGACTTGGCAAATACTTCATGTCTTGTTCCTGATCCGGATGTCGATTCAACGGCGTCAACCATGCGAGAATACAGACCAGCCCAACGCAACCAGTGGCGCCGAACGTCCTGGAGCCTTGAACGGATATCAAAATTGGGACAAAAACTCAGCCTTCCTTCCGCTGTTCACCGCTGAAATGCCACAAAAAGGCCAGGGCAATTCGGAGGCGTGTTCTTGGGGGTGGGAAGGTCTCTTTGGCGGTGGGAAGTGACGAACTGTTGACGAATCAACGCCAGAATAGGTTCCGATGTTATCCTTCGGCTCGTTCGTTGTCGCATTCCGTGACGCGCACTGTTTTAGTCTGTATACCATGGCGGTGACAAAAAGCAAAGGGCGCCGAAACCGAAGATTTCGCGTTTTTCGGGCGTCGATCGAATCGAATTCCACAAAGCGGGTTCTTGGCAGCCGAATCGTCGTCTGTCCAGCTTGTAGTTGCCGCCCGCGTTCTGTGCTACATTGGCCTGCGCCATTAGGATCTTGTTCGTACGGTGCGCAGACGGTGGAGATCGGGCTTGAGCCTGCTCGAACCAGGCGGAAGCTGGCCTCAACTTGGATCGTGCCTGCAATCCGCGTCGGCTGCGGTTTGGGCGAACCTTTCCACCGTGGAGTTGTGTCATGCCGCGTTCCCCGAAAACGTTGGAACAGACGTTCGCGTTGGCGAAAGAGCGGTACGCGGCCCTGGGCGTCGATGCCGACGCGGCGCTGGGCCGTTTATCCCGAGTCGCCGTCTCGCTGCATTGCTGGCAAGGCGATGATGTCGGCGGCTTTGAGAAAGGCGGTGAGCAATTGGGTGGCGGCTTGGCGGTCACGGGCAACTATCCGGGCAAGGCACGCACGCCTGACGAGCTACGTTCCGATCTGGACTTGGCCTTGTCCGTGATCCCAGGCACCCATCGACTGAACCTTCATGCCAGCTATGCGGAATTGGGCGGCCGGGCGGTCGAACGCAACGAACTGCAGCCGGCGCATTTTCAAGGCTGGATCGATTGGGCCAAATCGAAGCGAATGGGGATGGACTTTAATCCCACCTATTTCGCCCACCCCAAAGCCGCCGACGGTTTCACCCTGACGCACCGGGACGAGGGCGTCCGCCGCTTCTGGGTCGAACATGGCATCGCGTGTCGCCGGATCGGGGCGGCGATGGGCCAAGCGCTGGGCACGCCCTGTGTGACCAACGTCTGGATTCCGGACGGTATGAAGGATGTCACGATTGACCGCAAATCGCCGCGTCAGCGGCTGCAACAATCGTTGGACGAGATGTTCGCCGAACCGCTGGCTTCGGCCCACCAGTTGGACGCGATCGAAGCCAAGCTGTTCGGCATCGGCTCGGAAACCTACGTTCCCGGTTCGCACGAGTTCTACCTGGGCTACGCCGTGCGGAACCAAAAGCTGCTGTGCCTGGACGCCGGCCATTTCCATCCCACCGAAACCATCGCCGACAAGATCTCGTCGGTGCTGCTGTACCTGGACGAAATCCTGTTGCACGTCAGCCGCGGGATCCGCTGGGACAGCGATCACGTCGTGATCTTGACGGATGATTTGCGGTCCATCGCCGAGGAGATCGTGCGCGGCGGATTCTTGCAACGCGTGCATCTCGGCCTGGACTTTTTCGACGCCAGTATCAACCGCGTGGCCGCCTGGGTGATCGGCACGCGAGCGATGCTCAAAGCCCTGCTCGGGGCGCTGCTGGAGCCGATCGACGCCCTGCGCCGGCTGGAGCAAGACGACGATTACACCGGCCGTTTAGCTTTGCTGGAAGAACTCAAAACGTTGCCCCTGGGCGCCGTCTGGGAATACTACTGCCACACCGCCGACGTCCCGGTCGGCTTGGCGTGGCTGGACGCCGTGCGGCGGTACGAATCCGACGTGCTGGCCAAACGAAGTTGAGCCGGCAGGTCCCCGCGAGGAGACTTACTTGTTTTCCAAGGCGACATGACGATGACCACTCGTGCCGAACCCGCCATCGGAATCGATTTGGGTACGACGTTTTCCGTGCTGGCTCATTTGGACGCCGACGGCAAGCCGCGGACGATTTCGAACGACGAGGGCAAAGCGATCACTCCCAGCGCGGTGTTCTTCGATCGTGACGCGCCGGTCGTGGGCCGCGAAGCGCTGCGGGCGGCCGAGTTGGAACCGCAGCGGCTGGCTCGGTTCGCCAAACGAGACGTCGGGAAACGGGAATTCGGCAAGTCGATTTGCGGCCGGACGTTTCCGCCGGAAGTGATCGAGGCCTTGGTATTGGCCAAGCTGAAGCAGGACGCTGCGGTGAAGCTGGGCGAGTTTCGCAAGGCGGTCGTCACGGTGCCCGCGTATTTCAACGAGCCGCGGCGGAAAGCCACGCAGGATGCCGGACGGTTGGCGGGCTTGGAAGTCATCGACATCATCAACGAGCCCACGGCGGCGGCGATCGCTTTTGGCTTTGAACATCGCTTCCTAGCGCCCGATGGTTCGGCCGGCGGCCGCGAACGCGTGCTGGTTTACGATCTGGGCGGCGGCACGTTCGATGTCTCGCTGATGGACATCGACGGCGCCGATTTTCGGGCGGTCGCCATCGCGGGGGACGTGTATCTGGGCGGCGTCGATTGGGACGAACGGATCGCACAGCGCGCGGCGGATGCTTTTCGGACGGAACATGGCGTCGAACTGCGAGATCAGCCGGGTGCCTGGGACCGGCTGATGCAAGCGGCCGGCGACGCCAAGCACGCGCTGACCTCGCGCACGGAGACGCTGGTTCCGATCGTCCACGCCGGCCAGCAGGTGCGGCTCCGCTTGACGCGGGCCGAATTCGAATCGCTGACCGGCGATCTGCTGGAGCGGACGCGGCTGACATGCCGTAATCTGCTGAAAGAGGCGGGTGCCGCCTGGAGCGACATCACGCGGCTGCTGCTGGTCGGCGGCGCGACCCGCATGCCGATGATCCAGCGGATGCTGGCCGAAGAGTCAGGCCGCCAGCCGGACCGCTCGCTGTCGCCGGACGAAGCGGTCGCGCACGGTGCGGCCATCTATGCCGGATTGCTGCTGCAGCACCAGCACACAACCGTGCGCGGTTTGTCGGTTCGCAACGTGAATTCGCATGCGCTGGGCGTGTTGGGCATCGATCTGGAAACCCGGCTGACACGCCGCAAAGTAATGATCGCCCGCAATACGCTGTTGCCGGCGGCGGTGCGCCGCAAGTTCCAGACGTCCAAAGACGGCCAGCAGGATGTGATGATCCCCGTCGTCGAGGGCGGCACGGACACGGGCGAAGGATGTGCGCAGATCGGTCGCTTGCAGGTCACGGACTTGCCGCCGGACCTGCCCGTCGGCACGCTCGTCACGGTCACATTTCAGTATGGCCGGGACGGACGCCTAACCGTCCAGGCCACGCTGCCGACGGCTGGCAAAGAAGCCCATTTGACCTTGGCCCGGGCATCCGGCATGTCGGACGAAGAACTCGGGCAGTGGGCGCAAGAAATGAGCGACGGCATAGCGGTCCCGGACGACGAGCCGAGTATCGAGCCGAGTATCGAACCGCTGCGACCGGGTGCCGGGGCCCCCGCTCGACCGAAGCCTACTGGCGACGGCCCGGACGGCGCGGTCGTGTTTGCGGCCGAGGATTCCGAGCGAGCGGCGGACGATGCCTTGGACATATTTCTGCAGCGGCGCGGGGCGTAGCTGTCCGAGGTGCTTCAGGCGGCAGTCGTACGGTCACCTTATCGCGCCGCCGCGTCGTAGATCGCACCGTATTCGGCGGCGGCGCGATTCCAATCAAACCGCATGGCCTGGGGGTACAGCCGCGACAGCATTCGCCCGTACATCTGCTGGTCGAGTTGGTAGATGCCGGCAGCGGTGGTGAGCGCCGCGGCCAGTTCGTGGACCAGAGACACGTACAGCGGGTAATGCATTCGGTTTTCGGGATCGGCACACTCCAAGATGGCCCGCCATTGACGGCCCTCCTGTTCGGCGGTGCCGGTTTCTTGAACTCGGTACAGGATGCCCGTCGCCTCCGCAGGATTATCCCGCGCGTCGACCACCTGCTGGACCAAACCGCCGGTGGCGTGAGCGACGACCGGCGAGCCCTGAAGGTACGGCTCGGTGGCAGCCCCGAACGGTTCGTGCAGCGAAGGCATGACGCAGAACGTCGCCCCTGCCATGCTCTCCAGATAGCCTTGCTGCATCCGAAAGGGAAAAAGTACCACATCCCCGGCACGCTGGCGGGCGATCGTTCGCCACTGGTCCAGAAACGCCTCGGCTCGGGCAGGAACCATCGGACAGACGATGAACTTTGCACGGTTCGCCGGCAGCTTGCGCACGGCCTGGGCCAAGACGTCAAAGCCTTTTTGCCCTGGGTCCATGCGTCCGAACATCAGGAACACGGGCATGTCTTCGGTCAGCTGCGTCAAGTCGTCGTTGCCGTCGGCCAGCAGCCGGCCGATGCCAGCCGGCGGATGATACGCGGTCAGCACTTCGAGCATCTTCGTGCGTTTGGCGCGTTTCTCGGCCAGCAGCAATTCGAAATCGCCGTGCGCGGCACGCTCGACGGCGGCGGCCGTGAAAGGGCACCGCGGTTTCATGAACAGCCCGTTGTCGACGCCCACCAAGCCCCGCAGACGAAAGACCTGTTGGAGATGGCGGGCGAAATGCACGACTTGCAGCGGATGCGTCGTCAAGTCGCTGGCGAATTGACGGCTCACCGTGGACACCGCCGCGTCGAACAAGGGGATCATGCACTCGTAGACGGTCTCGCGGCGGCGGGGCGCCGCCGCGCCGGCGTGCGGCGCGTCGGCCATCGCGGTGGGATCGCCCACGACCGGCATTCCGCGATCCGCCAACTCAGACCAAGCATCCCCGTCCGCAACGCCGGTCGATGAGATCCGGCCGGTTTCCGGCCGGGGCTGAGGCCAGCAGGCGTCGCTACTGCGCCCAGTTAGCTTCGTCAGATCCGCCGCGGTGAGCTTGCAGTCGTAGGGGTTGTGCGACGTCAACACGACGGCGGCCGAATCGAGCAGTCCGTCCACCAGCGCCTGCTTGATTGTCAAGGCGGTGGACGCCAGTTGCCAGTCCTGAACGTGGATGACCACATCGCGGACGAGCCCCAGCGCCTGTAAGACGCGAGGAATCGCGGCCGCCGCGAACAAGCCGTCCCGCAACTGGAGTGGATTCGAGTCCACGTTCGGTTGTTCGGCACTCGAATGATCATACGGGTCATCGCCATTTGGACCGCCGGGAGCGTCAAAGAAACCGGCGGCGCCGAACAAGCACCAGGGCACGTGCTGACTTTCATACCGATAGATCGTCGTCCTCACCGCTCGGCCATCGAACGGAACCTCGATCTGGCCGGCGATCTCGCCCGGCTGATCGGGCGCTTTTCTCAGCCCGCGGTGAAACGGGCTGATCACCAGAATCTGGCCGCAGATGTTGCGCAACGCCGAGGGCAGGTTGTCCGCGACGGCAAAGATTCCTCCGCTGCGCGCATGACGGTTCTCATACACGGCGTACACCACGGTCCGCGAGGCCGCGGCAATCGATCGCCGAGCTGCCATGATCTTCTGAAGTTCCTCCTCAGTAAACAGCGGCTGCAAAGCCCAATGTTGAGGAGCCGCGTTTACGGATTGGGAGTCGAGGTCCGGATAGTCGCTCATCGGATGCTTCTTTTCTTACGCACGTGGCAAGGGGCCGACTCCGGCTGATTGATCCCAGCGTAGCACAGGCTGCCGGCTTGGAAAATACCACAAGATTTTCTGTTCCGTTTTCAACCGCTTGGTTGACTTATCGCCGAAAACCGGCAACGATAATACACTTAAGAGTTTTTCGACGTCCCCGGCGGTTTCTGCGCATGTCAGCCTTGTCGCGATCATCTTCTGCGTTCTCCCCACGGCTCGGGTTCACGCTCGTCGAACTGCTGGTGGTGATTGGCATCATCGGGATCCTGGTGGCATTGTTGCTGCCGGCCGTACAGAGCGCCCGCGAAGCGGCGCGGCGCGCCCAATGCACGAACAATCTGCGGCAAATCGGCTTGGCGGCGCACAATTTCCATTCCGCCGCCAAACGTTTTCCGCCGGGATACCTGGGGCCTTGGCCGCCCGTCGAGGTCCCTCCGGTGGGCGACCAATTCGTGGGAGTACTGCCGTATTTGCTGCCGTATCTGGAACAGGAATCGGTCCGCGATCGCATCGAGGTTGAGATGGACGTGGACAAAATCACCGGGGCGTGGTGGACCGACGCTTCGACGTGGGCCATTTCACAGGTGAAATTGGGCCTGTTTCTTTGTCCGTCCGACGATCCGTACGCGAATGTGACGGGAACCTTTGTGGGTTTGCACACCTGGTGGGACAAGGACAATACAAAGACGCCGCCCGGATCGGTTTGGCTGACGGGGCTGTACATGTCGCTTGCCGGTGGCGGGCAGAATATCGGCCGCACCAATTACGTCGCCAGTGCGGGCGGGATGGGATTGACGGAAAATTCCTATTGGGATTTCTTCCAAGGACCGATGCATAACCGCTCGAAAAAGGGACTTGGCGATGTCTCCGACGGGACCAGCCATACGTTGATGTTCGGCGAAGCGTTAGGGGGCTTGGACGGGAATCGCCGCGAGTACGCCCACAGCTGGATGGGCAGCGGTGCGTTGCCAACCGCTTGGGGCTTGAGCGATTCGGACTATCACCGGTTCAGCAGCCGGCATTCGGGCGTCGTGTATTTCTGCTACTGTGACGGGTCCGTCCGCCCGCTGGCGACTACGCTCGCGGACGACGTGATGAAATACCTCGGTGGGATGGGAGACGGCGAAACCCCTCAGTGAAACGTCTCCCCACGGACGGGATTGGCAAGCCCTGTCCCTTTCTTATGCAATGGTGGGATCATTATGAAACAGATTTCTTGGTGTATCGTGTTGGCGTCTCTGATGTTCTCGCATACGGCCGGCTGTGGTGGCGGAGGCAACACGGTCGAGTTTCCCGCGAATCCAGACCCCATGCCCGCGCAACCGCCCGTGGCGGCGGGTCAGGCGGCTCCTGCGCCGCAATCGGATCCGGTCGAGTAGCCGCAGGTCCGGATTAGGCGAAATCATGAAACATCGTCCGCAGCCGCCTCGATCAGGTGTCGTCCAGTCCAGCTGGTACGATGCGCCGCAGTATTACGATCTGGCCTTCCGTTCCGAGACGCAACCGGAGGCGGACTTTATCGAGTCCGCCTGCCGGAAATACTGTGCGTTTCCCGTACGGCAGTTGCTGGAGCCGGCTTGTGGCACGGGCCGGCTGGTCACCGCCTTGGCGGCACGCGGCTATCGCGTGACCGGGTTCGACCTGAGCGAACCGGCGCTGGCCTATCTACGCCGGCGATTGGTTCGGCGCAAGCTCGAGGCCACGGTGTTCGCCGCCGACATGGCGGACTTTGTGCTCCCTGGCCCCGTGGATGCCGCCTACAACACGTTCGACAGCTTTCGCCACTTGTTGACGGAACGGGACGCTTGCCGACATCTGCAGTGTGTTGCCGACAATCTGCGGCCGGGCGGCATCTATATCTTAGGCTTTCACCTGTTGCCGCCGGACGCATCGGAGGAATGCACGGAACGCTGGACCGAACGCCAAGGCGGCATGCAAGTCACGGTGACCCTGCGCGTGGTCAGCAGCGACCGCCGGCGCCGCCGGGAAACGATTCGGATCAGCTTGCTCGTGCGCCGCGGCGAGAACCAACTGCGACTCCGCGACGAATTTCCCTTGCGACTGTACGCCGCCCGCCAGGTTCGCCAACTGCTCGCCCGGGTCCCGGCGTTCGAATTGCTGGACGTATACGATTTCTGGTACGAAATCGAGCATCCGCTGCAACTGAACGACGAGATTTCGGACACGGTGTTCATCTTGCGAAAACGTCAGCCGATTCTCCGGTCGGGCGAGCGAATGCGTTCATAAGGCGACGGGAAGAAATTGTCGTCCTAATCCCCGTCAACCCGCTGCCACGGGGACCAGTTCGATGCCTTCGGCCAGACCGAGGTTGCGCGAATATTGCTTGTCTCGGGGATTGTTCCAGTGCTCGTGGACGCCAAGGCTGGCCAAGCGGTCGGTCGCGGCGGCGTGGTTCGGGTCGTAGAACGTGCCCGAAGGCGGATCGTGGGCCAGCGCGGCTTCGCGCAGATAATCGTCCACGCCGCTCTGCCGAGGGAAATCGGTCCATTCGGCTTGGAGAAAGTCGAGGGCGACCGAATCGATGGCGACGGGATCTTGCGAGGCGAACAGGCTGCAGGCCCAATGACCGTTGAACGGCGGCGTGGCCATCCGCTGCGGAGCGGGGTCCCGCGGATGAAGTCCGGAAAACAGGCCGTCAATCAAATACAGCACGGTTTTGCCGCCCAGGTGCGCGTGGCCCATCAGATCCACCAGCGGGCGATAAATGCCGGACTGCTTCGAGAAACAGGCCGGATGCATGTCGTAGTAGCCTTTCTGGACCGGCCAGCGGACGAGCGAGCCGTAGTGATTCTTGGCGCACAGCGTCACCCCCGAGCCCATGTGCGCTTTGAGGTTGGCAAAGTTGACCAGATAATCCGCCTGTGCAAAACACGCCGGCAGATAGTCCTGCGACTCGTTCTGCGGACGGCAACTCCAATACAAGGGCACCGTCGAACTGGTCACTTTGACGCGCCCGTCCGCGCCCCCGTAATCCTCGTGTCGCACGCCGGGCACGGCGCGGTATAGCAGCTCATGGAACTCGTTGACCAGATAAGCCAGGGTATCACAGACGGTGATGTCCGCCGGCGGCACGCCGGCGGCGTTCAATTGCCGGATCAGGGCGGCGATCATCTGCGGCGCGGTGTTCATGTAGTCCTGGCGCCGGATGAACGTACAGGTCTGCGGGTCCACGTGGCCCTCGCGGTAGATCAGTCCGACCCAATTCGGCTTGATCACGATCTTCTCACCGGCCTGGTAGCCCACCTCGCCCTTGCCGCGGGCCTGATTCAGATGGCGGAACAGCTTGTCCCACGCTTGTCCCACCGTGGCCGCGCCGGTCAGCTCGCAGACGCCTCGTGCCAGCATGGCATCTACCCGCGTCTGACGGACGTGATCGCCTTGCCACCAATAGCCGTCGCCCGGGCCGTTCCAATCAATCGCCTGCGGATCATGGGCCCAGACCACGCGGCCGGGATGGATTCCGCGGGCCTCACCGATGGGCTCGAGACCCTCCGGCTGCTCGGCAGCCGCGGCGCGGTCGACGGCGATCGGGAGAGTCAATCCGGCGGCCGTGGTCGCCAGAAAGCTGCGACGATTCACATTGATCTTGCGCATGGCGTTTCTCCTGTGTTTTTGACGAGAATGCGATCCGTTTAGCATAGCAGGGGAAACGCTGGCAAAGTTGTGGGCGCAGATGGCTTTTTGTAGCCCGCGTTTACTGAAACTCTCGCCGGCAAGCGGCGAGGATCGGGCGTGCTTCCTGTTAAACGGTACCGTTCGTCAGGTCCTGTCCGATCACGGCATCCCACCGCTGAAAGAATGTTTCGCGACTGAACCGCGATGTAATTTCCATCGCGCGGCGCCCCAGTCGGGCCCGCTTGGCTTCATCTGATACGAGCTGCCGCAGCGCCTCTGCCAGCGCGTCCACGTCGTCCGGCGGAACCAGCAGGCCATCCACGCCATGGCGGATAATCTCGGCCGGACCGCTGTCACAGGCGGTCGCGACGCATGGTAAGCCGCAGGCCATCGCCTCGAGCAAGGCATTGGGAAAACCTTCGTAACGCGACGACAGTACGAACGCGCCGGCCGTCAGTAACGCCGTTTCCGGCTGGTCGATCCAGCCGGCCAGCTGGACGCGGTCAGGGACTCCGAGCGAGACCGCCAGGTCTTGTAGGGCGGCGCGCTGCGGTCCGTCGCCGAGAATCTGCAAAGTCCAATCCGGATACCACGGCGAGATGCGGGCAAACGCTTGGATTAACAGGTCAAATCCCTTCTCCGGGCTCAACCGCCCCAGTCCCACGATGCGCGCCGGCCGTTGCTCCGGCGGCGAAATCGGCGCGGCGGGCGCCCCGACGGCGTTGGGAATCACGACCACCGGCCGGTCCCCCGCCAGCGCGCGCGCGTACCGGGCCACGCTCTCGGTCTGGACAACCCAAGCATGACAGCGCGGATACGTTTTTCGCCGCAGCCACTCCCAGACCGGCCCCAGCGATTGATGACGCGGGTCGCTCCGTTCGGCGATCACGACTTGATAGGGTCCGCCCCAGCAGGCCGACAAGGTGAGCACGTTCATCTTGTCGGTAAAGCTGAGCACGCGCAGACCGCCTGCTTCGCGAATCGCTTGCCGCATTCGCCGCACGCGCCGGAGCGTGTTGCCCACCCGCTGCCAGGGACCATGCGACTGGCTCATCAAGCCCAGTCCGATCCTGCGCACGCGAGGGGCCAAGCGGAAACGATCGTTATCCGCCGCATCCAGCGTGAGCACGGTAACCTCGCGTCCCGTTTCGGCCCAATGGTTGGCGAGCGTGCAGAACACCCGCTCGGCTCCGCCGCCGCCCAGCGCGTGAATCACCATCGTCAATCGCCGGTCGTCGGCCATGCCCGCCACGATTCCCGTTGGTCAAACCGCCGAAGCTTGGTGTCCCGCGTTGTCGTTTGCCTTCTTTGGCACGACGGCTTGAAAGCGGCCCAGGACCACTGTGATATTGTCCCGGCCGCCGCGGTTCAGAGCCATTCGCACCAGAAGGTCGCAGGCATTTTGGGCGGTAGCTTCGCCCGCGAGGACCTCGGCGATCTCGAAGTCGTCGATCAGGTCCGAGAGGCCGTCGGTACACAACAGGATCGCGTCGCCGTGCTGCAGCCGGAGGTGATAGACCTCGCTACGGACTTCCCGTGCATCGCCGCCGAAACAGTTGGTCAAAATATGGCGGAAACGCTGGGTGTCCCGAGCCGGCATGCCGGCATCCATCAGGTCTTGGGCCAAGGTCTGGTCGCGTGTAACTTGCTGGACGCGCGCCGCGCGAAAATGGTACGCGCGGGAATCGCCGACGTGCGCGATGACGATATCGGAACCGAGTACGTGGGCGCATGTCAGCGTCGTTCCCATCCCGGCCATACGGGGATCGCGGTCGGCATACTCCAACAGTGTCTCCTGGATCACGTCGGCATATGCTTGGATGCGGTCCTGAGTCGAGGGGGAATCCAAATCGCGCAGTTGCGCGATCCAGCTGCACGCGCTGCCCACCAGCTCGTCAGCGGCCTTCAGGGCGAGCCGGCTGGCCAATTCCCCGAACGCGGCCCCGCCCATCCCGTCGGCTACAACCATCACGTGAGAGACGTCTTCGGACAGCGACAGATCCATCGGCGGCATGTTGGTCATCAACACCTTCCGGGACCGCGTGCGCTGAATCACCGCGAAATGGTCTTCGTTGTTCCGGCGGACTTTTCCCAGATCGGAACGAGCCCCGAATTCGACCAGCAGCGAAACTTCTTCGTTATCGGACCCTGGGGGGGCGAGCGGCGCCGTTTCATCGAAATGCACGGTGTCGAATTCGTTGGTCTTCATGCCTTGTCGCCTTCGCATCAGAAGCCGGATGCGGCCGTACCTGAGGGCTGCGGTTCCCGATACGGCTGGTGCCGCCGATAAATTTCAAGTCGCCGGCGAAGCATTTCCGCTTGGGCCGGCGCTGGGTTGTCCGCCTGGATCATGCCGATGGCCTGGGCTAGGATTTCGCAAGCTTTCTCGAACTGGCCGGCGTTTGCGTACGCGGCAGCTGCTGTATCAAGATAGCGAAAGTCATCACGGCCGTCCAGTTCGAGGGCCTTTTCCGCCGCTTGAACGGCTAATTCCGCGTTGCGATAACGGTCCAGGGGGCAGGTGGCCAAGATCCAGGCGGCGCTTTGATAGGCTCGCCCGCGGCGTGGATCCAACGCCACCGCCTGCCGGTAGTCCTCGGCGGCCAGCTGCCACTGTCCCAGACTGCGATGCGCATCGCCGCGGTCCAAGAGGGGTTCGGCTTGTCGGGGAACCAATTGCACGGCACGGTCCAAGTCGGCCAACGCCTCGCGGAACTTGCGGAGCTGAAAGAAAGCCAGGCCTCGGCGGCGATGCGCGTCCGCGTCTTCCGGTTTCAGCTCGATCGCTTGCGTATAGTCCGCCACCGCCAGTTCGCGTTCGCCCCGTTCGGCGCGGACCTCGCCCCGATTGAACCAGGCGTTGGCGTGGTCAGGCTTCAATTGCACCACGCGGCTGAAATCCTCGAGCGCTTCGTCCCATTGGCCGGCTAGCGCCCGGCTGACGCCGCGATTGTGGAGCGGCTTCCAGTTCGCGGGGTCCAGTTCCACTGCGGCTTGGAAGTCTGCCAGCGCTCGCTCGTCCAACTCGGCCGCGGTTGCCGACTCGTCGCGTGGCTCACCGGACCCAGCCGAGCGCTGCTGGTTCTGCCGGGCCAATCCGGCTGCGTGGGCGGCATAGAGTTCCCCGCGGCGGTTGTATGCCCAAGCCGACAGCTCGTCAGCATAGCGCGCGACCGCTTCCGCCGGCTCGGCCTGGCGAGCCTGGCGGCACATCCGAATAATATCCGTCAAGTCCGCTTCACGCGGTGCCGCTCTCGTTTTGGCATAGGCGTCGCGCAGCAGCTTTTCCGGCGTCGGCAGCACGAGGGGCGCCTGTTGTCCCGGAAGCACGGGGACGAAAAAGAACAACGACACCAGGAACAAGCTCGTCCGCTGGATCCGGCGTGCGTTGGCATCTGTTGGCATAAACGCTTTCCCTCCCGCCAAATACCCACTTTCGTCCGCCAGACCCGGCAGGCTGAACCTGCCCCGCGGTTCCGCTATGCTTGTGGCTCCGTCATCCGCATGGGATCCAATGCTTGCTGCAAAGTCGCTTCCGGCAAGATGCCTTTCTCGCGGCACAATTCGCGGATCGTCTTGCCGGTCGCGAACGCGTCCTTGGCCAGCTTGGCGGCGGCCTCGTAGCCGATATGCGGATTCAGGCTGGTGACCATCGACAGGCTCTTTTCCACCGACGTTTCGCACGCGACCGAGTTGGCCTCGAGTCCTTCGGCACAGAAATCGACGAAGGCGCGAGACGCGGCCGCCAGCAAACGAACGCTCTCCAAGGCCGCATGTCCCATGATCGGCATCATGATGTTCAGCTGGAATTGCCCGCCGGCGGCTCCGCTGAGCGTCAGGGTTTGATCGTTGCCCAGGACGCGGGCGGCCACCTGCATCATGCTTTCGCACATCACGGGATTGACCTTGCCGGGCATGATCGAACTGCCCGGCTGCCGGTCCGGCAGAATGACTTCAAAAAAAGCACACCGCGGTCCCGAGCCGAGCCAGCGAATATTATTGGCCACGTTGAATAACGTCGTGGCAATGGTCCGCAGTTGCCCGTGACAGGCGATCAGCGCGTCGCGCTGAGCATTCGCCTCGAAGTGATTGACGGCTTCGATAAACGGAATCCCCGTCTCCTCGGCCAGCACCGCTGCCACGCGTCCGCCGAATTCGGGATGCGTGTTGATACCGGAGCCTACGGCCGTGCCGCCCGCGGGCAGTTCGACGACGGCGCTAATCGCTTGGTGGGCGCGTTGGATCGACAGTTCGAGTTGCCGGGCCAAGCCTCCGATCTCTTGACCCAGCCGCAACGGGGTCGCGTCCATCAGATGCGTGCGGCCGATCTTGATGATATCGTCCCATTCTTTTGCCTTTTGGGTCAACGTATCCGCAAAGCGCTGCAACGCGGGGATCAGGTCGTTTTTGATTTCGACTCCCAGGGCCACATGGATCGAAGTCGGAAAGATGTCGTTGGTGCTCTGCCCCATGTTCACGTGGTCATTGGGATGCACCGGCTTGTCGGCTCGAAAACGATCCTCTCCCAAAATCTCGATCGCGCGATTGGCGACGACCTCGTTCACGTTCATATTGCTGGACGTGCCGGAACCGGTCTGGAAGACATCGACGGGAAATTCGCCGTCGTGGATTCCCTCGGCCACCTCGCGGCAGGCCTGCAGCATGATCGCGACTTGCGCGTCGTTCAGCGGATTCTTGCCCGAGCCGGTCAACTTGCCCAAGTCGCGATTGGCGATCCCGCAGGCGAACTTGACCAATCCCATGGCGCGGATCAGTGCCGCCGGCAGCGTCCAGCCGGAAATCGGAAAGTTTTCTACCGCGCGCTGCGTCTGTGCACCGTAGTATGCCTTGGCGGGAACCTGCACTTCGCCCATCGAGTCCCGCTCGATGCGGAAATCGCTCATGATCATTATCCAATTCCGAAGAGAGACTTTTTGAAGATCCAACGTCACAGACAATATAATAGCTGGAAATGCGGACGCGGCCAAGGTGAAGTGTACGGTGGCCGAAACGGCAAAAGGAGTGTATCCTGCGCACATGAATGGCAAAGACGCTTCGTCGGACAGTAGGGTGGAATATCGTAACAGCGGCGGCGAGGATGTGTCGGCGGAGTCGTTCGAACGGCCTTCCGGGGCACCGGAATCCTCATGCTCAGGGGAAATGCCCCGCAAAGGAGTCGTCCGCCGCAGGCGAAAGAAACTGCCTTTCATCCTTTTCTTGATCACGTGCGTATCGACCTTTTGGGCCGGCGCGGTGGGTTGGTTGCCCATTTTTTACCTGGATCAGTGGTACACCACCCTGGACGCGATGCCGATCCGCCGGGCGATTGTCAGCCATTGGCAGGATGGATTGGTCTACATGGCCTGCGTCTTGGCGATTCTCCTGACGCACGAGATGGGGCATTTTTTGGCCACGCTGCGTTATGGGATTCCGGCCAGTTTGCCCTTCTTCATTCCCTTTCCCATCTCGCCGGTGGGGACGATGGGAGCCGTGATTGGCATGGATGGCCGGCAGGCCGACCGCAAAGAAATGTTCGATATCGGCTTGGCCGGACCGCTGGCAGGACTTGTCGTCGCCTTGCCGATTCTGCTGGTCGGGATTCATCAGTTGGATCTGAGCGCCCCTGGACACGGGCCGTTTCGGCTGGATTTGCCTCTGGTCGTGCGCTCGGTTCTGGCGGCCTATCCGCCGCCCGGCTACGAGCCGGGCGCGCCCGATGCCAATCAGATCTGGTGCAGTCATCTCAATCCGTACTTCATGGCTGGCTGGGTCGGCCTGCTGATTACCGGCCTGAACATGCTGCCGGTCAGCCAGCTGGACGGCGGTCACGTAAGCTATGCGTTGTTCGGATGGCGGTCCCGTTGGATCGCCCGCGGATTCATGGTGATCGCCATTGGATATATGCTCGCGACCGGGACCTGGGACCGTTGGATCGTGATGCTCTTGCTGATCCTTCTGATCGGCACCGGCCATCCGCCGACGCGAGATGATACGGCCAAGCTGGGTTGGCTGCGGGTTTCCTTGGGACTGGCCTCGCTCGCCATTCCCTTGCTGTGTTTTCCGCCGCAAGTGTTGCACATTGTGCCGTGAGGCCCCCGGCCGAACGGCTTGCAAGCCGATCTTCTCGAGTACCCAACGCCCATGCGAACCGAAGGCATCAAATCGCCCGGACACCGCGCTCAGCATTTCACGACATTCTGATCGAGGCCGGCCGGTCGGGGGCAGAAGGCCAAAATGGCTTGGTGCAACTCTTCCTGCCGGATCGGTTTGGAAACGTAACCGTCCATGCCAGCCTCCAGACAGCGCTCGCGATCGCCCTGCAGCGCATGGGCGGTAAGGGCCACGATCGGCACGTGGGAGCCGTGCGAACGCTCCCACCGTCGAATTGCGGCGGTCGCCTCCAGTCCGTTCATTTCCGGCATCTGGACGTCCATCAGCACGAGGTCGAACGGCTGTTGGGTGATGGCCGCCAGGGCCTCTTGCCCGTTGGTCGCTACAGTCACCGTGTGGCCCCACTTGGTGAGCAAACTGACGGCCAGCTTCTGGTTCAAGGCGCTATCTTCGGCCAGCAGGATGCACAGCGGCGGGCACGGCGTCACGGGCGCCGCCCGTTTCGCGGGCCCCGCGGTGAGCGCGTCGCGCGGGATATCGGCCAGGACCGCGCCGATCATTTGCCGCAGTTCCGACGGCTTGACCGGTTTGATCAACTGAGCCGCCACGCCCAGTTGCCGGGCGCGGCCGGCGTCGCCCTGCCGGACGCCGGACGTCAGCGCGATGATGGCCATGCTCGTCCCGCCGGGCCGTCGGCGGATCTGTTCGCACAACATGAAGCCGTCCAGTTCCGGCATCTGGACGTCGGTCAACAGCAGCCGGATGGGACGGTCCTTCGCCTGCCGCCGGTCAAACAGTTCGAGTGCGTCGCGGGCGCTGGCCGCCGATAACGCTTCCATGTCCCAATGGCGGATGGTTTCTTCCAAAATCAGACGATTGGTCGCGTTGTCATCCACGATCAGCACGGGCACGCCCCGCAGGATTTCCGGCGTGCTGCCGGCCGCAGACGGATCGGCGGCGGAGCCGATGCCGAAGCGGGCGGTGAAGTGGAACGTGCTGCCGTGGCCGGGCCGGCTGTCCACCCAAATGCGTCCGCTCATCAGTGCCAGCAAACGCGCGCAAATCGACAGCCCCAGTCCCGTGCCGCCGAACCGCCGTGTCGTGCTGCCGTCGGCTTGCGTGAACGCCTCGAAGATCATCTCTTGTTTGTCTGCGGGAATGCCGATTCCCGTGTCGGACACATCACACTGCAGTTCGACGGTCCTGCCGTTTGGCAGCTCCTCGGAGCCCGGCGGATCACGCTGGCAGAACACGCGCATCACCACTTCGCCACAGTCCGTGAACTTGATCGCGTTACCCGCCAGATTCAGCAGGATTTGCCGCAGCCGTGCCGGGTCGCCCACCAGGAATTCCGGCACATCGGGGTGCACGTGATAGGCTAATTCCAGGCCCCTGCGCGAGGCTCGGAAAGCGAGCGACTTCATGGTATCGCCCAGCAACTCGCGGAGAGAAAACTCGGCTTGCTCCAGTTCGACCCGGCCGGCCTCGATCTTGGAGAAATCCAAGATCTCGTTGACGATGCCCAGCAGCGATTCGCCGGATTCGAGGACCATCGCCATCTGTTCCCGCTGACGTTCGTCCAACTCGGTGTCCAGCATCAGTTCGCTGATTCCGATCACCGCGTTCAGCGGGGTGCGGATCTCGTGGCTCATATTCGCCAGGAACTCGCTCTTGGCACGATTGGCGGCTTCGGTCGCGTCGCGCGCCGCACGCATCGCCGTGATGTCGGTGATCGAGCCGGCCATACGAGTCGCTCGTCCCGCCTCGTCCCAAATCGCCTGCCCGCGGGCGCGGAACCAGCGATATCCTTGCGACTTGGTCAGCAGACGGTACTCGACGTCGTAGTCGCCCCGCTTTTCCAGGTGGGCCTGCAAGACGGCTAATGTCGCTTCGCCGTCCTCCGGATGCAATCGCGACTCGAAGGACGAAAACACGTCGGGGAACTCGGCGTCGGCGTACCCCAATAATTCCTTGAAACGCGGCGAATAATACACTTCGCCGGTCGTCACGTTCCAGTCCCATAGTCCGTCGGTCGAACCGCGGACCGCCAAGGCGAAACGCTCCTCGCTGGCCCGCAACTCGGCCGTGCGATTCGCCACGACGCGATCGAGATTGCGATTCAGATTGGTCAAGCGGCGATTGACGTGCCGCAGTTCGTACTCCGTGGCCATGTACGCCGAAACCGCAAACACACAGGCGGCCGTGTAGGCGACCAGCCGCAGGAGATGCCACCACCACCAGCCGGCGTCCCACAACGCGGACAACTCGAACAGGAGCCCGGCCCCCGCGAACAGCTGGGTGGTCACCGCAAACAGCCAATCGTCGCGCCCCGCGTGACGATGAAACCGCCGGACAAAGAACAAGGATGCGAGTCCAAAGCCGATTCCGCCGGTGATATTCAGGATGCGAGTGGTGACCGTAAAGCGGCCATGCTGGCTCATGGCGGGCACCATCCCGGGCCAGATGGAGGATGCCAGCCCCACGCCTAGTGCTGCCAAGAACACGAGCACGGGCAGTCGGAGAGCCCACTTGGGTGAATCGGGCCACCGAATCCAGACGCCCAGAAAGAATAAGCCGCCGACGAGCATTGCGACGGAATGCAGCCAGATGAAGCGGTCGCCCGGCAGCGCGCCGGCATGAAACAGGTCCAGAGTTCCCATGCCCGCCAACGCACAAGCCATCCAGACCCGGTGCGGCTCCGTGGCGCCGACGCGCTGCCTGGCGACCAGTATCCCCACGATCGTCAAGGCCATCGCGCCGCCCATCGTCTCCAACAGCGAGTGCAATGGGAGATGAATGAACGAGGCCGTGGGAAAATACAACTGGACGACCGCCATGCCCGCCACAGGCAGAGCGATCGCAATAGCTATTCCAGATGAGGTCGCGAGCACTCGGGGAAGAAAATGCATCGGTACCAACAATCACCGCCACACTTGCGGAGAAGAAAACCAATGGATCGCCGTCACGGATCCTTCGACGAGAATCTTCTGGCGTCTTACCGGCCCGGCCAATCGCCTCAAACGGGCGACATATCAGCGGATAGACCTTCGATAAGAGTTTAGCACTGTGGCGAATTCTATTCGAGACACCCTCGAAAGGAAAGTCAGATAATGGCAGTTGCCGGATCATCACAAGGACAGCACGAACTCGATCAAATCCTCGATCTGTTGCGCGCTTAACGCTTCCAGACGTCCGCCGCTCAGTCCGTGGCGGCCTTCGACCAGCAACTCGCGAATGGTCACATAGCGGCCGTCGTGCAGATACGGAGCAGTGCGCCAGACTTCGGTCAGCGTGGGGGTATCGAACCGCTCCATGTATTCGTGCGGGCTCCGCGTCCCGACGTTGTGCGGCTTCAGGTCGGTGTACCGCGGTGCCGGATGGCAACTGTTGCAGGCCACTTGAGGGCTGTGAAACAATTGCCGGCCCCGCTCGGCCGAAGGGCTCAGCTGTCCCTCCACCAAGCGCGGACTCGGCACGGCTGTCAGCGATTTGAGGTACGTATCGATATCGGCCGCGTCCTGTTCCGGCTGGACGGCGAACAAGATGTGCGTCAACCCCGAACGGACTGCTTCCTCGGCGGTCATCCGCACGCCTTCGGCCATCGCGGGCGGCGTTTCGTGGGCCAACACCATGCTTTTGGTGTTCTTGGGATTGCCCACGGCGTCGTTCATCAGGTCCCAGTTTAAACCGTCGGCGCGCGCATCCGGGTGGCAGCTGGCACAGCTCTGCCAGTGCTGGTAACAGATCGTGGCGTCGTGAAACAGCATTTCGCCCCGCCGCCGCGGCGTCGGTTTCGGAGGGGGGCCCAGGGCGATCGAGCTGACACGGTCCTCGTCTTCCGCGGCGGCCAGATCGACCACGGCGATCGAATCGCTGAAATACTCCGCGACATAAACTTTCGTCCCGGCGATTGTCAGTCCGCGCGGGCCGTTGCCCGGCAGCTTGATCCGGCTCCACAGGCTGGCGCCCAGGCTCGGATAGATGGGCCAGACGCCCATCATCGGCGACATCGTCCGCAAAGCGTCCTTGCCGAGCAGGTCCGCACGGTCGATGATGTTTAATTCATGGGTGCCGGACAGACTGACGCAAACCCAGCGCCCGTCGTCCGTACAGGCCACGTCCCACGGATTGGCCGCGCCAAGATAAAACTCATCCAGTCCGATCGTGCCGAGGAGCTTTCGTTGCGGCACGTCGATGATGCTGACGACGTTCACGTTGATCCAGCCCGTGTCCACGCGAAACGGCACCATGCGAAAGTTGGACAGCAGATGTGTCGCAAAAGCGTGCGTGCCGTCGGGCGACGTGCAGATCCCGCGGAGGCCGTTGGAGCCGTCGGGCAGTTCGATCGTGGCGGTTGCGAAGCTCTGGGCATCGAAGATGGACACGGCGGCCGCGCTGTCGCCCTTGAAAGCCGAGTCGGTTCGTGTGTTGGGCAGATGGTTGGCCACCAGCACGGTGCGACCGTCGGGTGTGACCGCCGCGGCGACGGGCTCGCGAACGGCGGCCACGCGCGCGGTCTCCTTCGCTGCCAACAGATCGATCACCGAGACGTTATTGTCGAACCGGTTGCAGACGTACAATCGCGTGCCGTCGGGACTGGGCGTGGCGTCCACGGCGGAGTGCCCCGCAGGGATCGTGGCCAGCATCCGGCCGGAAGCCGCGTCCAGCACGGCGATCGCGCTCTGGGGCGCCGCACAGGTCACGATCAACTTGGTTCCATCCGGCGACAGCGCGACACCGCTGGGTTCGCCCGGCACGGCCACGCGGCGAGATACCTCGCCGCCGGGCAAAGTGACCCACGCAACTTGCCGCGCGTCCGCGCAGGCGACGTACAGGGTCCGGGCATCGGCGGATGCCACCAACGCGGACGGTCCCAAGTATCGTTCCGTTTCGTCAGCTGCTCGGGCCTGTGGAATCATCGCGTCTGCGACCGGAAGCCAAAGCATAAGGACGCCCACCGTTCGTCCGAACTTGCAGCCGTGTCTTCTACTCATGCGAGTCCTTTCTCATTCAAAACGTCATGATCCCCTGGGCAAGCCACAGGCCTTCGAAGTTGCGCATCGTCTCCGCCGAGCTTGCTCGGTGGGGGCGAAGTCGAAGATCCTGTCGAGAATCCCACGTCTCGACGCGAGCTTTCCGATATGCTGTAATTCTACAAGTTCACCCGGTTCGTCCAACCCAAGGGAGGCTCGTCATGTCCCAGATCACCCATCGGCGTCAATTCCTGAGAACGGCCGCCGGAGCGGCCGCTGCATTGCCGTTTGCCGCCGCAGCGCCCGCCGCGGGCGGCGAGCCCGCCCCGCCTCGGCCTGCACTCCGGGTGGGAATGGCCACGCTGGGTTTTTCCAACTATACCAACGCCGAGCTGGCCAAGGAATTGAGCGCCCAGGGGATTCGCATCGTCCAACTGTTCCTCAGTCAAACCGACAGCCGGTACTGGAAGTACAACAGCCGCGCCGACCTCTCGGACTTGACCGCCGATCGCTGCCAGGCGATCGCGGACGCCTACCGCTCGGCCGGTATTACGATTCACAGCATCGGCGTCTATACCAACCTGATCCATCCGGAAGCGGCCGAGCGTGAGGCGAATCTCGCTTATTTCGAGGCGATGATGAAGATCGCGCGAACGATGGGGGTGCGGCAGCTGGTGACCGAAGCGGGGCATTTCCATTCCAATCAGCCCGAGCCGCCCGTGCCGCATCACTTCCAAGAAGAGGTCTGGAAGACGATGGTGGCGACCGGCAAGGAGTTGGCCCGCCGCGCCGAGGCCCATGACGCCATCGTCCTGTTCGAGCCGTTCTTCCGCGGCTTCTTGGCCAGTGCGAAACGGACGCGGGTGTTTTTGGAGGCGATCGATTCGCCGCGGATCCGCGCCTTGTTGGATCCTGCGAACTTGTTGGAAGTGAACGACCTGGAAGAGATGTTCGAGCAGCTCGCGCCGTGGATCGAGTGCCTGCACGCCAAGGACCGCAAACTGCACGTCGACCGCGGCGTCCCCGCGGGCCAAGGCGACTTGGATTACGAGCGATTTGTGACCCTGGCGGCGGCTCGCACGCCGCAGGCGCCGCTGATCTTGGAGTACGTCGGCCCCAACGACTATCAGCAAGCTCGAAATCATTTGCTGGACGCCGTCCGCAAGTCGGGCGGGACAGTCGCAGCGGATTAAGGGAGGGCTGCCTGGAATTCTCGCGGGAGCAGGAGACTACGACGAATGCAAACCAGACAACTAGGGACCACCGGCCTGCAGCTCACCACGATCGGCTTGGGCACGTGGGCGATGGGCGGCGGCGATTGGAAATTCAGCTGGGGACCGCAGGACGACACGGAATCCATTCGCACGATTCACCGGGCCCTCGAGTTGGGCATCAATTGGCTCGATACCGCGCCGGTCTACGGCCTGGGACACTGCGAAGAAGTCGTCGGACGCGCGTTGTCCGGGATGCGCCATCGCCCGTTGGTCGCGACCAAGTGCGAGCGTTGCTGGGACGAGGCAGGGCGAATCGTTCCGCGACTGAAGCGGGAGAGCATCCGCGCCGAGGTCGAGGCCAGCCTACGGCGGCTCGGTGTCGACGTGATCGACCTGTACCAGATCCATTGGCCGCAGCCGGACGAGGACATCGAGGAAGGCTGGGAGGCGATCGCGGATTTGATTCGAGCGGGCAAAGTCCGTTTCGGCGGCGTCAGCAATTTCAACCTGACTCAGTTGCAACGCGTCCACGCGAACCACCCGGTGGCGTCGCTGCAGCCGCCCTACAGCATGTTGGCACGCGCGGTCGAAACGGAGTTGCTACCTTATTGCGCCGAGCAAGGGATCGGCGTCATTGCCTACAGTCCCATGCAGAAAGGCTTGCTGACCGGCAAAGTCACGCCCGCGTGGATCGCCTCGTTACCGCCCGACGACCATCGCCGCAACGACCCGAAATTCCAGGAACCGCAACTGAGCGCAAACCTCACGCTGGTCGAATCGCTGGGCGAGATAGCCGCCGCCAACGGGAAGACCGTCTCGCAGCTGGCCATCGCATGGGTCCTGCGCCGGCCCGAAGTGACGGCGGCCATCGTCGGGGCCAGACGCCCGGAGCAGATCGAACAGACGATCGCCGGCGGCGATTGGCAGCTCGCCGAAGCTCCGCTGAAGGCGATCGAAGATTTGTTGGATCAATTGCCGTTCCCCGCAAACTAGCACCAAACGGTTTTTCGCCGCTTGGGCGTCAAGGATGAGTTGTCACACTAGCCCGACGCGCAAGTTTTGAAGTTGCACATTTTTGGGGCCGGAATTCTGGCCGAAGGCCACATTCACCGTAGCCTGGGGCAACGCCCTAGGGACACGGGCGAGCATCCGTTGTTTGGCCGAAGGCCATATTCACCGTGCTGCGTAGGGCAAGGTGAGTATGGCCTTCGGCCAAATAGGCCGGACGACACCCTGTCCCTAGGGCGTTGCCCCAGGCTACGATGGGAGCAGGCCTTCGGCCAAGCACGACCGGACCGCCGAATGCGCAACTTCGAAGAGCGCAAGCGAGGAAGAGCCGTGATTCCCTCGCTCGCGCGTCGGGCTAGTGTGCCTTCTCAAACTGAACGGAAAACCCTTCGGCAACCGTTTGGTGCTAGGAGCCCGCGTCGATGAAACCCTCCTCCGCAAAACCGCTGTTTCTCTCTGGGATCATCACGATTCTTCTGGTGCTCACGACCCCGGCAAAGAAGTTGGCGTGGAACTCAAGATAACTGTATTCCTTCTCCGGAATCGAATCGGTGACGAATGCCTTCCACGAGGCAATGTCGTTGAAAGAAATCTCTCACCATACCTCGGAGTGCAATACGCGATGTGCCAATTCGTGAGCCAAGCTGAAACGATACCGCGTCGGCCTGCGCCGATAGAGAGCCCTTAACTCCTCCGGATTTTCTCGATGAGTTCGTCCAACTTTTCGCCCGATAGCTGTTTCGCGCGCATGGTACGAAATAGAACGGGAAGCTTGTCAACAATCTCGGCGTCTAACTTTAGATCAGCGGGAAACTCGCCGCGTTCCGCGGCGGCCACGTCAAAGAACTCCAACCATTCATCCGAACCCGCTTGCAACCCGAGTGCATAGGCATACTTTTCCAGCAGTTCGCGGTTCTGTGGTGGGGGAAAATGTCCCCTTTCAAGTCTGCTGAAGTTCCCTGGATCAAAGCCCTTTTCTTGACAGAATTCGCGCAGCGTTTTCCCCGTCTCGGCACGCAGTCGCTTCAAAAGGCTCCCAAATTTGGCGACCATCTCGCCCCGTCCTTCGCATTAATTTTGCCAGTCGCCCCTGAGCCTCCTCCATGCCCACCCGTCTTCCTGTAGTAATTGTTGTACAACACCACCAACGCCAGTCAACGTCAGCCAATCGCTTTATCCGAAAGATTCTTGCCCGGCAGTTCCAGCGTGCGATAGACAGCCCGCAAACCGCCCTTGATCTTCTGCAACGCCTCCGCACGAATCCGCCGCACCACGCGCCGGCTTTCGCGACCGCGTCGATTTGCGCCGGTGACGCAGACTGGGGCCAGGGTAAGGTGTCAAACATGCTTGTTGACGTATAATTGCAGTCCGATTTCCGTTTCGAGCATTTCGTGACGAGCCAGAGCAGTGGCAGTGGGACTGTAAGACGCCGAAACTGTAGTCGTCGTCGAATGCAAACACACCCAGTTTATGGTCCGGTCGTTCCCGGCTTTCAGCTTCAGAATGGAACTTCTATGATTTGGCCCGCCATGATTCGTCATGCAGTTCACCGATCTTTTTGCCGAAGGGGCAGTTCATGACGCGGTACCTGAGTCGAGAACAAGTGCGCGAGGTGGATCGGCGGGCGATCGAAGAATGCGGGATGTCCGGCCTGGTGCTGATGGAAAACGCCGGACGGGGCTGTACCGACGTGCTGTGCGAGTTGGGCGTTCGCGGCCCCGTAGTGATCTGCTGCGGGCGCGGCAACAACGCGGGAGACGGCTTCGTCATCGCGCGGCACTTGGATTTGCGGGGGCACGAAGTCCGCGTGCTGTTGTTCGGCGATCCGTCCGAACTGCGCGGCGATGCGGCGGTGAACTTTGCCATTTTGGCCCACGGCGGAATTCCGCGGCGCGTCGTAGCGGCACGGGACGAGGCGGATTGGCAAGCCGACCTGGACGGGGTGGACTGGATTGTGGACGCGTTGCTAGGCACGGGTTCGCGCGGCCAACCGCGTCCCCCGCTGGACGGCGTGATCGCGTGCCTGAACCGGCAGCTGGCCCGCCGCTTGGCCGTCGATTTGCCCAGCGGCTTGGATTGCGACACGGGCGAGCCGGCGCCGGCCACGTTCCGCGCCGATCACACCTGCACCTTCGTCGCCGCAAAAAGCGGCTTTGCCGTGCCCGCGGCCCAGGCCTACTTGGGCCACGTGCACGTCTTGGACATCGGCGCACCGCGCAAACTGGTCGAAAGCTGCGTGATAGATCCGGCAGACTCCTGACGGGCCGGCATCAACTCGCGGCCTTTTCGAACGGCGGTTTAAGGGTGAACGCCTCGGGTTGCGCTGTTTTCGCGTCCGGGGTCCGCAGACGGTAGATATCGATTTCCGCTCTTTCGTCCGCATAGCACCAGCAAAGATATCGACGCGCGGTGAGATCGCTTTCGAGATCCTTCCGCGTCCGGTACGAACGATGGATTACACAGTATGTAGCGGCGTGTGATTGGAGTTGTCGGATCGATGCCGCGTCCGGGAAATGGATCATCTGTTGTTTCGTGGCGACATAGTTCGCGGGGAGAAAACCGGAGTACCCATTGACCAGTTTTCGCTGATGAAAGGTCGCCCAATACATCCAGAGGGTCGTCTGCTCATAGTCGCGGACGCCGTCACCTTGGGGAAACGGCAGGCAGACGACGATGCTGTCCGGCAACGTGTTCGTCTGCAACCACTCGATCCATCCGCGCTGCGTCGGGAACGTGGGCGGCGTGTACATCGCGGGACGCGGCGGCAGGATTTCGGTCAACGCCGCACCGGCCACGGCCAAGGTGCAGACGCACGCGAGTATCGTTCCGCCCCGATGCCACCTGAGGGGATCGCTTCCTCGGCGAAATCCCCTGGCACAGACAAGCTGAACCGCACGCTCCATGACACTCAGTCCACAAGCGGCCAGCAGCACCGTCATCAGCTGGACGAAGATGGCAAACCGAAAGGGGCTCCGCACCTGGGCAAAACCGGGATACCAGTCCATCAAAGCGGCGTATGGACTCCAACTGGCCAAGCGGAATCCCGGTCCCAGCGACAGCATGAAGGCAGCCAACAGAACCGTCACGCAAAAGGCCGTCCAACGGCGATGCCGCTGGCGGACAAGTCCGCCCCACGTGCCGAGCAAGGCAAGTCCGACGATCACGATACCGGGATACAAGAGAAAACGGGTTTCAGCGCGGCGCTGCCCAATCGCCGCTGGTTGGCCCGCGCGTTTTCCAGGGCTTATTAAGTAATCCTCCGGCTTGGCGGAAAGCCGTTTGACCAACTCCGGGGAGCGAACTAATCCGTGCTGGTGCGCGGCGCGCCATTGCAGGACGACAACTGGTGCGACGAGTGCCAGGCTCGCAAGAACCGCAATGGGCAGGGTCGTCCAAGTGCGTGCGTCTCTCCATCGCTTGCCCAAGATCCATACCGCGCCCAGCGGCAACAGCACACTGAGGAATAGCCCATAACTGGCGCACGTCAGATAAGTCACGGCGAACGCCGCTCCCAGCCATACCCCTCGAAGCGGGCTCGGACGTTTTTCAAAACGCAGCAAGCAGCGAACGGTCCACAGGATGCCGAACAAGGGAACCAGTTGGAGAACCCCCAATTCGCGATGCACCATCGGCATGAGCACGATCAGCGTGCCGCCGAGGGTGGCGGACCAGCGGCCCAGTCCCACGTCGCGCAGTAATTGCAGACCTGCCCAACCGTTCAAGGCGAGCGCCGCCAGCAAGAAAACGTTGTGGGCCAGCAGGCGGTTGTGGCTGAGCCACAACAGGGGCGCCACGATCGCCGTCGTGGGCATCGGCTCGGAAAACGCGAACGTGTCCGCATCGGGATGAAAGATCGGGGCATCCCAATAGCCGCGATAACCGTGGGCCATTCGATCCGCATTCCACCAGACCGTCCACGTCGTGAACAGCGGCACCGACGCCGCCGTTTCCTGGCCCAAAGCAACCGAACGGTCCAGATCACGCGCAAGAGGCCACGTGGACAAAACGGCGAGCAGCAGGTACAGGCAAAACTCGCCCAAAGCCCAGGACCGCGCGCTGCGAACCCAATCAGTCGGCGAGCTTAAACTCGAAATGATTTTCACGATCAGCGGCAACGTCGGCGGTCAAACCGGACTTCGGGCCGTCCTTGTACTTCGCGGGCAACTTGTCAACGGTTTCGGCGGCTTTGACTTGTTGGCCGGCAGCAATGGCTTTGTGCTCCTCGTCAGGAGACATCCCGCCAGTGGTCTCCGTCTTGAAAATGGCGACGGTAAAGGGACCGACAATCGCACCGTCATCTTTTTCATACGTCGTCAAGTTGAATCGGCCCGTGGCATCGGTTATCCCCGATGCTCCGCGTTCCTGCCCCGCTGCCGCCCCAAATACTACCGTGGCTCCCTCGACGGGTTCGCCTTCATAGGTCACAATTCCTGTCACCTTGACCGTCGGCTGTTTGGCGACGTCGCCCCCACATCCGGACACGAAAACGATCACCAACAGCAAACCAATACGCCGAAGAGTACTCATGTTCGGAGCGATCTCCAAAATCTACAGGAAGGATTAAACGGGCGGGGAGTGGGTGGGCAGTCATTCATGAACGTGCCCCCAGTATCGCTGTTTGTTCGAGTTTTGGCAATATGGTATCGCGACACAGATATTTTCAAAGGGTAAACACTAGTGGCCTGTTGCTCTTCAAGACGCAGGCAAGTAATATAAGATAGTCTGATATGGCGTTTATTTGGTGTTTTGGGTTCTTTTGTAAAGAAGGAGTTTTTTGTGCCGAGACGTTTTCAAAGGAGAGCGTTCACGCTCGTCGAGCTACTGGTGGTGATTGCAATTATCGGGATTCTTGTGGCGTTGCTGCTGCCGGCGATCCAGGCCGCTCGTGAAGCGGCTCGTCGCACGCAATGCAATAATAACCTGAAGCAGTGGGGAGTCGCCCTCCACAACCACCACGACACGTTCAAGCATTTTCCCCCGATTCGCGAGTATGGTGGGGGCCATCACGATCGTCGCAACGGGTTCATTCCGTTGTTGCCGTTCGTAGAGCAAGACTCGGCTTATCGAGCCATGGAGGAGATCCTAACCAGGGCCCCTTGGGACGGATGGGATGCTTGGCGAGATCTTATTCCTCCCATGATTTGCCCGTCTTCGGTCCCACCTGCGAGTTTCAACAATTCCCAGATCACACGGCTGAATTATCGCTTCAGCATCGGTGACGGGGTGCGACAGGCGGGCGATCCAATGTGGACGACCCGGGGCGTCTTCAAGCGGGGGGGCCAAGGGATCGCGAGTAACAACGACAAGAAGCCTGGGTACAGCATGGCTGAGATCACCGACGGCACCAGCAATACCATAGCAATGGCAGAGAAGATCGCGATGGCCAATGGTAGCCGAGTCCTGATGGGCGGTTGGTCGGAGATCGTGGCCGACACTACGCCCGGGCCATGTTCAGGTTCGGCTCCGGGCGGCATCTATACCGACGGCCGAATCGAGGAAAGCCGCTGGAACGACGGACGGGTGGCATACGCCGGGTTCCATACTATTCTGGCTCCGAACAGCCCAAGCTGTTCCCGTCCCGCTTCGGCCGGAAATATTCATGACGCTCCGTGGATCCTTAGTTCGGCATCCAGCCTGCATCCCGGAGGCGTAAACGCCCTTTTCGCAGATGGATCGGTACAGTTCATTTCCGACAGTATCGATACGGGAAATCTGTCGGCTGCGTATCCCACCACCGGCCCCAGTCCTTACGGAGTTTGGGGCGCCCTGGGATCACGAGCCGGGGGCGAAGCGGTCGGCAAACCGTAATGAACCGGTTCCATGAGCCGTTTCTTCATCAAGCGGCTTAAATCCGAAGTACGCGACCAGTTCGCCTCGAAGCGGACGGCAGAATGCCGTTCGCTTCGAGGTTCTTTTTTTGACCACAGCGACTTCTTCTCTTGACGCCCAGAACCATTGGCGCTTTCGCCGTGCCATGCCTAGAATCGGTTCTGGTGGACAAAGCCCAGAAGGAGAGGCCGCAATGCGTTGTTCTACTGTCGCGAAGGTCCTGTTTTTCCCCGTTTGGATCAGGCATCATGGCGGGCCGGTTCCCGCGTCTTGGCCGGTCGATCGCATGCACGGGCCGCGGATCTGCCCAGCGAGGCGTCGGCGGCCAGGTGTCGCGATCTGGTGGATCACGCTGATTCTCCTGTTGCCCGCGGCACTTCACGCCGCAGAAGTCGCCTCGGCGGATCCGCCGCCGGTCGCCGACAACATCGCGCAACTGCTGCAAGATCGAGATTACGCCGCGGCGGTCGCCGTCATCGATCAAGCGCTAGCCGCGCCGGATGCGTCCCACGATTATTTGCTGTACCTGAAGGGCCGCGCCCTGCTGCTGCAACGGCAGTTCGACGCCGCAAGCGGCGTCTTCGATCAACTGAGCCGGCAGTTCCCCGACAGCCCCTGGAAACGCCGCGCCCGTTTCGCGACCGGCTTGGCTGCGGCGGCTCAACAAGATTTCGCGCGGGCGGCGACGATCTATCGAACCGAAGCCGAGTCGTTGCTGGCGCTCCCGCGAAAACAGGAACTGGCGGATGTCTTGCTCGAGTTCGGCGACGCTTACTATCGCCCGCCGAAAACGGGAGACTCGCCAGACTACGCCGCGGCGCTGCCGTTCTATGAAGAAGCGTTAAAGGTGGGCCTGCTGCCCGGCAAACAAGCCGAAACGCAGCTCCGCGTGGCCCGCTGCCGTCAGGAGTTGAAGGAGCACGCCCGTGCCGCTGAATTGTTCGCCGCGTTGCTTGCCGACGGTCCCAAGGAACCTCTGGCGATCGAAGCGGCATATCGTGCGGGACAGTGCCTGCTGGCGGCCAAGCAACCGCAGGCGGCTCGGCGCGTGTGGCAGGAACTGTCGGCCGCGCACGCCGATTCCCCATCGCCGTGGATCGCCGAAGCCGGCTACGAATTGTCCCGTACCTGGGGGCTGCCCGAGCCGGCCACCGACGCCGACCTGAAACTCGGCGTCGAGGCTCTGGAAGACTTTTTGGCACGATTCCCGACGCACCAGCGGGCGGCCCAGGCGCATCTGGACATCGCCCTGAGCTACATCGCACGGGGACGTCATGAAGACGCGGTGCGGCAGTTGAGCCAGCTGCTGGCCGACCCGCGACATCAGGCGGACGAGGCGATTCCTCGAGCCTGCGTGCTGCTGGGCCAGGCATACTGTGATCAAAGCCAGTTCGCGACGGGCATCCAAGTCTGGCGCGCGTACCTGGCCCAGCATCCGGCCGACGCGCAGTGGAGCGACGTGCAGCAGCGAGTGGTCGACGCCGAATACGAACTGGCCCAGGAAAAGTACCGGACGAAGGATTTCAACGCCGCGCGCCAGTTGCTGTCCGAATTCCTCGCCAAATATCCGCTGGACAATCGCAATCCCGGGATCCTGGTCCTGTTCGGCCGAATGCATTACGAGCAGAAGCGGTGGGACGAGGCGATCGCCGATTGGCAGCGCGTCGTCTCGAAACATCCGCAGACCAACGAAGCTTCGTATGCCCAGACCATGATCGGCGCCGTCACCGAGCGAGAGTTGGGCCGGCCGGCCGAGGCGCTCGAAGTCTACCGCACGGTCACGCAAGGTAACCACGCGGCCGAAGCCCAGGCGGCGATTGGGCGGCTGACCGCGGCGGCGTTGACGGTGGTCACCGAACGCGTGTTCCGTTCGCACGAAACCCCGACGGTCAAGTTGATCTCGCGGAATATCCCAGCGGTTACCGTGCGCGTCTATCGGATCGATCCCGAGGCGTACTTCCGAAAATCGCATCGCCTGGACGGCATTGAGGACTTGGATATCGCCCTGATCGCCCCGGACGCTACGTTCGAGTTCCCGATTCCCGAATATGTCGCGCACCGGGAATTCGAATGCACCGTCCCGCTGCCGCAACCGGAATTGGCCGCCGGCGCGCTGGTGGTCACCGTGGGCAGCGAGACGCTGGAAGCCACCACACTGGTGCTCCGCAGCGATCTGGACGTGATCGTCAAGGCGTCGCCGTCCGAGGTCTTTGTCGTGGCTCAAAATATGCGGGTCGGCAAGCCGTGGCCCGGTGTGCGGCTGTTGATCTCCGACGGCAAGAAGATCCTGGCCGAAGCGGTCACGGGCGACGACGGCGTTTGTCAACGGCCCCTGTCGCGCGGGGAGCCCGCGCGCGCAGCGGAAGGTGCCGCCGACGCACCCGCCGACGCGCTCCCGGATCCCTGGCCGACGGTGTTCGATAGTTCTCAAGTGATCGTCCTGGCTCTGGCCGATGGTCATGTCGCGTCCAATGGCGTGTCGCTGGAGGGATTGAGCGCCGTCCAGGCACGGATGGACAAGAGCTATCTGTACACGGACCGGCCGGTTTATCGAAGCGGGCAACGGGTCTTCGTTCGCGGCTGTATTCGCCGCATGGAGGGCGACATCCACCGCACCGAGCCAGGGATGAAGTACATCTTGGAAGTTCACGATCCCCGGCACCGGCTCGTCTGGCAACAGCCGGTTGCACTCGGCGCGTTCGGCACGCTGGCCGGCGATTTTCCTTTGCCGCCGACCGGCGTTCAGGGCGAGTACCGGATCGTCCTGCGAGACACAGCGGGCCGCGACTACCACGGTTCCTTTCAGGTCATCGAGGACCGCTCCGAGCCCGTTCGATTGCAGATCGACCTCGCCCGCCGCGTGGTTTATCGCGGCGAGGATGTCCAGGGCACGATCCGCGCCGAGTTTCCCGACGGCACGCCCTTGCGCAAGGTGCAGCTGGTGTATCAATTGGCCGACGAACCCGCTCACACAGCCTTGACTGATGACCGTGGCGGCGCGGATTTCACCCTGACCACGCGCGAGTTCGCCGAAAGCCAAATCCTGACCGTGACGGCCAAACTGCCGCGGTGGGACGTCGCTGCGGAGGCGAACGTCCGGCTTGCCCTCCGCGGCCTTGCCATCGACGTGCGCACGGTCCGCGGCAAGTTCGTCGCGGGCGAGACGTTCGAAGCGATCCTCTCGACCCGAGATCCCGAAGGAAAACCGGTCGGCCGGCAGCTGAAACTGAACGTATTCGAGTTGGTCACGGAACATGGCCAGGTGACCGAACGGCCGCACAGCGAACACCAAGTTCAAACCGCGGCAGCCGACGGAACGGGACGCACGGCACTGAAGATCGACAAGGGCGGCCGGTACCGGCTTCGCGCCGAAGGCGTCGACCATCGCAACCAACCGTGTTTCGGACAGGCCACCGTGTCCGTTTCGGACGAAAGCGACCGGAAACGCCTGCTGGTGCTGGCCGACCGTCGAGACTACCGGGTTGGCGAGACGGCCGAGGTGAACGTGTATTGGCGCGAGAAGCCGGCTTTGGCGCTGGTCACGTTCGAGGCTTCCGGCGTATTCGGCTACCGCCTGGTTCCGCTGGCGACCGGCGGGAACAAGCTGGCGGTGCCGCTGGCCGCCGAGTTTGCGCCGAATTTCGAGTTGGCGGTGGCCGTGATGACGGATGCCGCACGATTTCACGAGGCGTCTTGTCCGATGACGGTCGAACGAGACCTGCACCTGGCGCTTGACGTGCGCCGACGCGACGGCGCGGCGGCCCCGCCACTGCCCGGCGAGGAGATCGCGGTGACGGTGACCACGAGCGATCCGCAGGGCAAACCCGTCGTGGCGGAAGTCAGCTTGGCCTTGGTCGAACAAGCCCTGCTCGACCAATTCCCCGCCGCGCTGTCGGAGATCGAGGCCGTGTTCCGCGGTTCGCCTCGGACGCGGGCGGTGCGGACGAGTTCCAGCGTGAGCTTTGCCTATCGGCCGCCGACGTGCTTGGCGGGTACGGCGATCGCGGCGGAAGCGCCGCGGCCGCAGGAAATCGTTATAGCCAAGACGGACGAAGCCGATGTGGCGGACGACGCGGAGCAGAGCATCGATGCGACAGATCAGACGACGGCTTTTCCAGACCAGTGCCATAGCCCGAAAAGCCTGTCCGCCGCCCGCAACTTGCCAGGCGTATCGGAACCGGAAACCGCTTACTGGAATCCGGCAATCGTAACGAACGACCAGGGCCGAGCGACCGTCGTGATCCCGTTGCCGGACCGGTTGGCGACATGGAAGTTACTGGCCCAAGGCATCACGGCCGGTACGCTGGCAGGCGGCGTGAGCGTCGAATTGACGGCGACAAAGGATGTGTACGCCCAATGGAAGCTGCCCACGGCGTTCACGGACGGAGACACGGCGGACGTAGTGGCGGTCATCCACAATCGCCTGTTGGCCGAGCAGACCGTCGAATTGACGCTGGCCACCCAGATCGGTTCGCGGACTGCGGAAGAGCGCAAGACGGTGAAGGTCGCGCCGGCCGGTGCGGTCGAGGTGCCGTTTCATGTGCAGCTGAACGCGGCCGAACACGACGCCGGCCGTGACGCCCCGTCCGAGACGGCTTCTGAAGCCGTATTCCAGCTGGAGTTGACGGCGGGACAGCGACGCGACGCGCTCCGCCGGTCCGTGCCGATCCAATCGCCCGGCATGGCGGTTTCCGTGGCGTCCGGCGGTGTGGCCGACGCCGACACCGTCGCCTGGATCGAACCGCCTGCGGAGATGCCGTTCCACTGGCCGCGTCTGCAAATCGTCGTCGGTGCGACGGTCGAGCGTTCGCTGCTGGACGTCGTGTTGAATGACAGTACGCCGGCCGGAGGGGCGCTCGTCGAGACCGCTGCCAGCGACCTGATGGCCGCACTCGCCCTGCAGAAGCTGTTTGCTGCCGCTCCCGACGCGGTCGATCCAGTCGCGCGGGAACTGGACGCTCGTATCCGCGCCGCACTGGGCACGCTGGTCAGCGCTCAGCACGAGGACAGCGGCGGCTGGAGTTGGTCAGCTCGTGCGGACGCGGCCGACCGTGGCGTGACGGCCCGTGTCCTGTGGGTCCTCGGTTTGACGAGGCAAGCCGGTTATTCGCTGCCCCAGCCCGTTCTCGATAACGCGCTGCGCTGCTCGGCCGGCCAATGGGCCGCACTGGCCGATGACGATTACGACACCAAGGCGATCCTGCTGTACGCTCGTTGCGTGGCCGGCGAGCGGGACTTCGAACCGGCCAATGGGTTGTATCGGGTGCGGACGGTATTGTCCACCCCGGCCCTGCTGTACTTGGCACTCGCGCTGGTGGAAATGGAACGTTCTGCGACCGCCGCCGAACTGTTGGAATTGGTCGCCCAGCGAAAGCTGGATGACGCCGGGCCGGCCGAGCAACCGGCCGGCCCTGTCCGGCCCTCGCACGATTCGCCGACCGAGCTGCGGGCGCTGTACGCGCTGGCCCTGTTGGCCGCGCGGCCGGAAGAACCTAAGACGGCGGAGTTAATCGATTGGCTGCTCGCGCATCGCATGGGCGCGCGATGGTCGCCCGAGCGAGCCACCGGTCCGGCCATGCTGGCCCTGTGCCGATGGTTCGGTCCGCGGCCCTCGCCGGCCGAGCCGTACCGGCTGGCCATCTCCGTCAACGACCAGGCGGCGCGGGTCGTGGAACTGGACTCGGCTGCGCCTGGCCACACGATCGACGTGCCGGCCGCCGGACTGGTGCCGGGCAAACAGCAAGTGCGATTCGAACTGACGGGGCGCGGCCGCTGGACGTACCAGCTGCGGCTGTCCGGCTTCGTGCCGGCCGACCAATTGAAGAGCTCGGCCCCGTCCTGGCGCGTCGAGCGATTCTACGCGCCGGCGCCGCTGGAACGAGACGGCCAGCCGGTTCCGCGCGGGTTCGCGTGCCTCAAACGGGACGTGCAGCGATTCCGCAACGAGCTGCGCCAACTGGCCGTGGGACGGCTGGGAGAAGTGGAATTGCGCATCGTCCGCAACGAGGCTCAAGCGGTACCGGCCGAGCAACTCGAATGTCTGATCGTTCACGATCCGCTTCCCGCCGGCACATTCGTCGTCCCAGGGTCGGTCCGCGGATCGTTCGACTGGTTCGAACAAGAGCCGGGGGCGATCATCTTCTACGTCGGCAATCGGCGGAAGATCGGCGGCTTGTCGTACGCTTTGCAGGGCTTCTTGCCAGGCAGTTACCGCGCCGCGCCCACCATCGTGCGCAATGCCCATCGCCCGAGCCAAATCGCCGTCGCGCAGCTCCACACGTTGACCGTGCTGCCACTGGGCGCCGAGAGCAAGGATCCGTACCGTTTGACACCGCAAGAGCTTCTGGCCCTGGGCGGGCGGGCGTTTCAGCAGAGCCAATGGCAGGAAGCCAATTCGCTGTTGACCGAACTGGTGACGAAATGGGAAGTCTCCGACGCCGCTTATCGAGAGGTCATCGCCATGCTGCTGGATGTCCAACTGGAGTTGAACGACGCCGCTCAGACCGTACGGTATTTCGAAATCATTCGCGATAAATGGCCGGAGGAACGAATCCCCTTTGCCAAACTGCTGCGGATCGGGGCCGCCTATCAAGCGATCGGCGAGCACGAGCGAAGTTTCCTGGGCTATCGGGCGGTGGTCGAGAGCTTGTGTACCGCCGAGACGGGTGTCCCGGGGTTTCTCGCGTCCCAGGGCGAGTTTCTGCGGAGCGTGGACGTGATGTCGCGTTTGCTGCGCGAGGTTCCGCCCGAGCCGTATGGAGCGGCTGCCCGATTCGGGCTGGCTCAGCAATTGGCGGCCCAAGCACCGCACGCGGCCGACGATCCGAAATTGAAGGCGGCCGGAGTCGGCCGCATCGAGTTGCTGGCTCGTGCCGGCCGTTTGACGGAAGCCTTGCTGGTGGACCATCCGGACGATCCGGTGGCGGACCAAGTCGCCTTTGCGGCGGCCGGCGGACTGCTGGAACGCGGCCGCTATGAGGAAGCTGCGACGGCGTGCGAGCGATACGCCCGGCGTTATCCTGACAGCGATCTATTGGACAGCTTTTGGTATATCACCGGCTACGGTCGTTTTGTGGCCGGCCACCCGGATCGCGCGCGGGAACTGTTGCGCAAGGTCGCGGCCAGCCGGCCGATCGACAAGAACACGGGCCAGCCGGCGGACAGCCCTAACAAATGGCCGGCCATCTACATCCTGGGGCAAATCGAACACAGCTTGGGCCGCGTCGCCGAAGCGATCCAGCAGTACCGACTGGTCGAAGACCGGTTTCCCGACGCTCGCCAGTCGATCGCCGCGTTCTTGCGCCAGACGATCCGCGTGCCGGAACTGACCACGATCCGGCCGGGCAAGCCCGTCGAAGTGCTACTGGAATACCGCAACCTGACGGCCTGCGAGGTCAAAGTCTACCGCATTGACCTGGTGAAGTTCGCCCTCTTGCGGCAAGGCCTGGAGGGGATTGCGCAAATCAACTTGGCCGGCATCCAACCGCTGCACGAAACGACGGTCAAGCTGGGCGATGGCCGGGACTACCGCGATCGCACGCATGCCTTGCCGCTGGCGGCCAAAGACGTGGGCGCGTACCTCATGGTCTGCCGCGGCGAGGAGCAATTCACCAGCGGCTTGGTGCTGGTCACGCCGCTGGAACTCGAAATCCAGCACGACGCCTCGTCGGGCGAAGTTCGTGCCGCCGTTCGAGACACGGTGGCCGACAAGGGGGTCTATGACGCGCAGGTCCATGTGATCGGCAGCGCGATGCGCCGGTTCGTGACGGGAGCGACCGATCCCCGCGGTGTGTTCGTCGCCCCCGGCATCGACGGAAGTCCGACGGTGATCGCCCAGGCCGGGGCCGGGCGGTTTGCGTTTTATCGCAGTCCGATTGGCTACGCTCCCCCGGATTCCATGAGCGGCTGGCACGCGGCGCAGCCTGTCCGTTCGCCCGGTGCCCATCTGACGCCGCAGATCATCACGGCGGTCGAAAGTGGAAAAGGGATCGGAATCGTGGTCTCCGGTCCCGGGGCGACGGCCGTCGAGCAGCAGATCGATCGGGTGCTGGACACGCCGACGGCGTTGCAGTTCAAGGACACCCCGCTGGAAAACGTGACGGCGACTATCGCGCGGCAACACCGGATCCCCGTGCGATTGGATTCGCGAGCGCTGGACGATATCGGCCTAGGCTCCGACACGCCGGTGACCTTTGCGACCCGCGGCACGTCCCTGCGTTCGGCCTTGCGATTGATTCTCAAACCGCTGGATCTGGTGTTCACCGTGAGCGACGAATGCTTGATGATCACCACGCCGGAAGAAGCCGAATCGGCCTTGACGACCGTCCTGTATCCGGTGACCGATTTGGTGCGTTTCCGCGACCGCAGCAAGGAAGAGTGGAACGACTACGATTCGTTGATCGACCTCATCACTTCGACGATCCAGCCGCAGTCCTGGGACACGGTCGGCGGTCCCGGTTCGATCAATAGCTATCGAGTTGGCAGCGTGGACACGATCGTGCTGTCGCAGACCCAAGAAGTGCATGGCCAGATCGCTGCGCTGCTGGAGAAATTGCGAGCGGTGGCCGCCCAAGCAGGTGGGGACGGCCAAGTGCCGATCCGCGATCGTCCTTCGTCGCTGGGCGAGAGGACCTTCGGCGGCATGGGAGGAATGGGCATGGGCGGCGCATTCGGGGCCGAAATGCCGAACGGTCACGCATCGCCGAGCAGTCTGCCGGGGAGGGCACAAGGCCCGAGCGGTTTGCTGGAGGGACTGGAAGCCACCCAAGGCCGCTTGCAGCGCGGCCAAGTCGAAAAACTGCAGCGAATGTACGACGCCGGTATGGGCGGCGGCATGGGGGGCATGGGCGCCGGCGGGATGTTCTGACGCCGGTATCAATTCGTCGCAGGCGGATTCCCTCGGAACGCGGTCCGGCGTCATCGGTCGTCGGCGTGGCGGGCTGCCGGCCGGAGGGGATCTATTGCGACGTCAGCTCCAGATTGATGGTGTTCTGGCCGGACTTGACCTCACGCTGCAATTCGGATGCATTGTTATATTTTTGGGGGATGACCACGGAGGCCGCTTCCGGATCGTCGCGTTCGACGGGCGTGACGCGGACAGTGTGCTGGCCCAGGACGGCGCCCATCTCGCCGCTGGAGCAGCGCAGCTCGTATTTGCCATCGGATTGAGTGAAGCCGATCGAGCTGGGCTGGTCCTTGTCTAGCGGCTCGAACAAGATCTGCAGCCCGCCGGTCGGGGTGCCATCCATGGTCACGGTTCCCGTAACCTCCGCCAACTTGAATTCCGATCCGCAGCCGCCGAACAAGACGACGGCAACAATGCAAGAAACCGTCCAGCCAAGAAATCGTGTCGCACTCATCAGTTGCTTTCTCCGTGAAAATTCATTCTACCCCAACCACGCCTTACGGCACCGTTACCGAATTTCCGTCGGCTCGCCGGCCCAGGTCCTGCATTACCGAACTGTTCGTGTTCTGCGAAAAGAAACGCACCGAGGCATCGGCCAGCACGAAATTCGCGCCGCCGGGATGGTAGCTCGCAAAGCCCTTGCCACGGTTCTCCGGGGCGCCGGACCAGACGTAGTCCCAGTTGATTAGAAATCCCGCTCGGCCCAGAGTTCGAGCGGTATATTCATTGCCATAACTGTTGTTGCTGCCGACCCCCGCCCAGACGGCGGCGAAGTGCGAGGCGCTCCGCTCGCCGGCCGCAATGGTGCTGCTGGTGCCGTCCAGAATCTCCTTGAAGTTCATCCAACTGTTGCCGAAGAACAGGCCCAACGGATCCCGCGTGGTCGAGGCCCCGCCCGCAGTCGCATCGGGACAGGTCGTGCCCGCGCATGCTACGTAATTGGAGGTGGCCAAAGGATAGGGTGGGGGCGGGGGATCCCGGCCGAACCGAATCAGATTGTTCAACGGCTTGGTGATGTCCGACGGGCAGCGGTACGCCGGAATCGGCGTCTGCAACAACGCTTGCATTCCCGCGGGCGGGCTGGCGATGTAGTACTGGCTCAGCCGGTTTCGCGTCGATTCCAAACCGTCGTACAGCGAATCCAGTTCCAGTTGCGGCATGATCGCGACGGCCCAGCCCCACTCCGGTTGTCCATCCGTGCTCGAACCGCGGTAAACGAACCCCGCCGGGAATGCCTTGTGAGCGTCGTGATAATTGTGCAAGGCCACGCCGATCTGCTTGAGCTTGTTATTGCATTCGGTGCGGCGGGCCGCCTCGCGCGCCGCCTGGATGGCGGGCAACAGCAACGCGACCAAAATGCCGATGATCGCGATCACCACCAGCAGTTCTACCAACGTAAAAGCGGATGATTTCCGATGAGCGCCTGCCATGATATGTTCCTCTTCAAACAAAGAGCATGGATCGTTTTACGGTACAGTCGTCGCATTGCCGTCGTTTCGCCGAGCGAGATCCGACATGATCGACGAATGCGTGTTCTGTGTGAGGAAACGAACGGAGGCATCCGCAAATACAAAATTCACGCCGCCAGGATGGTAGCTGGCAAAGCCTTTGGCGTGATTCGTGTCTACTCCCGTGGCCCCCAAGTAGTCGTAGTTGATGAGAAATGCCGATCGTGCCAGGGTTCGCGCCGTGTACTGGTTGCCGTTGTTGTTGTTTCCGCCCACGCCGGCCCAGACGGCGGCGTAGTGCGAGGCGCTGCGTTCGCCCGCCATGAATGTGTTGCTGGTTCCGTCCAAAATCTCTTTGAGGTTCAGCCAGCTATTGCCGAAAAACAACCCTTCCGTGTCGGCCGTGCCGCCGAGGCTGCCCGGCCCTGCGGATCCGACGTAATTCGATGTGGCAATTCTGAAATGGTTCGTACCGCCGAAATTGCAGTAGGTGTTCAAGTCTTTCGCGATGTCCGACGGACAGCGATAGGCCGGAATGGGCCTCTGTAACGGTTCCTGCTCAGCCGCTGTAGCTCCCGCCTTGTAGTATTGCTTCAGCAGCTTTGTCGCCATATCGAGTTCCGCGTACAGGGCATCGAGCTCCATGAAGGGCATGATGGAGACCTGCCAGCCCCAGTCGGGGTCGCCAGCGGCGCTAGGATTGAGCGTGCGATAGATGTATCCGGCCGGCAGCGATTTGTGGGTGTCGTGATAGTTGTGCAACGCCACGCCGATTTGTTTGAGCTTGTTATTGCACTCAGCCCGCCGGGCTGCCTCCCGTGCCGCCTGAATGGCCGGCAACAGCAGCGCCACCAAAATGCCGATGATGGCAATCACCACCAACAGTTCCACCAGCGTGAATCCACGGAATTTAGAGCATTTCATGAATAGACCATCCTCGGATTTGAGACGAAAAAGAGCAGAAACAGTGAGAAATCCCTTGCCACCATTTATCTTAGCTGCTGTTTCATACTAGTTTGGACAAAGAAAAGCAAGGGCCACGCGGTATCCTCGCAAAAACACTCTATCAGGTCTACAATTGTGAGCATTTGACCCATTGCGCACCCTGGAGCAGCACCCATGAAACACGTGTCCGTTCTTCTTGCCGCGGTCATCCTGACGCTTTGCAGCACTGCCGCGATCGCGGCAGCCGACGAGCCGACACCGGTGGCGGGCGTGCCATACAACGGCAAGACGACCTATGCCCAGGCGGCAAATCCGGCGGCTTTTGACCTCGACCAGTTCTCCGTCGCCGCGTGGGCCAAGTTCCAACGAACCGATCGCTCCCAAGGATTGGTCAACCGGGGCAACCCAGGCAGTTTGTTCACGTTGTACCTGTACGAAGGCCGGATTCGCATGCTAGTCGAATACGCGCCGTCGACCTACACGCACGCCAACGCCGCCGCACCGGAGGCGAACACCTGGGTCCACTACCTGGGCACGTATGATGGCGAAACGATCTCGCTGTACGTGAATGGCCGCCGGGCGGCATCGCAAAAGGCGCCCGGCCGGATTCCCAAGGCCGACGATCCTTTGATGATCGGCGCCGTGTCACCGGGAGTCAGGGTGCTGGACGGCGAGATCGACGACGTGCGCGTGTGGAGCCGGGCGCTGGATGCCGACGAAGCGGCGATGGTCGCCCGGCGCGGCGCGATGAGCGGCGGTTTAATTGCGCACTGGACCAAGGACTCGCTGGACGGAGAAAACTGGCCGAGCGCCGGCCCCACGCCGCTGGCGGCGCGGTATCTGGCCAATCCGAAGATCGAGACGCCGCCGGATACGAGTCTGCCGCCGTGGCAACGTACGTACACGTCGATTGCCGAGATCGAGAACGGGAAACTCGACGGTTATCGAGGCATCTGGTACTTCAACCAACCGCAAGGCGACGAGTACGTTTACAAGTACAGCGGCGGATTGGGCACGTACAGCTGCAAGCACCGGCCGTTCGCCATCTATCGGCCCGAGGTCCACAAGACGTTCTTCTGCTACGGCGGAACGAACGAGGCCGGCACGACGCTGTTGCACATGGTGTCGTACTTCGACCACGCCACGGGAACCGTGCCGCGGCCGACGCTGCTGGTCGACAAGCACACCACGGACGCGCATGACAATCCGGTCATTGCGATGGACGCCGAGGGGTACGTGTTCATCTTTTCCAGTTCGCACGGCACGGGCCGGCCATCGTACATTTCCCGCAGTAAGCGGCCCTACGACATCGACGAGTTCGAGCGAATTCTCACGACGAACTTCTCTTACACGCAGCCGTTCTATATGGCGGGCAAGGGATTCGTGTTTCCCCAGACCATTTATCTGGGCGGCCGCGCGATCTACTTCCAAACCAGCCGCGACGGCTACGAGTGGACCGAACCCCGGCTGCTGTCTCTGATTGCCCAAGGGCATTACCAGATCAGCGAACCTTTCGGCTCGGTGAAGCTCGGCAGCGCGTTCAATTACCACCCCCCGGGCAAAGGCCTGAATTGGCGGACCAACCTCTATTACATGGAAACGCCCGACGGCGGGGAAACCTGGAACAACGCCGCCGGCGGTGCGCTCGAACTGCCCCTGACCGCAACCGACAATCCGGCGTTGGTCCAGGAATACGAATCGCAGGGACGCAACGTCTATATGAAGGACATCACGTTCGACGCCGACGGCCGCCCGGTGATCCTGTACCTGACCAGCGGCGGCTGGGAATCGGGCCCGGCGAACGATCCCCGCATCTGGCAGACCGCCCGCTGGACCGGCCGCGCGTGGGACATTCAAGGCACGATTCGGTCCGACAATAACTACGACTTCGGTTCGCTGTACATCGAGCAGGACGGAACCTGGCGATTGATCGCGCCCACCGAAACCGGCCCGCAGCCCTACAATCCCGGCGGCGAAGTCGCCATGTGGACCAGCGCCGATCGCGGCACGACGTGGACGAAGGTCAAGCAACTGACCCGCGACAGCCCGTACAATCACACCTACGTGCGGCGGCCGGTCAACGCCCACCCGGACTTCTACGCGATCTGGGCCGACGGACACGCCCGCCAACCATCCGCCAGCCGGCTGTACTTTACCGACCGCGACGGCACCCGCGTCTGGCGCCTGCCGGTCCAGATGGAAAACGAAACGGCGAAACCCGAGGTGGCTTGGTAGCTTGATTCAATGACCAGAATATCGCAAGCCTAACACGAACCAGTTCAATCCTTCGGTCCCAGGACATCTCGCACAGTGAGGCGAGATCCTCGAACGCATGGCGAAAACGAGCTTGAACATGCTGAAATTACTCTCTCTCGGATGGCGGCGGATGGTCGCGTATTTCGTCGCAGGCTTGCTGGCGATCTTGCCGCTGGTGCTGACGGTAGCGATCGTCGTGTGGGTGATGACTTTTCTGACCGACTATCTCGGCCCCACCACGTTTATCGGCCGCAAGCTGTCCGCGGTGGGATTGGAGTTCGGCTCGGCGGGCATCCTCGCCTATTTAACGGGTTGGGTTGTTGTCTTGGCTGCGTTGTTCGGTCTGGGGTTGCTGGTCGAAACGGGTGCCAAACGCTTTTTTCATCACCTTCTCGACCAATTGTTCCGCCGCGTCCCGGTGATCGGCAGCCTGTACGGAAGCCTGAAACAGTTGGTGGGCATGCTCGATCGCAAAGAACAGGCCGAGCTGAAAGCGATGAGCGTGGTGTTCTGCTATTTCGGCGGCCAAGGCGGCCCGGGAGTGCTGGCTTTGATGCCCTCGCCCGTCCGCCTCCAGATCGACGACCAGGATTACCACGTGGTCATCATCCCGACCGCTCCGATTCCCTTCGGAGGCGGACTGCTGTTTGTGCCGGTTGACCAAGTCAAGCCGATCGCAATGTCCGTGGATAATTTCATTAGCATTTACGTGTCGATGGGCGTGACCACGCCCGAGTTCATGAGCCTTCAAAACCAGTTGGTTCCAGGAGAGCAAGAGCTTAGCGACCCGGAGTCTCCGTTACCGCCTGGGACGGCGTAGGGTCGTTGGTGCACCCCTGTAAAGATTCGGCAGGCCGGAAAATGCGGCACTTGCCGAGTCGCACGAACTCCGAGGTCCTTTGCTCGTTCACTGCGCCGGGGCGCGCCCGGTGCGTCGAGCGGATTCGTCCGTCGAGTTGCCGTTTCCCAGGCAGAGGACGGAGCCATCTTGCGAGGAAATCACCAATCGCCCTTGGGCGGCGATCAGCCCGTCAAAGACGGGTTTCGCTCGCAGCGGGTAATCCGCGATTCGTACTCCGTCCGTTACGCGAACGGCACGCAAAACGCCACCCAGGCGTCCCTCCAAGCCGGCGAGCGGATCGTCTTCAGGAACCACGTCGGGCGGCCCGGCGAGGAACAGCTGCTGGCCGGCCAGCACCATCGCCTCGACCCGCACGTCCACCCAGCAAGTCCACAGCGCCGGGCGCGCCCGGGTGAAGCCCGGGCCTTTGTCCACGGCCGCATCCTGCTGGATGCTCCAGCGGGTGGCGGCGGGAAGCTCGACTTCCCATTCGATCGGCGCCGGCTCGCCCGCGCCGCGATAGAACAGCGGCTCGTTGTCGTTCGCGTCGGCGAACACCAGGTATCCGCGCCCGGGAAACAGCATCGGACTGTGACGGTTGCGGGTCGTGTAATGCTTGACGGTAAACGTGTTCCGGTCGTCGAACACCAGCATCTGCCCACTCTTCGGAGCTTGTTGAGCGTAGTGAAAGCCGGGCCAGACATAGGAATACATCCACCAGGTCCGGTTCCAGAACGTGTCATTCAGCAAACCGCCCGTGCCGACCAATCGCATGCCCGGCATGATGCGATATTCAAGCTGGTCTCCCCGCTGGGTTCCAACCAGGCTGACCCGCTGCGGCTCGACCACCTCCAACGCGCGGTTTAGGACCGTGCGGCCCATGTAGATATACTCGCCGTCGGTCGTCAACAGATCCGCCCGATGCCCTTCCTCATGAAACGCATAACTGGGTTGCCGGATATCGGGCTGCGGACCCTCCAGCCGTGTTTCGTGTACCAATTTCCCGCTGGCCGGCTCGAGCGCGAAAAGCGAAATCCCGCCATCGAGAAAACTGGATCGCCCCGCCGTACCGTAGACCAAGCCGTCGAGAACGAGCAGACTTCCCGGCACCGGCCACGCGGATTCCAGCCGCTCGTAGGATACGACTTGCCGATCCTCGGGAGCCGCTCGGAAACGCCATACCAAACTGCCATCGCCGGCGCGCAGGCAGTAGACGAACCCATCCCGCGAGCCGAACACGACGAATCCGCGGAAAATGGTGGGAGGCGAGTCGAGCCCCCCGGCGGCGGTTCGGCTCCACAGCAGATCTCCGGTCTGGAAGTCGAGGCAGTGCAGCGTGCCGGCATCCTTCTGAGCGACAAATGCCTTTCCCCCCGCCACCACGGCTTGAGTCAACCTCCCGCCGAGCTGCCGGGACCAAAGCGGTTTCAGGCCATCCGGGACAGCGGTCGGCACCGCGCCGCCGCGCTGCGGATTCTGCCGGTACGTGGGCCATTCGCCGGGTTCCGACTCGGCCTTCCCGGCCGGTATCCCGTAGGCGATTCCGGTTTCGAGCCGCGGCGCCGTCGGTCCCGCAGCCGGAGACGGCTGATCCTCAAGCTCAGACGCGACCGAGAAGAAGCCATCCAGCCGGACCGCGGGGTAGCAGAAGCACGGGTGGGGCGGGACGTAGAAGAGTCCGTTGGCGGGCAGCATCCCATGAACACAGGGTCCGCGAATCCAGTTGTGCCGCGAGTGGTCGTCGTCGCACAAGGCGAGGAATTCACTGCCTCGCTCGCCGCTAATCATGTAATTCCCGGTCGCCTTGTCGGCGAAACAGCGGCGATGATGGCCCGATTTCAATACCTGCTGCAGTTCCAATTCTTGCACGACCTCGCCGGTGCCAAGATCGCGGGCATGGAAACGGGGACGTCCGTACCAGACCCGGCCGTCGACGACGAATAGATCGGGCGATCGCCCCCGACTTTGAACCCCCGGGCTCTTCCAACGCAGATCGCCGCTGTCCGCGGATAAAGCCCACACCGCTTGGGATTGCACGACCAGTACCATCGCCTCGTGGGCAATGACCGCCGCCGGTCGCAGTTGCGTCTCGCGCCGCCAGAGTTCCTTGCCCGACGGCAAGTCAAGGGCGACGAGTTCGGCTCGCGTATGAAAGAACACGCGGTTTCCGGCGGCCGCCAGTGTCCGGCCGATGATCGGACCGGCGGCGTGTCGCCAGAGAAGAACGCCGTCATCCGCCCGGATGGCAAGGATCGCCGGCTTGGGGCTGTCCGTGCGGACGAGCAACACTCCGTCCAGGACGATCAATTCCGACGCCCCGGCAGTTTCCGCGTAGGTTCGCAACACGTCTCCCGTGCGGCCGTCCAAAGCGCTGAACGGAGCCCCGAAGCCGAGCGTCACATAGACGACGTCTCGGTCGGCCGCCAGCAACCGATCGACGTCGGCGGGGTTGGTCCGCAGCCCAAGCCATTGCTGAGGCTCGTTCTCCCGGGCCCGCTTGCTCCAGGCTTGCCATCCCCAGACGGGCAACGGGCGTTTCCACAACAGGATGCCGTTAAAGGCGTCGCGGCATACCAGCGACCATTGGGCCGGAAATCGAGAATCGGTAATCCCCGTCGGCCCCTCGTCGATGATGTAGTACAGCCGGCCGTGGGAGGTAACCAGAGCGGACAGGCCGCTCTCAATTTCGTGGCTCCGCATGACGCGCGGGCCCGCTTCCCATTGCAGATGCCGCGGCGGTCCGACCCGCCGGTCGCAGTTGGCTCCCGTGCCGCCGGCGTCAGCGCGAAAATGCGTCCACTCCTGGATCTCATCCGGCCACGGCTTGACCAGCCTTTCCCATCCATCGCCGGTGGCGAGATAGGCGACACCGCGAGGGGCGAGAACGCGCAGGATCTCGTTGCGATCGGCGTCTCCGGCCGCTTCGTCCCAGACCAGCACGTTGACCAGATTGTCGGTGTACGGCAGACGGCCGCCGGACCAAGGCTTGAACGTGAGCCGGCCGTCAAGATCGAGCGATCGGGCGTGTTGCCGAGCGCGTTCGATCATCGCTTGGTCGCGGTCCAGTCCCTGCACCCGATCGTTTGCATGGCGGACGAGGGCCGCGGTGCGTTGCCCGCCGGCGCAAGCGACGTGCACGATCAGCCCGCCGGAAATGCCGCTGTCTCGGAGCATCTGTTCCGGCGTGGACGGCGCAGGCAAGACGGCACCGGTAGCCGCCGGCGCGGCGGGCGAGTTGCCGGCAGACGGCTCGTCCGCTGCGCAGGGAAGGCCCAGACAAACGGCAACGGTCAGGCCGAGAACGGACCAGACCATTGGAACTGTTCGATGCCCATGCATTTCCGGCTCCCCTGTCCGAATCCAATGACAACGGCGCACATCGCCGTCGGCGACGGCCCAGCGATCGGGCGCGGCTTGCATGCGAGAACCACTACTTGTTCTTGTCTTTCTTGTCTCTTTTCAGCTTCCGTTTTTCCTCCGGAGTGCGCAGAGCTTTTTTCTGCTGTTCCCGTTTGCCCTTGTCTTTGCTTCCCTTGTCACCCATGTCGGTTTCTCCGTGCGCGAGTTTGGCGGACGAGGGACGGAGGAATCCGATCCCTGTCTTGTTCGATCATTCTCCGTTCGGGCGGAGCGAAAAGCAACGGGACATTCTCGGAATCGAGTTTTGGCCTTCGACCAAGCCGCTACGCTGAGGGAGCGGCGAAGCTGGTGTCCTACGAAAACGAACGCCCCGCCCGCGATCAGATCCTCGCCGCTTGCCGGTGAGAGTTTCAGGCTAGTGACTTCGGCCGATCCTTCGTAGGACACGAACCTAACGATCTCGCTGGCAAGCAGCGAGGATTCATTTCCGTGCAACGTGTCGTCGCCACGTGACGCGCCGGTTATAATCGAGCGGCACGCACAGAATCGTTGCTTTGTGCCATGTTCTGCGTTCCCGAGACACTCCATTGCGGAAGGAAAATCATGAAAAACGACGACGTCACTTTCTCGCGAAGATCGTTTCTCGGCGGCGCTACGGCGCTGGCCGCATCGTCACTGATGCCCAACTTGACCTGGGCCGCCGCGGGCGCGCTTCCCAACTCTAAATTCAACGGCGTCCAGATCGGCGTCATTACCTACAGCTACCGCTCGCTGCCCGGCAGCGCGGAGGATCTGCTCAAATACGTCGTTCAATGCGGCATCAGTTCGATCGAGTTGATGGGCGGCCCCGCCGAACAGTTCGCCAAAGCCGCCACGGGCGAGAAGGATGGCGGCAAGAGCCTGGCCGACTGGCGGCGTTCGGCCTCCATGGATGGATTCAAGGCCTTGCGAAAAATGTACAACGCGGCCGGCGTCAACATCCACATTGTCAAGTTCGGCGACATCGGCAATCCCGGGATGCCCGACGAACAGATCGAATACTACTTTCAAGTCGCCAAAGCGCTCGGCGCAATCGGCATTACCCGCGAGATTTCCGAACCGGCCGCACAGCGGCTCGGTCCCCTGGCCGACAAACACGAAATCATGATCGGCTTCCACAATCATACGCAACTGACGCCAACCACCTACGACGGCCCGATGCTCTCGCACGGCAAGTACCTGGGCATCAACTTGGACATCGGGCATTATGTCGCCGGCACCAATCAGTCCCCTCTCCCGCTGATCGAGAAGCACTGCGACCGAATCCTGAGCCTGCACATCAAAGACCGAAAAATGAACAACGGCCCCAACATGCCCCTGGGCCAAGGAGACACGCCCGTGGCGGAGGTGCTCCAGTACATGAAGAAGAACCAGCTGACCTTCCCCGCCGACATCGAGTTGGAATACAAGATCCCCGAGAATTCCGACGCCGTCCAGGAAGTGACCCAGTGCGTCCAGTTCTGCAAGCAGGCCTTGGCCTAGGACGCGGTCCGCGCCTAATTTCGCCTTGCTTTTTTGTCTCTCGGCGAGCCCCCGCAAGGCGATTTCGGGCAAAAAAATGAAGGGCAAAAAGATGAAGCAACACGGCGAACACGTCAGCCCCGCGGCATCATCTTTTTGCCCCAGATGTTTTTGCCCGTGTTCTTCATGATTGCACTTCAGTGACGTTGGCCTTGATCGGAGTGTTGCGAGTGTTGCACACCGAAACCCGAAGCGTTTTAGCGAAGAGGAGTCGTGTTTTCTCGCTGACGCTCCGGTACGATGGCCCCCTGCTAGCATTCTGCGTAACACTCCGATCGACGCCCAATTCCTTTGCCCGACATTCCCTTGCCCATTGAAAATGACTGCCGCGTGTGCGTTCTCGGCGGAAGCCACTTGGGAATCAGGTCAGCCATTTCGTCCGGTATTCGCGACGCACGAACCGGGCGGCTTCGGGAACGTTGGTGGCCTTCATCTTCTCGCCGTCCCAGTCCAGATTCTGGCCGGCGCGGAGTCCGACCACGCCGGCCAAGCCGATCTCGGTGAGCTTGCCGCCGATGTCGAAGTCGGAGAACGTCTTGCCTTGGCCGCGGCAGGCGTCGAGCCATTCCTGGCCGTGGTTTGCGTTCCGCGGAAGGGTCTCGGGAATATCTTTGGTGGCGTCGTGGTGGAGCACGTCCTTCAGGCGGGGCTCGCCGTTCAAACGGATCAGGCCCCCGGTGTTCCAGTGACTGGTGTAGATGCAGCCCTTTTCGCCGATGATCATCAGGCCGTTGGGCGCCTTGTCTTTGTACACGTCCACCAGCGGCTGGAGCACCTCGGCCGCGGGCGTGCCGCTGCCCTGCCAGTGCAGCGCGACGGGCACAAGACTGCCGCGCGCCGGGAAGTGAAACTCCACCGCGGCTTTGCCGGCGGTCTGCTTGCCGTCGTGCACGTTGATGACGATCCGTTCGGGATAGCCCAGCTCGAGCGCCCGCATCGGCAGATTGATCGCGTGACAGCAGATATCCGCCAGGCCGCCGTTGCCGAAGTCGAACCAGCTGCGCCACCGGAAGGGATGATAGACGTCTCTCTTGAACGGCCGCATGGCTGACGGCCCGACCCACAGGTCCCAGTTGAAGCCTTCCGGAACCGGATCTTCGCCCTCGGCGCTGCCTTCGTTGGCCGTGACGCCGACGCCCCAATGATAGATCTCGCGGATCTGGCCCAGCGCGCCGGCCTGGATGACCTCCGTACAGCGGCGGAGCGACGCGCTGGCGCTGCCCTGGTTGCCCATCTGGGTGACGACGTTGCAGGTCCGCGACAGTTCGCGAAGTTCGCGGGCTTCGGCCACGCTGTGCGTCAGCGGCTTCTCGCAGTAAATGTGCTTGCCGGCTTTCATGAACGCCTTGCACAAGGGAGCATGCCAGTGGTCCGGCGTGGCGATCAGGACGGCGTCGAAGCTGGATGCGTTGTCGAGCAATCGACGATAGTCTTCATATGTCTTGGCATCCTTGGTCGCGTCGCCGCCGGAGTTCAAGGCGTCGGTCCGGGCCTTGTCGATCATTGCCGGATCCGGATCGCACAGGGCCACCAAATTCGCGCCGCCGGACAGCAGGCCCTTCATTACGCCGCGTCCTTGCCCGCCGCAGCCGACCAGCGCGAGGTTCAGCTTGCTGTTGGCGGCTGTCGATTCGGCCTCGGCACCCGACAAGATCAGCGGCCGGCCGAGCACCGCCGCCCCCAGAGCTGTCGCTGAAGCCGTAAGAAAACTGCGCCGCGAGAAATGATTTCGCTTCATGGAGTCACCTGAAATTTGATGAAAGGGCTTGGCTGTTCCGGTCGCAGGTGCGAACGCCGCACCATCCGGGACCTCATCCGTAGCACGCATTGTACTACGGGCGAGAACGCCTTAAATGCCCGCGGCGCGCGATCCCTAGGGCCAAATTTTTCACACCCGATAAAAAGCTGGTGTCGCTATCTGCCATTACTTGGCTACGGGACGATAGGCCCAGATCGTACCCCTGGTCATCGCTCGCACGTCGATCATACCGGCTTGCACGAGCTTCTTTTGTTCTGCGGTCCTGCCCGGACCACCGACATTCTGCTGCACAATCGTGAACACTCCGGGAGCATGCACGCGATATACAACGGCCGTGTGATGCGAAAACGTTTGCGTATAACTCGACCCGTTGGGGAACCGGAACTTCAATTCAACGTCACGAAACTGCAGAATGTCGCCGGGCAGCACGGGATCGGTCGGCTGCAGCAATTGGCCCCACACGTAGTCGTCTTCGCCCAGGTCCGGCAAAGGTGCCGCGAATTCGTGACGCGGCTTGGCTCCCGCTTCGCGTAAAGCGTGCTCGGCAAGGGCGGCACATTGTCCACTGCCGACCTGCTTGTCGGCATTTGCCTCACAGAAGGCGATGATCTTCTGATTCAGTTCAGGCACTTGTGTTGATTCCCTGGACCCTCCGCGTGACTTGGGCAGTCTGGTGCCCGACTGCCTTGGTTGCTGATCGGATTGAGTCGGGACCGACTCTCCGGCGAAGACGACGACGGACGCGCCTAGGACGAAAACGGTGGCGAGGATGGAGCGGCGAATGTTCATGGCTGGAGCCCAAAACCGCGTGACGGGAATCAACATACGGGCCATGCTACACGAGAACCGGCCGGCCGAAAACCGGGCGTGACGCTTCAGCGGGCCCCGCTCCGACAGCCGCACGGTGCCCGTTCGCCATGCGGCTCGTTGGAGGCCGTCAACAAGGCACCACCCATTTGCCCAGGCCTTTGACATGGCGAGGTGTCCGTAGACGGTTTGCGGACAACGGCGTGCCGTGCCGAAAGAACGCGACGGGCGGGCCTTTCGATGGGGACTTGCGCGCACGAGAAGGCCGGCTGGCGATACGATGCCCGCCGGCGCGTATTCGTTTCCGACGCAGGCGAGAAGTTCAGTCCGCGCGGCGAGTTGCCCGATCCGAGCAAGATCGTCTACAAGGTGCCCAGCCTCGCCAAGGCCGATCCGCGCCAATTGTCAGGGCCCGAACGCGACTTGCAGTCGTACCTGCAAGTGATCCTGCCGCCCGACCGGTCGGCGGCCGAGTACGTGGAACTGGTTCGCGCCTGGCCCAGCATCGCCGAGGCCCAAGTCAGCCCGGACGTAAGCCTGCCCTGAGCACGTGGGTACATACTGGCAACAAGGATGGGCGGACAGCCGGCAGCACGCTCCGGTCAAGAAGGCGACACGATCGAACTCCTATTTCTGTGGGGGGCGACCAGCACCGAGCCAAAAGGTGAACCAGGGACTGGTGGGGACACGGCCGAAACAGCCGCAGGACGACTCGCCAGCCATGCCCTTGCTCGCCGCCACTATCCGCCGGGCGGCAAGTCTTGGTAGCTGACACCTGTCCTTTCGCTGGAGACCCACGGTCCGTCTGATTGAACGCGCGACCATGCTTCCGTATACTGTGGGGAGGGAATCACAACCGAAGGAGAAAAACGTGACCACGACCACTACGGCGTTCAAACGCTGGACAGCGGCGGAACTGCGTCGCCTGCCCGCACACGAACGCGAGGCGGTGCTTCAGGCCGCTGCTGAGTTGGCGGAAGCAGAGTACCGCACCAACCCGGAGTTGACGGTCTTCGACGCTTTCGGCGAGGACGACCTCCATGTCGATAGGGCGAGCACCGAGACGCGGTGAGGTCTGGATGGTCGATTTCGATCCCGGGGTCGGGGCCGAGATTCGCAAACTGCGGCCGGCCATCGTGATCAGCGTGGACGCCGTGGGGCGGTTACCGTTACGTCTGGTCGTGCCGGTCACGGATTGGAAGCCGTCGTATGCGGGCTATCCATGGTTCGTCGAACTGCCCGCCTCGCCGAGGAACGGCCTGAGCAAGCACTCTGGAGCCGACGCCTTTCAGACCAAGTCGATTTCGGAAAACCGTTTCGTGCGCAAGTTGGGCGAGGTGACTGCGGCTCAGCTTGACGAAATCGCCGAGGCCATTGCCCTCTGCGTCGGCGCGACGTAGTTTGTGTCCGGGATTCGTCCAACAGGATGGCAGGAGGAAGAACGCGATGGGAGGCGTCCAATTACATAATTGGACGCCTCCCCTTTCTTCAACCCCCCTTTCTTCAACCTGCAGATAAGCGGCCACCGAGATGGGCGAGAAGCCTTTGTCGCTGCAACGTCTACCCTATGCGCTTGCGGGACTCATCAAGGCCGGTCGCGGCCCTCCGGTAACGTAATCGCTCCGCCACTTATCGAGGCAACTTTCTTCTAAGATTCTTGCGAGACCCCCTTGACAGCGTCCGCCGATGGGGTCTAATATCGCCGAATTCGGCCTCGGT
>Ga0366819_10085_pt1 | contig 58101 bp, 51 predicted proteins | sample TotcelFGM3001N15_FD_207091 | JGI IMG/M metagenome (GOLD analysis project Ga0366819, IMG submission 207091) | Enriched cells from coal bed in the Powder River Basin, Montana, United States - Total cells FGM rep3 HSBNCT.FGM.300.1.N15 ... | reverse complement strand
CCGCTGTTGGCGGTGATGGTCACGCTGCGCCTGCGGACGGTCACCAGCGCGCTGACGGGCGCAAACAGCAGGCTGCCTGTACTGTCGGTGATCTGCAGCGTCACGCGGTGCGCGGACGCATTCACATAGGCGGGGTTGCCGGAAACGGCTCCCTCAATGGCCCCTGCGGTCAGGGTGTCCAGCGCGCGGTAGGCAAAGGTGAAGCGGGCGCTGTCGGTCAGGTCGATGGTTTGCGCGCCAAGCGCCATGGTTTGCGGCGGGGTCAGGCTGTAGGGCTGGCCGTCATACACCGTGTCCACATCGGCCATGGCGATATCCGCCGCCGCCACCTGCGCAGGCGTGATGGTAAGGCTGCCCGCGACGGTGTACACCGCGTAGTTCGCAGTCACGTCCAAAGCGCCGCTGAAAACCCTTACGCTGACCGGATCGATGGCGAAGCCGTATGCCCCCGCCAGCGTCGCGGTGTTCTGCCCGCCGGAGGCAAGCGCCAGCGCACTTTGCGCCACAGCATGGTCGGTATCCGGCACAAGGCCGTTCGCCTGTAAGTAGAGAGCCGCGCTGTGCTGCGCGCCATCATAAGCGACGGTTTCCACAGCCGAGGATACCGTAAGCGCGCGTTTGCCGATCACGACCTCGACGGTCACGGGCTCCGGTGCGGCGTGCAGGTCACTCGAAGCGCTGATGCGCACGGCATAGGTGCCCGCCTCGGTGAACGAGGGCAGCGCACTATACGTTTGCTCCGTGTCGCCAAGGGTCACGCTATAGCTCAGCGCAAAGTCGTCCGTGCGCTCCACCTGGCTGTCATCCGTCGCGGCGACGCTGACCGTGGGTTGCGCAAGGCTGTGCGCCTGCGCGTCATAGGTGGTGCTGAAGCCCGCCGCGCTCAGCAGCGAAGGCGCTTCGCCCCGCACCACGCGGATGAAGCCGTCCACCGTCTGGATGCGGTAGTTTTTCGAGTTGGCCGCCTCGGCCACGCCGTAGCTAGCAAAGGTGACGGGGTGCCCATCATCCACGGCGCTCTGGGTGTTGTTCGCCAGCACATAGCTGATCGTGTCGCCCGCGTAGAGCGTGTCCGCCGCGAGCCCGTCGATCTGCCAGTGCGCGTAGTCGATACGCCACACCTTAGCTGTGCCGTCCCCAAGCATCGTATAGGGGAAATCAAGCCTGCTGTCCGCCGTGAGTGTTACGGCGGCGGGTTCGATGGTCAGGCTGGTCTGCGCGATCTGCGTTTCATAGTTGGGGTGCGTCAGGCGCACGTACAGCCTGTACGCCTCCGGCTGTCCATCCGCGGCCAACGCCTTGACCGGTGTATAGGTCGGCAGTGCGGCGGTGATCCAGCCAGCGTCGTCCGCTGCGAGCGGCGTTTCGCTGTAGGCGATTGTCGCGCCGGACACGGGGCTCTCGTCAGCATCCCGCAAAGCGGGCAACGTGAAGCCATGCGACTGACCGTCATAGACGGCTGCGGCGGTTTCATCGGCGGTGCCGCTGGTGGCCTTGACAATCTCCAGGACCCCATCGGTATAGCCGATCGCGTAGTTGGCGGTCACATCCGCTGCGCTTTGGCGGATCAGCGTACGGGCCGGGTCAAACGTGACGGTATAGGTGCCCGCGTCTGTCTGCGACGCGCCCACCAGCACAGCCTGTACGGTGTGAATCTCCAGCAGGCCGCTGTCCGCGGCCATGTCCGACACGGTATACCCAACGGTGTACGATGTGCCGTTGTAGATGTTGCCGTAAGCTTCGCCCGCAATCAGCGTAACGGGCCTGCGGGTGATGGTCAGCGTCGCGCTGTCTTCGCCCGCGACTTGGTAGTATGTGCTCTCCACCCGCAGGGCGAAGGCATAGGTGCCCGCGTCGGCGTAATCCGGCAACGCCTCGCCCGCGGCAAGCTGTACCCATGCGCCGCCGTTCAGGCTGTAGGATACATCGTAGGGGCAGCCCTCGGGCGCGGTAACGGTATAATTCAAGTGATGCCCAACCCCGTCGTAGACGCGCGTCTCGTCGTCCACGGCGATGGCAAGCGCCCCAGCATTGGCCGTGACTTCGATCAACCCATCCACGGTGCGCACGGTGTAGTTATCGGGGTTGGACCCTTCGCGCCAGGCTGCCACGGCAATGCCCACGGCGTTGCTGCCGGGCACAGTGCGCGTGTTGTCGGTCAGGGTCACGCTCTGGATGGCATCTGCACCCAGCAGGCCGCTCGTCGCCGTTGCCGGGTCCACGCTCCATGTGTTCATGACGTGCTCCAGCCCGTCATACGCTTCGCTTAACGAGCCGGCCCGCAACGTAACCTCGCGGGCGGTGATGGTGAGCGTCGCCTTGGCAACCGCTTTGTTGGCATAGTTGGGGCTGCTGGCGCGCACAAACAGTGTGTACTCGCCCACGTCCGTGAACGACGGCAAAGCCGCACCTTCAGCCAGTGGTTGCCAGTCCTCGCCCGGCATGTGGTACTCCAGCGTGACCGGCACGCCATGCGCATCCGGCGTGAAGCCGTGCGCCAGCGCGTCGTACACATAGGTGCCCGCGCCCGCGGAAAGGTCCAGTGTCAGGTTGGCGCTCTGCTCAACCGTCAGCACGCCGCTTTCATATTGGAAGAGATAGTTGTCCGCCTTACCGGAGACAAGCGTCGCGCCATGCGGCGTGGGGTGGCTGACGCCCGCGTCCATACGCTCGTTATCGCTCAGGCTGACCGTATCGACGGCATCGGTGCCCACCAGCCCGCCGGTCTCATCTGCAGGCGCTACCTGCCAGGTGGTCACACGGTGGGGCTGCGCATCGTACGTGACGGTGAGCGAATCGGCGGTGATAATCACAGGCCGCCGCCCGATGGTGACAGTCGGGTATGCGGGCGTGATGAGGTAATTGGTGTGCTGCGCGCTCACGGTCACGGTGGTGGTATCCATCGCGTCCGCAAAGCTGCCGGACACCGCCTGCCCGCCCACGGTATACGTGAGCGAGCCCAGAATGGCCAACTCGTCCGCGCTGTTGACCGCGCCGTTTTCCCCGGCAGGCACGTACACGATCAGCGCATGGGCCGTGCCGTCATAGCGTCCGTCGATGTTGTCCGCGGATAGCGCGATGGGCTTGGGCGTTATACTTACCGTGGCGCTGCCCGTCCAGATAGCGACGCCGTCGCGCCACACGGTCACGGTCACGGCAGCGGGGCTGCCGGTCACGTTGGTGTAGCTGTTGGTCGGGCTGTAGACCACCGTGTCGATATCGCTGCGCAACTGGTCCTTGGAGTCGCTCAGCGTTACGCCGTGCGCCTGCCCGTCATACACGCCCGTATATCCCTGCAGTGTAAGCCCGTCCAGCGGGGCAGGGGTAAAGCGGGCATAGAAGGTACGGTTGCCCGTGCTGCCGGTGGGGATACCGGTCGCGGGGGTGCCAAAGCCGGCGTCAGTATACCAGCCCAGGAACGTATAGCCGTAGCAGGCCGCGTCCATGATTGTGATGGGCGCGCTTTCCACCGTATAGCTGACAGTCGCGGCATTGGGGTTGATGAACCGCGCCGCAGCCTGTGCGGGCAGGTTATGCTGCCAGGTAACGGTATAGCTGCGCGGCGTCCACGAGGCGTACAGCACCGTGTTTACCGTGATGCTGATGCTATGCTCCCACGCAGCGTCCGGCCCGTAAGGCGGGTTGACAAGCTGCCCCGCATCGTTTTTCCGCTTCCAGCCTGTGAAAACATAACCGGTACGCACCATGGACCCTGCGCCAGTGACGGTCACCGAATCGCCCACCGGCACGGTCACCGCCGACGGTAGGCTGCCAGTGTAAGGCGCATCGCTGGCATAGCTGAGCGTGACCTCTATATGGCTCCACACGGCGTAGAGCGTGACATCCGCGTTGGGCATCGTGAAGGGGCTGCTTGTCAGCTGCACGGTGCCCAGTTCCGCCTGCGTCTGGTACACCTTGCCCAGCACGGCAGGGTTCTCGCTCCAGCCTTCAAATCGATATTCGCCGTAGGCGGGCCGCTGCTGCGGCAGCGGGAACACGTCGCGGTAGCGGTGCCGCTGGCTCTCCGGCGCGCCGGTGCCGCCGTTGGCGTCAAAAGCCAGTGTGTATTTGCGGGGGATGTAGCGGTAGTCGATGTAGTTGTCGCCCTGCGCGATGGTAACGGTCTGCGCGGTGGGCGTACCGTCGGCCAGGTCGAACAGCTCCTCGTTGTGCGAAAGGGTCATCTGCCCCGCGGAGAGGGTGTAGGTATAGGCGCGGCCCAAGCGCACAGCGGGGTCGCTGCCGGTGCGGATGACGGGCGTCGCGATGTTGTTGCCCGCTTCATCCAAAAAGCGGATGTTCACCGCGATATCGCCGCGCACTTTATAATAGAAGGTAACATGGTTGGCAGCGGCGTTGGACGTGATGGCGATGGCCGCGCTGGCGGCGCTTTGCGTTTCGTCCAACTGATATCCGGCGATGGCGCTGGCATACACGGTCACGGACTTGCCAAAGCGCGCTTTGCCCGTCGCGTCCGGCGCGACGGTCTCGCCTGTGTCCGTATCCACAAAGCTCGCGCTGTAGTCCATCAGGTTGCGGTTGTAATACACGCGCAGCGTGAGCGGGTTGTTCACGCTGGAGTACACGACGCCAGAAACCGTCGAAATACCCGCCACAAAGCTGTAACCGTCGTATTCCTTCGACGGGGCATACGCCGTGGAGCCCAACGGGGCGTTGGTGATGGTCTCGGTTGCGCTTTCGTCGCACACGTATGCGTTATCGTTCAGGTTTTGCAGATAACGCTTGACGATGTAGACACCCGTCGGGTTTTTGGTATAGACGAACGTGATGATGTTCTGGGTGATGTTGCCGGGGTCCGTCTCGGCGGCCAAGTTGCGGGTGATCTGGTATGCGTTGGGGGAATAGCCGTTGATGTTTACATACTGCGCGGTCACGGTCACGTCGCTGGTGGCAAACGGGCCCTTGGTGGGCGCTTTTTCGGCGCCGTCCGTGTCCACAAAACGCACGATATAGTATACCGTCGGTACGCGCGTATACGTGAAAGTGATCACGTTCTGCGCACTGCTGGCTTTCAGCGTGATCGACGAGGAAGCGCGATCAGGAAACAGCGGCTGGTTGCTGCTGTTGAAAGCCGCCGGCGCTGTTTCGGTGATCAGCGCACTCACTTTGCCCTGCCCCGTTTTAACAGCCAGCGTTTTGCCTGCGGCATCACGCACGGCGTTGCCGTTGCCGTCTACGTAGCGTACGGTATAGGTGACGTTGACCGCCGTCCAGTGCGCGCGCAGCGACAGGTTGGCCGTGATGCCCATGCTGAAGGTGAAGATTCTCTCCGTGCCGCCGTCTTCATAGTACCAGTAGTCAAACTGGTAGCCGTCCCGCGTGGGGTTGGCAACGGCAGTCGCCGTCGCGTTTTTGAGCACCGTCTGCGTGGCGTAAACACCCGCGCCTTCGTAGTTCAGGTTGAAGGTCACCTGATAGCTGGGCTTTTTCCAGCTGGCATAGACGGTCAGGTTGTTGGCGGGCATACCGTCGTCCCAGCCGTCAAACCTCACCGTACAGCCGGAATCACTGTACCAGCCGTCGAAGAGATAATCGGCGGGGATGTTGGCTGGCCGCTGTCCCGAAATATCCGTATTGAAGCCGCTGATGTCCGACGCGTAGGGGATCGCATCGGTGGTGCTTGTCGCGGAGCCGTTGTGGTAGGTGATGGTGTAGGACAGCCGGTTGAAGAACACAAAAACCTCATAGCGTTTCGTGGTGCTGTTGTAGGTGAATGTGGCGTTTGAGGGCTCGGTATCCACGTAGTTCGTGCTGCCGGTGCGCACGCCGTAGTAGCGGAAACCCTTGATGATGAAGTCGCTCATGTCCTCGCTGGTCAGGTAAATGCCGGTGGAGTTGTACTTGAACGCTACCGTGATGCCCGACTGGCGGTAGCTATGCCCGCCGAAGGTCGTGGTGGGCGTTTGCCCCTCGGCGCACTCGGTCATGTAGATGATAGCAAAGTCATAACCGGTCTTGACGCTGCCATACAGGTTATAGCCGTTGATGGGCATGTTTTGCACAAAGCCGATGAACACGCTGCTCGTGGAAGAAATATTCCAGGTATAGTCCGTATACTGGCCAGGTTTGGCAATTGTGATCCACCGATCGGCTATGGTAGCGCCATAGGGCGCGGTGATCACATAAACGCTGTTCCATTTGTTGCCGGTCTTGGTATAAAACGTGACCGAGTAATCGTTACGCTTGAAGCGCACATAGACGACCGTGGAACCGTCCGCCATGATCGTTTTGATGGCCGCGTCATTATCCAGATAGGCAAAGCCATCGCGCTTGTAGAACTCGTCCTGCGTATCGGGGATGCGGTTGGTGCTCTTCCACCAACTGGTTTTGTCCGTCCAGCTCTTGTTTGCGCTCACCAGCGTGCCGGTGGTGCCCGCATAGGCCTCGCTTCCCGCAAAGGTATACTGGGTCGTGTCGTTGGGGTCCTGCATGAGGTAGACGACGGTGTAAGGCGTATCGGTCTTGGCCGTCCACTGGGCGGTGACGGTCACGTCCGCGATGCCGATGGTCGTGGGGATGGTGATGTTCCACGATTTGAAGGTGTACCCCGGGCGCGTGGGCGGGGTCGCCGGGGCGGTCACGGGCGTGCCGTAGCGGCCCACCTGCGGAGCGATGTAGGTGCCGTCCGCCGTATCGAACATCACGAAATGAATCACGCGGTCATACTTGAGCGCAATCATAGTGGAGCCGTCCGCGGCAATGTAGTCGTTGCAGGTTTCGATGCTGGTGACGGACACAAAGCCGGTGTAGGTCGTTTTCACATCGGCTGCGGTCACCTGCGTCAGCGAACCGGTACGCCCGGTGCGGATATCGGTGGCGGCCACGGTGTAGCCGTCGCCGGTCACATCCTGCAGCATATGCACGATTCGGTACTGTGTGTCGAGGTTGGAGCTGTAGGTAACCAGAATGCTGACGTCCGAACGGATATCGCCCTCGATGGTCACGGCGGGCTGATCCGGCGTATAGCCCATGATGGCGGGCGAGGGCACGACCTCGTTGAAGGGGTACCCGTCATACACCGTTGCCACGTAAGGGTCGTGGGCCTGATGCTGATTTTCAAAAATGTAGTTGATGGTGATGGTTCGCTGGATCAGCGGCGCGAACACCGCCGTAACGGTGCTGTTGCCGGAAACGCTCTCGATCACCGCCGGTTCCCACGCGGTGAAGCCGAAGCCTTCGCGCGTCGGGTTCGCCTCGGAGCCGTCGTAGTGATCCGCGGCAACAAAGCGCGTGCCCGCCAGCACATTGGCCACATCGGCCAGCAGCGTACCATCCCAGTTCTCGTAGGTGATGGTAAACAGCTGCACATACTGCGCCGTGAGCGTGATGTCCTGCTGCACGTTCTCCAGCGCGGACACTGTGCCCGCGCCGTCGTCCCAGCCCAGGAAGGCATAGCCATCCTGCGCCGCAGAAGGCCACTCCGCCGTGGCAACGCTGCCGCCCTGCGGCACGGCCACGCTTTTCAGTTCCGCGCCGCCAAAGCCCACAAAGCGCACGGTGAAGGTAACGGCAGGTTCGCCCGCATCCGGTTCTGCCTGCTGTGCTTCCACGTTGATATCGACCGTGTTGCTCACGATCTGCGGCGCGGCCAGCGCTTCCATGGGCAGCGCGCCAGCCAGCAGCACCAAGCACATCATAATGGAAATAACTCGGCTGAGCATCTTCTTCATGGTACGAACCTCCCTGCTTTTGGGTATCATATGCCAAAGAGGACGCGCGGCACGCGTCCTTTGGCAAGAGGCTTTCCAGCCCCGGAGAGTCAGTCGATGGTGATCGTCATCCGCCAGGCGTATTCGGCGTTCTTCTCGGTGAGGGTGTAGCGGTAGGTGGCTTCGTTGGCGCCGCCCATATCGTGCCATTCGCCGCCGCTCAGATACTGCCACTGCATGTGGTAAGCGACGCCGTCCAAGCCGGAAATCTCAGCCACGAGGGTGATGGTGTCGCCGATTTGGGCATGGGAGCCATTCAGGCTCCGTACGGTGATGGATACATTCGACAGGTCAATGTCGCTTTCCTCGGTAGCGGGAATATCTTCCAGAATTTCCTCTTCTGTCAGCGCTTCTTCTTCCGTAGGTTCGGCGGTTTCGACCGGCGTGGCGGTCTCTTCCGGTACGGCAGTCTCTTCCGGCGCGGCGGTCTCTTCCGGCGCGGCGGTCTCTTCCGGCGCGGCGGTCTCGACAGGCGCGGCGGTCTCGACAGGCGCGGCGGTCTCGACAGGCGCGGCGGTCTCGACAGGCGCGGCGGGCTGGGACTCCACAACGACGGGCTCGGGAGCGGGTTTGCTTTCAACAGGCGCAGGTTGTTGCACAGGCGCGGGGGATTCTACCACCACGGGCTGCTGGGCGTTTTCTTCCGCCAGTGCGGCAGAGGTAAACGTGCAAACCATCGCCATCGACAGGATCATCGCAACCGCTTTGTTGAGCTTCTTCATCGTTGGGCCTCCTCAGGTCTTCTGAAAGCTTGTTTGTTCCTTGGTACGTCTCTATTAAACAACATTTTGGTTACCTGAACGGTTACTTATTGCCACATGGTCGATGTATTTTGCTCAACGTCAAATACTGGTATTCCGCCACATTGCCGCTTCGCTTTCAACGGCGTTTGTTGTGTGCTTTGGCTTTCTAATTTATGCAGCGGTTGCATGGCGGTTACACATTCGGATGTCAACACGCCTTCGCCACCGAAAAGCACGCTCACGTTCCCATTGTGTAATGGATTGCGGCCGCATTCTTTTGCGTATGCATGGCGGCGGCAGCACAACCCATGGTGAAGTGCTCGCCCCAGAAACACCGTGTATGGTGGCCACACCGCCCATATCCCATACGGCGACCCCAGCCGCAACGGTGCTGTCGACTAGCGCCGGTTACGGCACACTGCACACAACCCGTCGCAGAGCGCACTGCCGCATCACACACACATGGCGTTTTGCGTTGTGTGCGACACACAACACGGCGCAAGCGTGCCGCGTTGTGTGTCGCACGTTTGACTCGCCTGCCCCTTGCCAGCAAACTGCGCCGCCCCAGCGTCGCACACCGCGGCAATTGATTGTGAAATATCACTTCCGAGCGCTTGACAATCCCCCAGAAATCCGCTATACTTGCACACGTGCTCCGCAGGGGCATGGTGTAATGGTAACACGTGGGTCTCCAAAACCTTTGTTGAGGGTTCGAGTCCTTCTGCCCCTGCCACAGTGGGTCGCTTTGATTCGTTCAGGCGGCTCACTTAATTTTTCCTTAACGCAACCATGGCTGGCGGACGCAACCCCTTTAGCCATTGCGAGCAGAACCGGTATGGGTTATCATGACTGTCATGTGCGGCGGTTACGTATTTGTTAGGTGTCGGCATTCCGTGTTCGAATCTACATTGTCTTCCACCGCAACCGCAATTTTCGCACACTTGCCGCTCCATTATAAAAATGCCTGTCAAGGTATTGACAAGCAAGACAGCATATATTATGATTGCGTAGTTTCGAGCCGTTCTAAGCGGCAAGAGCTTACTGACCCACTTTCCCCACGGGAAAGCCACGGCCTTACGGACAGCCGGGTCAACTGCCGAGTGCGTGTAACGCCGCACGTTTGATTGCGCGCCAGCGCAAATTTTATGAGTTGGCTACTGAATAGCCAGTTGGTTACTTCATAACCAAGTGTACTTTGGTGCACGCTTGTAAAACGGTCAAAAAGAGTAGTAAAAGTAAGTTCTTACTGTATAGACTCTGAACGGACGACACGGTTGCCCCGCCGCGCCTGCACAAAAACGCCGGCCGGATGGAAAGCGCAACCCGCATGCCGCCATGTTTTACAGGATGTGCCACCGTACGCGGAGGCGCATCCTTTTTATGTTGCGGAGGGTTTCGGATGGAACAGAAAATGAAGCTGTATGGGTTCAACAACCTCACCAAGTCGCTGAGTTTCAACATCTATGACATCTGCTATGCCAAAACCGCGCGCGAACAGCGCGACTACATTCAATACATCAACGAGCAATACAACAGTGAGCGCCTCACCGCCATTTTAACGCGCCTGACCGAGATGATCGGCGCTGTGGTGCTCAACGTGTCCAAGCAGGATTACGATCCGCAGGGGGCCAGCGTAACCTTCCTGATCGCCGAGGAGGACATGGCCAAGAAGCGCTTGGGCGACACGGTGGTGGGCCATTTGGACAAAAGTCACGTGACCGTGCACACCTACCCCGAGTACCACCCCGAAACCTCCATCGCCACCTTCCGTGTGGATATCGATGTAGCCACATGCGGGGAGATTACCCCGCTTTCCACGCTGGATTTTCTGCTGGGTAGCTTCGATTCGGACATCATCACGCTGGACTACCGCGTGCGCGGCTTCACCCGCGACATGAGTGGCAAAAAGCTTTTCATGGACCACGCCATCGCATCCATCCAGGACTACATCCAGCGCAAAACGCTGGAGAAGTACGACGCTATCGACGTGAACGTTTATCAGGCGAACATCTTCCACACCAAGATGCTCATCAAGGACATCGTGTTGCAAAACTACCTGTTTAACGCCGACGTATACGAGATAACCCCCCAGATCCGGCTGGGCATCACCAACGCGCTGCGGCGGGAGATGATCGAGATCTTCAGCGGCGTAAACATCTACTGAAAAGGAGGCGCACGGCATGGATCAGGAACGCGCTCCGCTTTTTGACGCGCTGGAGGCTATGCGCAGCGCCCGCATTGTGCCCTTCGACGTGCCCGGCCATAAACGCGGCAAGGGCAACAAGGCGCTGACAGCCTTTCTGGGTGAGCAGTGCCTGAGCGTGGACGTAAACGCCATGAAGCCGCTGGATAACCTGTGCCATCCCGTGAGCGTGATCAAGGAAGCCGAGGCGCTGGCAGCGGACGCGTTCGGCGCGGCGCACGCCTTTTTTATGGTAGGCGGAACCACCTCGGCGGTGCAGGCGATGCTGCTGGCCACCCTCAAGCCGGGCGACAAGGTGATTTTACCGCGCAACGTGCACCAGAGTGTGATCAACGCGCTGGTGCTGTGCGGCGGCGTGCCGGTTTATGTGAACCCGCAGGCCAGCGCGCAGCTGGGCATCGCGCTGGGCATGGCCATAGCGGATGTGACCGCCGCCATGGACGCGCACGCCGACGCGAAGGCCATACTGGTGAACAACCCTACCTATTACGGCATCTGCTCCGACTTGCGCGCCATCACCACGCTGGCCCACGCGCGCGGCATGCGCGTGCTGGTGGACGAGGCGCACGGCACGCACTTCTACTTTGGGCTTTCCATGCCCGCCTCCGCCATGGCGGCGGGCGCGGACATGGCCGCCGTGAGCCTGCACAAGTCCGGCGGGTCGCTCACACAGAGCTCCATGCTGCTGTGCGGCGGCGGCGTCAATGCGGACTATGTGCGCCAGGTCATCAACCTGACGCAGACCACCAGCGGCAGTTATCTACTGCTCTCCAGCTTGGACATCAGCCGCCGCAACCTTGCCACACAGGGCGCGGAGATCTTCGAGAAGGTCAAGCGCCACGCGGCCTATGCCCGCGAGGAAATCAATCAGATCGGCGGCTACTATGCCTACGCGGGCGAGCTGGTCAACGGCGACAGCGTTTTCGCCTTCGACGAAACCAAGCTGTCTGTCTGCACGCTGGATGTGGGCCTCGCGGGCATCGAGGTGTATGACATCCTGCGCGACCGCTACGATATTCAGGTGGAGTTTGGCGACCTGGGCAACATCCTTGCGTATATCTCGCTGGGGGATAAAACTAAGCACATCGAACGGCTCATCAGCGCCTTAAGCGATATCCGCCGCCGCTTTGGCCGCGAGCGCAGCGCGCTTTGGGAGAGCGGCTACATCGCGCCCGAGGTGGTCACCTCACCCCAGAAGGCCTTCTACGCAAGCAAGGTGAGCCTGCCGCTTACTGAAGCCGTGGGCGGCGTGTGCGGCGAGTTTGTGATGAGCTACCCACCCGGCATCCCCGTGCTGGCCCCGGGCGAGCGGGTCACGGCGCAGGTGGTGCAGTGGATTGCCTATGCCAAGCGCAAGGGCTGCCTGCTGACCGGGCCCGAGAGCATGGACGTAAGCCGCCTGAACATTTTAAAGGAGGAATGAGGGATGGACGACCTGTGGTTCAGCGAATACCATACGCCGAATGTGCGCTTCTCCATCCGCGTGGATCGCCAACTGCACGACGAGCAGAGCGAGTACCAGCGCATCTGCGTGTACGACTCGCCTGATTTTGGCCGCTTTTTGACGCTGGATGGCGCGCTGATGCTGACCGAGCGGGACGAGTTTATCTACCACGACATGATCACGCATGTGCCCATGGCCGTGAACCCCGATATCAAGACCGTGCTGGTGATCGGCGCGGGCGACGGCGGCGTGACGCGCGAGCTGGGCCGGTACCCGTCCATCAAGCGCATCGACGTGGTGGAGATCGACCCCCGCGTGGTGGACGTGTGCCGCACCTACCTGCCCAAAACCGCCTGTGGGTTTTTAGATCCGCGCGTGATCCTGCGCTTTGAGGACGGGCTGCGCTACGTGCGCCATACACGGGAGCAGTATGATCTGATCATCGTAGACTCCACCGACCCCTCCGGCCCTGGCGAGGTACTGTTTACCAGCGAGTTTTACGGCAGTTGCTACGCCGCGCTGGCGGAGGGCGGCATCCTTGTGAACCAGCACGAGAGCCCCTTCTACCCCTCAGATGCCAAAGCCATGCAGAGCGCGCACAAGCGCATCGCCGAATCATTCCCCGTGTGCCGCGTCTACCAGGCGCATATCCCAACCTATCCGTCGGGCCATTGGCTGTTCGGCTTTGCCAGCAAGGGCCCGCACCCGGTGCGCGATTTACAGGCAAACCGCTGGCGCGCTCTGGGGCTTGCTACCCGCTACTACAACGTAAACCTCCACCGCGGGGCGTTCGCTTTGCCCACTTATGTTGAGGAGCTTTTGAAACAGCATGAATAAGAACGTGCAAACCTTCATCGGCTGCGACGCCGAGTATGCCGAGGCGGACATCGTGCTGTGCGGCATCCCGTTTGACGGCACCACCAGCTACCGCCCGGGCGCGCGCTTCGGCCCCTCCGCCATGCGCGCGGAATCCTACGGCATCGAAACCTACAGCCCTTATGTGGACAGGGACTTGCAGGACGTGCCCGTGTTTGACGCGGGCGACCTGGAGCTGCCCTTTGGCGACACAAAAAAGGCGCTGACCATGACTGAGGAGCGCGTGGCCGCGTTTCTGGCGGACGGCAAAACGCCGTTCCTGTTAGGCGGCGAACACCTGATTACGCTGGGCGCGGTGCGCGCGGTGGCGCGCAAACACCCCGCGCTGCACATTTTGCACCTGGACGCGCACGCCGACCTGCGGGCCGATTATCTGGGCGAGCCGCTCAGCCACGCCAGCGTCATGCGCCGCATCTGGGACATCGTGGGCGACGGGCGCATTCACCAGTTTGGCATCCGCAGCGGCGAGCGCGCGGAGTTCGCCTTTGCCGCCAAACACACGCACATGCGCCGCTATGACCTGACGGGCTTTGCCGATACGGTGGCGGCGCTGAAGAACGAGCCCGTGTATGTAACGGTGGATTTGGATGTGCTCGACCCCGCAGGCTTTTGCGGTACGGGCACGCCCGAGGCGGGCGGCGTGCCCTTTACGGCGCTGCTTGCCGCCGTGCACAGCCTGTCCACCTGCAACCTCGTCGGCTGCGACGTGGTGGAGCTCTCGCCCCACTATGACATGAGCGGCGCATCCACCGCCGCCGCCTGCAAGCTGACCCGCGAAATCATTCTGCAAATCAAAGGAGCGTGACCATCATGGGGAAGTGTCTGATCATCGGCTGCGGGGGCGTGGCTTCCGTCGCCATCCACAAGTGCTGCCAGAACAGCGACGTTTTTGAGGAGATCATGATCGCCAGCCGTACAAAGAGCAAGTGCGATGCGCTGAAAGCGAAACTGGCCGGCGGCAAAACGAAAATCCACACCGCGCAGGTGAACGCGGACAACGTGAGCGAGCTGGTTGCGCTTATCCAAGCTTTCCAGCCGGACGTGGTGCTTAACCTCGCTCTGCCCTATCAGGACCTGACCATCATGGAAGCGTGCCTCGCCACCAAAGCGCATTATGTGGATACCGCCAACTACGAGCCGCTGGACACCGCCAAGTTTGAATACAGCTGGCAGTGGGCCTACCGCGAAAAGTTCCGCGAGGCGGGCGTGTGCGCGCTGCTGGGCAGCGGTTTTGACCCCGGCGTGACCAGCGTGTTCAGCGCCTACGCGCTCAAGCACCAGTTTGACGAGATTCACACCATCGATATTCTTGATGCCAACGGCGGCGACCACGGCTACCCCTTCGCCACCAACTTCAACCCGGAAATCAACATCCGCGAGGTCACGGCCAAGGGCAGCTATTGGGAGAACGGTCGCTGGGTGGAGACCGAGCCCATGGAAATCAAGCGCGAATATGACTTCAAGGGCATCGGCCGCAAGGATATGTACCTGCTGCACCATGAGGAGATTGAGAGCCTCGCCAAATACATACCGGGCGTAAAGCGCATCCGCTTTTTCATGACATTCGGGCAAAGCTACCTGACCCACCTCAAATGTCTTGAAAACGTGGGCATGACCAGCATTGAGCCCATCAACTTTCAGGGGCAGAAAATTGTGCCACTCCAGTTCCTCAAGGCCGTGCTACCAGACCCCGCCAGCCTCGGCCCCCGCACCGTGGGCAAGACCAACATCGGCTGCATCTTCACCGGCATCAAGGACGGCAAGCCCAAGACGTACTACCTTTATAACATCTGCGATCATCAGGCCTGCTACCGGGAGGTGGAAAGCCAGGCCATCAGCTACACGACCGGCGTGCCCGCGATGATCGGCGCGATGCTGGTGATGCAGGGCACATGGAACAAACCCGGCGTGTGGAACATGGAGCAGTTTGACCCCGACCCCTTCATGGACGCACTCAACCGTTGGGGCCTGCCGTGGGTGGAGGATTTCGCCCCCACGCTGGTGGATTGATGGCCACGCGCTGGAACGACCTGAATAGCGTGCCCACTCCCTGCTACGTGGTGGACGAAGCCGCTTTGACCCGCAACCTGCAAACCCTCAAAGCCGTGGCCGATGCAGCGGGCTGCAAGGTGCTGCTGGCGCAGAAGGCGTTTTCGATGTTTGCGGTGTATCCGCTCATCGGGCAATACCTAGCGGGCACGGCGGCCAGCGGGCTGCATGAGGCGCGCCTCGGGCGGGATGAGATGGGCGGCGAGACGCATGTCTTCTCCCCCGCCTATACCGACGCGACGTTTGACGAGATCGTGGCCCTGTGCGACCACATCGTGTTTAACTCCTTCACGCAATGGCTGCGCTTTCAAAAACGAGCGCTCGCCTCTGGCAAAACGTTTGGTATGCGCATCAACCCCGAGTGCTCCACGCAGGCGCACGCAATTTACGACCCCTGCGCCGCAGGCTCCCGCCTTGGGGTCATGCGCGCGCAGTTCCGCACAGACCTGCTGGACGGGCTCACCGGCCTGCACTTTCACACCCTGTGCGAGCAAAACAGCGACGCGCTGGTGGAAACCCTGAAAGCCGTGGAAGCCAACTTTGGCGACCTTTTGCCACGCATGGACTGGGTGAACTTCGGCGGCGGGCACCTGATCACCAAAGACGGCTACGACATCCCGCGGCTCGTGGACGCTGTGCGTGCTTTTCGCGCAAAATACAGGGTCGAGGTCTATCTGGAGCCGGGCGAAGCCGTCGCATATCGCGCGGGCTGGCTGGTCGCAAGCGTGGCCGATATTGTGGAGAACGGTATGAAGACCGCCGTTTTGGACGCATCCGCCGCGTGCCACATGCCGGATGTGCTGGAGATGCCCTACCGCCCACCGCTGCTGGACAGCGCGCCCGTAGGCGAAAAGCCCTATTCATACCGATTGGCTGGGCCCACCTGCCTCGCGGGCGATGTGATTGGGGACTACAGCTTTGACGCGCCTCTGCGCGCGGGCGACCGCCTCGTGTTTGAGGACATGGCGATCTACACCATGGTCAAGAACAACACGTTCAACGGCATGCGCCTGCCGTCCATCGCTTTGATGGATACCATGGGCGCTATCCGAATGGTGAAAGCCTTCGGGTATGACGATTTCAGGGGAAGGCTCTCCTGAGCATTCTATGGCCGCCATACGCGGCAAGGCAGTTTCGCACGCACGGTTTCGCGGCGCGCAGGCAAGATGCCTGCGCGCCGCGCGCCGCACTGGCCGCCGCCGTTCACACCCCACGCACTCAGCTTATGATTGACGGCCCGCCACGCAAGCTTTATAATTGTAACAGTGTATGGGAAACCAAAGCCGCACCGGCGCCGCACGTTACCCATGTTGGGAGGAGCGCACCGTGATTCAACTGGCAGAACGTTTGCTGGACAGGCATTACTGCAACGCCGACACCAACACCGCGTTTTCCATCCATCTGCTGTTCTACGTACAATTATCGCTCATTGGCTTTGCCGTGGCAGTGCTGGCAGTGGTGGCGCTGTTTACGCTCCCCTCCGCGAAAGCGGTGTATTTTCTAATCTGTGGCAGCTCGCTGGCCGTTCTGTGCGGTGCCATGGCCCTCAACCTGTCGGGTTATCACCGTGTTTCGCTTTGGACGACCGTCACACTGATGTTCATCGGGCCGTGGGCCTCCATCCTGTATGAATACCTGCTGCGTTCGGGCGATTACATGCCTATGATGTATGTGATCATCCCCATCCAGATCACCGCGATGTTTATCAAGGTCAAGCCAATGTACTGGCTTGCGGTGCTCCAGACCGGCGCGCTGGCCGCGCTTATGCTGACCGACCCAGGCCGCAGCGCCTACAACTGGCTCAGCGCCCTGTGCTTTATCTTCGTAACCTCCATGCTGGGCACCATCACCAGCTATGTGCTGCGCAAGCAGTACGAACGCCTTATCCACAGTCGCAACGCCCTGTCACACAGTGAGCAACGTCTGCGCGACATCGCTATTCGCGACCCGCTCACCGGCCTTTACAACCGCCGTTTTATGGATGAAACGTTTGCGGTACATTTTGAGAGCCTAGCCCCGATGTTCAGCCTTCTGATGGTGGACGTGGATCATTTCAAGACCGTCAACGACACCTACGGTCACTCCTGCGGTGACGAAATCATCCAGCGGGTCGCGGGCATCCTGACCTCCGCCATCCGCAAGTACGACGTGGCCTGCCGGTACGGTGGGGACGAGTTTCTGCTGATTTTGAACGGTTGCGGCCCGGACGACGCCATGGCCAAAGCAAACAAAATCAAGCAGGATATCGAGAACATCATCGTGGACCCCCAGGACGATACGCAACGACCGCTAACCGCCTCCATCGGCGTGGCGCAGTGCCCGCTAAACGGCACCAGCCGCGACGCCATCCTCAAAGCAGTGGATGCGGCCCTCTACCAAGCCAAGGAGAACGGACGCAACCGGGTGGTGGCTGCCGAGGGCGTTTTTACCGCATCGGCGCAGACCCCGCACACACGCTAAGCCGTGTATGCCGTGCCATCCGCCGCAGGCCCGCAGAAGGGAGGTCGCCCATGAAAACCTTGCCGAAAAGCAGCGCCAGCAACCCCGTCGGTAAAAGCTCGCGTGTATTGCGGGTGCGCCATTACGGCACTGTGATCGTATTGCTGGTTTTTTTACTGAGCCTGGTATACCTTCATTTTGCCTGGGGCCGATACGAGCGCAACGAGATCAGCAAAATCATAAACCTCGGCGATACCGTAGGCGCGCTGCTCAACACCGCTCAGATCAGAAAACACTCAAACAGCGGTGCCGAAGCCAGCGCAGAGCAGAACCTCTACCCCAGTCTGATACGGATGGTCAAGGTAAACACATCCATCGCCCATGCCTACCTGGTTGAGCTGCGGGACGGCGAAATCGTCTTCCTGCTGGATTCCGGCCCCGCACCCCTGACGCGCAAAGCATCCCCGGGCCACATCTTTCAGGATGAGCGCATTTTGATCGAAACCGCGTGGAGTTCCGCGCAGACGACATTTACCGGCACGGTGGTCAATAGCCGCGGCGAGTGGATCAGCACACTGACGCCCATCCGTGACGAGCATACGAACGAAACCGTCGCGGTGCTGGGCATCACCTATCCGCTGGCGCCATGGAACTATCACATCATGGAGCACATCACCACCGATGTGCTGGTCGTTTTGTCCCTGCTCATTTTATCCGTCGGCCTCATGCGCATATTCACGGAGCACGCCCGCCTGCGCGACCGCGGCGACATGCTGGCGCGCGACGAGGCGCTGTTCCACAGCGTGTTTGAACAAGCGCCCGTCGGCATTTCCATCGTGGGCGACAACCGCATCACCTACACCTCGCCGGATACGCGCTACAGCGTGAACCGAATGTTCGAGACCATTTTGGGCCGCGACAAGGCGGAACTGGAGCAGACCGACTGGCAGGCCATCACCCATCCGGACGACCTGCAGCCCGACCTTGCGCTGCTTGCCCGCTACAAAGCGGGCGAGATCGACCACTACACGCTGGAGAAACGCTTCATACGGCCCAACGGCTCGCTGGTCTGGACCAACCTGACCATCGGCAGCCTGACCGGAAGCCCGCAACACGGCAATATGCACCTGTGCATTTTGGAGGACATCAGCGCCCGAAAGCGGGCGGAGCAGAGCCTGCGCGAGAGTGAGCGCAGCAAGACCGTACTGCTGTCGCATCTGCCGGGGCTGGCCTATCGCTGCAAGTATGACCACAACTGGACGATGGAGTTCGTATCCGAGGGCTGCGAGGCATTGACGGGCTATGCGCCGGAATGCCTTGTGGACAACCGCGACCTCTCCTACAACGACCTGGTCGCCCCGGAGTACCGCGATCTGCTGTGGGCGGAATGGGAACAGGTGCTGCACCAGAAGCGCCATTTCCGCTACGAGTATGAGCTGATCACGCGCGATGGTAGCCGCAAGTGGGTGCTGGAACTGGGGCAGTTCATCTTTGCTGAGGACGGAAGCATCGCAGCCCTGGAGGGCATCGTGATCGACATCTCAGAGCAAAAAGCGCGCGAGGCGCAGATCACCTACCTGAGCGAGCATGATTACCTGACCGGCCTTAACAACCGCAATTACTTTGAAATCGAAAAGAAGCGCTTTACGGACGAACGCTATCTTCCCCTTTCCATCATGGTGTGCGATATCAACGGCGTGCGCCTGATCAATGATGCGTTCGGCCCCGCGGAGGGCGACAGGCTCATCAGCGACGTTGCGCACATGTTGCAAAGCCTGACCCGCGACGGCGACGTACTGTGCCGCACCGGCGGCGACGAGTTCACGCTGCTGCTGCCCAACGCTGGGGAGGAACAGATTGATGCGCTCTGCCAGCGTATCACGCACGCGGTTGAGCGCTATAACCAGAGCAACCCGAACCGCCCGTTTGAAGCCAGTGTATCGTTTGGCTTCAGCACGCTGGCTGTAGGTACAGGCATCGACCAAACCGTTGCCAGCGCGGAGGAGCGCCTGAAGCATCGCAAGCTGCTCAACCAGAAGAGCTCGCACAGCGCAATTCTATCCTCCATCATGGCGACGCTCTACGCGCGCAGCCAGGAGACCGAGGAGCACGGCAAGCGCCTGACGCGCCTGACAAGGCTCATTGGCGAGCGCATCGGGCTGGATGCCGGCACGCTGGACGATCTGGAGCTACTCTCCATGCTGCATGACATCGGCAAAGTGGGGGTGGATGACCGCATCCTCAACAAACCCGCCCACCTGACACCCGACGAGTGGGTGCTGATGAAGCGGCACAGTGAGATCGGCTACCGCATCGCGCTCTCCTCGCCGGAACTGGAACATATCGCCGTCTACATCCTCTACCATCATGAGCAGTGGGATGGATATGGCTACCCCACAGGCCTCAAGGGTGAAGAGATTCCGTTGCCCGCGCGCATCCTGACTGTGGCGGACGCCTACGACGCGATGATTGAGGACCGCGTATACCGGCAGGCCATGCCCAAGGCAGACGCGCTGGCCGAGATACGCCGCTGTGCGGGCACGCAGTTTGACCCGGATGTGGCCCGCATTTTCCTTGCGCTGATGGAACAGGCGGAGCCGGACGCAGCCGCCCCGCCCCATGGGTGAACCGTCGCGCACGCGTGCTTCGGCCGATTATTACCACGGGTAAGGAGCGGCGCACACTGTGCGCGCATGGCTGGAACGCGGCCCACGCGGCGTTGAGGGACATAGGCCGCTTTGTGATGGCGCCGCTTCCCCTTGACAGCGCTGGGGAGTATCCCTTCTTCCCCTTGGCATCAACGTTACGGAGTGTTTCGCGGCGCCCCCCCATCTACGGGCTGTACGGCGGGTTTGTATCGCCGCACCGCGTTTCAACCGCCACAGATCGGTTGCGAGACCGCGGGGAAGTCGTTATTGACTATAGCGAACGGGCGCTGTGAAAACGCAAGAAAACACCCCGTCTCCCTATTGACACACCGTTTATTCCGTGGTAAAATTCATTTCGTGCTCAAAACGATCTTCTGGGTGTGGCGCAGTTTGGTAGCGTGCTTGAATGGGGTTCAAGAGGCCGAAGGTTCAAATCCTTTCACCCAGACCAGTGAAACCCTTGGAAACAAAGCGTTTCCAAGGGTTTTTTATATCATTGATATGCGACCTTTCACCTTTTGAAGGGTAAAAAATGCACCCACTGCGAGTCAAATTGCGAGTCAGATGAACTCGAATATTCTTAACCGAATTGTATAAAACATGATATAATATCTCAATCGCAATACCAGCTTGCTAGTATAGAAAGTCGCTGAATGTTGACAACATTGAGGAGAAATCCATATGATACAGTATGCCCTCAATCGTAGCTATGAAGAAATGAAAGCAACGCTTGCCAATGCAAGGAAAGACCTTAACAACGACAACCTTAAAAAAGAAGTCAATTATCGCGTTGGTACTTTTCTACATTGGTTAATTGATTGCTATGACAGATTACCAAAACAAGCCGTCGCAAACCCCGCTGATAAGTCCTTTTTTAGTGCACTACATTATGCAAACAACCAACTGAAACACGATCTGAACACGATAAAGATCTATGAACGCATAGGTGGGTATAAATTCCCGATAAAATTTCCTCGCTCGATTCCAGCCATTGAATTCAGGTGGTGCAAATATCTGGTTGAACCCAATCCCCGATATCAACAACAGCATGAAAACTATGTTAGTTTCGTTCAAGACAAGGAAATAATAACTATAGCAGATAGAGCATTGTCAATCATAGACTCAATGCATATATAACATATAATCAATGGATTCATTGACTGTCTATGACTTCCAATAAAAAAAGAGCCCGCCTCGCGGCGGGCATATATCATTCAATCAACTGAGTATTAACGCCGTTCTTGATACCTGCCGCGATCTGCCCCAGATTCAGCGCCGTCCACGCACTGATGATGGCCGCTCTGATCTGCTCCGGATCGACCTGCACATGTAATCCGGCCAGCACCTTCACCACATATTCCGCCGCCATATCGAATTTCACCGCGCCGTTTCCGCTGCCCAGCTGCTGTTCCGCAAAATCCACTGCCCATTTGGCCAGCGTGCCCAGGATGGGCACCTTGAGCAGCGGCACCAGATACTTATAGGTCAGCCACAACAGAACCGCGCCCAGCGCCGCACCGATCAACACGATGCCCGCGGCCACGATGGGTGTGGCGTCAAACGCCACCGGCGCGGCTGCCATGCCCTCGCCCATCGCGCCGGGCACGAGCGCCCAGCCGCACAGCAGCAGCGGCATCATCAGCAGAAGCAGTATCAGACTAACCCACTTTTTCATGATCAGCCCTCCTTCGATTCGTCGTTCTTTTCCACGGTTTCTTCTTCCTCTTCCAGCCCCGCTACGCCTTCGCTGCGCTTGCGGAGTCGCCTGAGCGTATCCAGAAGCCCCTTCGGTACCACCACGCCCATGGAACTGGCATTTTCGATGATCGACATACCCTCGTTGGCGGCATAAAACCCGATGGCTGCGATCCGGCAAACGCCGTCCGTGCCCACCAGCCGGTCAAGCATAGTAGCCACCATGACGATCACCAGCATCATCAGCTTCTTGGTGATGCCCCGGTACGCCACGGCGCTGAGAAACCTTCCGCTTTCGGTCTTGGTGCTGCGCCCCACCAGCGCGCAGATGATTCCGGTCACATAGTCCAGCCCCATGGCGATAAACATGAGGCCGAGCGCCGCGTCCCACCCGCCCAGCAGGTACGCAATCCACGTACCCACCGCACCAACCGCGGCGCAAATCCAGCGCCAAACACCGTCCATCATTACCCACCCCGCTCTTTTGATTATTCGGTCTTAGCGCCCATCGCCACCGTGCGCGCTTCCGCCAGTGCCGCCCACGTTTTCTGGCCAACGATGCCGTCCGCCGTCAGCCCTTGCGCCTGCTGGAACGTGCGTACAGCCGCGTCTGTCGCCGGGCCGAACTCGCCATCCACTTGAAGCGAGGCACCCAGATCATTCAGCCACCCTTGCAGCCGCCGCACGGCTCCGCCAAGGCAGCCCTGCTTTACGGTGTAGTACGCACTGGTGTCTGCACTCACCGATGCCACGACGGCCTCCTGCGCCACTGTGCTAACCCCAAGCGTGGCGACGGCGCTCTCCTGTTCGTCGCTCAGGCCGTAGTCCACCCAGCAGCTTAACCCAACACAGTTGACGCCGCCATTGGGCACGGTCTTGGTTCCTTTGAAGTTGGTGCTCTCACACACACCGCCGCGACTCTGCGAAGAATGGATGGCACGCCCGCCGCCCAGGTACACATACATGTGGTTGGCATCGCCCATGCCGTCGCCCCGGTACTTGGCGGGGGTCGCGTCACTCTCCGGCTCCACGATGAACAGAAACGCGCCGCCCGGTACCGCGCCGAATTGTTTCACGCACTCCTCCGGCGTTCCGCGCCAATCGCAGGCGCGGAAGTGCGCGTTGCTGCCCGCCAAATTGCACACCTTGGCAGGGATGCCGCACTCGATCAGCAGCGCCTCTACCAGCGCCTGACAGTCCATCTCCGCGTAGAGGATGGGCGCGGATTGCACCGCCCGAAGCTTTGCCTCGCCAGCCGCGATCAGCGCGGCATTCGTGATCTTGGTTGCCATGAAACCCCTCCTTTTTCCATGCAAAAGGCGGGCCCTTGCCCGCCTCTAATTACATCAACCGCGCGCGATACTCTCAGTCAACTGCGTGTACTCCTCGACCGTCAGTCGGCCAACTGCATAGAGCACATCGATTTTGTCCTGCAAGCCATCCAGCGCGCCTCGGTCAATCATCCGTGTAAGCACCTGATATAGCATCCCAATCCCTCCTTACATGCCCAGTGCCATCATGGCGTTGGTCAGTTCCAATTCCACCAGCGCCGCGTCCAGCGCCGCAATGGTATCCTGCGCCGCTTCCAGTGGGGTCAGCAGGCGCACGCCGTCACGCCAGAAAGCGCCATCCACATACGTGTCGCCGATGCCCGCCGCCACGTCGCCGATGGGCACAGCGCCGTCAAATGCCCCCGCGTTGCGCGCGTCCAGCACGACTGTGTTTATCACCACACCGTCGCAGATCATCGCATAAATCATGCTATCCCTCCTAGCTGCGCGCGTTGCGGAAGATCATCAGGCCGTCTTTGCCCCCTGTGGGGTTGCCCGTGTTCCAGCCGCCGCCGCCGCCACCGCCGGGCGTGTTGCTCTGGGCACCGCCCCCCGAAACGCCACCGCCGCCACCGCCAGCATAGCCTACTGCCGTGCCGGTGATGCTGTTGGACAGCGCTACGCCGCCAGCTGTGCCGGATCCGTTCCCGCCCATGCCGCCACCACCGCCGCCGTTGATAGCCCCCGCATTTGCGCCATTCCCGCCCTGCGTGCCTGCTGCACCGCTGCCCGCGTTGGCTGCGCCGCCGCCACCGCACCCGCCGCCTCTGCCAGTGGTGGATGTGCCGCTGCCGCCGCCACCGCCACCGGTTGCTGTCAGCCCGTCAAACGTGCTGTTGCCACCAAGGTTGCCGCGCACGCTAGAAGATGTCGTTGCGACTGCCCCTGCGCCTATGACCACGGGGTAATCCCCCGCCGTAACAGCGTGATCCTCGTCGTACACAGCACCGCCGCCACCACCGGCACCGCCGCCGCCCGAATCCGTCAGTGCTTTGCCGCCCCCCCCCCCCCCGGCCACCAGTAGCACATCAATGGCAGCCTCGGGCGGCTCGACTGTAAAGGTTAGCGTGCCAGACGTTGTTAGCGTGATGTTCCAGTTGCCGTCGCCCTCATCCACGAAGTCCATGTCGCCCGTGTAGCTGATATCCGTCTCGGGGTCAAAAGCGCTGCTGATGCGTCCCCAGTCTGTTCCGTCGTGATACCACGCGCCGACCGACGCCCATTTGGTGCCTGTCCACTGTTTGACGCGCAGGACGTTAATCAGCGCGGCATTGTCAATCAGCAGATCGATGATGGTCGCGCTCGTCGCGTCCGTCTGTATCCACACGTCGCCCGTATCGGGGCTGGTCGGCTGCGCGACCGCGGCAGTCCACATACCCATCGCCAAATCCGTGTCCACCCAAATCAGCCCTGCGGCCCCAGCGGGCTGCACTGCGCTCCCCACAACGGTAACGGCCAGTTGTTTCTTGCCGCCCCCGCCGCCCATATGCAGTATCATCTAGCAACCCCCTTACAGATCGAACACGGCCACGTTGACCGTGATCGATTCGCTGGGCACGCTCTCCGCCGTAAATGTAAGCATCCCCGCCCCCTGCGCGCTGGGGTAGGCGCCGCAATCCTCATAAGCTGCTTTGCTGGCTGGCGCAGGCCCGGCCAGCACCAGATTGGTGGCAGTCACGCCCGTGGCGGTGGCGGCGTAGGTATACGGCCCGCTCCCGCTCCAGCCGCTTGTGGGCAGGGTGCAGGTCGTGGTGCTGCCGGTGGCCTTGTCGTCCAGATCTCCCTGCACGGTGCCGCTTGTCGTGGGGATGTCGCCCGCATCCAGCGTTACGTTCCCGTCCACATCAGGCTCGATTTCGTTGACGTAGCTCACATTCCCCGTCCCCGCCGCACCCCGCACATTGCCGTCATACGCCCACAGCGCCGTGTCCGCGTCGCCGCCCACGGTGCACACGTACTCGTTGCCCACATGCGCCGTCACCGTGCCGTTGTAGCGGTAGCGGTCACCCGGCAGCGCAGCGGTGATGCCGGTGGCGTAGGCGGTGGGCGTGGTGCTGGTGCCGGTGATGGCCGTGCCGCTGTACGTCTTTGTGCCCCGTACCCCCTGCAAGCCCTGCGGTACGCCAAACACCAGATTGATGTGCCCGTCCTCGGGGTCGGTTTCCGCAAATGCCGTGGCAGGCGCGCCCGGCTCAAGCGTACCCGCTTCGGCGGTGATGTCTGTGATGGCATCGGCTGCATCCTGCGCATTGTCCGTTGCGGTGTTTGCAGCTTCCGCCGCTTCGTTGGCTTCCGTGGCCGCCGCATTTGCGGCGGCTGTTGCACCCGCCATCACAGATATTTGTGCCAGCAGATCGCTCAGGCTCGGGATGATTTCGGACGGATCGGCGATGGTGTCGGTGATGCCCCCTGCGCAGGTCGCCTCAACCCAAAGCGGGCTGAAGCTGTCGCCGTCTTTGGTCAGGGTCAGCAGCAGGTCGACGCGCCCGCGCGCCAGCAGGCAGCTTTGCGCCAGTTTGGCCGTCACGACATTGCCGACGATAGCCGCCTCGTTGGGGATGGTCACCCTGTCGGCCATGCGCACGGCATAGAGTATGCCGCTGTATCCTGTCAGTACAGCATCTGTGCCGCTGTCGCGCACGGTCACGGCCACCTCATGGCCGTTGGCGTCGCCATAGACCAGCGGCGCGCTGATCATCTCTTTCTTGGTACCGCTCGCAATGTCCACCGTATAGGGATGCCGCACAGTCAGGCTCATGGTATGCCTCCTCAGTAGTTACCGCCCGTAATCGAGCGGATGAACGTCTTCACGTGCAGGTCAGCCACGATGCGGGTGTTGGCGTTGGGCGTTATCTCAATGTCATGCCATGTGCCGCGCGTGATTTTGCCGTCAGCATCTTTGCTGAGATAAGGTATCGCGTCGAATTGGCCGCCGCTGATCGCTCCGGACGGCACGATGTTCCCGTCCACCTTGACCGTCACGCCCGTCGCAGTACCGCCTTTATAGATCCCCAGCACCGGATCATGCGAGTGGTTTGGTGTGCTGTGCGTGTGGCTGGGCACGGTGAGCGTGACCCCTGGGATGGTGACATACGCCACCACACTATGCTTATGGGAGTATATATGCGAGTGCAGGCCCACCAAACCGTTTGCGTTGCCTGTATAGAGCATCGAAGACCCATCTGCCGGATCAGTCGGCGTCGATACTGCAACGGTAGCCGTACGCTCAACTGACGATGTTGATGTGCTGGATGCCCCGCCGCCGCCGCTGGTGCTTCCCCCACCGCTTGCCGCGCCCTTGGAGTACCCTCGAAATGCTTGCAATTTGAACCTGCACGCAACGCTGTTGATATGCACCGCGTTTTCGTCCACGTAAAAGGACAGCTCGGCGGGGTTGGACGCATCCGCATTGTCCGCGAAATGCACCGCGTACTGGTTGGTCGCGCCTTGGCTGTACAACTCGCCAATCATTGCCTTGCGCGCAGCGCTGGCCATCTCAGCGACCGAGTCAGCATTCCGGTTGGCCAGCGTGATCTGCGCTCTGGCATTGTCGCGATACACATCAGTCTTGCGCACGCTCACGATGCGCTCCAGCACCGTGACCCCGTAATCCGGCAGCGGCGTCCTGCACATCCGGCCCACGGTCAGCCGGTCAAGTGATTCGTCCGTGAGTGCAGACAGGTCAGCCCCGGTAATGGATACGGTGATGGTCGGCTCCTTGCGCGCGTCCAGTTGGGCCTGCGCAACAGCCCGCAGCGTTGCGGCATCGGTTATGGTCGTGTCCGGGTATGGCAGCGCCACGATGCCCCATGCAGCCTGTGAGGCGGTATCCTCAAGGTATTTGACGCCGCCGTTGACCGTGGCAATGGTCAGCTGATTCACGCCCTCGCCATAGCCCAGCGGATAGATGCGGTTCACCATCTGCGAGCGGTCCACATCGACCTTCACGGTGTCTGCGTTGCGGTTCATGCGCATCTCGCAGTAGTCATCGCTGGCCGTGATCAGGTTCAGGGTCCACGGGCTGGCGGTGAAATCAAACGTCCAGCGGTGTTCGTCCGCGATGGGCTCCGCCGTGCTCAGGATGGCATCCAGCAGATTGCTTTCGTTTTCAAAGCTGTACTGATACTGCGTGGCATAGTCGACCGTGCCAAGTCGCCAGTATGGTGTCGGTTGCATGGCAATGAGCGCCGTGAGCACGCTTTGCAGGTTCACGCCTGTCCCGCCGTATTCGTGATAGCCGAAGATAATGCCATCCTCCAGCGTGCAGATCGCGTGCCGCAGCGTGACTGTCAGAGTGGCTTCCCGCAGCCCAACGGCCTGCAGAATGCGGTCCCACAGGCCGGGCTTGTAGGTGGTTGCCACCTTCTCGATGCGGTAGATGCCAATGGAACCATACGTTTCATACAGTTCCATGAATTGCCCGACCGTGACAGCGGCCTCACTTCGGTTCATCACCAGCGTCGCGGTTGAGGGTTCCATCAGCGTAAGCTCATAGCTGAGTTTCTCCGGCAGAATGCGCGTGATCTCGTTCAGGTTCATATCCATCAGCCGCGGCAGCCGGATGTCGATCATCTCTTTCACCGGTACTGCCCCCTCGCGATCAGCTTCACAGCGCAGGCATTGGCGTTCAGCACACTCACGGTGTTGGGCACGCGCTGCATCAGGATCAGGTCGTCATCGCTGGCGGCGGTGCGCTTGTCCAGCACGCTCAAGCCGTCGATGGCCATGGTCAGCCTGCACTGGGCGTTGCGCGCGATGATCAGGGTTTTCCCCGCCGCAAGTCCCAGCCCTGTAAAGGCGAATGTCCTGCCGTTCACGCTGATGCTGGCCGTGTTCATGGTCGTGGCGCCGTCGTTGCGGATTTCCGCCTCCAGAAACGTGATGGCCTGCGTGCCAGGCGGCGCGATGGAAGCTGAGGCCGTCACGCCTGCGGCTGTGGCCAGCGATACAATCGTCGGGTATTTGGCCTTGAAATCCGGGTCAAAGGCTGTGAACCCAATCACGATATCCTTGCCTGCATAGTCCCGTATCAACTCAAGGCTGGGATAATCGGTGCACCGCACGTTCAGGTACTGGTCAGGGCGATGGATGACCTCCAGCTGCGTTCCCAGCGCCCACTCCAGCACCTCGGCAAGCACCTGTTCGCGGCGCGCCGGGGTGGCATCCAGCACCTTGAAGGTCACGCGCACCTGCCGCGTGTTCTCCATCTGGCCAAGATACCGCACCCCGCTGTACTTTGCGTTCGCGGATATGATTTCGGTGGTGTCTACCGCGCCGATCAGGATGCCCTTGACGCGGATGGTGCTGTTGAGGCTATCCAGCCCGATGCCGTCCAGCCATACGCTCATGCCGCGTCACCTCCCTTTCAGCCTCAGCCGTTGCCCCTGCAACGTGGAAATCTTCGGTTCAATGATCTCGGACAGGTCTTCCCCATCGATGGTCAGCGACACATAAATCGGGCCGCCGCTGCTTTCACGGATGGCCTGAATCACGCCCGCCGCGTCGAATCCCGGCATTCCCTCGCCGCTGGCAATGGCGCGCCATGCGGCAGCCTCGGGGGGCGGCAGCACGGCTTCATTCTCGTGCAGCTGCGCGATGTATCCGTCAAACGGCACGCGTGCAAGACCGTTCGCGTGGCTTCCATTGATGCCCATTGCAGCCGAGGTGCCCCCTGTCCCAGCGTTTGTCGCGGCTGCGACGGCCGCAGCGATCACCGACCGGATGGCCGCCGTAAGTGTTCCCTGCCCGCTGTAAACCCCGTCCGCAACATGGTCGATGATCCCATACCCGACGTTTTCAAATGCGTTGAAGTAACTGCGCATGGCCGCAAGCGACTGATTCATGGTAGCGTTCACCGCATTGCGCAGGTAGGGCTGCTTCTTATAACCGTCGCTTGCCCCCTTGGCGAACTTCTCACCTGCCGTTGCCGCTTCGGTTTCCGCATCGGAGATGATCAGCACGAGCGTATCCTTCATCGCCAGCACATACAGCCCAAGGTCGGTGGTGAGGCTTTCCATGCTGGTAATTGCCGCTTTGGCGTCTGCGGCAATGGTCAGCTTGGCAGCTGTCAACGCCGCCACCGCATCGGTACCGGCTTTGCTGGCCGTTTCGATGTTTGCCGCGATGGAGGCAGTCAGCTCGGATAATTCCGCGTTTTTGTCGATGGCTGCTTGCTGCTCGGTAGAAGCCTCGCTCGCCTTACTTTGCGCATCATCAATCTTGAGCATTGCATCGGCAATGGTCCCGCCCGCAAAAGCGACATTGTCAGCAGCGTCCGCTGTTTTGTCGCCAAGGCCGGTAATGCTGTCGCCTGCGCTCTGCGCTGTGGGCGTTGTGCTGGCCATGGCGGTCTTGACCGCCTCCTGTTGCTGTTGCAGTTCAGCCTGCTGGGCGGTCAGCGTTTCGATATCCTGCGTGTATCCCGTTACGGAAACGCTGGCCTGATCGGCTGCGTCAGAAGCTGTGAACATGGCTTCATAGGCAGCCCTTGCGGGTCCGTCCAGCGCCTCATAGGCAAGTCGATACGCCTGTTCGGCATCCACGCCTTCTTTGAGCGCAACGGTGCCATCCTCGAGCACGTTGAAGTACTGGGTAAACCCGTCAATCCCAAGCAGAAACGCCGATGTGGACGCGTCGATGGCATCAGCATTCATCTGTACCAGTGCGGTTTGGGCGGTCGCTATGGCGTTATACTCCGCCTCTTTGGCGCTTCGGGCTGCAACCGCCTCGGCAAGTGTCGCGTTGGCTGTCACCAGACTGTCGTACGCCTGCGCAATCAAGGCCGCGTTGGCTTTCATTTTGCTTTCGTACAGGTCGTACACGGCCAGCTCGTTAAGGCTTGTGATGAAGCCGCGGATCGCCGCCGACCCATTGGCAAACAGGCCCGTTACGGGGTCAAGATTCGCCTTCAGATCGGGGTACAGGTTGACCAGTGCCGCCGTTGCCGCCTTCATGGCCTCAACGTCCTGATCGGTCTTGACCTCTTTTTGCTCAAGCGCAGTTAGGGCGTTCAGGTACTGCGTGGCGAGATCATAACGGGCCTGTATCTCGGCTTTATTGTTGGCAAAGGTCGTGTCGCTGTCCTTGACGGCTTGCTCGAAATCGTTGAAAGCTGCCTTTCCGCTTGCCACGGCAACCGTGAGCGCGTCCTGTGCGGGCGGCGTGAAGATACCGGCAATGGCGGTCACCACACCCTTGGCCCCGGTGGCCAGCGTGTTCAGGATGCCCACGGCAGCCGTCGCGGCGGGCAGAAACAGGCTGCCGACCGTCGCGGAGAGCTCCTCCATCGTCGTGTCAAGGATGCGCTGCTGGTTGGCATACCCGTCGCTCGTGCGCGCAAAGTCGCCCTGCGCGTCGGCGGTCGCCTCCATGAGGAAGTTGTAGCGAAGCGTAGCCTGCTCCGCTTGCGACATGCTGCTGTATGTTTTCGTGATCCCCTGCGAAAGCGCAAACGCCTCCAAATTCGCCACGGACATGTTGATGCCGAGCGCTTTCACGCCCTCGGTTTCACCGGCCATGGCAGATTTGAGTTTGTCGAAGGCTTCATCATGGCTCAGGTTGTAGAAACTGGCCCAATCGCCCGCAAGTCCTGCGATGCCCTCGGACATGTCCAGTACCTGATCGCCTGAGAGCTTCATGCTCTTGAGCATCGCGCCCATTGTGCTCGTGAAGCGCTTCGCCTTGAGCTCGCTCATGCCATAGGCTTCTTTGGCCGCTTTGGCCCACTTATCGATGGCGCCTGTATTCTCGCCAAAGGTTGTGTTTACGACGTTTTGCACCTCGGCCAGGTCGCTGGCCACCGCAATGCTGTCCATGATGTACTGCTTGGCATTGCCGAGCGCGCTGGTAATCAGGTTACCGGCCATGTTGCCAAGCATGGTGCCCACGGCGGACGCTACTGCCAGCGAGCGCTGGTTCACGTCCGCACTCACCGTGTCTAGGCCATCGGATACTTCGCTGGCCACATCCTCCATGGATTTCGCGGTAGCGCTCCCCGCCTTGGAGATGCCGCCGCTCACGCTGTTTTCAACGCTCTCCATGGTTTCGGATACTTCGGATTTCACGCTGCCCATGGCGGTGGTGAATTTGGTGTCGATCAACGTGGCCAGAGCATCGAGCTTCGCGCTGATGGTATCGAGCCCTTCCTTGACGGCTGCCGTCAGGCTATCCATGGACTTGGAGAACGAGGCTTCATCCACCTTGGTATCAAAGGTAAGGCTACCGTCCGGCATGGGGCTCACCTCTATTCTTGGCCTAGAATGGCGCTGATGTCGCCGCCGTTCATGAGTGCATCGGCCAGCTCTTGATACTGCCGCTTATCTGCCGTTCCAATCCGCACCGGTATCTGCGCGTTGCGTTTTGCGATGGACGCGCGGCGCTTCGATTTGCCCTTGAGCTTGGACAGGTCAAGGGTGCGCATCCGCAGGCGCTCCACCAGCGGCGTTCCCTCTCCCAGCCCGGCCAGCAGCGCGGAGAAGGCGTACCAGTGCATGTGCGTATCCGGCGAGAGCAGGTCGATGTGATACTGCATCCGAAACGACGCATAAATCGCGTCCGCATCGTGCTCGTAGTCCATCCTGCCTGCGTCCGGGTCGACTTCCCGTTCAGGCGGCCTGATGAAATCGAAGTATGCGTGTATGGCGTCACCGGCCAGTTCAGGCGGCGGGCTTTGCGCATAGAACAGGTCGATCAGCTTCCATCCCTTGTGACGGTCTTCCACTTCCGTGTCGCTCAGCAGCCGGTTGATGGTCAGGATGGTCCTGAAACCCGCGCGAACCAAATAGCGCTCCCCGTTCAGCACAACGTGCTCGGGGAGCGCATTTTCGGGCCGTTTGGAGAGCGTGAGCTTATTCATTGTACTCGCCGAGCCGCTCCGCGTAGCTTGCGGAAGCCTCGCGGGTGATGGCGGCCATCAGATCCAGCGCATCGGAGATGCACAGCGGCTTGCCGCAGCTGAGGCGCGTCATGGAGCCGTCGCCAAGGATGGTATTCACGATGGACGTGCACTCCTTGAGCGCTTTGAGCACGATGCTGGGCTTTGTGTCCTTCTTCAGCTTGCGGTACTTTGCCGCAAGCTCCAGCGCGCGGTCAAAGATATCAGCGTCGCTGGCCTGCAGTTCAAACGCCTGGTATTCGCCGTTGCGGTCCTGCACCTCGATGGTCGGTGCGGGCTGGTATTGGAAGCTGACCTTGCGCATATATCCTCCTCATTCCCCGACAGGGAAACCGAGCGTCGCAGCCTTGCTGATAGCGTCTTGCATGAACGCGTTCACGGCCGTCTTCACGTCTACTGCGTTCGCCTCGACCAGCTCAGCGTTGAACACGTCCAGATTGATGTTGAACCCCTGACCGGGCCGGATGGTGTAGTTGACATGGGCGGCAGGTTGATACATACCGGCAGCATCCGGCAGGCGGATTTCCAGCCCCTCGGATTGATTGCGTTGCGCGTCCATTGAATCACCTCATGTTGTCATCGCAGGGGCGCAGGTTCGCTGCGCCCCTGCGAGGTGTTAAGCAGGCTCCACGAGTGTGATGGTGTCAATGGCGACGGTGGCGGACGATACCGTGAAGGTATCCACCTGCGTCACGTAGCCATCGGCGAACACGGTGTAGCCATAGGTGCCGTTGGCCAGCGCGGGGATCGTCACAACGCCGGTCACCTCGTTCACGGTCACCGGGATCTGTTCGTTGTCCGCGTTGCGCAGGATCACCTCAGCGCTCACCGGCACCACGGTCATGGTCACCGCATAATAGGTACCAGCAGCGCCTGCCGTGAAGGCCTTGGCATCGAGGTCGAAGGTACCGGGGACCATGTCGCCGTTCTGGTTCAGGTCGCCTGAGAAACTCATTACCTCCGTGGCCGCGCCAGTGATGTCGCCGGGCACAAAGGTCGTGTTGAAGTGGCGTGCGTGGTACACCTTGCCGGTGCTGCCCACGCGGTCATACAGGTCGACGCGCACGAACTCGAACTCGGCATCCGCGCCGGTCAACTGGTCGTGGGCAACCTTGTAGAGCGCGGCCACGGCTGCCGCATCGGGGATCAGCTGGCTGTCGATGGGGAAGCTGTTGTCATAGCCGGTCAGCACCGTCTGGCCGTTGCGGCTGTCGACATAGGCGTCCGTGTTGGTTTTGGGGTTCGGGCTCTCGTCCAGCTTGGTGACGCCCAAACCCAGCAGATGATAGGCTGCCGAACCACCTGCGGGGGTAACCTTGAGGAAGTCCGCGATATCATACCGCATGACTTTTTGAGACATATGAATCCATCCTTTCCCGCGGCGCTCAGGCCGCCTTTTCTGTGTAATTGATGCCGATGGTCAACTGGTACACTGCCTCATCCGTTTCCGCGCTCGTCATGTAGAAGGTGTTGGCGATGAACACGCGGTGGCAGGTGCGGCCCGCGTCCATGCTGGGCAAGGTGCGCGCCATCTGCTGGGCATACACCCACGCCTCCAGCGCTTCCAGCCACGCCTGATTGTCCCGCCGCTTGGCCTCCTGATTGGCGCGCTGCCGCAGTAGGAAGTTGTAGTAGCCGGTAATGTCGCGCGTGCCATCCACATAGGGAATCACAGTGGCCTGCGGGGTTTTGTACAGGGCCATGGCAAGCGCCTGCGCAGCCAGCATGTCGGTGTTCACGTCCGTGTCCACATCCACCGTGGGGTTCGTGCCCAGCCACGTGATGATGCTCTGGGATACCGTCGCCATGCCCTCACCTCCCTTTCTGCCTTTCCAGCATGATCTGTGCGCCACGCAGGATGGCTTCCTTGCCGCCTTCGTTCTTCATGCGCTCAAACCAGTAGGCGCCGCGCATGGGCGCGCCTTGGAACGTGGATGGCCCATAGTGCCTGCCAAGGCTGTCCACCAGCGGCTGATTATAGTAGTGGCGGCGGGCATAGGGCGTGCTGTAGATCACCTCGCCGCTGCCCAGTACCGTGAACAGGATGCCGCTTTTGTTGAGCATGGAGCTGTCCATGGGCACATAGGGGTTGCAGCGCGCCAGTACCTCATTGTCGATCCACGCCTGAACCACATCCAGCGCACCGGACACCTTCTGGCCAAACCCTGCATTCCAGACGATCTCGGCGCGGCAGTCGCCGTTGATCACGATCATGCCGCGCGGCGTCTGGATGTTAAAGCCCGCCTTGCTCATTGCGCGATCACCCGCCAGTGTTTGAGGCGTGGGCGCACCGTGTTGTCGGATACGCCTTTGACGGTCACATAGCGGTGCTCCTTGCGGAGGTGGTCGAGCGTGTAAGTGCCAGACAGTTCTTTGGTACATTCGCCGTTCACGATCACGTCGAGGTTGTGCTCCGCGTCCAGCGTCCAGTAGGCAGCGCGGTTTTCACTCACAGCGAACAGGTGCGGCGGCAGATAGTGCCGGCCGCCTGCGTCTGCGTTGACCGGGATGGTCACGCTCACGCTCTGCGCAAGGTGGAGGCCGCCTTCGTCAACTGTCTTTTCGGTTTTGGCACGGTACTGCACGCCATGCAATACGGTTCGTTGCCAACGGTCATCATGGCCAATGCGGTAGCGGTTGTATAGGGTGACGGTGTCGCTGAAGAGCACGGCGTTCAGCTCGCTCACGGCGTTTCCCTCCCCGCGTACACCCAGCGCTTCAAGTACCCCATCTGCTGTAACGTCGCCATGGCCATGGAGGATACCGGCAGGCCGTTCAGGGTATGGGCCTCCTTGATGCGCTCGCGGTGTTCGCTGTAGCCGTCGTTGCTCACAGACAGCAAGCGCCCGTTTGCCTCTCCCTCTGCCAGCGCAGGCACGCCCCCGGCCAGTGCAAGCACCTCGGTCTGGTAGCACACGGCCCGCTTGAACAGGTCGCCTGCCTTATCCGCATCGCCTACGGGGCGCTGCACGATGCTGTCGATCATCATGCCCGCATCATCAGCCAGGCGCGGGAATGCGTCGGCGCTGATCGGATGTCCATGAAATGTGTTGGTGTAGTAGTCAAGCGTGATGTAGCCCATCCGGAGGCCTCCTTTCCCGATTACTCGGCGGCTTTGCCCTCGGCAGCGGTATCGATGCGCAGCTCATCGCCTTCGGGCGGCTTGTCGGCGGCCTTGCCCTTGGATTTGCCCTTGGGGGCCTCGCCGGACGTATCCTTGGCCGCCAGCGCGGCCTTCAGGCTGGCGGTCTCGGCTTCCAGTTCAGTGATCCTCGTATGCGCTGCCTGCATGGCAGCAGGGAACTCCTGCACCTTCTTACGCAGGTCGGCGTTTTCGGCCTCTAGCGCGGCCATGGAGCGTGAAGGCGTGTTGACCGCGATGGGCTCGCCGGTCTCGGGGTTGATCTCCCGCCAGCCCCGCTTCACGGCCTCGGGAAGGTCGGTATCGTTGATGGTTTCGACGCGGTTGTCTTTCTGAACGGTTTTCATAGCTGCTCCTCTCCCTCAGATGGGATAAGCCGCCGCGCGAGCATTCGCGCGGCGGCAGGTTGGTTCGTCAGGTTACTACGCCTTCACCGTCAGCTGCGCCGTGCCGGTGGCAATCACCTTGCCGTCCGCGTTCAGCTCGACCACACGGATGTAGTGGCTGGCGGTCTGGCCGGACAGGGTCGCGCCGCTGGCGAACGCGGTGTAGCCGCTGGGCACTTCGCCCAAACCGGGCGCAGTAATCGCGGTCGCGGCGATCTTGTAGGCCAGCGTAGTGCCGCCTTCTTTGGTGCCGGTCACGGTGATCACCGTGTCGCCGTTGGTCGCGGTGCCCGCGGCAGAAGCCACGGTGATCGCACCGGCAGCACCGGCGTCGGCCATCACGAACTGGATGCCGTCAGCCTTAGCGTTGAGGATGAACGCGTCTTCATGGCTTTCCTCGAAGTAGTAGTACTTGCCATTGGTCAGCGCGCTGGGTTCATCAAGCTTTGCGAACTCGTAGCTCACCGGGGTGATCACGGCCAGCGGGTGGATCAGCGCCATCTGAATCTGCTTGGCGCTCGCGCTCGGGGTCCAGCCGGAGGTGAAGCTGTACAGGGTCTTCATCAGCTCGGGGGGTACGCCGACGATTTCGACCGTGTCCAGAGCCTGCACGATGCGGTCAATCACGCCGTTGCTCTGCTGGGCGTTGATGTTGCGGGTGATGCCCGAGGCGTTCTTGATCAGGCGCTGCACAGCGGGCAGCACGTAAAGAATGCGGCCGGTGAGCGGCACGCGCTTCTCATCCGCACGCTGCATCAGGGCATCGAAGGTCGAGAGCACGTTGTCGACGGTCAGGGTCACGATGTCGGGGGCGTAGTTGAGCGCCCGCCAGTCGGCATACAGCTTGGAGATGGTGTACGCATCCATTTCGGGGAACTTCTGCGTATTGTTCATCTCCGTGGTGATGTTCTCGATGGTGGCGACCATATGGGTCTGGTCGACGTCCTTGGGGTGCACGAGGGTGCTCCACACACGCTGGTTGGTCAGCGTCTTGGTCTCCCAGTCGTTATCGTAGTTGCGGGCAGCGGTGCCAATGGCGTCGCGGTTCGCGTCCACGCGACCACCGACAGTCAGCCGGGGGATCTTGACGCTGCGGCCATCCTCGCCCATGCGATAGCGGCCGTTGTTGGGGGTCGCGTACAGGCGACCGAAGTAGAGCACATAGGGGAACATCGTCGCCAGCGATTCGCTGTACTGAACCGCATAGTTCAAAGCTGCCATGTGGGTTACCTCCTGTCATGGGTCAGGGTCATGCCCTGCCGTTATTTAGTAGGGGGAGTGCGAACGTAGTTCAGCCCACCGCCTGTGAAAAACCCCTTGGCACCGGCCCCGCCGTCACCGCCGCCGAGCGGCTTGGAAAACGCAGGGGGTGCAGGTTCGGGTTCTTTGGGTTCGGGGGGCTTGTCCGGGAGGAACGCGGCGGGGTCATCCTTCTTGAGCGAGTCGATGTAGCCATCGGCACCCACAAAGCCCTTGCCGTCGTCGGCGAGCTTGAAGCCCTTGGCTTTGAAGTCCTCCACGGCAGCCTTTCGAGCGAGCTTGGAGGCGAACGGTACGCCAACGAACAGCTGCTCGGCGGCATAGTCGTAGCGCTGCTGTTCCAGTTTGGTTTGCAACGCCTTGGTATCGCCGTCGTACTTGCCCTGAAGGTCGGCCAGCTTGGTTTGCAGCTCGGCACTCGCTCCGGCATCCTTCTGGAGCGCCTTCATGTCTTCATCGCGCTTTTTCAGCTGGCCGGAAAGGTCGGTGATCTGCGTATCCTTGGCGGAGACATCCTGCCGAAGAGCGGCCAGGTCATCTTCTTTGCCCTTGAGCGTAGCCTTGTGCGCCTCGACGTCCACGCCGTGGATGCCCATCACCGCGTCGATCTGCTCCTTGGTCAGCCCCAATTTCTCCAGTTCCTCACGTTTCATGGTTGATAGCTCCTTTCGATTACGCTAATGTTTTACGAGGTTGCACCTCATCGTCGGGTTTGGGTACGCCAAAGCCCGCAAACGCTAAGCCGCGCTCTTTAACGCCTGTGCAGCGGAAGGCATGAAAAAAGCGCCGCGCATTGCTGCGTGACGCTCAGTTCCGAATTCGAGTGCCGGACAAAATAGAAAAACCGCCTCGCTTTCGCTTGGCGGTTATACCTTGGCGATCTCGTCCAAGATGGTTTCGCAGGTAAGGCCGACTTCGTTCAGTTCATCGCCGTCAGCCAAGCCGTGCAGTTGCAAGTGCTCGCTGACCATCTCTTCCAGATTAGCCAGACGATCCTCGTCCACCGTATCGCTGTCGTGGGGGAAGCCCATATGCCGCAACACTTCCCGCTGCCGGTCTGTCCATTTGAATTGTACTGCCATAGGGCTCACTCCTTTTGATGCTTTTTGCGGGTTTGCCTGCCCGTCTTCCACGCGCTGATGACCTTGCCGGTATCCGGGTTGATGGCGACCGTCGCATCATCGCCGATATACTGCTGGCTGCGGCGGCCATGCTCATCCGCTTTGACGGGCTTCACATGCAGCGGTGCGCTGATTGCACCGTTGATGGCCTTGCTGTCAACACCGCGTTTGGCGGCCTGCTCCAGCAGGTGGGCCGTCGCTTTGGTTTGCAGGCCATCCGATGTTGTGGCAAGCTGCCTGAATGCTTGCGGCGTTGCTTTTGCGGCGGCGGTTGCTTTGCTGGATACGCTTTGATTATACCCCTCCACCTGCACACGGTCAACCAGCTTTTTCCTGCCGGTTTCCTTGCAATAGCTTGCCAGTTTGGCTTCCCGCCGCTTGAGCAGCTTGGCTGCCTTGGCGAACTCCGCGTTATATGCGGCTTGCTGAGCAGGGTCTTTGGAGGTGGTGCGAGCGGCATCCAAAGCGGCGCACTCACGCCTGCTCGCGCGTATCCTGCGTTCAAGCTCGCGCTGGCGCTTGCTCTCTTCATAGAGCTCATCGTTGCTCTTGCCGTTGAGCGTGTCATTCATGGGCAGCTGTTCGTTCACGCCCTCGATGAACACGTAGAAGCTGTGCTTGCAATTCCACCCGCAAAGGCCCGGGCCTGTGCCGTATCCGGTGGTTTCGCGGAAGGGCTTGTATTTGGGGTGCTTTCCGCTGATGCTGTATACGCCGCCCTGCCAGATGGCATGGGTTGGACGCGCGCCCGGATGGCTGGACACCTGCACCAAGTCGGTGCCCATGTCCGCCGCGGCTTGCAACTGCACCTCGCCCACCGTGTTATTAACGCCGGTGATCACAGCGCGGCGGGCGGCCACGTCCAGTTGATCCTGATGGCCGCTGGGGTAAGCGACCTTGGTGATGCCCTTGCCCGCCAGCGCGCGCACCAGTGAGCGCAGTGCCTGCCCGAGCGAGAACGACCCGGATGTGACCTGCAACCACGCCTCATCAAGGCAGTTCTCCAGCGCCTTGGTCGCCGTTCTGGCCAGCGTGCGGGTAAAGTTGCGCATCAGGCCGTTGGTCATTTTGGCACCGGTCTCCACGATGCGCTGCATGGCGGCAGAACCCCTGAGCGGTGCGGTGTCCATTCCGGCCTGTTTGTATTGCGCGGCGCTCACGCCGAGCGATTCTGCGCTGGCCTGCGCCACGAGGCGCTTCACCGTGCCCTCGCTGCGCTTGCTGGCCCTTGCCACGCGGCGCACAACCTCCGTTTGCGCCATGCCCATCTCGCGGGCTTTGATGGTTTGCCATTTGGCTGTGGGGGTGAGGTAATCCGCCTGAATCAGGCGGCGCACGATATCGGCGATGATATCACGCTCGACCTTGCTCCAAAGCTCGACCAGTGGTTCGGCGACGGTGTCCAGATAATCGGCGGGCAGCATCCGGCGTCACCCCTTACGCTTTCGGGGCAAAGCCGAGCAGCATATCATCAGACGGTTCGTCTGCTGTAGCCAGAATCGCTTTCGCCTGTTCCTCCGACTCGCCGCGCCATTTCGCGCGGTACTCCCACGGCATCATCAGACCGTCGCGCACCTCGCCCAGGTCGCGCTGGCGCTCGGTTTCCGCGTCCACCACGATGCTGTCATCCCACACGTAGGCCACCTCGAACTTGCCCGTGGGTGCCAGCTTGTAGAGCGTCGCGATGGTATCCATGGCCAGCAGTAGCGCGTCAATTGCCTTTTGGGCCGCGCGCTGAATTCCGGTCACGGTTGCGTACGTACGCTGGCGGGTCTGCTTGATCTCCTGCGCGGTGCGGGCATCCTCGTTGGGGTCGCTCAGCGTGCCGCGCGAGAGGCCGCACAGGTCTTCCACGCGTTGGAGCAGCTTGTTCAAGCCCTGAATGTAGGCAGTGTCGCGCAGATCTGGGCTGAAGGTCTTAAAGAGCGTGTCGCCGGTGAGCGCCTTGGGGTCGAGCTTGTTGGGCCGGAAGAGCCGCTCACGGCCAACGGGCAGGCGCACCTGCTTGGACTTCGGGTCCACCTCAAAAGCATCCTCAACCGCGTCGATGGCCAACTCGCCGCCCTCGTACTCCCACAGAAGGCGCTGATACTGCTTGTCGGCCTCCTCGATCACGCCGCACGCCTTTTCATACACGCTCACCCCCACCGGGCTTTTCGGGTCGATGGTGTTGCCCAACGGGATGCGCAGGTAGCCGAACAGCGGATGGGCAACGTTTTCGATGTTCACGTCCGGCTGCAGGCTGGCCCAATCCTCAACGTCGGTGAGCGGTATCTCCTGCATGGCATCGTAATCGCCAGAGCCTTTGAACGCACGGTTGGTGATGCGGTAGCCCTGATCGGTGAGCTGATGCGTTTCCAGCCGCACGTACCGCGTGTCGCCGTTGCGCTTGCGCTCAAGGAAGATGGCGCCGGTGATTTCCCTGCGGCTGTTGAAGGACGTGGGGTAGAAATCATCAGCGTGCACGAGGTCAATGGCGATGTCCTTTCCGTCCACATACGGCTTGAGCACCATACCGCCCTCGGCGCAGGCATATTCGACCACCAGCCGCAGGTGCTCCAGCAGGGGGGCTACCTGCGCGGCAAGCCACTCCGCGCGGGAACTGCCGGATAGGTTGACCTCAGCCTCCAGCGTGACCATGGTGGCCATCTCGGACGCAATCGTGGCAGGCAGGCTGAGGTGCTGCGTGTTCGTCGCAAGCCAGGACGCCTTGCCGCGGTACATGTCCATCCACTTGCTGATTGCCTGCTGCATGACGTCCGACACCGCAACGCTCACGCCCATACGCTTGGCTGTTTTACTGTCCAGCATCCGGTCTATCACTCCCCTCAGCCAGCGAAAGAATCGGTCAAACATGGCGCTGGCCCCTTTCCACGCTTTGCGTTGTCAAGGAATCCTTGACAGGTCTGAACCAATGATTTGTTGATGCCGACAAAACGTACCCTCAGGTCAGGTCACGGTCGCGTACGATGGTTTTGCAGAAGTAGCGCAATGCGTCCGCTGCGTGGTCGTGCTCTTTGAGCGGCTGCTCTGCGCCTCTCTTGGCGGCTTTCTCATCCCACACATAGGCGCGCACCTCGGCGATGGTCTTGACGCAGCGCCGATGGATCTTCAGCCGCCCGAGCGCCAGCATGGACGCCACCATGCGAATGCCGTCCAGCACGTCGTTATCAGCCTCGCGCACCTTGTGGCCTCGCTGACGCAGCGCAACGCGGAAGGATGCGGCGCTGGGGTCGAGCACGATGGCGCGCGGCTCATCCGTACCGATGAACCGTTCCATGTCCTCAACGTACTGCTGGTCGGTCTTCTGGTACCGCTCGGCTGCCGAGTCGAAGTAGTACTCCTCCACGAGCAGCGCATCAACGCCGCTGTAGCGTATATCGAGGTATACACACGGGTTCTTGGTGCCGTAGTCGCAGGCGATGTAGCGGTGGTAGGCGCTGGCCAGATCGCCCGGCAGATCGTCGATGATGGAGGAATCGCCAAACATGTCATAGATGACGCCCTCGGCCTGCACCCAGCGACCGAGGATGAACCGCTGGTAGAACACGCCTTTGAACGTGCGGTGGTACCGGGCTTTGACCTCTTGCGACAGCGTCAGGTTATCATCCATGCCGAAGTGGAGGTGAAGCACGCCCATCTTGGTGGCGCGGTCGATGAAGTCGGTTTTCAGATAGTGGTACGGGCCGGACGGGTTGCAGTTCATGAACACCTTGGCACCGTCCACCGAGCAGCGACCCAGCACCTGTTCCACAAAGCTCTGCGGCATCAGTGCGGCTTCGTCCAATAGCGCACCGGCTGCGGTCATGCCCTGCACCACGTCCTGGCTCTTCTCATTGTTCGCGCCAAATAGGTAGTAGCTGTTGGTGCCGATGGTGAGCACATAATCGCTGCGGTTGAACTCATACGGCCAGCCCCACGCGTTGAGCATCCGAAGCATGGGGTTGATCAGGTTGCGCTTGAGCACGCCGATGGAGCGCCCGGCAAGGATGAAATCCCTGCCCGCGAAGCGCTCCTGCGTGAAATGCAAGAACGACGCGATCATGGCGGTGGTTTTGCCGCTTCGGATCGCGCCGTCTGCGATGCAGATGAACTTATCGATGTGCGGGCTGCCGTCGCGCCACCAATTGAGCAGCTGCAGCTGACGGCGGCTGAACGGCTGAAAGGTGAATGCCGCCCCCCGTCTGTCGTGCGTTTTCACTGCACATCCCCCTCATCGGCGGGGTAGAGGGCTGCGACATCATCAGGTGACGGGCGCGTCGCGTCCAGCCAGTTGCCAACAGGGTTGAACTGCCCGCTGCCGCCGTGCGTATACTCGAACTCAAAGCGCCTCTGCTCGAGCAGGGTACGCTGTTCGAGCGCCTCCACCTTGCGGCGTTCAAAGTCGGTCAGGATTGCGTCACGCTGCATCCGGTGGAGCGACTCCAGCACCTTGGCCTTGCTGTTTTGCACCCGCGTCAATGCATCTTCCAGATCAGTCAGGAAGGAAACGGCGTGCTCGAAAGCGACCTGCTGCTTTTTGCGCACGGTGCCCGCCGTATCCTCGGCCTTGATGTTCAAAGCCGTGATCGCGAACATCTCGCTGCCGCTGATCTGCGTGGATTCGCCGGACAGCGCCATGCGCGCGTGAATGCGGCCCATGATACGCCGCTCGCGCACCGTCAGGATGGCCAGCATCCGGAGCAGGTTGTCAGCCGCGGGCATTTCCAGACACGACGCGGCGAGTTGCTTCTCCGTATCGTTGAGCGTGTCGAACATGATGGTCTCATACTCGCCCGCCGTGACCGCGCGCTTGTTGCCCTCGGGGGCGGGTTGAAGGTTCGGGTTGCCATATGGGTTGCCGGGCTTGGGCTTTTCCCGTTTGCCCTTGTTACCGTTACCCTTCCCGCGCTTAGCGTTACTGTTACCGCTCGCCTTTCTCGCTGGTGGAACGGTAACGGCAGGCTCGGCTTTTTTTTTGCCCTCCAGCGTCCATTTGTCGACGGATTTCCACTTGCGGATTTGCCCTGCGGATACCCCGCACTCATGGGCGATATAGGTGAGCGGGCGGCGGCCCTGCGATCCAAGCCAGATGTTATAGGCCATTTCACGCGCCGGGCTTCTGGGGTTGGGCATACCTCCTCACCACCGTTTCCTACAGTGTTTTTAGCGCCCTTGGCTTGTGAACTCCGCTGGCAGGGGGAGGCGCTTCCCATTACGGCATAAGAACACTTGTTCTTTATCGCCCGTCAGGGCAAGGTAACGCTTCACAATCACGTCGGCATACTTCGGGTCCAGCTCCATCAGGTGCGCGGTTCGGCCTGCCTGCTCGCATGCAATGAGCGTGGTGCCGGAGCCGCCAAACAGATCCAGCACGACCACCTTTTGTGCGGATGAGTTCAGTATGGCGCGTGCGACCAGCGCAACCGGCTTCATCGTGGGGTGTTCGTCGCTCTTCCTCGGGCGGTCAATGTCCCACACATCGCTCTGCTTGCGGTCCATCAGCGGGCACAGGCGAGGCGCGCCGTCCTTCCACCCATACCAGATGGGTTCATACTTGGTGTGGTAGTCCTTGCGGGAGAGCACCGGCTGTTGTTTGTTCCAGATGATCGTGCTGGACCAGTGGAAACCGGCAGCCGCGAGCGTGAGCATGTTGTTGCCCCACTCCTGCGCAGACATCACGACGTAGATCATCGCCCCCGGCTTGACCGCGGCGGCCATCTGGCCGTAGGCGGCATCCATGAATGCCTTGAAGTCCTCGGTGGACATGGCGTCGTTCAGGATGGTGCGTGGCTTCCAGCTGGGGTGATCGGTGGCGCCGTAGTTCACATTCCACGGAGGGTCGGTGAACACACAGTCCGCCTTCGTACCGTCCATGAGCGTGCGGATATCGGCAGCCACGGTGCTGTCGCCGCACATCAGGCGGTGGCGGCCCAGCAGGAACACATCGCCCCTACGGGCAAACGGCGGGTGATCCTCATCCGGCTCCGGCGCATCATCCTCGATGATCTCCGGCAAGGCGGTCTCCCCCGCCTGGTCAAAGCCGAAATCGAACCCCTCGAAGTCCAGCCCTTCCATCTCGCTGGCCAACAGGTCGAAATCCCACTCGGCCAGCTCGCCGGTCTTGTTGTCCAGCAAGCGGTATTTGCGCTTCTGCTCATCAGTGAGGCCGGATACGCGGCTGACCTCCACCTCGGTATAGCCGAGCCGCTGGAGGGCCTTATGGCGGGTGTGGCCCGCTAGGATGATGTTGTCCTCATCCACCACGATGTTGTTGATGTAGGTGCATTGCCGGATGCTCTCCATCACGGCGGGCACCGCCTGATCGTTCTGGCGCGGGTTGCGGTCATACGGGATGATATCTGCCAGCGGCAGGGTGACATGCTCTTTCACCATGGTTCACGCTCCAGTGCGGCGAGCGCCTCGCGGTGCATTCGCTCGCAGGCTTTTGGGGATCGCTTGATGGCAGCGGGGATATCCTCCCACGGCGTGGCCATGTTGTAAAACAGGGTGATGACGCTGCGGGTGTCCAGATCCATCTGCATAAGGTGCGGCTCGATGCGTTTCCAGATGGCGTCGGCTTCTCTACGCGCACCGATACTGGCATTGCGTGCCTGCGAATAGCGCCCGGCAAAGTCGGTCAGCGGGCAATGCCCCGTGCCGCCGATGTCGGCTGCGCGCTTGCTGCTGGTGCCGTTTGTGGAGCGGTAGAGGTAGTCGGAAGCCCGCTCGCTGTTGCTGGCTTCCGACAGGCGGAGCTGGCGCAGGTGGGTGAGCGTGTCGCGGATGTTGGGCATAGCGGGAGCCTCCTTTCGGGGGAATGGAAAAACCCACCGCGCGGGCGGTGGGTGCGGGTTTCGATGGATTTTCATTATTTGTAGTATAACATGGGCGGTGTGCACAGCGTTTGTGCGTCATTGTTCATCAATATTGTGTATAAAGCGGGAAGCGATAACTCTATGTGCAGGTATTGCCATTCTCCCGCTCATTAAGTATAATCAAATAAATAGAAAGATATCTCAAAGAAAGCAGGGACATCATGACATCAGTTGCTAATGCATACCCTACGAAAGCGTTTTTTATGGAGATGCTCACTCGAGATATTGATTTGAATGATGCAATTCTCGACCTGCTCGATAATTGCCTTGATGGGGCTGTTCGTCAAAAGCAAACAATTGATCAGATGGATCAACCTGATTATTATCTTGGTTATTCTGCATCAATAGACATTACTAAGGACTCTTTTACAATTACTGATAATTGTGGTGGTATACCAAGAAAAATTGGTGAGGAAAAAGCGTTCATGATGGGACGCTCACCCAATGATACCGATGGTGATGAATTACCAACTGTCGGCATCTACGGAATAGGAATGAAGAGAGCAATTTTTAAGATTGGCAGAGCCGCTGAGGTTTTTACTCGAAATGACGGTATGTTATATAGTGTAACAATTCCACAAACTTGGGCAATGGATGGTGATTGGTTCTTTCCAATTACTGACTTGACAGATACGAATACACTTGAAAATGGTGGCACAACCATAATGATTACGAGCATAAATGCTGGAATTTCTGCTCGTTGGGAAAGTAAAGACAAGCTAGATTTGTTTATCCGTGACTTAGTTACTTCAATACGTCAGAGTTATAGTTTGATTATTCAAAAAGGCTTTCAAATAAAAATAAATGGAACATTGGTGCAGCCACATCCAGTTCAATTACTTATTGGTAAGAATACTGACGGACAAACTATTCAGCCTTATTTGTTTAAGCAGATAATTGGTGATGTTGAAGTAAGTTTAGCCGTTGGTTTCTATGCACCTCCACCCTCACCAGATGAAATAGATGATGAGAACGAAATGAGGAGGACATCATCTGAAGCGGGTTGGACAGTAATCTGCAATGATCGCGTAGTTCTTTACAATGATAGAACACACCTTACCGGTTGGGGGGAAGCTGGCGTCCCTAACTATCATACACAGTTTATAGGCATAAGGGGAGTTGTGGTTTTTAAAAGCAGCAATCCACAATCTTTACCTATGACAACTACTAAGCGAGGAATTGATACTTCGTCGCGAGTATATTCGATTGTGAAAGAAAGGATGCGCCAAGGCACTCAGATTTTCACAAATTATACCAACCAGTGGAAAGGGTTGAACACAGACGAGCGGAAATTCTCGACTACAGCTGAACCAGTTACAATTAGTCAACTGCTTGGACAAAGAGAGAATATAGAAAACTCCTTCAATTTAGTTTTCCGTAGTAGTAAAGAGGGCATTGTACATATGCCAAAGCTACCCGTTCCAATCCGCGAGAAACCATATAGACAAATAAGATTCACAAAGAATCTTGAAGACATTCTCGATGTTGTAGAATATCTTCATAACGATAGGGATTTCATTATCGCTCCTTCAACGGTTGGAGAAGAGTGCTTCGATTGCATTCACAAACAAGCAAAGAATAGAGTTGGTGATTGATATGGGAGGTCAACCTTTCTATCATCTTCGTCCAAATAAAAATATTGATCGTAGCTTATTCCTTCAAACTCTCATTGGCCTCAATCGAGTTTTCCAAATGTCAGAATATCAGTATATCGGATTTGGGTCGTTTCTGTTTGATGACTTTAAAGCGATTCATGATACACTAAACATTCGAGAAATGATCTCGCTTGAAATAGATCCTATTGAATATAAACGTGCGGAGTATAATCTTCCGTACAAATGTATATCTGTGCAGAATATGAGTAGTACGGATTATCTTGCAGGGCTGCTCCTCAAAGACACAGATCATAGTATTTTCTGGCTAGATTTCGTGTCACCAAAGGAGCTTGGATTGCAACTTGCTGATTTTACATCATTGCTTGAAAAGCTAAATCCGGGTGATATTATAAGGATCACGCTAAACGCAAAACCAGATTGCCTAGAGTTAATAAAGGGAGATCGTCAAGACAATGCGCAGCGTTTGGCAACGTTAAGAAGTCGTGTAAGAGAAGAGTATCTGCCACCAGTACTCTCTGAAGATCATGTGTCGACGAAGATGTACCCATTAACCTTGCTAGAGATTCTCAAGACAGCGGCCATGAGAGCACTAGTGGATGACCCACCAGACCGAGCGAATTTTCTTTTCCCTTTATTCTCGTGTGTCTATGCTGACGGGCAACAAATGCTTACATTCACTGGGATTGTTCTTGATTCACACGATATGGAAGAAGAAATTAGAACGGCATTGACACATTTTCCGCACAATACATTTCTATGGGATAATCCATGCCATATTGAGATACCTGCTCTTACCGTTAGAGAAATAACTGAACTCAATAAACTATTGCCAAATCCTGATGTGCGAGAAGAGATATTGCATGAGTTTCCGTTTATTTTTAACCGCAGTGATCCAAATGTCTTAAATAGTTATGTCTCATACTATAAATATTACCCAAAGTTTCATCAAATTAACCTTTGATATATCGCTGTGAGAATTCTTTCAGCAACAATGGGTGAAACGCTGTTGCCTATTTGTCTGAAACCATGCCAAATCGTATCTGGAAGTTTAAACCAATCAGGGAAGCCTTGCAATCTTGCGGCCTCTCTTGGTGTAATTACTCGAGAATCCTTGAAGTGAATCGGCCTGACGGCCTGATAGCTTCCTTTCTCTGGGCCTGTGCCGGCTCGCAATGTTGGGCTGTATCTTTTGGGATTGAGTCGAATAGATTTTGATACGGAGTCTCTTTCGCCACACCGCAGCAGTGAATAACGAAGACGCACATCATCGGAATGCTTGGTGGGAAGAAGACCGTTTACTCTATGTCTATTAGCATAGTCTCGCACATATTCTGGGTCGCCAATATTGTCTGGCTTCAAATCAGTTGTCCTTACATAAAAGAAAGCAGACTGTTTATGCGCAGCATCTATGTTATAGTAGTTGCGCGAAAGCTTTACAAATCCTTTGCTGTTCTCAACATATGGTACTTTGTTTGGCAAGCCTTCAAGAGCCTGACGGACGGTCGTTCTTTGCTGAAGCGGTACTTTCATTTGCTCAATGGCTTCCAGTGTGAATGGTTCAACCTGATTGCAAACTCTATATCCGATAAAAAAGTAACGGGTTCTTGTTGTTGGCGCGCCATATTCACTGGCATCAACCCGAATAGGGGGGAGTAGTTGATAGTTTTGAACGTGTGCAAATGCCATAGTTCTGATTTGAGCGAATTTATTGTTCATAATTCCAGGCACATTCTCCGCCACAAAGAATACGGGTTGAAGTTCTTCGACCAACTGAAAAAACTTGGTGAAAAGAGTATTCCGCGGATCGTCAACTGCACCATGTCCAATGCTACTGAATCCTTGACATGGAGGTCCACCAATAATGCCTATGAGATCCTGCTGATTGAGGCCAGATAATTGAAGAAGCGCTTCGCCATTAAGATCAGATATATCCCGGAGAATATGAATTGAACGTGGGAAATTCAGCATATGTGTATTCATTGCATGGGGATTGAACTCAACCGCCGCAGCTACGTTGAAACCAGCCCTTGCAGCACCTAAACTAAGGCCGCCAGCACCGGCATATAGATCAATGACGTTTGGCAATTATATCACTCACATTTCAAGTAAAATACTTTTTAAATCATAATACCCATACAAATCTGGGCTTCATTATAAGCAACAACTACACTGCGGCAACTCCGTATAATCTTATGGTTATTACCCTCACCAATCTTGCTCTATTCCTTCTAACAGTGCTATCATCGCAGTGAAGCTCATCCGCAACCTGCCAGTCCGCGCGCCCGTCAAAATATCGAGCCGGCACAGTTGCAAAGTACGCATCACGCTCAATGCCCTTGAGCGCTTTTTGGATCACTTCGACTTCCTGCTGATCTCTGGACAGCCGCGCCCTGGCATCACACAGAATGGCTTCAAGCATGTCATCAGGGTCGACGCGCACACCGCTTGGCGAGAAACGTACGATGCTGGTACTATGCCCTTGGGTAATACCCGCCTCCAAGTCCGTGAGTCGGGCGATATCGTCCTGCACTTTTTCCAGCAAGTGAGGGTAGGCATACAGGCGGCGCTCGGTCTGCTTGTAAATATCTTTAGCTTCGGTGGCCTGCGCGGTGCGAGTGGCCGCCACAGCACGCTCAACGGCCTCGTTAATTACGGCCATTAGCTTTGGTGAAAGCTGTTCATTCGGCATATCGGGCGGCTCCTTTCACGCTTCGTTCGTTGGTTACATTCGGTGTTTACCACTTATGTTCCTTGTCCATTGCCTCGGCTAAAGCAAGCAGGCTCTTAGCCATTTGTCGCGCTTGATCGGCTGTGCGGAACTGTATGGAGAACCGAATATGGAGCTTCGGATCATTGAGCACCTGCCCGAGGGTTCCATTTCTCGGGCAGGTAACGGGCGCTTCGTAGACATCTGACTTGCACACCACAGCCATGTTTGTGTCGGGAATGCTGAAGAATACCGTATGCCCGTTAGGCACGTCCGTCAGGTCAATCGTCGGCACCACGAGAGGGTCCATGAGTTCGCCCCCGATCATGATCTGCAATACAGATATTATAGCACTTTCTACGGGATATCGGAAGCGTTAGCGTTCCATTTCTGCCCGAAGGTCAGCCTTGATGATATAGTCCAGCCCCTCACGTATGCAATGGTCTTTGACCGCTTGCCCAAACGCTTTCCAATCGGTGTCACTGGGCCAGTAGTTGAGCTTGCCAATTTTGAATCTGTCGATGTAGGCGTGCCCTTCTGCCTTCAGCATTGAGTGACCTTTGAGAAGCTCCAACACATCGCTCGCATCCAGCACCGGCTCAAGGCTGATCCACGTTTTGATGCCGCGCTTATGCGCTTCAAATGGGCCTTTGAACCGCAATGGCGAAACCTCGGCCCCCGGCTCACTAAATACGTCACCGCCTGTGTATGTGATACCGTACCAGTCATTGCCGTCCAGCAGATCAAGGTCGCGGATTTCAGGATTTTTAGAGAGCAGCTGTACGTGATTCCCAGACGCCTTGATGAGCCGAATGATATCCCGTGTGACTGAGGAGTCTACACCCTTCGGATACGGGTCGCACATGAAGCACAGATGGATGAGGGCATCCTTGATGCTGCCTGTGTCCAACTGCCTGCGAACGGACTCCAAGATTCCGTCGCGCGGGCGAACGTCAGTATGGAACTGCTCGCGATCCTTGCGCAGCACGGAAGGCGCGAAGCAATAGAAACAGCGGTGCGGGCAACCTGTATAGATGTTCAAGGCGTACTGGCCATACTCCCCCGCGCGGCCCTTGGGCATGTAGATGGGATTATTCATGAGTTCCCTCGCTTTCTGCGCCATCAGGCGCGTTGATATCAATCTCCAAGCACTCGTAGATGTTGTGCGTATTTGGGTCTTTGTCGCAGTCCCCGCCGTTATCAGGGCTATTGATGCAGCGCGCGCACCACTCCGGCGTTATGTTGCCAGGTGCGTTTACCGGCAAGGGTGACATACACTTGCAGTTGAAACCATGAAGCCCATCTTCCTGAACGCTGGGATGGGGTTGAATGCGGCGCCTTTTCTTACGGCGTAGCTTCGTTCGCCTCGGCTCCCAGTGAATCCACAGATGCAGTAACCAGCAAATCAAGATCATTACCACGTAAGCGAGTAACGCGGCGAATCCTTGCATGATAGGCACCTACCTTTCAACTCTGTAAATCCGTTCAGCCCATAAGCTTGAGCTGGTTTTCCCTGAACGCCTGGTACAGCGTTTTCCCGTTTTGCACGACATAGGGCAGGAAGATTTCATCCATGGTGACCATCTCGGTTTCGAGGATGGCCATTTGCGCTTCCACCCAATCCTTGATGATGCGCCAAGCGACGCGCTCGGCCTGTTCCCAGTCGCACTTGACCTTCTGCCGATGAAGCACGGCAAGTACCCTGTCCACGTTGGCCGGGAGCTGGATGGGCACGAGTTGGCCAGAAACATCGACCATGAAGGAGAGCGACACGATGCGCCCACGGTCATCGTAGTCGGTGAGGATTTTCTTCGCGCCATGGCGAACGAGGTTCTTCTGAATGGCGCCGAGCGTGTCGTAGGCGTCGACCTTGGTGGTGTAGTTGAGTAGCGGCATATTGGCACCTCCTTCTGGCCTGTCAAGCCACAGCCGTCGTTTGGCACATCTCCGGCAGATTCGCGCGCACGAGAGCTTCCGGCACCTGCGGCGTTACCGCGTTGCCGCATCTGGCCACCTGTTCGGCCTTGCTGATGGCGCGCCCGTCCGCGCCTTTCTCGATCTCGTAGTCGGCGGGGAATCCTTGAGCTAAAAACAGCTCGCGTGGCGTCAACATACGCAGGCCGATGTCAACGATCACATAATCCACGCCCTGTACTGTCACGAGGCCAAATCGGTCTTTGGTGGTTGCCGTTGGCATGGGTTCATGGCAGCTACTGAAACCTTCGTTCCCGTAGTACTTCAGGAGGAATGCCCTTACTTCTCCGAAGTGCCCCTGACCGGCTGTAATGGTGTTGATTGGGTCGGCTAAATCCTGACCGATGCAGTGATTATTGAACTGCGTCAGAAACGCACAAGCCACACTGTTGTGGTCGCACGCCGTTACGGTCGGGCAGGGTTGGCGCGGATCGCGACCATCGCACTTGTAGCCGCCGTCGTAGAATTGGTGAATGAAGGCAGATACCAAAGCATAGCGGTTGCTTGCGTCCAGCGTCATAATAGGCTTCTCAACCGCTTGCCCGCGCGCCTCTTCACCTTCGCGTTCCTGATGATATTGAATTAGCGATGGTGCAACCATCATCATTTGTTCGCCGGTTGTAAGTGCTCCAATCGGCTCTTTTGGCGAATGGGGTGCGGTACCGGTGTTGTTTCGCACCATCACTGGCGCAATCACCATGTGATGCCCGCCATCTGTCACGGTTTGCAGCGGTTCGTCCACGCCGCCCACGCGCCCGTCGCCTGCGCCGGTCTGCCCTAAACTCACCATCATGGATGTAACGATGCCGTAGCCTGGCTGCGCCGTGATGGTACGTAGCGGCTCGTCTACCTTCTGTCCGCGAAAAGGCTTATATGCATGGTTCAGGCTAACCACAAACGGCTCGGGGTTCTCCATCACGAAGCGCTTGATTCCCCTTGCAATACGCGCAAGCGTGTTGTCGCTAAGCGGGCGCACGGCACTGCACCCATACTGCGCCTTGATATCCGCCTTGCTGTCGAATATCGACGGGCACGGCAGCGTCCAGTCAATCACATCCGCCACCGGCACCCATGGTTTCATGCCCTGCGCCGCCCAGCCATAGAGGGTGTCGAATTTCGCGCGTGGCATGTGCGTCGGTTCCGGCCAGACAATGGGGCGCCCGTCACAACGGGCAACCAGAAACCAGCGCTGTCTGGTGGTTGGGGCTCCATAATCAGCCGATACAAGGATGTTAGTTTCAACCTTGTAGCCAAGGCGTTCCAATGCCTGAATGAACCTGCGGTACGTCTGCCCCGTCTTCACGGGATTTGGCCTGCCATTGGGGAGAAGCGGCCCCCATGTCTGGATCTCTTCGACGTTCTCCATCATGATCACGCGGGGGCGAACGGCTTTTGCCCACTTCACGGCCACCCAGGCAAGACCGCGGATGTTTTTGTCACAGGGCTTACCGCCTTTGGCCTTCGAGAAATGCTTGCAGTCCGGCGAGAACCATGCCAGGCCAACAGATCGGCCGGCACATGCCATGACCGGATCGACCGCCCATACATCCTCCTGATAGTGCCGAGCGGTTGGGTGATTGACCTTGTGCATTGCGATGGCGCTCTCATCGTGATTGATTGCAATATCCACATCGCGACCCAGCGCCATGCGGATGCCCGTAGAGGCACCGCCGCCGCCCGCGAAGTTATCAACGACCAGTTCATGTCCGGTGTTCATTCGCTTCGTCCCTTTCCGGCAGAATGTAGATATCGTTCGGGCAACGGTTCATGTCGTGAATGACGTCCCGCATGTCCATCAGATCAGGAAGTCGATGCTCCAACGCGCATGACCCATAATCCATAGGGACCACCTTCAGGGTATGGCCTGTGCACTGTATGAGGTTGGTGTCAACGCACCATCCACCGGATATGCTTGCAACGGTTTTCAAACCTTGCCACCCCCCTGCAGAGCACCCTCGGGCGTTTCGATAAGGTCAAACAGCGTCGGCACCCCGCGCTTGCTGTCGGCCTCTTCGCAGTACCCGACGCCGTCGCGGAAATAATCCGCGTTCAGCTCGCAGCCGATACCGTTACGGCCCAACTCCACCGCACGCACAGGCACCGTCATCAGCCCGCCAAACGGGTCATAGACCGTTTCACCGAGGTTGGAGTAGCGGTTGATGAGGCGATCAACGATGTCGATTTGCAGCGGGCATACGTGCATCTGATGGCCATTGCGCACCTGCTCGCTGTTGAGGGTGCGCATGCGCAGGATATCGTCCCACACGTCCATCTGCCAGCTGCCGGGCGCGACGGTCATGAACGTAGCGGGCAACCGGCCCTCTGCGTCCAGCTCCTTGGCCAGCGCGACGTGCTCGGCATAGTCATAGACCGTGGCGCGGGTGTGTTTCAGGTACGCGCCTTGCAGCTTGCCCGTGGGGATATGGAGCAGTTCCTCTTTGGTCATGAGCCTGTCGCCGCTGCTGCGCCAGAAGGCGTGCGCGTCGATCTGCCACTGCGCTCGGGTGTAATCCTCCTTGGATTTCTCCACGGGCACATCGGCATAGGCCTTGTCGCGGCTGCTGGGCAGCTTGCGGAACAGCAGCACATACTCGGGGCAGCCGACGCCCATCTTCGAGCCATCCTTGCAGCATTCCGTCCAGCCAAGGCGGTATGTCTGGTTGTTCTCGCGCACCACATCGGTAACGACAGTAATCATGCCGATGAACTGGAAGCCGTGGCGCATGTAGTGCTGAATGGTCAGTGCGTGGAACGGCTCGATGGAGGGCATTCCCGTGCCGGTCTGGCTGCCGAACAGCACCCGGTCTTTCGTGTGGCACGCGAAGATTCGCCCAGGCTTCAGCACGCGCAGCAGGTTCGGCGCGAGGAAGTCCATCTGTTGGAAGAACCTGTCCGTATCCTCGTTGTGCCCGAGGTCGTTGTAGCTGGGCGTATACTCGTAATGGTTGCTAAAAGGGATGGAGGTCACGATCAGGTCAACGCTGTCATCCGGCATGGCAGCCGTTTCGAGGATGCAGTCGTTCAGCACGGCCTTGTAATGCCGCCCGGTGACCTCCATGCGGTTGGTGCCGATGCTCCGCTCCATGCGTTTCTCTGCCTCCCGTGCGTTCATGCCGTAGGTGCGCAGGATTTCAGCCATGCGCTCCTGCATACGGTTGTGGTTGTCCCATTTCTCAAGCAGGGTGCGCAGGATTTCCTGCTCGGTATCCATGTAGATGATGTCGATGATCACCTGCTCGGTTTGCAGGAAGCGATAGATGCGGTGGATGGCCTGAATGAAGTCGTTGAACTCGTAATCGATGCCGAGGAAGATGGCCCGATGACAATGGCGCTGGAAGTTGCAGCCGGAGCCGGATATCTCTTTCTTGGTGGCCAGCAGGCGGCACTGCCCTTCCGAGAACGCAATGATACGCTCTTCGCGGAGATCCATGTCCAGCGAGCCGTACACCTCGACGGCTTCCGGCAGGGCCTGCTTGATGGCTCTCCGTTCATCCTCCAAATCGTGCCACAACAAAAAGTGCGCCTGTGGGTCACTCTCCACAATCTCCCGCGCTTTGGCTACGCGCATTTCAATGCTGATGCGCTTCTCGCGCGCGGCATCCGACAGGCCGAGGGCGGCGTCGCGGTAGAGCATGACCTGCCCGTCACGGTCCACCGGCACTTCGCCGGTGGACGCGATCATCTGGTGGTACCGGATATCCATCGGCGGCAGCGCGTAGCCTTCGTCCGAGTATCCGAGGTCGCTGGGCTTCTGGATGAACAACGCCCATGTCGATACCCACAGCCAGAACTCCTCTTCTTTGTGGGGGTAGATGGTGAGATCATTAGCCTTTTGGCTGTTGCGCTGGAAGAACCGCGTGAGCGCTTGCCCGGTGTCCATCACGCCCAGGTATCCGGCGTAGTGGATGAGCTCCTTGTAGCGGTTTGGCGACGGTGTGGCGGTGCTGACCAAGCGATAGGGAACCTTGCGGAACTTGGGCAGAAACGTCTGGTAGGTCTTGGAGCCAAAGGAGCGAAGTACGCTCGCTTCGTCCAACGCGGTCGCCGTGAACCACTCCGGCCTGATGTCGCCGTCGCGTACGCGCTCGTAATTGGTCATCATGATGCGGATATCGGCAGGTTCTGCCTGCCCCGCGCAGGCGTTAACCTCGGCCATGGTGCGCACGTATCGAGGCGCAGCAGCCCACCCAAGCACGGTGATAGCATCCCGCGCGAACTCCTGCCGCACGCCCAGCGGAAGCACGATCAGCGCCCAGCCGCCCGCATCTTCGGTAACCAACCGGCACCATTCCAGCTCCTGCACGGTCTTGCCAAGTCCGAAGCTCTCAAACAGCGCCCGGCAACCGCCCTTGCAGGCCCACTGCACCGCGTCGCGCTGGTGCGGTAGCAAAGCGGGGTTGATCTGGCTGGCATCGATGTCAAAGCCGCTCTGCGGAGCCAGCACCATCTTGCTGTGGAGGAAGTCGGTGTAGTTCATGAGGCAGCCTCTTTTCCCCAGTATTCATGCATTTTGACGCCGACGATCTTTCCACGAAGCCATTCGCACTGGAACCTTGCCCAGTCGTGATCGCGCGCTCCAGATGCGTCCCTGTATAGCATTGCAAACGGCATAAATCCGGCGCGTATGGTATCAATCAGTCGCCTTTCGGCTGCTTGAAATGTGTCGCCGGGGTAGCCGATCAGCACATAGCAGCAGGTGCGATGCGAGGTTACCGTATGCCCAGCATCTCGCATCATCTTTCCGGCCAACACCAGCGGCTCATAATCATCGGCGGTGTCATAAGCGAAGTACATCTTGTCAGGACGCAACGTGCGTAGCGCTTCTGCGTGCCATGTTTTAAGGATTCTCGCCTCCAAACCGCCTGTAAACTTGGGCGGGTGCGGCTGCCGAGACAGCATCTCGAATACCGCTTTGACATGTTGATCGCTACAGGCTAGCAGATTATCATCCAGCACATTCCACCCATCCTGCACAGGCAGTTCACGAAGCCCACCTTCCCTTTTGGGAACACTGCAGAACCAGCAGTGATTCGGGCACCCTCGACTGGTAATGATTGCACCTTTCTTGACATATAGTCCAGGCACGAAATCGCCGCTTGGGTTCCCAAAGGCTACCCCGCCAACATGAACAGGGACACCAACGGAGAGCCATTGCTCGGCAAGCCAATATGCGCGGGGGATATCCCAAGTGAAGGTAACGGATATATGCACCTCATCAACTTCAGGCATGGCAAGGAGGGGCGGCGGGCAGTTGATGAATGCCAATGAATCGTCCGGTGTCATGCTGGTTTGGCTCGGAAACACGCGCGCAATCCTTTTCATGATGTGCTCCCTTACTCCGCTAATAAGTGCGTCACTCACACAGGCCATACATGCTAGAACAGGCTGGAACATCCTCGGCCTGACGCAGCATGTCATACTGCATCCCGCCATGACCGGTCATAGACCATTCCACCACGCTATCGATGTCTGCACGGGTATCTGAAAGCCCCGGTATCTTGGTTGCAGGAAAGAAGGTGGATGCGCCGCGTTTGGAACACAGCCTCACATGCTGTTCCCATTCCCTGATCCGGCTAATGTGGTGCGAAAAGCGTTTGGACACTTCGCAAATCTCATCCTTGGTCGCATTGACGCAAAACATACACCCGACCCGTCCACAACCGAGCCTGTATAATGGGTTTGGAGGAACATTGTGTCGCTTGAGCAGGTCGAAACACGCTGACTTGGGCCAATCCACCAAAGGCCGATAGATCGTGTTGCCCATGGAGTCGCTCTCCAGTTCTTCTGCCTCTCTTCTGTCCTCCGATTCATCGCGCCGGATGCCGACCCAATTCCAGACATCCGCTGGACGCTGACTTTTGGCATACGCCTCCACAATAGCCGGAGCCGTAGACTGCCATTTGATCGGATCGAGCTTCAGCTCGATGGTGCAGAAACGGGCTTTAGTGCTTGGGAAGCGCCCCTTTAGCGCGCATAGGTCGAGAAACGGTATGCTTGTTGGGTGCAGGTGCGTAAGCACACGCTCAACCGCTTCCGCCGTCCAGTCGCGCAGGTACTCGCCACTATCGCGCATCTTTTCCAGCCCGGCGCGCCGCACGGCAATCTTCTGCCGGAAGTCTGCCCGCACGGTTTGCACAGCAGGTCCACCGGTGCGGCGACCGAGGTCGTTGATATATTCAAGCGTGTATTCGTGCTCGTTGCCCGTGTCCGCGAACACGGCCCTGAAGGGGATACCATGCTCCAAGGCCAACAAGTAGCACGCTGTGCTGTCAACACCGCCCGATATGTTGATAATGTTAATCTTGCCTTGCATCTTCTCGCCCCCTCATACCGTATCCGGCCTGCGCGGATACCCCGCGCAATGCATCCGGCACGACTCATACCGCAGCATCCCCACGTGTTCGGAATCCAGTTGCAGCTTTTTCAGCGCGCCAGCCATTTCGAGCCTCACCCGCATGTTGAGGTCGCGCTCTTCTGCGCGTAAATCGGCGCTGACGATCTCAAACAGCCACTTCACGGTGCCAATCGGCATTGCGTTATCCCGCGCGAAGCTCGCTTCAGACTGCCCGTTCTGAAACGCCCAGCGCGCCACTTCCTTCTGCCTTGCTGTAAATGTCATGTTCACTCCACCTTGCTCAGATATTTGGCCATCACATAGCCCCGGCCAATGTACGCCCAGGTTGCGCCATCGATATCAATGCCCCACGCGGTCACGGTGACCTTCTTCCCGGCTTTCAGTTCGCCCGTTTTGGTGCCGCCGATACCGTTGCGTATGCGGACCGGCCCACCGCTGCTGTTGAAATACTGCCCATAATCCTCTGTGGATGTGGTGAGGTACTCCGACTTCACCCAACCAGTACCGGCCTCGACAGGGGCTTCCACCAGCGTCCAGCCGCCTTGATAGCCGATGGCCACCACCGTTTCCCCGGCACGCAGCGTGCCTGCGTCGTGGCTCTTGCGGGTAGGCCGTTCGCGGATGTACAGCAC
>Ga0366819_10084_pt1 | contig 58118 bp, 56 predicted proteins | sample TotcelFGM3001N15_FD_207091 | JGI IMG/M metagenome (GOLD analysis project Ga0366819, IMG submission 207091) | Enriched cells from coal bed in the Powder River Basin, Montana, United States - Total cells FGM rep3 HSBNCT.FGM.300.1.N15 ... | reverse complement strand
CGTTCAAACCATCCTTGAAAAAGCCGGTGCATACGGCGCCTGTAATATTGGAAATGGAAAACGGATTCAGATTGAATTTGTCAGTTCCAACCCGACCGGGCCGCTTCATGTCGGACACGGCAGGGGCGCTGCGGTCGGCGACAGCGTGGCCAATATTCTGTCATATTGCGGATATGATGTTCAAAAGGAATATTATATCAACGATTCCGGAAGGCAGATTGAAACGCTGGGCCGGTCCGTGTTTTTGCGGTATCAGGCGCTTCTGGGAGAAACGACTTTTTTCCCGGATGACTGTTATCAGGGGGAGTATATTCGGGATATAGCCCGGAAAATTCAGGAAGAAAAGGGGGCGTCCCTTCTGGATGAAAGCGATGAGCATGCTATCGCCAGTTGTGCCCGGTATGCGGCCGCCATGATTCTTGAGGACATGAAACAGGATCTGATTCAGTTCGGCGTGACGTTTGACAACTGGTTCAGTGAACAGAGCCTGTATGACTCGGGTCGGGTTGATGCCGTGATCGAGCGGTTTCGCAGGCAGGGAATCATTTATGAAAAGGATGGGGCCTGGTGGTTCAACACGACGGCTCATGGAGATGAAAAAGATCGGGTCGTTGTCAGGCAGAATGGCCAGACCACGTATTTTGCATCGGATATCGCCTATCACTACAACAAATTCGATCGGGGTTTTGAAACCGTAATTGATGTATGGGGCGCCGACCATCATGGATATATTCCCCGGATCTCAGCCGCCATCGAGGCTGACGGCCACAGGCGGGATCAGTTTCAGGTGATTCTGGTGCAACTGGTCAATCTCCTTCGGGGCGGCGTTCAGGTCGCCATGTCCACCAGGGCCGGCGAATTTGTGACGCTGAAAGATGTGATGGCGGAAGTGGGAACGGATGCGGCGCGGTTTATATTTTTAACCCGGCATTATGACAGTCCGCTCGATTTCGATCTGGACCTGGCCCGAAAAAAATCCAACGAAAATCCGGTTTACTATGTTCAATATGTTCACGCCCGCATCTGCAGCATGATTCGAAAGGCCGCGGAAATGGGAATCCACGATCTATCCTGGAATGATCATGCACTGTCGATCCTGAATACACCGGAAGACATTCAGATCATTCGGCATATTGCACGGTATCCCGAAATTGTCCAATTGAGTGCCATCAATCTCGAACCGCACCGCATCACCTATTTTCTGATGGAACTGGCAGCGGCATTCCATGCCTATTACAACAGGCAGCGCGTGATTACAGATGATTTGCCGGAGACACAGATGCGTCTGGTTCTGATGCTGGCCGTCCGTCAGATCATTCGAAACGGATTGACCCTTTTGGGAGTTTCGGCTCCGGAAAGCATGTGAACCGATTCTTTAAAAGCGATCGATCATGACCCGAAAACCTGCCCGAAAGCCGCAACCCTTTGAACGTCATCCAAAAGACGGGGATTCGCATTCCACCCTGTGGATCGGAATGATCATTTTTGTGGCGACCTGGACGTTTATGCTGGGAATCCTTGTCGGAAGAGGGTCTGTTCCGCTGTTGTTTGATCCCAAAAAAATACAGGTTGAACTGGCGAAACGGATCGAAGACGCGGTTCAGAAAAAAGAAGCCCTTTTAAAAAAATATATTGATTCGCCCTACCCGAATCTGACGTTTCAGGATCAATTGGCCCGATCCGACCAGGCGGAAAACCTGCATCTGAAACCACAGACGTTTGCAATAACGGCCACACCGCCACCCCCTTTGCCGGTTGGCGGGTCTGTTTCGTCTCCCCATCCGGCTGAAGTACCCGATGGCATCGTGTCCACTACCGGACCTGGCACCGGTGCGGAAGCCGAAAGCGTCAAGCCGATTCAAGCGGCGACGCCAGCAAATGACCAAAAATCTACCATCAAGACGACTCAAACAGACTCGCCACCCCCCAAAACCATTCAACTTCGAGCCAATCCCGTTCCCAACAGACGGGCGGCAGAAAACATTGTGGGCAAACTGAAAAGCAAAGGGTATGACGCACAGATCCACACAAAAATGATATCGGGAAAAGGGATCTGGTACGAGATAACGGTGGGAAACATCAAAACCCAGACAGAAGCCAGCGAACTGATCATTGGCCTTAAACAGGACAATGTGGACGCAACGGCAAGGTAATACATACACACATGAGATTGATTCGATTTATAGCGGGTGAAACCGTCCGCCCGGGTATTTGGAGGGATGGTCGAGTGATTGATATTCAAAAATGGCTGCCTGGGGCGCCGGACATCGGCGAGGCGTTTTTCCGGGACGGATGGATGGATAAAGTCGCGGCCATTTCCGATTCAGGAGAGCGGATTCAGGCCCGGCTGACCTGTCCGATTGTAAAACCGTCCAAGATCATCTGCCTGGGGAAAAATTATGCCGAACATGCCAAAGAAGGCGGATTTGATATGCCGGAAAGGCCCCTGCTCTTCAGCAAGGCCCCCAGCGCGCTGACCGGTCCGTTTGATCCCATTGTACTGCCCGGAAGCAGCGGCGATGTGGACTGGGAAGTTGAACTGGCTGTTGTGATTGGTAAAGAATGCAAGCGGGTCAGTAAGCGTCGGGCCATGGACGTGATCGCCGGATTTACGGTGATGAACGATGTTTCCGGAAGACAGGCGCAATTTGCGGATTCCCAGTGGTTTCGGGGAAAATCATTTGATACATTTGCGCCGCTGGGGCCCTTCATCATCACCCGTGATGAAATCGGGGATATTGGCAATCTAAGGCTTGAGACCCGGGTGAACGGTGAACTGATGCAGGAAGGATCAACCCGGGACCTGATATTTGATATACCCACCCTGATTGAAAATATCAGTGAGGACATGACGCTGCTTCCAGGTGATATCATCTCAACCGGAACGCCGTCAGGCGTTGGTTTTTTTCGGAAACCGCCTATCGTTCTGAAAGCCGGAGACATTGTTCAGTGTACCATCGAACCGATCGGAAGCCTGATTAATGCGGTGATTGCTGGTTAACGACCGGTTGGATTAAACTCGACCGTCAACACATCCCCTTGCTTCCCGGACGGAAAGTCTCCAGGTGCGCGATGTACCTCGCCGACGGATGAATCGGGGAAGGTCTTGGCGTAAAAACGCGCAGCCTCCTCAGCGTCGTCATCGTACCAAAGGCAAATCGTATTCTTTGCTTGCTTCATCATGTCACTTCTCCATCTTAATGAGCCGCGCGAAGCCGGAGTCAACGATGTGCTCGCAGTCGAAGGGCATTGGCTCGGCCAAAAATTCCGCGTCAATGTGCGGCAAGATCCGCACCATTCCGGCGTTGTTTCACTGTGCTTCGCACAGGCGGGATAACTACCAGCTGAGCCGCGCCCGGCTTTTTGGGCGTCGGCTCCAGTGAAAGTTAGACGTAATATGGGTCAACTGGCATAAATTGTCTTTAATCTCATAAATCCATGCGGTGCAGGCTCCCCGCGATGAAGTCAGTAAGATCCTTTCTGATCAAGGCATCCCTCGTCTGAACAGCCTTCTTGATATCCGCCAGGGTTGATCCTGGCGGCTCGGTCAGCGTTTCGGACAACGAAAGAGCCTCCTCCCATTCATGCCGCTGGATTTTCCCCTCTTTGAACTCGTGGACCTCTTGCAGAAACTTCCACATCGGCGCGTCACTCTTGGAGATGTTGAATGACTTATCCAGAAGAGAGCAGTTACCCAACAAGTTGATGAATGCCAGCGCATCGTACCTTGACTCGAAGTCATCCGGTGCGACCAGAGCTTTCTCTTCATCGGTACCAACAAAAGCAGCCAGCTTTGTTTCGATCTCCTGATTGACCAACCGTCCCCACCAAGCGTCCGCCACCGTGTGATCAACCTCTAGTTTGCTGGTGCGCTTTCTTCCCGTTCGCATCGGAACAGAGGAATGCTTCCACCGCGCCTCGTCGAGCCGATGCCATACCCACAACAGCGGGTAATAAACATGAACGCGCCGCCTATCTCTCACCACTGTGTTGTTGATTTGCTCGGTGGCCTTGACAGATACGCGCCCCAATAATTGACCGATGCCCTCGTCCACTGTGGTGATCAAATTGCCGGCGAGGCATTCCCTCAGCTTCGCATAAAAGCCATTCAAATCTGTCGCGAAATTTTGGAAATTCAGAACGGCTCCATCACCCCACACATTTGCCCATTGCGAACCAAACACCCAGCGATCCAAGAACTGGGACGCGCGTAGGTTCAGCTCTTTTTCCAGGCTGTCAACCACTGGCACGCCACCAGAGATTGCGTCAAAGCGGTCAAAGACCAACCGATACCATGTCAGAAAGACGATGATGGCGTTGAAAGATCCTTGGTTGTCAAGTATGTCTCTCTCTTTTATGAGATCAGCACCTCGCTCAAGCCTTGGCTTTAATCGATTCCACATTGAAGCAACCGATGCGGCCATAGACCGCACAATTTCGCCCTTCAGCAAGTCCTTTGAATCCAATAAATTTCCGCTGCGGTTTTCAACGGACCATATGAAGGAAATAAGCCGAACAATCTCGTCAGTTTCCAGGTGGAACCCACGATCCACGAGAGCGGACTTGAGCTCTTCCAGACATCGCCCCGCTGCCTTGCCATCTGTCTGTGCCGGAACCCACCCCACCTTCAGCCATGCAAGTGTGATTTCCTCTCTGGTCAACGTTCGGCCAGCCGTGTTGAGGCGCGTGAAGATGTTGACGATCGCATCGCTGTAGTCGTCCTTGCTCCACTGTGGGGTCAACGTAAAAGATTCGATTTGCAGCGCGTGAACGAAGCTGTTCGTTTTCACATTTTCGACAACCTTCATAAACTCCGCGAGGGGATCTATCAGCTTGAATCGATCAGCGTCACCTACACCATGCTCTATCAGTATGGGCTCCAAGAGCTTCCTATACTCACGTTCAGACAGGTCTTTCTGAACCAGATCCCAGAAGCGAGACAGTCGAATGAATCGCCCAGGATTCCCTTTTGTAGTCAAGAGTGGGTAAACGTAATTGGCCGGACGCGACTCTGCAGATTGGCCAGAAACGGTATCGAGAATTGCCCACTCAACGATCTTGCCAGCCTCAATTTTTCGGACCGTCTCGTTCTTAACACTCAGTTCTGCGACGAACTTCTGGAGGTCAATGCAGAGAGACGCCTTAGACCAATGACTGCTTGGCTTCGCACGGCGGTCCTGCAAATCCAACGCCCAGTCTGCGTCGTAAAGCTGAAAACCCCACTGGTCGCCTCCCAACGCAAGAATCAGGCTCTGAACTCGTTGTTGCCCGTCCAGAACCATTTGATACGTTGCCGGCTGGCCAAGAAGTGCCGAAGTTGTCGTGCCTTGGTCATTTGCCGTACGGTCAACGACCTGCCAGAACGGCCGATGGGGGATGCCCTCGTTCTCTTGAAAGCAATCAGGTTTCACCTCCCACAGCAAGAGCGAGCCGAACGGCCAGCCACGAAATAGCGAGTCGATGAGCATCGTAACCTGTCGGGGAGACCAGACATACGGTCGTTGCAGATCCGGAATAACATAGGTGGCATTGATCGTAGCTTTCTTGATGATCTCCGCCAGAGTCTCCCGTTTGGAGTCATACTTAATGCTCATTTTTTTATCTCCCAAATATTTATTTCAACTAAAGAGCTATCGCCTAAAGTCTCAAGGGTCAGCTGCGGCGTAGCCGACTGGTGGACCCGCTGGTTATGCATTCTGTAAGTTATATTTTAAATTGCCTGGATTCAGCAGCTCGTCTTTCCTCTAAGGCATTCCTATACTTATCTCCTATAGTCACTTTGGAGATTGCTTTTTCAATGTCCTCTATAGCAAGAGGGTCTGCGAGTAGTTTTCTCGACAGAAACCTAACTTCCAAGAAGGCTGACGTTGCCCAGTGATTCTCCGATAATAGCTCCAATCCTTTGTCGATGGCACTGAGAGCCTCAGCGCCTTCATGCAAACATAGTAAAGTCTGCGCTTTTCGCTGCCACCAAAATGCTTCGCGGTTTTGTTCGTTTACGGCGTTCAATAGTTGATTTGCTTCATCGTGCTTGTCGAGCAAAATCAATGCTTCTGCATGATGTACTAAATGGTAGCTATTCGGAGACGGAATAGTTTTGTATGCTTCGTCAGCCGCCAGTAAAAACTCTCTCCGCCGAGGATCTTCCACTTCGGTAGCTTTGGCAGCCGCTTTATGAGCTTGAGCCCAATCAAAAATCTCGTCTGCTGCCGGAGCTGCGTCTCTCCATTCGATGCTATCAAAAACCCGTGTAGCGAGATTCGGCATGATGTACCATGTCTTGGAGGCAACAAAAGCCACAAGTCGCAAGGCGAGACCCTTGTCGAATTCTCGAACCTCTTTCACGCTTGATAATATTTGCGACTCATGCCCTGTAAGATCGTCTGTAGTGCCAAGAGAGACCAAATGGCGTAGAGATTCAAGCAAGACAGATGCCGAAACTGATTCGGGATTGGTTCGATGTTGGAATAAGATGTATTTGCAGTGCTGAAGCGCCTCATCTTTCTGTCTTTTTTTCTCAAATATCCGTACAAGTTGTAGTCTGGTCGCAGAGAATGTCGGATCTTCGGCAAGAAGGGCGAGAAATTCGGTTTCCGCCTCATCTACTTTCTGAAGGCGAACCAGCATCTTTGCGTGATGGTGCTTTATATCTCTTAATAGGTAACCAGTTGCAGCTGCTGCCTGAACGAGAATTTCCAGCGCCTCTATATTTCGCTCAAGGACCTCTCGTGCAGCTGCTGTTCCGTGCTCAGTTGATGTTATTGTGTAGAGAGCCTCAACAACCTCGATTATTGCTCGAAGGTCGATCTCCCGTCCTATCCAATTGGAACATCTGGCCAAGGCAGTTGCCTCTACTACAGGATCACCTAAAATCTGAGTGGGAAAATCGCTTGTCCGCACTAGAGCCACTGCGTATACGAACGACGGCCGACGATGAGATGTTACGAGCCTTCTCAGTAATGGTGCATGTAAATGTGCGATATGACGGAGCAACGATCTTTCGTTGCCACATTCTGACACAATGAACCTATCCAGCTTCTCGCAAAAAGTTCGCTCTCTTTGGACAGGCTCATCAATGACTGCGCAAATAGAATTATAGACGATATCGTGAACGCGGATGTCACCAGATACTGTAGCCGCAAGAAATCCTCTCTTCCCAAGGTTTGATCTCACGAGTGGCGAAGCACAAACAGCCGCGAGCTCGGATACAAAACGGGGACTATTGCACCACCTCACGAAATCGAGTTCTATAGCTAACGCTTGTTGATGTCGTGTCAAAATACGCTGACAAATCTTCACATGCCGTTCATCTTCCATAAAGCTTGCGGCATCTTCACAACAAGTATCTACTGCTACCCAACCATCCTCTTGTGCCAACCTGTTCAATGTAGTCAATAGTAATGGGTACCCTCCTATACTACTGAAGACTCTGGAAAATACCTCTTCTGGGATCGGTGCGGAGACACCTTCTTGCAGCAGAGCTTTGGCCTCCCCCTCATTCAAATCCCCAACGGTTATAGCATCAGGGTCTGTGGTTGCCTGACAGGTGAGGATTATTCTTGAATCTCCGCAATCAATAGTAGATAGATTTTCTGATGACAGGACAGCATCGTCCAACACTAAAAGACATTTATGCTTTCGCAATAGTGATAGGATGTTATGTCGCGTTCCTGCGCGTCTAACATCAACATCAGCAAGATTGACAACGTTATAGAGATCGTGAGCATCATACCAGATGATCAAATCGAAGTGGTCACGGAGTTCTTCTGCAACTTTTGCTGCGATAGCAGATTTTCCGATACCACTTATGCCGGTGATGACTACAAATGGTTTTTGGCTAAGATAGTATATAATTCTTTGTTCAATTACGGGACGAGATTTATATTTTGAATAGATTGGAATTCTGTGACTGAAGGCGTGTTCGTCAGAGAGTTGACCGACACTTGGGAGATATGAAGTGATTGATGCTATGAATCTCTCCATTTCAAGATTTTCAAATATACAAGAGGCAATTCTTCGGCTATCAAGTATGTCAACGCCTTTAACAGTTTGATGCTCATTTTCAAACTGAGTGATTAAATTTGCACACTTGGTAGTTTCTCCTGCTGACGCTTCACGGCAACAGAGAAGCCATATGCGTTTTACATCTGGGTGCAAGGCAATTATGTGCTGTAGGTCTCCTTTTGGCTTTTCCAATTCTCCACAAAAGTAATCTTCTTTAGAGCTCATCTCGGATACTAACTTTGCACCGCAACCTGAAGCATCTATGTTGTAGCCACGAGGTGCGCCTTCGGGTGTTGTCCCGCGCTCAACCCAATTAGCTGGATGCACTACTTCCATGATCCTATAACCAAACTGCTCAAAGATCGCCCCACTCAGCAGGGATATTTCATCGATAAGTGTTTTAATTACTTTGGTTCTGAACCTATCTGGCATTCGGACACCTCGTATGCGTGCTCAATAATCGCATAATGTGCGGGTAACTTGCCGGGCGCGTCGTTTTGCCCGGTTAAGTTCACCCGCTGGTTGGCAGTGACTTTAGTCATGCCCAGCGGAGATAAAACAAAAGATAAGGATCTCTGATATCAAGAACATCGTGTTCTCCGTCCCACTCAACTATCGTATCGTTTGATGATTCATTGGCCAAACGGGCCATATGAGCACAGGCCAGGGTGACACTGGATCCAACCGGTCCTTCGTCTTCGCAGAGATTTCGGATTCTTTCGGTCAGGCCATTATAGCGAAATGTCAATTGCGGAGGGTCCATTGCCAAGGCTCTCACGACAATGGGATAAACATCTTTAACGGATCCATCTTTGAGCTTATGCGGTTTACGCTCCTGTCCCCGCGCCTTTGGGCCATCGTTCATAGTATTAACTGCGGTGCTATAGTCCGTCATGAGAGCTGTCCGGCGGCAGACTTTCTGAAATAACTCAGTTGAGTTGTCAACTGTAAAGTCTTTGGGGCTGGTTTCATAAATTCCGAGCTCGAAACAGAGATTGAGACAGAGTGCTTGCATCAATTGCGGTGATCCTGCCGCTTCGGCAGCGAGTCGATTCATCAGGCCATCGGCGACATCCATCTTAAGTTCTGCGAATCCTACCTGAGCAATCATTCTAAGAAGTGTCGGATCCCAATAATCGAAATCCAAGATTACGATTCGACCACGGAGGTCCTTGTTCGCCCGGAGGACATCATCCGAATGATAAGGGACAGAGGCGCAGACGATGTTCAAACCATGCCTCACAGCTTCCTTGATCTCCTCGGCTAATTGATTTTTAACATCATCAGCAACGTAATGAAAATCATCGATAAAAAGGACGTATCCTGATTCCTTGACATCACGTATGAATAGCTGCAAGTGATCGACTGCCTTTACTTCCTGCCGCCCTTCATTTCTCTGCCAAGTGCCGGATGCTTTGGCTTCCGCTTTTCCTTTAACAAAAAAGCCGACATCACCACCCATTTTACCTTCCAGCCCACCCGAAAAAGATTTACCGGCTACTTCAGCGACTTCGACAGGTGTACCTATGATGTCAAATACCCGCATCCACAACTTGGAAACATGGTCCACACCAGCGCCCGTGACGTGGATCAGAGAATCCTTTCCAATGCTGTCTTCGATAAAGACCGTCTTGCCTGATTTAGAAGGACCAGAAAGAGAGACAACGAGTCCGCCCGCTTCAAGAGCATCTTTGAGATGCCGAGTTTTTTCTTCCAGATGACTCTTAATGAATGTAACCGTTGGAAATTTCCCGGGGGTGAATACATCCTTTGTTTTCATTTGTCTGTCCTCCTGCCAACAGGTTATTCAACAGTTTCTGTATAACTATGCATCTCGAAAAATATTTTGATTAAAATGCTGTCCGAATATCTCTAACTTTTCGTGTGCATATATGTCAATAAATCAATTTTATCTATCAATTCATATAGTAACACGTATCGATAAATATGCTGTACCCGTTTTGACTTTCCGTATATCATGTATTTTTGATGGATAATGCCATTTCTGGATTAACCCGTATCTTTTCAGGTAAAAACACATCTGCGTCATTTTATTTGGCCATGATCTTTAATTGGTGTGTTAATCCGGTCGGAACACTGAAAAAATCAGGTTACAGGCACTATCAATAGTGTACGCTTTGGCTCCCATATCGTTGAGACTGGCATTGGCCTCATCGTCAAATGTGAATACTGGATGGACTGTTTCAGCGAATTGCCGGGCTGTCTGCCAGGTTTTTCCACCGGATGCGGCGGGGGTATCAGCATGGCCACAGACATTGCGGCAACCAGATGGTTCTGAATTATGGATCTGGCCGCCGTTTTCCGTCGGATTGTCTGATCAATTGGGGGCAGGGCCAGTATACCAAAATCGGAACTTCGATATCCTGTCGATACATGTTTGAAGTGCCTGCATCAGCCCGGACAGGGCTACTCTGACCATGTTCTTTCCATCCTCTGAACTGGATGCTGGATCTGCTGCTGTCAGCTTTTCCTGCGTTTTTTATAGAAACTGGCACAATGCCGTGGCCCCACCGGTTTCCTGCTGCCGTGTAAACTGCCGGTGGACGCGGTCGCGATCAGGCCACGGCTGGAGAGTTCCGCCGCGATGAGGTATTTCCCGGTTTGCACTACCAGTTTGTTGCTTCGTCCTGTTGCCGTGCTCTTCGTGCGCCAACGTGACAGTTGAGCGGCATCCAATCACGCGGCCACTGAGCTTGAAAAGATACCTCTGAGATTGAATATCTTTGGCGTTGCGACTAACTGTCATCGTGATGAATTCCTTTCAGTACCTTGGTGAAGACCGGTTTTCGGTTGATGGGGCGATCATAACGCCCAACGTTCCCGCTAACCGGACCCGCGCTGTTTGCGGGGTCCCGCGTGAAGCCGGTGGTTATTCATTATTTTTCTTGTTCATTCTCTGATCATAAGTACCATCATGAATTTCTTTTATAACTTTAGGTGGGTTCCCATAAAATTTTGCATTGTCCGCTAAGCCTAAAATAAGCGTAATTAAACCTGGAGGCAAACTTACTAGAACTTATTCTGATAATACTTATCAAACTCATTATTAACAAAAAGTTTGGACGTGCCTCTCCTATGTTTTTTAGTGTTCTTTTCCAAATTGTCGTTTTTGTCTCTGATGGTATCCTTTGGTTCGGTATTAAAATGAGCTCACGGTTGCATCATGCAAACGGCTGCCCGGGAAAGATTTTTAGGTAAAGGCAAAATTCTTGAGCATCTCGGAAAATTTCAGCATGCTCTTTAACTTTTTGTTGTAGCCGATAAACCGGTAACAGATTCTACGACCGGTCTTAACGATCAGGCAGGGAATATTTATAAAGGTGTTCACAAACCTTTTGAATTCCATGCGAACAATGGCCTTGCCCAATGGCCGATAAGGTATCAGCAGTCCATACCAGGTTTTCAGATTCCAGGCCAGAGAGGCGATGACCATATATGCCCAGTTGGAAGTCAGATTGTCCGAAGGCGCCTGAATCGCTCTGGCACCATTTTTCAACTGTTCGATGTCGTTTTCATGGTCAGCCCGATCTCTGTAAAATTCGACGATCTCGCGGGGGGAACTGATCTCGTCATTGGTGATGTAGAAAAAATAGCGAACATCATCAAACAATGGGACTTCACCTTTGATAACTTCAAGATTCTTTTTCAAAACAATCATCCGGTACGTCTTTTCACATTTTACGGGCTGATAGGAAAATTCGGCCAGATACTCCGATTCGGTTTGAATCTTTTTGAATTTACGTTTTTTGACCACTTGATCTTTGACATTTTCCGGCCGTTTGCGTTCTTTGGTTTTAACCGTGTATTTCTTTTCCCTTTCAAAGAGTTCCCATAGCGATTCGGAGATACTGTTGGCAATCTTAACCAGATTTTCTCTGGCATCCATACCGAAAACAAATATACTGCGTTCAGACCAACGGTCAAAATTGCCTGTCAGGCTGAAATCGGTGTCTCCTCGCATAAACACCTTGTTGAAAACATCCGATACCAGATCCAGCCCTTTATCGATCCAAAGAGCAGAATCGGTATGTGACGGAACATTGCCAGGCCGATTGACAATATAGAGAGGCTCTCTTGTACCGGCCAATGAAAGCACCAGGGGATGATAACCCCACTGACCATTGTAAGAGATATCCATTCCCTCTTTGCATTCGCCAGTTGTTGGACTGATGGTGCCGTCAACATTGAGAATGGCCTCTTTTCTGAATTTTGGAGATTGCTTAAGCCAGATATGTTTGCGAATATCGTTTACAATATCCATCAACAGAATAATGTCCTTCTGATCGAATCGTCGCAGAAAATCTCCGGCCGTGGTCGGATCGGGAATGACTTGAGCTCCCAGCGCATTGAGGTAGGCCTCATCGTTTCGCCGAAGCTCAATATCTTCCAGACAGGTACCACCTGAAAGAATATTGTAGGCAATATTCAAGATGTGATCTGATTCATGATATGGGAGATGGCGTTTGAGCAGTTCAAGTTTGCTGTTGATTTCAGCAGGTAATCCCATTCTCTGGATCATTTGGTGAATGATACCGATGCCGCCACAGGAAATCCCGCTATGGCGACCGTCTATATCGTAATGGATGTTGGAGCCTCTCAACATAGGATGAGGTTGATCTTCCCAGTTTCTTTTCTTAAGTTTTTTGTCTATTTTTCTTTTACGTTTCTCTATATTTCTTTGTGTGTTACTTCTCACTTGAAATGCTCCTTTCAGATGTTGATATTACTCATAAGTATACATAATAACATCTTGAAAGTAAAGTATTTAAGTGCATTTTAAAGCATTTAAATAAGTTTATTAACGCTTGTTTTAGGGCTAAGTCGATCAGTAAAGCATATAAATCTTCGAAAGAAACAGCGGTTTCTCCACAAGAAATGCCACTATTAGTTAGCCATATTTGATAACCAGGTAGATCTAAACCTTTATCAATTTTATCTTCAGCATGTTTTATGTAATTGTATAATATATTAACTCTTTCCAAACTTGAACCATCTCCTTTTGTCCAAAATCTTTCATGCTTTTCTAATACTAAAAACTTTTGCAAAACCATGTTGGCCTGATAAAGTTGTGAAATTATTATCTCAAATCTATGCAAAATTCTAAAATAGTCAGATAATTGGGCGGCTGGATTATCATTGTACAAAATATTCTGTTTCACATAATTTGCCAGATCAGAAATTGCGACGAAATACTCTTCAAAGACTAATTCAGTTTTACGCAAAAAAATCAGCCCAAATTTGTGCATTTTGTCCGGATATTTTGCTGAAAAGGAACTCAAAATAATGAATTGGTGGATTAGGCCATGAGTCATGCCCTTATATTCTTCCAATAATGGGGCGTTAAATTCTGTCAATTCAGTGATATGAGGCGCGAATTGATTTAGAAGACCAGTAGAATATTTGACCATGAGCCTCCTCTATGGTTTTTTCAGGGTAATTTGCGTTTTAGGATAACATTAAAATCACCGGTTTATCCGGTGCATTTTATTGTTGGAATTCGGTATCATTTCCTCAGAATCCTCCCCTTGTCTTATTCGCGTTTAAGCATCTGGTGAATCTGCTTGCGGGACTCCTTCACTGAGTGTTCCGGTCAGGTGTTCAACGTTACTGGTATAGTGGCGACAAGGCCGGGAGAATTTTTTCATGCCGGGGGGTGCAATCCCATTTAGTGGCAAAATACAGAGAGGAGTAATACTCTCCGAATTATCTGTTCTTTGAAAACAAGTCTGGACTCTACCAAAGAATCCCGTTATATTGGCGTTCATGAGCAGCAGTATAGTTCTTCAAGGACGTCATTTGGTGCCGGATGATATCGAGTTTATCCGTCGTATGATAGCCGACCATCCCGATTGGCGTCGTACCCGTTTGTCTCGGGAAATATGTCAGTTATGGAACTGGCGTACGGACAAGGGGCTGCTCAAGGATATGGCCTGTCGTTCAATGCTGAGAAAACTCGAACAGCGCAAGCTGATTACCTTGCCAGTGGCTTGGCGGAAGGGCAATCAAGCCCGTATTATTCCGTCGATAGTTCATAGTTGTGATCCGATCCACTGTGAATTAAAGGATCTGCAACCGATTCACATCCTGATGGTTCCCGGAAGGGGCGATATGGACAATTTGTTCCATTGCCTGATGGATCGCTATCATTATCTGGGTTGCCGCGGACATGTCGGTGAACACATCAAGTACATTGTTTTTGATCGGTATAATCGACCTCTGGCCTGCATGTTGTTTGGTTCGGCGGCCTGGAAAACCAGGGCTCGGGACCTGTTTATCGGATGGAGCCCAACGGTGCGTCAGGTAAACCTGAAGCTCATGACAAACAACACCCGGTTTTTGATTCTACCCTGGGTTGTGGTAAAAAACCTTGCCAGTTACATTCTTGGCGCCTGTTTGAGACGGCTGTCCGATGACTGGCAAAACCGCTATGGACACCATCTGGTTCTGGTTGAAACCTTTGTGGATCGATCCCGGTTTGTCGGCACATGCTATCTGGCTGCAAACTGGATGAGAATCGGAAGCACTTGCGGTCGAAGTCGTCAGGATCGATATAAACGGGTTACGGTTCCGGTCAAAGATCTGTACATCTATCCACTGGCAGAAGATTTCAGGCAGCAACTTTGCGATCGAATATGACTCACTGGAATGGCAGGAAAAAATCACCCTGCAATCCCATGAGGCCACGATGCAAACTTCATTCGACCTTAAATCACTGATAGAGCAGATTCAATCCTTTCTGAGCAATTTTAAAGAGCATCTCGATATCAACCAATTGCTTGAAGATCTGAGAACGACCATGATATCTTGGATCGAGCAATGGGTCGTTTCGGCTGTACGACATCAACTCAGAAGCCCGGATTTTTTGACAGCATTAAAAATGACCGCTGCCAAATCCGGATTTCGGTTTCATGGATTTAAACCCACCAGCATCCGGTTGTTGTCTGGAAACTCCATTTCCATCGATTCACCTTATTTTATCAAGGCTGAATCCAAAAGATGTCGCGGCCGTAAAAGCAAAAAGAGAACCGCTGGAACCGGCTGCCATTTCGGGTTGGCATATCTGGGGTTTCTATCTCGTTCCAGCACTCTGCTTTTGTCATCGGCTGTACAGTCCGCGTTGCTGTGCCCCTCGTTTGAAATTGCCGCACGTACTCTCCAGTCATTCGGCATCCAGCTCGATGTCAAAACCATCCAACGGTTTTGCCTGGATCTGGGCATGAACGCCATGAGCAACCGAAGCGATATCACTCTCACCGATACCGACAACGCCTCGGATCGCATCCTGTTTGTATGCATGGATGGCGGTCGACTTCGGGAACGTAGACCCAAACGGGGAAGAAGACCTAAAAACCTCAAACGACAAGGTTATCATACCGACTGGCGGGAACCCATTCAGATCGTTATTCAGTTGCTGGATACAACGGGAAATCCGTGCAAGGATATCCCCCCGCTGTATGACGCCACCCTTGCCGGAGTTGATGCCGTATTTGATCTTCTCGAAGCGTATCTGAAAAAACTCGATGCACAAAATGCCCACAGCGTGGTCTTTTGTGGAGATGGCGCCCGCAGTTATTGGAAACGCTTTCCGCTGTTGGCACAAAAACTCGGGATCAAATCCCACCATGAAATTATCGATTACACCCATGCAAAGCAAAACCTGCAAGAAGTAATCGGCAATTTGCCAGAAATCCTTGGTTCCAAAAAACTGGCAGAAATCATTGCAGACTGGAAAGACCATCTGTGGAATGGTGAGCACGATGACATCCTGAGCCAGATACATTCCCTGATAGAGTCACCCGCAAAACGAAAAGAAGCCTTGAAAAAGTTCAAAAACTACTTTTCGGACAATTCTCATCGCATGCAATACAGTACCTTCCGGGATATGGGACTGCCAACCGGAAGTGGCTGCGTAGAGAGTGCAATCCGTCGGGTTATCAATCTCAGATTAAAAGCCCCCGGCATTTTCTGGAAGGCCCGAACCGCAGAGGTCATGCTCTTCCTGAGAAGTACGTTGCTTTGCGGCAGATGGAACAATATGGTAAAGAACCTGTTCAGACTAAATCGGAACGGCATATTACTTTGCCACTAAATGGGATTGCACCCCATGCCGGGTGATTTTCTTTCAACCAATCGCGGAGCATCGGATTCTAACCGAATTGACTTATATTTGGATGAATTTCAGCGGCGATGTATTAAGTGCAATTGCGAGCCTTTTGGCCATTTCCTTTCCAATAGTTCGTCTGCCGGTCTCCATTCCCGAAATGTGCTGTCGGGGAACCCCGCCAACCTTGGCTCCAAGCGCCTCCTGGGTCAATCCGGCGTTTTCCCGGTAAATCCTGAGTGCTTTGCCGGGCGTCAGTAACGGCTGCATTGATTTATACCAGTCGGTATCAACAATGTTGACGACCTCATCATCCTTGTCGTAGATGATTTGCAGATCACCATACTCGTTTTTAAGGGCCTTGATTATCCCAGCAGGGATATCCCCTTTCATTTTCAGGTTAATACGGGGAGTTTTCGCGACTACCTGCATAATACACCTCAATTTCTATTGTTCCTTCGTCATGACGCCAACAAGCAACCCACTTTCGGCTCAGGTGGCAGTGATATTCGGTGATGGAGAGTTTGCTGTAATTTGGCCATGAAGGTTGCACCGGGCCGTCTTCAGTCAGTGCCTTGATAAGGAAGGCGAGTCGCTCTTGCTCTCTTGCCGGCATTTTCTTGATGCCTTTCAGCACTCTACGCTTGACCGTCACCGTAAATTTCATATCTTTTATGTAATCAATTGATGGTTACATGTCAAGACTAATTTGTAAGGAAAATAGTTCTGTCCCCTTAATCCCAAGCTAAATCCCCCAAGATTCAAGAAATAGGCTTAATAACTTTTGGATTGCTTTATCATCTTCAACGAATAATAAATTCGTTATCCCCTTGCCAACAAGTTATTCAACAGTTTCTGTATATCTTTGCATCTCGAAAAATTGTTGGATTAAAATGCTGTCCGGATATCTCTTTCTTTCCGTGTGTATATATGTCAATAAATCATTTTTGTTTATCAATTCAAATAGTAATATGTATCAATATATATACTGTACCCGTTTTGCTTTTTCGCATATCATGTAGTTCTGATCGATAATGCCATTTTTTCATAAATCCGTTTGAATGCGTTTCAGGTAAAAACACATCAGCGTCATTTTATTTGGCAATGATCTTTATGTGGTGTTTTGATCCGGTCGGAACACTGAAAAAATCAGGCTACAGGCAATATTAATGGTGTACGCTTTGGCTCCCATATCTTTGAGACTGGTATTGGCCTCATCGTCAAATGTGAATACTGGATAGCCTGTTTCAACAGATTGCCGGGCTGTCTGCCAGGTTTTTCCACCGGATGCGGCATGGGGTATCAGCATGACCACAGACATTGCGGCAACCAGATTGTTCCGGATTATAGCTCTGGCCGCCGTTGTCCGCCGGATTGTCCGGTCAAATGGGGAGAGGACCAGCAGCCTGTCTTGTTTCAGGGCTGTTCTGGCTGGATTTACCCAGTTTCAGTTGGTTCAGGCCTTTCGCAGAACAATATGCACCCGCGTAATCAACCAAACTTTTTAGTAGCGGGCAGTTATGCTGAAACTGGTGAGCGCGGGTGTGGTCTTGTGCACGCAATTATTAGCACATTTTGCAATTATATTGCCGATTTTACCCCCGAATCCGAATCCGATGCGCTTCAACAAGCAACAGTTTCCCGGCATACTCCTCGATTGATGGATGTTCGGTTAAAAACATGTGTAATCGTTTGAGGATGGTGGGGATCAATCGAGGTCGGCACACAATGATCCGCAAAAAATCGCAACGGACTCATGCCGCCACCTGAAACTCCGCCAAGTCGCGCGCATAATCGAGACAGGCAGAAATATGTTCAGAACGCACGTCGGGGAATTCATCCAGTATTTGTTGGGTTGTCTGCCCGGCGGCAAGATACCCCAAAATGAGACTCACAGGAATTCGGGTGTCTTTCAACCGCGGTTTCCCATGTAAGACATCCGGCGTACTGACAATATAGGTTTTCCAGAGTACTGGCATATATCCCTTCCTTCCATTGTTTCCATCAACATGATCAAACGATACGTATCACGTCTCGCCGCCATTCCCCATTGAATGTGACAGCGTGTCTTTCTGAAACAGAAATAAAATGTGACGTGTTTGAATTCAAGTTTTTTCCGGACAAATTTACGCTTTGCTGAAATTTCGTTTACTGATGTCTTGCGGTTTTTACGTCGTGAGGCTGTCTTGAGAGCATCGAAACAGCGTATCTCTGCGAGGGAGTGCTTCACGTACGTCACACATTGTATCCATTTTTCTGAAACTTGATACGATGTGGCATATGGGAACGTGCTAACGAATTGCTCACCGGTGAACAGCCGCCCTTTTTGGCCCGAATCTGGTGCAGCAAAATGTTGGGTCTAATTGATCTTAATGTTTTGTAGATTGGCCCAAGTTGGTTCAGAGTACCAAATATCGACAAACTCGCGTATTGATGCCCTCTCTCGTTTCATCATATCTTCAGCGATTGGTTTTCGCAGTAGGGACTTAATGCTCGCAAAAGCCGGCGGATGCTTCGTAGAAAGATCTAAAGCAATCATCTTTGCCTGAACCAATAAATTATCTTCGTTTAAGACATCCTGAACCAGCCCGAGGCGCATCGCCTCCTCAGCGGAATACATGTCCCCTGAATAGAGAATCTTAGTTGCATTTGCATTTCCTACCAAGAACCGCAACATTTCAGTGCTTCCGGCAAAAACAGATGATCCAAAAGCAATCTCGTTGAGTGATATTTTGGCTTTTCCAGCAACCATTACCCTATTATCACATGCCAAAGCCAGCATGCAGCCTCCGGCTATAGTGTGGCCGTTTAGTGCTGCTACAACCGGTTTCGGATATAAAAACAGGTAGGTATATAGATCAGTAAAATTGATTAGGTAATCAGTAAACTCCTCTTTTGTGAATGACAGAAACTCAGGGATATCGAATCCAAAAGAGAAAAATTTGCCACGTCCCGTAAGTACCAAAGCCTTCAGATGTTTGTCGACTTCCAATGCCTCTAATTGGTCTCTTAGCTCATTAACAACTAAGCCATTAAGGGAATTCACCTTCCCTCTGCTTAGGACGACCGTGGCAATCCCTTCACGAATCTCTGCCTCGACGAAATCCATTGTTGCCTCCTCAATCCTTTGTATTTCTGACATGATACAGGTTATGCCTATAGCCCAACCGCGCATCAGCGGCACCAAACCACGCGGCCAAGGAGCTGTGGGAAGTGCCGAGTAATTTGACCGCGTGCGTTCGTGTCCGGCTCCATGTATGTATATACAATATGTTGATTTTATAGTTATTTACATTAAATGTTAGCTTGCATTGTATGATTGGATATAGCATCTATTATTGTTGGCCAAGCCTCTTTTGGCATATCATGGCCCATTCCATTAATTATCAATAATTTTGCTCCCGGTATCAACTGAGCTGTTTCCTTGCCCCCTTCCACCGACATGAATGGATCCTTATCTCCATGGATTACGAGCGCTGGGACTTTAATCGATGCAATCGATGATCTTCGAAAACCATGAGCAAGGACAGCCGCGCTTTGACGGGCCATGCCTTGCGGGTAATACGAACGGTCATAGCTCTCGGCCATGAGAGTACGCAATTTCTTTTCGTCAAAGGGGAATCCAGGACTCCAGAGTTTTCGCCACATATTCACGTGATGTTCAATATACGCTTCGCGACCGTCCGGAACAGGTTTATATACTTCGGCTAATACATCCGGTTTTATTTTTGGAAGTTCAGGATTTCCTGTGCTCGACATGATAGAGGTCAAGCTCAGGACACGTTTAGGATGCAGATACGAGATGACCTGGGCTATCATACCACCCACTGAAGCACCACAGACATGTACCTTCTCAATGCCCAAAGCATCAAGCAAACCAACAGCATCATCTGCCATATCCTCAAGAGTGTAGGCCGGGATTACAGGTTCACCTTTCATTGCCGCCATCATGTCGGGAATGCCGGCTTTTTCAAATTTTGTCGACAGGCCGCAGTCCCGGTTATCGAACCGAATCACAAAAAGCCCTTTTTTAGCCAATAGCTCGCAGTACTCGACTTCCCAATAAATCATCTGGCTCCCCCCTCCCATTATTAACAACAATGCGGGAGACGAACGGTCACCAAAAGTATCATATTCGATCTGAATTCCATTTGCGGTCACATTAGGCATGGCGTGGTCCTAATTCTTGAATAACTTAAGGTGGAACGAGAGCATCTGCCTTGACGTATGTTCATCGGTCCATAGATCGCTTGCGGTGTAAAATTGGAACGGTTCGGGCCGTTCGTTAATCTTCTCCAACGCTTCAAACATTCTATCTCCTATACACAGAACGCGATCTTAACCGGCGCGTCTTTTTGCGTCCGGTTCAAGATTTTGTTGGGCAAGCGTGTCACGAAGGAACTCTGGTGCAAAGTCAGCACCATTTTGCCAGGAAAGGGTGTTGTAGCGAACAACAAACTGACGAAAGTAGTCCTCGTTCTTCAGAGGCTCAAAAATAGGACCGTCCAGTTCATCGGAGAGATTGATCTCTCCGGAAAAACCATCATTAAATCTGAGCCACACTCTGTGGCCTCCAAGGTATTTGGCTTCTTCAACATGAAGGATCATGACCTTACTCCAATGGAGAAATTGGCTTGAGAGGCAGCTTTCTCATCGCGAGATTCCAATTCGCAAGGAGCTCTACCTTGTGAAATATACACCATTCAAGGACAAGGCCGAGAGCCCGTCTCGGAAAGCGGCCAGACACGATACCGGTTTCAATTTCCACCGTGATCTCAAACTCACCATACTCCGCATGAAAATGCGGTGGTGCATGCTCACGGTAATACATGTAGATTGCTATTCCAAGGAAACGGCATATTTCCGGCATTTCTGTCTTCTTCTCCTTTCAGCCGCCACTGCGGGGACCACTTCCTTCTCCACCTCATCCTCGCGATTGAAGGAGATGGCTCAGGAAGGCAGGGAATCCCAATTGCCGGCGTAACGTAGGGCGGTAGACCAGTTGATACCTCCAAGATCGTCCCGGTATTTGCCTCGTGCAAAAGCGCTCTGCTTGTATTCTTCTCTCAGGCACATGAGATCGTCCGATAAGACAATGAAGTATTGAGGCGGTGCGTATTGCGCTGGCAGGAAGACAAGAATGAAAAAATGTCCTGGATCCGGCACGCGTCGCTGGATGAGCCAGAAATTCTTTGTCGATTGCCCCTTCACATCCACGCTGAACTGGCTACCATTTGGACTTCTGACAAGCAGATCCGATACCGGCGCATTTCCAAACGTTAGTGACACAAGGTAGCTTCGCCGCGTAAGCTCCGCCGCAGTGTAGAATTGAGCCGACCACTGAGTTCTGTACCGTGTTCCTTACAATTGGTGACTACCCTTACAGCCCAATCGCGGCGCTGACCTGCGCCGGTGGCCGTGCAGGCAAGCGCAGCTTGCATGTGCGGCCGCCGGTGTCAGGTCAAGCGCCTTGTTCCGGCGCAAGGCGACGGGGCAAGGCGCTTGACGAAGTCAGCGCCGCGATTCCCGGCGACGCAGTCGCCGGGAACGAGTTATTCAACAGTTTCTGTATATCTATGCATCTCGAAAAATATTTGGATTAAAATGCTGTCCGGATATTTCTTACTTTCCGTGTGCATATATGTCAATAAATCATTTTTATCTATCAATTCAAATGGTAATATGTACCGATAAATATGCTGTGCCCGCTTTGTCTTTCCGTATATCATGTATTTTTGATGGATAATGCCATTTCTGGATAAATCCGTTTAAATCGTTTCTGGTAAAAACACACAGCGTCATTTTATTTTGCCATGATTTTCACATGGTGTTTCGATCCGGTCGGAAAACTGAAAAAATCAGGTTACAGGCTATATCAATGGTGTCCGCCTTGGCCCCCATAGCTTTGAGACTGGTATTGGCCTCATCGTCAAATATGAATACTGGATGGCCTGTTTCAACAGATTGCCGGGCTGTCCTGCCAGGTTTTTCCACCGGCTGCGGAATGGCGTATCAGCATGACCACAGACATTGCAGCAACCAGATTGTTCTGAATTATGGCTCTGGCCGCCGTTGTCCGCCGGATTGTCTGATCAAAACCCCCAGCTTCGAACAACTTCAGCCGACGGAAGGCTCAGCCCGGTCACCGCCCAATGGGTCAACACGCTTCTGGCTTTCACACGGTTCGAGTGATTTCCAGGATTCAGCAAATCCTCGTCCGAAAGTTTGAAAATATCCCGGACCCTTTCAGCTATCCTTTCAATGGAAATGAAACGCCTAATATCATGGGCGTCCCCATAGACTGAAAAAAGAGAAAATCCCGTTACGCGCCCGAAAAGGAAATTTCCCTGGAGGATTTCCTGCCCAAGGAAGCGGCGGCTGTTCCCACCCGGGTTCCGGACTGGGCTGCAGCGCCTCTGGATCAGTTGCTCAACGAGGAACTGGTCAACCGGTTGCGAGAGGCCGCATACGAGCTGGCGGAATCCTATCGGCTGGTTCTGGTGCTTCGGGATATGGAGGGATTCAGCACATCGGAAACAGCCCGAATACTGGATTTATCAGTGAAAAACATAGAGGTCAGGCTGCTTGGGGCCAGGCTGTTTGTCCGCCGGAAACTGACGGATTATTTTGATCATGAATGATAATTCCCACCATCTCCACCACTGTCTTTCCCAGTTGGAAAAACTGTCCCAGTATCTGGACCGGGAACTGGATGAACTGACCTGTCAGGATATCGAACGGCATGCCAGGAAATGGATGGCCGATGATTGCGTCCGTAATTTCCATTCTACCGGAAAGTCAGTGTCCAAATCCGGTCAAACGGGTTGAATCTGGACGTGCAACTCTTTCTCGGTTACTTTCACTCGATAGGACTGGATGGGATCGGGAGCCGGGCCGTGTATTTTTTTGCCATCGAACGTGTAGGTGGACTTACTTACGCTGCAGCACTGAACTGTCTGGGTTCCCGGCACATAGTCCAGCCTGCGGTGCCCTATGTGTGTGCACCGGTTTTGGAACGCACGATATTGTTTGTCCTCCCCGAAAACAACCAGAACCCTCTCCGGCAGGTTCTTCCCCTCGAACCGGATAGCTGCGCCTGGTTGAGTCAGCTCGCGGATTTTTTCCATACTTATGATTAGTTTGCCCGATTCATAGTGCCAGCCGTTTTCGTCTTGTGGTTTGTTCGTTGCGGAGATGCCGAAAATCCGCTGCCAGATACTGCGCTGCAAATATTTCACGGTCATGGGTAATCCTCTGAATTTATGAATTGTTTATATGAAAACGATCTTTTTCATCATTCGATTGCCTGATCCGGGCATGGATGTTATCAGATCTCCTGCAGGCAGCGGTCGCTGATCGTGTGCGACGTCAGCAGCCAGCAATCAACATTTGTCACTGAACTGCCAAAAGTGCGATAGATGATCCGCATGTTCGCTGGCGGCAGCCGATATGCGGATCACAGGCATTGCAAGGATCATCTAACCCTGCCAGTCCACCAGTTGTCGGATTTTCGTAACTTCGAATGCAGCGGCTGCCACGATCATTTTAGCCGCGCCTTCACCGGCATGCTCTGCAATGGCGGTCTTGATGGCATCATATAAGGGGCCTGCTTTCTGGAGCTCTTTTAATTTTAGATAGAGCCGAACGCCTGGCGTTTTGAATTCAACGGGACTCTCTGTGATGCAAAACAGCACAGCCAAAGGGTTTTCTTCAAGATTTTTTAAACTGAGGTTGTTGCCAAGTCCCAGAACAACCGAACCGTCTTCCATCAATCGCAAGCTGCCGAAGTAGGCGGTGTTCGGTTGCCCATTTTTGTCAGCGGTACCCAAAACTCCGACCCTGCCGGGTTTGTTCACGATTTCAAATATCTCTTTGCTGATTTCGACCATGGTATCCTCCTTGAATGAAAGTGGGTGAAAGCGTATTTCCGTTCCGTGCCATCCCAGATGCCCGATTGCCTGCCATTATATCACTGGGCGATTAACGTTCTGTAGTGCTCGCTACAAAAATTCATTTTCAGGAGAACAGATTGGTTCAATGGGATAATACGACGGCTGCCTTCAGAATATAGGAACGGCCCTCCTTCTCGATTCTACCGTCGTTTTCAAGCTTTTTTATCGCTTTGGTTATGGTCACACGGTGGGAGCCGGTGAGAAAGCTCAGGTCCTCATGGGTCAGGGGAAACTGAATGTGTACCCCCCGGCTATCAGCAATACCATGCTCTCGGGCCACGTTGATCAAGACCTGGAATAGCCGTTCTTCCAAAGAGGGAATGGCCATATCACCCAGTCTTGTGGTCAGGTTTGCAATCAGTTCGCTCTGCTTTCGGATCATCCGTAGACCGATGGTGGGATGTTTCAGAATCAGTTGTTCGAAATCGGATTTATTGATTCCGCAGGTATAGGTGTCTTCTACACACCATGCCGTTACAGGATAACAGATCTCCTCGCTGAACGTGTTTTCACCAAAAGTATCGCCGGCTTTTCGATAATCAAGAGTTGCCTCTCGGCCGTCTTCAAACAGTTTACTTAATTTGATTCGTCCCGATTTGATCAGAAATAGGCTGTCCGCTGAATCTCCCTGATGGAACACTGCCGCTCGCCGCCTGAACAGCTTTTGTTTTCCTACACTGGCCAATGCATCCATTTCTTTGGGTTCTAATTCACTGAAAAGCCAGATATTCTTTATGCATTTGGGAGATACGACCGTTCCATTTGGAATACTGTTTTCGCAAAAACACGTCATCGCCTTGCCCTCTACCTCTTTTCCACTTTCATGACCGTCTTAATTTCTCAAAATATCAAAGAAAAATACTCTATGAACGAACGTTATGTATTGATATCATGGTATAAATATTTGATGATTATATAGAAACTGAGAAAATTATCGCGTAGATAAGAATAACTTCCTGATAGCATAAGAGCGCAGTTTCATAAACAAAAATTATGCCAAAAGGAGGTTATCATGGACGAAAACACGCGTAGCCGGTATGGCTTGTTTTGTCAATTTCGGTCTAAGATTCGAAGTAATCCGGATTATGTGATTGTGGAGTTGCGGAATCTCCTGTCGCTTCGAAAGCGGATACGGAACACGCTGGTGAGCAGGTATTTTTCCGGAGCTGGATCAATATATGGATGGCTGCCGTCAGGAGAATATGGCCATCATCCGGTGGTGAAACAGTGAAAAATCAGATTACAGACGATATCAATGGTGTAGCTTTGGCTCCCATATCTTTTAAGCTGGTATTGGCCTCATCGTCAAATGTGAATACTGGATGGACTGTTTCAACAGATTGCCGGGCTGTCTGCCAGGTTTTTCCACCGACTGCGGCATGGGGTATCAGCATAATCACAGACATTGCGGCAACTAGATTGTCCTGAATTATGCCTCTGGCCGCTGTTGCCCGCCGGATTGTCTGATCAAAGCCCCCAGCTTCAAACAACTTCAGCAGCCGCCGGAAGGCCCAGCCCGGTCAGTGCCCAATGGGTCAACATACTTCTGGTTTTCACACGGTTCGGGTGATATCCAGAATTCAGCAAATTCTCGTCCGAAAGTCTGAAAATATTCCGGACCCTTTCAGCTATCCTTTCAATGGAAATGAAACGCCTAATATCATGGGCGTCCCCATAGAACCACTTTTTCCAGCAGCCACTCTGTGAGGCCTCTCCAATCTTTTGCTTCAAGTATTTTCATAAGACTGGATAAATTAGCACTGTAAATGATGATTTCCGGATAGCCTAAATCTGCCTGCTTTGCATGAAAAGCGCCAATAATCAGTTTGTAGTAGTCAACGGTTGATTCTGGGCCGATACCACCAACGATACCAATTCTCTTCATTGAAAATGCTCCTTATGCGTGGGAAAAACCTAACGAAAAGCTCACTTGCGCCCGCTCGATTTCCGCTTTTGTCGTTGACGGCTCGGCCTCAAGTGGAGCGAAAGGTTATGCCATAATTTCTTTTATTGGCAATAATTGTTTACCATGACGGATAGTAAGGATAGATATTTGTTCTGCTTCAATACTATAAATTATACGGTAATTACCGTAAATAATCTCTCTAAATTGATTGTTTCTAATTTCGGGAACGATCCTGCCGAATTCCGGGGAAGATTTTAGTTGTTCAACTTTTGAAAATATTGTTTTAATCCATTTTTCTGCTGCTGATGGTTTATCTTGGGCAATATAGCCTGCGATTTCTGAAGCCCTATCGACAGCCAGCGGCGACCAGATAATGTTCATTTTTGGACTCGCTTTAAAACTTTGTCCATTGCATCTTCATGATCTATACCTTGTCCATTTTCGATCTGGCTTAAGGATATTTGAACATCCGTTAAAAGTTCAATTTTTTCCTGCATCGATTCAAATTCATTTGCGTCTATCAGAACGGCAACGCCTTTTCCATGCTGAGTAATTATCAATGGTCTTTTTGTATCGTGGACTTGCTTGATAAATTTTGCGATGCCGGTTCTTATCTCAGATAACGGTTTAATATCCTGGTTAATTTTTAGTCTTTGCATCTTGCACCTCATTGCAGTTGTTATTTTTGTACAAAATAACGTACAAAAAAGATGCATGCAAGATATTTTTCAGGCATAACAAGTTATTCAACAGTTTCTGTATATCTTTGCATCTCGAAAAATTTTGGGATTAAAATGCTGTCCGGATATCTCTTACTTTCCGTGTGCATATATGTCATTAATTCATTTTTATATATCAATTCAAATAGTAATGCCCCTCAACAAATATGCGGCAACCAGATTGTTCCGGGCGATGGCATTGGCCGTGGTTGCCCGACGGATTGTCCGGTCAAATGGGGAGAGGACCAGCAGCTTGTCTTCTTTCAGGGCTGTTCTGGCTGATTTACCCAGTTTCAGTTGGTTCAGGCCGTTTGCAGAACAATGGGCGGTCCCATGCCCCGAGGCAATGATACGTTATCGGTAACTGATCAAGGTCTTGGCAAGGGGGTATCCAATACCAATACCGGAGCTTCGATATCGGTTAACTGCTTGAAGCAGGACAATGGCAAAATGAACGATCATCATTGACCTGACACATAAACGTGAAATAGCGAGAGGGTCCCTCAGTCCCATTATAACCGGCTCCGGGAATTGCTGTATCAGTACTGGCCGAAACAACGGGTATTGAAGTTGATGACCAGGCTGACATCGAGAGACCATCATCTTCTTTTCCCCTTTTTGCAGAGAGTCTTCGGTACGCCAGGGCCCGCATCATAAAACAAAGAGGCAACACCTTTGACAGCATTGCCTCTTTTAATATTTGCTACGCTAAAAGTAATGAATTTATCCTTGGGTCACCTTTTGATCGGAAAATGCGTTTTGTTCTGTGCAAAACATATTACTCTATTTAAAATGGAAATGGTAGCGGGTTACAAAACAACAAAAGTGAAGGCAGTCGGAGACAGAAGAAACCCGTATTCAGTACCTACCAACACATGAAAGTTATAGATTCCGGCGGGCAGGGAATCTGTAGAGTACCAGAACACAGGATAGTTAGAAGTAGCCGTAAAGGAATATGGGTCGATCAATAAAACCTTTCCGCCGATATCAGTCACAATTGTATATACACTAATCGCTCCCGGAACAGTTAAATAAATACTTCCCATCAAATAAATAGTTTCCCCTTCAAAAAAATACTTTTCGGCATAATTAGTATCGGGATTGAGCGATGTGAAGATCTCAATGACATGATCACCAACAGCCACGCTCAAGGCAGAAGGAGCGTCCTTTTTTGCAGAATTATCCTTCCCTGATGAATTGCCATAACCCGATATCGCAAAAACCTGTGTACAAAGGCCTACCAATAAAAAAATGATACCAATTGCTAAAGTCGAAAATCTCTTCATAAGCATCTCCTTTTAATTTAACGGTTTGTTTTCTCAGTTTGCCTGCTGGTTTAACGGCGGTATCGCAATATTTCAACCGTAGGTCAGTTAAACAAAACCCTCATCCCAACACTCATTTCCTCGGTTATGAATACCGCCCCTTTTATCAGAAGAATACGCTTATTGGCCACTGTCCCTGAATAGTCCCTTGGGAATATGCCGTCGGCTATGAATCTGCTGAAGTGGTCACCACCTGTAACGATGACATTGTTGCAGTCTTCAGTACTCTTAATCATGTGGGTTCACCACAAGTGCTTTAAATTTTATCATTTTGCTGGATACAGTCAAGGATATAAACCAATCGTCTGCGTATGGACACGCTATTTGATAGAAAAATCTGCTGTTGGGAAACAGCGATGGCTTACAATTTCTGGGGTGGAAAACCGGTAACACTTAAATTATGGGGCGGATTTTTTGTTTGGGAATTGACTGAAAACAATAGTACTGATAAAAATACCAGCACAAGCGACAGGGTGCCGATGGAACTGGGACGTTATGCTTTCGATGCATTAATCTTTTAATAGATTGAATTATTTTATAATCCAAATTGTAAAGCGTACAAGAAATATCCCGGTTTTGTCAAAATGGCCGCTGGCAGCATGGCCGTGTCTTTTCAGATAAGCGATCCGCGAGCCTGCAGAATCAAACAAACCGTGTTGAAAAAAGTGTGGATATTATCCGGCACAATAACGATGCAAAAATCTGAATGAAAAAAACCCTTCAAAGGCTTTCTGCGCAAGCAATGAATTTGGGAATTCTGAATCTGGCCGCACAACATGATCATTATCTGTTTGGGATCGAAACGCAATGACCAAACCGATATTTGAAAACATAAAATTCGCTTCGATGACGGAATTGAGGTTTTTCGCGATCCACATTCAATAACAATTGACGATCCCGATCATTCTGAAGATGAGCAACGATATATTGACATCGGTGCATCTGACAAAGACATATTCTGGTAGTCAGTTACACCGAAAGAAATCATCACATACGGATTATCAGTTGTCGAAAGGCAACTCCAGATGAAAGGAAAAAATATGAAGAAGAAAACATCTGTTCAGACTGATGTGGATACGGGTAGTATTCTGCGGGATGAATATGATTTCTCCAAAGGAGTTCGTGGCAAGCATTTTCGTGCTATGGCATCTGGATATACGGTAACGATCAGAAATTCTGATGGAACAAGTGTTGTCAAAGAAGTTTTGCCAACTGATCGAACAGTCGTGCTGTCTTCAGACGTCTGGGAGTACTTTCCGAATTCTAACGCTGTAAATTCGGCATTGCGATCACTCATCAGTCTCATTCCCACCAAACGTCATACATCCAAAAAAAATTCTACCGCTCAAAAATGAAAGTAAAGATGCTTAGGGGCGTTTTTAATGCCTTATTAATATAACTATATGAAATATAGATTAATTTTGATTATATTTTGTCAGAAAATTTTGCCTGTTCCTCTGATATTTTAAGGACGGATTGGATGGATTGATCCATTTGATTGTCATGCCCGGATAATCCTGAAAAGGCTTCAGTTATACAGACAGTGGCCTCAGCATCCAGCCGGAATGATCATTTTGATTTTTTTCGGTCCATTCGGCTTATGGTAATGCCATAACGCCAAGCCGCAGGTTGCTGTCCAACCCATCCGGCCCGCCTCGGCCAAGAAGAAACGGGGCAAGAAAGCGGCGATTCTTACTGTTTGACGGACAGAGGACATACTCAAGGTTATTGTTCAACCACGTGGCCGCCGCGCAGCGGTTATGGCATTCCCGCGCCTTTTGAATGTGGCTGAAGGGTACGATGCATTTTGAGGATCACACATGCACCACAAACTAGTCCGCCGATGTACCTAAGAAAGTTCCCGGCTTTGATGCAAAGCAGGAGCCTGGTGCGGTTGATCTACAGATAATCCATCAACCCCGATGCCCGTTCAATGGGCGTTGAAATGGCCTGTTGAATGACAGACCGGGAACCGGCGATGACCACCTTTTTTTTGGCACGGGTGATGGCGGTATAAAGCAGCTCCCGGGTGATGACAGGAGACCGGGTTTCAGGAAGCAACAGCAGGACATGATCGAATTCAGATCCCTGGCTTTTATGAACGGTCATGGCGAAAACCGGTTGATATACGGGCAGCCGGGATGCCGCAAGGGATCGGATACCACCTTCCATACTCTGAAAACACACCGTGATACGGCCAGACTCACCGCCTTCCATCTCTGTTGCAATGCCGATATCGCCATTGTAGAGGTTTAAAAGATAATCGTTTTTCTGAATCATGACCGGCCGGCCAATATACCATTCCCTGCCTGAGTCGATTCCCAGCCTGCGCTTGACCTGCCGATCGATTCTGGCATTCAGGGTTTCGGCCCCGAATTCTCCCTGTCTGTGTGCACACAGCAGACGGAATCGGTTGAATCGGTCGAGCCGGCTCGCTGCATTCTGATCCTGAATACAGGGCAGAAACTGGTTGGATATGATATCCTCGATGATCGGGTCAAGCCTGACGCCCTTTTTCCAGTCTATAAATGCCACATCCGGAAAAGTCGAATCGTCCAGAATGGACATTGCCCCATTCAGATCGCCTGCATTGATCGCATTGGAAAGTCTGCCGATACCGCTTTGACTGTCAAATCGGAAACTGTGGGTCAGATGAATCATATGATGCCTCATCCGCTCGCTTTTCTCTGCCGCACTGCAGATATCGCTCAGGATGGCCCCGGTTTCAACAGACGCGAGCTGATCACGGTCCCCCAAAAATATCAGACGGGAATGGAGAGGAATCGCATCGACCAGGTGGGTCATCAGCGATAGATCGATCATGGATGCCTCATCCACCACCACCACATCCACATCCAGAAGATTATCGGCGTTATACCGAAACTTGCCGGGATTGTCCGGATGCGGTTTTAACGCCCGGTGAATGGTTGTGGCGTCATCGGGTATGGCCTGAATCACACGTTCCGGGCAGACCAATGTTGCCCGGTCATTCAGGGTTTCTTTCAACCTGGCGGCGGCTTTTCCGGTCGGCGCCATCATTTGAATGCGGGGCAGATGCTTGTTCAGGGCGCATGCCTGTTCAATCAGCAGGGCCAGGATTCGAAGGATTGTAGTCGTTTTGCCGGTTCCGGGACCACCGGATATTACTGAAAACCGGTTCCATACCCCCATTTTGACAGCCTGGCGCTGGCCTTCGGTGGCAAATGGATTCTGCCCGGCAAACAGCCGGTCGATTCCATTCTCGAAAGCTTTCGTATCAATCTCAAGAGAATGAGAAGACATCCGCTGACAAAGCTGATGGGCCAGACGAATCTGATACCGCCAGTAACGGGCCAGATAAAGTCTGTCAACGCTATCCACGACCAGCGGGGTGGTTGTCTGCAAGGAATCGGGATCTGCTGAGCTGAATAACGGGCTGGTCCGGATGACATCCAGCCATTCCCTGTCGTTGGGCCAGAAAAAATTACCGAAAGCCTGTCCTTCCGCGGTTTGAATGATATGACCGCCGATCCGATGAACATTGACGCATACATGACCCATGGACGTGAACCGGCTGACTGCTGCAGCCGCCAGAAGTGCCAGCGGGTTGTCGGTTTGACCCAGCTTGCCCATGGTTCGGGCAAAATAAAAATCCAGGTCGGACAGATAGCCGTTCTGATAAAGTTGTTCAATAGACGGCATCATTCGATGTTATCCGGTGATTGCATCATTTATATAGCTTTTAAGATAATGATTTTGGGAAGGCAGCAGGGAGGGGATAGGCCTTTTTTCGGCCATCCCCGACCGATAACGCACCCAAAATCTTTATCTTGAAAGCTATAGCGATAATTCGATCGACGGCTCAACTTGAATGCGTTTTGCAATTAATTCAAAAACAGGTCGGTACTCAGATACCGCTCACCCGTGCTGGGCAGAATCACCACAATGGTCTTGCCACTGTTTTCAATCCGGCTGGCTACCTGAATGGCTGCAAACACCGCTGCGCCAGAGGAAATACCGCAGAGAATGCCTTCTTGTTTTGCCAGTTCCCGGGCCGTATCCATGGACTGATCGCTTGACACAGTAATGACCTCATCGACAACCGATCGGTCCAGAACCGGCGGAACAAATCCAGCGCCGATCCCCTGAATCCGGTGAGGCCCAGGATGACCGCCCGAAAGCACGGGTGATTCCGCCGGTTCGACCGCGATGGCCTTAAACGATGGTTTGAGGGCTTTGATGCACCGGGACACACCGGTGATGGTGCCACCCGTGCCCACGCCTGCGACCAGGATATCTGCCCGGCCGTTGGTATCATCCCAGATTTCGATACCGGTTGTCAGTCGATGAATCTCCGGATTGGCTGGATTGGCAAATTGATTCAGCATGATGAACCGGTTGTCGTTTAAAACCATGTCTTCCGCAGCCTTGATGGCACCTTCCATACCCAGAGATCCGGGTGTCAAAACCAGGTCAGCGCCCAGATGCTTCAATAGCTTCCGACGTTCCACACTCATGGTTTCCGGCATGGTCAGACAAAGGGGATAACCTTTCACCGCACAGATAAAGGCCAATGCAATGCCGGTATTCCCGCTGGTCGGCTCGACGATGCGAATACCGGATTTCAGGCTGCCTGTATTTTCGGCCGCCGCGATCATTGCCTGGCCGATCCGGTCCTTGACGCTTCCCAGCGGGTTGAAAAATTCCAGTTTGGCCAGCATGTCAGACGGCAACCCTTTTGTCAGCTTGTTCAGACGAACCAGAGGCGTTCGGCCAATGGTGGTTTCTATCGATGAATGAATTGCCATAATGCCTCCTTTATCATGAAAATGCGTCAGATTTTAAGTGTTCCGTTTACCGTTCAAATATATTCAGGTGTGAGATTTGAGTATTGAGAAGATGCCTGCGTGCCGTCATTCCGGGGAAAGCCGGAATCCATGGGCTGAAATGCCAAACGCCTAAAAACGGCAAAAATGCATTTCAGCTTTTTGCCCTGGATGCCGGCTCAAGCCCGGCATGACGGTAAGTTGACATTTTCATTCAAGCAACCGGCCGTTTGTATATCAATTTCGGCATTTCCATAATAACGGTCGTATCCGCAGGAACGGATTCGGTAATCCAGACATTTCCGCCTATCATGCTTCGCTGTCCGATGACCGTGTCGCCACCCAGAATGGTGGCTCCGGAATAAATGATCACATCATCCTCGATGGTCGGATGGCGTTTCTTACCCCGCAGTTTTTCTCCGGCATTCTTGGGAAGGGATAACGCGCCAAGCGTAACACCCTGATAGATGCGAACATTATTTCCGATCAGAGTGGTTTCACCGATAACAACACCGGTTCCATGATCGATGACAAACTGTTCACCAATGATGGCACCCGGATGAATGTCAATGCCCGTGGTGCCGTGGGCATGTTCGGTCATGACGCGGGGCAGGAGAGGGATACCCAGTTCAAACAGGCGATGGGCAATTCGATACACACTGATGGCATAAATGCCCGGATAGCTGAAAATGATTTCATCATGGCTTTTGGCTGCCGGATCACCCTCAAATGCCGCCCGAACATCCGTGGCCAGAACTCGGCGAATTGCGGGAATGGACTCCAGGAGGGCAAGTGCGCTCAAATGTCCCCGCTCGCCACAATCGCTGCAGGGCTGGTTGTACCGCAGGCAATCATGACGAATGCTGTGCGTGATCTGCTCGGAAAGCATGTCATACAGCGCGGAAATGGTCTGCCCCATGGAATATTTCAGATTCATGGGATCGATCTTGCCCCTGCTGAAATATCCGGGGAATAGAATCTCTCTCAATTTTTCTATGATTTCTGAAACATAACCTTCTGATGGAATCGGATCATAATCAATATGGGTGTAGCAGTCCTTTTCCTGACAGTTGGATATGATGTCTTCCGCGATTCCAGAAAGCCGGTTCCGGTATGTCAACAGGGATGCCGAGTCGGTTCGGCAGGTCACACGGGTATCTGAATGCTTGTCTTCCATGATCGTTTCCCCTTTATTATATGGATGCTTGGAAATTATAGCATGATCACCGGATTGTCAAAATAAACGGTCATCAACCGGTGGATGATACGCTCCGCGACTTGGAAGGCCTTGCCGGATGAAACACTTCCCGATAGATCAACCTGGAATATTATCTTGATGCATGATGTCAAATATTGATATGATTTGACCTCATGACAAGTCTGCGACACCATCTTCGGAAAATTCATCCGGCATCCCTTCTGCTGATCAGCTTTCTGACCACGATTTTTGTCGGAGCCGGTTTCCTGACCCTGCCTGTTTCCACCCGATCCGGACAGATTCACGTTGTTGATGCGCTTTTCACCGCAACATCTGCGGTCTGTGTGACCGGGCTGACAGTCCAGGATACGGGAACCTATTTTTCTATGTTCGGCCAGATCGTTATTCTGATCCTGATTCAGATTGGCGGTCTGGGTTTGATGACCATATCCGTTATGTTTTTCCGATTTTTTGGTAAAAGCGTGTCATTTCAGCACCGCATGGCCATGCAGGAAACCTTCTCGCATACGCCCAGAAAAGATATCTATTCCATCCTGAAATCCATTTTCATTTTCACCGGACTGACCGAGCTGGTTGGCGCTGTCCTGTTGACCATTTCCTGGAGTCGGCAGTACCCTTTTCCCCAGGCGGCATATCTCGGCCTGTTTCATTCGGTGTCTGCCTTCTGCAATGCCGGTTTTTCCCTTTTTGCAAGCAGTCTCGTTGATTTCAGGGACTCGATACCGGTTAACCTGACCATCTGCGGACTGATCGTTCTGGGGGGCATCGGATTTCCGGTAATCTATGATCTTCATCATTATCTGTCACAATGCAGACATGCCCGATGCAAATTTTCGATTCAGACAAAATCGGTCCTGACGACCACATTCATTCTGATCGTGGCCGGAACGATGTTCTATCTGATGCTGGAGCAGGCACACTCTTTGAAAGGAAGCGGTTTGGGGCATCAGATTCTGTATTCCCTGTTTCAGTCGATAACGGCCCGCACTGCGGGCTTCAACACCCTGGACCTGTCCGGAATCAGTAATGCCTGCGCCATGATCATGATGCTGTTGATGTTTATCGGGGCCTCGCCGGGATCATGCGCCGGGGGGATCAAAACCACTACCCTGACCGTTCTGGTGGTATCGACCTGGAACCGTTTGAAAGGGAATTACCGCCCCAGCCTGTTTAAAAAAAGCATCAGCGAGGCAAATATCACGAAAAGCCTGTCCATTGTCGGGCTGTCCACGTTTCTTATTGTCCTTGTCTTTTCATTGATGCTGATATGTCAGCCGGCCCATCAGATTCAAGGGCCGATTGCAGGGGATCAGTTCCGCGTCTATCTGTTTGAGGTCATCTCCGCATTTGGTACGGTTGGACTGTCCTTGGGCGCGACGTCGGTTATCAATGACTGGGGAAAACTGCTTCTGGTGATCATGATGCTGATTGGGCGGGTTGGTGTGATGAGCTTCTCTTATGTCATTACGGTTGGTCAAAAGAAATCCGGCATTGAATATGTCGAAGAAAACCTCATGTTGGGATGATGCATATGGCAACAAAAACAAAACGGTTCGCGGTGATCGGCCTGGGTAAATTTGGTTTTAATGTCGCCAAAACCCTTTTTGAGGAAGGCCATGAGGTAGTGGCAATCGATCTGGACCGAAATCGGGTTCAGGAGATAGACCCACACTGTACAGAAGCCATTATCATGGATGGCGCAGACAAGGAAAAATTGAAGGCGCTGGGTCTGGATGAGATGAATGGGGTGGTTGTCAGTGCCGGAGAAAAAATCAGCAACAGCATTCTGATCTGCCTGCATCTTCAGGAAATCGGCGTCAAAAAAATTGTGGTTAAAGCCATGGATGACGATCATGAAAAAATTCTTCGAAAGGTCGGTGCCACAGAAATCATCCGGCCGGAAATGGCCATGGCCATTCGCGTGGCCCAGGGTCTGTCAAAACCCAATATTCTGGATTTTATTCCACTGGCGGAAGACTACAGCCTGATTCAGGTCGATCCCCCCCGTGCCTTTATCGGTAAATCGCTTCGAAATCTGGATCTGCGGGCAAAATATGGCGTTCACATCATTGCCATCAAGGAATTTGTTCCGGAAAATTTTATCCTTGTACCACCGGCTACTTTTGTGATCAAAGACAGTGATGTGTTGATCATGCTGGGAAAATCCCAGGATATCAAACGAATCCGGGAATTAAAATAGTGGGCGGCTAACGCCTTGAAAAACTGTCGGTCATCCCCGAGTAATGACGCATCCAAAATCTTTATCTGGAAAGCTATATCAATTTTGCTTGACATCGATATCAAATCTGATTAAAGATGGTAACCTTTATGTCTGGATGTCTGGCCGATGGCTGAATCGAAAAACAACAATCCGATAGAATTGAAAGGAGACTGACGCACATGTCACAGTTAATCCCACCTCATGGCGGAAAAGGACTGACCTGCTGCCTCCTCGAAGGAGCTGCACTGGAAGCGGAAAAGAAAAAAGCGCAGGGGCTGAAAAAAGTATCGCTTTCCCCCCGTGAAAAAGGTGATCTGATCATGATCGGTATCGGCGGCTTCAGCCCCCTGACCGGTTTTATGACCAAAGCCGACTGGAAAGGTGTTCTGGATAATTTCCTGCTGGCAGATGGTACGTTCTGGCCCGTTCCGGTAACCCTTTCAGCAGGCAAGGACGAGGCGGCTGCCATTGCAGTTGGTTCAGAAATCGCCCTGTTCGATCCCGAACGGAATGAAATCATGGGCACCATGACGGTCACGGAAAAATTTGAACTGACCGCGGCTGACAAAAAATATGAATGCGAAAAAACATTCATGGGCGAAGGGACCAAGACTGCCGAAGATTTCTGGAAAATCGCGGAAAAAGATCATCCCGGCGTTCAGATGGTCATGACCCAGAAAGATATATGTCTGGCGGGTCCAGTAAAGGTGCTGAGCGAGGCCGAATATCCCACCAAATATGCCGGCATTTACATGAGACCGGCTGAATCCCGAAAGATTTTTGAAGAAAGAGGCTGGAAAGACATTGCTGCACTTCAGCTTCGTAACCCGATGCACCGTTCCCACGAATATCTGTGCAAGATCGCCGTGGAAGTCTGTGACGGTGTTTTTATTCACTCCCTGGTCGGCAATCTGAAACCGGGCGATATTCCGGCCGAAGTACGCGTCAAATGTATCGAAGCACTGGTCAAGCATTATTTTGTTCCGGAAAACGTCCTGCAGGGTGGTTATCCGCTGGATATGCGCTATGCCGGTCCGCGTGAAGCCCTGCTTCATGCCACGTTCCGCCAGAACTATGGCTGTTCCAAAATGATCATTGGTCGCGACCATGCCGGCGTGGGCGATTTCTATGGTATGTTTGAAGCCCAGACCATTTTTGACAAGATTCCATGCCCGTCGGAACCCGGAAAAGCACTGCTGTGCGCCCCCCTCAAAATTGACTGGACCTTCTATTGCTACAAGTGTGATGGCATGGCTTCCCTCAGAACCTGCCCCCATGGCAAGGCTGACCGCGTTCTGCTCAGCGGTACCGCACTGCGCAAGGGACTTTCCGAAGGAACGCCGATTGCCGATCATTTCGGCCGTGAGGAAGTTCTGGATATCCTGCGCGAATATTATGCAGGACTCACCGAGAAAGTGGAAATCAAGATGCACACTGCAGCAAGCGGCACCTGATGTCGTGATTCTGTAGTTTAGTTAATGATATAAAAAGGAGATGAAACGGTGTTTCATCTCCTTTTTTATTGACGTACCAGAACGCCTGCCTGCCGCAATGCGTTCGTGGTATGCTTGTCTGTCAGCATATCAGTTCAGACGTTCAATCAGGCTGACAATGCCGGATATATCATCGAGGTCAAACACCGGAACATGTGTCTGTATGGGCAGGTCAGTGGCCAGGGCGATCAGGGTATCATCTTCCAGGCAAACCGGCGCGTCGGTCTGGGATCGGCAAACCTCAATCTTGGGCATTTTCTCCTTTTTGAATCCTTCGATGATCACCACATCCATATCGCTCAGATAATGAAGCAGATCAATCAGTTTTTCTGAAGAATGGCGTTTGATCATGGCGGTCTGATTGGGCGATGAGATCATGACGGTATCTGCGCCGGCCTTCAGGTGCCGCCAGGTGTCTTTTCCTTCCCGGTCCATCTCAAATCCGTGGGATGCATGTTTGACGGTTCCCACCCGATATCCTCGCCGTCTGAATTCGGGAATCAGTTTTTCAATCAGTGTGGTTTTGCCGGAGTTGGAACTGCCGACCACAGAGAATATTTTAATCATGGTATCTTTCCTGTTGTCTGACGCTGTCGGATCATTACGGGTTTGATTTGCGATAGTGGCCTGTTTGGTGAATCAACGTTATTGTGATGTCCCTTTATCTAAATCTTTTGCGGTGTCTTTGCAAAAACATTTTCAGCCGGACAAGGTGAATGTATACGGGAAACTTTGATCGTCGCCGAATCACGGAAAATATCTTGAAACCACCACTATTTTCATATATCTCCTGTACCGGTTGAAAACAATAACCACTTTCATACAATCATTTCCAAGCACCATGTGACAAGGCATATTATGCAAACCAATAACATGCAGTCTTCGCATCCGATTTTGATTCTGGTCTCCGGAATCACGGGGGCCATTGGCTCCACCCTTGGCGCAGCGGTAGCATCGCTTCACGATCAGCCGGAACGGGTTCAACCGGCACTGACAACCGGCAAGCAGTTTCCCTTTCTCCCTCTGGCTTTAACGAATATTGCCGGATGGGATATTGAAAACCGATCCATCATTCAAGCCATTGGCCATCATGGTGTGCTCTCGCCCGAAGTATGGACGCCTGTCAGGGATCGTCTGAACGACATTCCGGTTCTGCAGGCACCGGGTCAGCGTCTGTCTTTGTCAGATCAGATCGATAGTCTCCACCAGGATATGAACCGTCTTCGAAGCTGGTTTCCCGATGCGGTTCCTGTCCTGGTCAACCTGCTTCCGGCCGCTCCCTGCTGGGATCTGGACGGCTTTGACAGCCTGGATTCCCTGAAAGCCCATATTGATCCTGCCCGGTTTCCGGATATGGCCTATGTTCTGGCAGCGATTGAAGCCGGCATTCCGGTCGCCAATTTTACCCCAAACGTGGTGGAGGTTCCAGCAGTCATCGCCGCTGCAACAAAAAATCATGTTCCCATCTGCGGCCGGGATGGAAAGACCGGTCAAACGTATTTGAAGGTGGTGCTGGCCTCGGCATTCAAGGCTCGGAATCTGATGATCGATGGCTGGTACAGCCTGAATATTCTGGGCAATTCCGATGGCGCCAATCTGATGGATCCGGATCGATGTGCCGGAAAACTTGCCAATAAAACCCAACTGCTGGATGATATTCTGGAGTACCCGGTCGGTGCGGTTTATGGATCGCCAAGCCACAAGGTCCATATTGATTATTATCCGCCTCGGGGTGATGCCAAGGAAGCCTGGGATGTGATCGATTTCAAAGGCCTTTTCGGATTGCCCATGAGCCTCAGGCTCAATCTTCAGGGAAGGGATTCCATTCTGGCGGCGCCGATGGCTCTGGATCTGGCCCGATGGATGGCTGCGTTGAAACTGGCCGGAATCAGCGGGCTGATTCCGGAGATGGGATTTTATTTTAAAAAGCCACTGGGGGAAACACCCGCATTGACGTTTCAGGATCAAATTCAGAACCTTCAGAAACTTTTTTCACAAATTGATGACATTACGAAACCAACAGGATGACCCCATGATATTTGGATACAGTACCAATGCGTATGTCCGTTTTTCGCTTGAGGAATCATTTAAAAAAATTGCCGCTCTGGGTTTTAACGGGGTGGAAATCATGTGTGACCGGCCCCATCTTTATCCTCCGGACTATTCAAATTTGGACATCAAGCGTCTGATCCGGTGTCTGGAAGAGACCGGACTCAAGGTGACCAATCTCAACAGCTTTACCCTGTTTGCAGTGGGAGACACCTATCTGCCGTCCTGGATCGAGCCGGAAAAGGCTCGCCGGAACATCCGGATTCAGCATACGCTGGACTGTCTGAATCTGGCCAGGGATTTGGGTTGCAGCAACATTTCGATACCCCCCGGTGGCCCCCTGGAAAACATGGATCGAAACGAGGCATTTCGACTGTTTTACGAGGGACTGGATCATGTGATACCGGTTGCCGAGTCATTGAAAATCCGTCTTCTGATTGAACCCGAGCCGAATCTGTTACTGGAACGAACCAGAGAATTTCAGGAATTTATTAAACCCATTCAATCGCCATGGGTCGGTCTGAATTTTGACATCGGCCATTTTTTCTGCGCCGGTGAAAACCCGTCAGAAGCGTTCGAAACCCTGTTTCAGTGGATCGCGCATGTCCATATCGAAGATATTGCCGGAACACGGGTTCACCAACACCTGATCGCCGGTCTGGGAGTCATTGATTTTCCGGAAATATTTCAGCGGATGACGGCGTTAAACTATACGGGAGATATCAGTCTGGAGTTGTATCCTTATGTGGATATGCCGGATGAAGCGGGTGAAAAAAGCCGGAACCATCTCCTGCCTCTGATGCGGGACGCCGGGCTGCCGCTTTAAAAATCATGCTGCAGGTTGAATTGCCAGCCGGCTTTGTCAGACGATGGGGACATGCCGATCCGAAAGCCGCTTTTCAGCCGGTCAATGACCGTTTGTTTCTGACGGGTGTTGTATTTATGTGCGGCGTTGATGCCCCCGTAAATATTGCCAATATAAAAACCGCTTTCCACAACCGAAATGACACAGCCAAGTGCCGGGTTGCCATCGGAAAAGGATTCGACTGCGGCCCATATCAGTGCCCCGTTCAACAGAAATGCCATCAGGCCGTCCTGATACCGTCCGCAATAGACATACCCCGCTCCCGGAACAACGGACAGAGCACCTGCCAGTGCCGGATCTTTTTCAGGCAGGGCCGCCGCTTCAGTCAGATCCGCAGACAGTTCCTGAACCGGCAGCCAGGGGGAATCCGTGCCGCTGATTAGCTGAATTTGATCCATCGCCTGTTTGAAATGGCCGGTTTCAATATCGATCCAGGCGATTCTATATTTTGCGGCATCGCGAACATCGGAATCCTCATGGTTATTCAACAGGATCATCAGAATCTGTCTGGCAGACATCGGATCATTAAGTTTCACATAGCATGCGCTGATCAGAAAATGGCTTCGAACAGCCAGTGTATCTTTTGGAGACCGTTGAATGACCACCTGAAATCCTTTGATCGCCTCGTTAAACTGATTATTGAGCCGATGGGCCATTGCGGTCTGAAACAGGGCTGTGCCGATTCGGTCATCGTCCGGAAAAAAATGGATGAACCGGTTGTATTCGGTTATCGCACGGGGATAATCCCCTTTATTGAAAAGCAGCTCCGCAAACTGAAACTGTTTATCCGAATCGATGATCAGGCTTTCCGCATGGCCCAGGGATGTGGCCGCCAATAACAATAAACACAGGATCATCGCGATCTGTCTCATTCTGCCCCCTGTCCCCTGTCCCCTGCCCCCTCATTCATCCACCAGACATCATTCATCCAAACCGGGTCCCAAACCCTGACCCGGTTGTTTTCAGCGACATGAGGTGACAGCCGAGTCTCATCCCGTCCGCATCGCATCAGACGATCACAGGTCATGATCCATCCCCAAAACATACCATGTTTCTGGACGGCCTGCTGTGCATAGGATGAGCAGGATGGCGTCATCGGACACCGGTCTCCATCGATGGGTGACACATAGGTTTGATACCAGGCGATAACCCCTGTATCTGTTTTTGTCTCGGGTTGGTTTGAGTGGGCGCATCCCAAAAGGCACATGGCCAAAATGCAACAGGTATTAAAAATAAGACGAACGCCACATAAAGAAATATAGGGACATAATCGACCAGCTCCCTCCCGACTCATCCCATCATCCAGCCATTCTGCCATCGCAATCATCCTGTTAAGGTTTTTACCGGTGCGTTACCCGATACACCTCTTCGAGCGAGGTTCTGCCTTCAATGACCTTTCTTAGACCATCTTCCCGAAGTGTGGTCATTCTGGATTTGAGCGCCTCCTGGCGGATGTGATTGGCATCATAGGTTTTAAGGATCAGGTTTTTAAGGCGGTCATCCATGACCATGATTTCGAAAATGCCCATACGCCCCCGGTACCCGGTATGAAAGCATGATGGACAGCCATTGGCACGATACAGGGGCCCGGTCAGTTGATCTGATGCCAGGCCCAACTGCTCCAGAATGGCCTGATCGGGTTGAAAAGGAATTTTGCAGGTATCGCAGAGGATTCGAATCAGCCGTTGGGCTGCCACACCAATTACCGAGGATGAAATCAGAAAGGGTTCAATTCCGATATCCACCAGCCGCGTAATGGCACCTGCCGAATCATTGGTATGCAGGGTGGAAAAAACCAGATGCCCGGTCAGGGCTGACTGAACCGCAATATCCGCAGTTTCCCGGTCCCGGATCTCGCCAACCAGAATCACATCCGGGTCCTGCCGGACAATGGATCGCAGGCCCCGGGCAAATGTCAGATCGATTTTGGGATTGACCTGAATCTGACTGATGCCGTTGATCTGGTATTCCACCGGATCTTCGATGGTGATAATGTTGATGGCCGGCCGGATCATGGATGACAGTATCGCATACAGGGTCGTGGTCTTGCCGCTTCCGGTGGGGCCGGTGACCAGAAAAATACCATATGGAGACTGAATGAGTTGATTCAGGCGGTCCGAATGGTCCGCGGAAAGACCCAATTCGTTCAGATGCAAAAGAGACGAGGTTTTGTTCAACAGCCGCAAAACGATTCGCTCACCAAAGGATGTGGGAATGGTGGATACGCGAATGTCAATCTGCTGATCCCCGATTCGAACATCCATGCGGCCGTCCTGGGGCAGCCGTTTTTCCGCGATGTTCATTTTGGCCATGATTTTGATTCGGGATGTGAGCGATGGCTGAATCCATTTGGGCGGCGTGGTCAGATCGTAGAGCAGGCCATCAATCCGATACCGGATTTTCAGGCTGTCGGGATAGGGTTCGATATGGATGTCGCTGGCCCTGGCCCGTATGGACTGGGAAATCACCTGATTGACCAGCCGGATGATGGGTGCGTCACTGACATCATCCAGCAAATCCGCACTGGGCTCGATCGGCTGAAACAGGGAGTCGGCATCCGTATCCATATCCAGAACCAGTTGCTCAGCAGAACGCCTGTCCGCATCATATATCCGGTTGATGGCAGAGCCTATGGTGGACCGGGTTGAAAAGACCACTTTGACAGGTCCGGCATCGAGCAATCGAATCAAGTCATCCATGGCTTGAAAACAGGCGGGATCATTGATGGCCACGCCTGTTTTCGTCTGGAGTGAACCGTCTGCAGAGCCATCCGGGTTTGTTCTGTCGCCGAATGACGCGCCATCGTTTATCCAGAACGGCGTCATGACATGTTTTTTCAGGTACTGAATGGGAATCTGTCGAATTGTTTGAGATATTTCGGTCGAGTCGAGGTTGTTCATGGGCAGATCCGGCCAGACCGGAATCTGATAGAGCCGGCTGTAGACCGTCAGAAGATCAATTTCAGTCAGACTTTTTTGTTGAAGCAGATGATTGTGAAGCGATTCAGCGTCATTCACGCCCGCTTCCTGAAAGATTTCCTCGGAAACCCCCATTTCGGTGATCAGAATCTGTTTCAGGCTCTGCGGATTAAGGGGTTTTGGCATTGTCCTGTCTGATCCCGTCCATCTGTTCTTTTTTGGAGTCGTAGATTCGGTCGGATTCTGCTGGATTCTGAACCACCCGGGGGGTCAGAAACACAAACAGATTGGTTTTTTCCCGGCCTTTGGACAGGGATTTGAACAGCCAGCCCGCACCCGGAATATCCCCCAGACATGGGGTTTTGTATTCAGTTTCGGAAAAGCTGTCGTCAATCAGTCCACCGATTACCACTGTGCGCTGATCCTGAACCAGCACTGTGGTGGCAATGGTCCGCTTGAGTGTGGTGGGTCTTTCCGCATTGATCACTGTGGTGGATTCCGGGTTGACATCCAGTTTGGTCACTTCCTGATTGATATTCAGCCGAACCATGCGGTCTTTGCTGATCTGCGGGGTAATTTTGAGGGTGATGCCCACGTCCCGGTATTCATAGGTGTTAAAGGATTCCAGAGTTCCGGTCGAACCGGACTTGGTCTGATAGGGAACGTTTTTTCCCACGGTGATGACGGCTTCTTCGTTATCCGTGGTCAGAATCTGGGGGGTGGAAAGGATATTGACATCCTTGTCCTTTCGATAAGCCTTGACAATCGCGGCCAATCCGGGGAACTTGATGCCGCCGATATCCAGAAGCTCACTGAATATGCCCACTGAAAAGCCCGTTGGAAAGGTTCCGATTGAGCCGTCCACAGGCGCCAGACCTGTAACACCCGGATAGGCGCCTGCACCGCTGAATCCGCCTCCGAACGCGCCGCTCCGGCCGCTGATATTGGTTGTGCCCATGGACACCCATTCGGTTCCCAGACTGAAATCCTTGTTGACATTCACCTCCATGATCAGACATTCGATATAGACCATGGACCGGGGAATATCGAGTTGCCGAACGATGTCTTCCAGAACCGTGTATTCATCTTTGTTTGCCGTGATAATCAGGCTGTTGGTCGCCTTGTCCGCGGTGATTTTGACATTTCCGGACAACAACGCCGGCCGTCCGGATTTGGCCGCATCTCCTTCTCCGGTTTTACCCGGCATATCCATCAGCACCTTGACCAGATCCTCTGCCCGGGCATTTTCCAGATAAATCACGCGCATCCGCTCATTGCCTTTGGGCGTTTCCCGATCCAGTGTCTCGATCAGCTCCCTGACGCGTCTGGTGTAGTCGTCGTTTGCCAGAACCACCAGGGAATTGGTTCGATCCTCGGCCACACAACGAAAGGGGATATCGGTTCCAACTGCATCTTCCCGTGTGGCTTTACTTCCGGGCAGAAAAATGGAATCGAGCATTTTGGCCAGTTGATCCGCGCTGGCATGCTGAAGCGGGAAAATGGAGATGTCACGACCGGTCATGGGGATGTCAATGGTCTTCAACATGGTTAAAAGCCGGTTGATATTGGAATGCACATCGGTGACGATCAGGGTATTTGTCGAAGGATAGGGTATCATCACGCTGTTTTTTGAAATCAGGGGCGAAAACAGTCTGCTGACCAGCGTGGCATCGGCATGTTTGAGCGGAATCAATTGTGTAATGACACGGTCATTGGCGGCGCCGGATTCCTCCAGAAGCCGGGTTTCGATATTTTTGGTTCTGGCGTCTGTCAGGGGAATGATTTTGACAATCGAACCGGTTTGCACCGTCGTGTAGCCATAAACCTCCAGAACCGATTCAAAAACCCGGTATGCTTCCTGAACGCTGATCTTTTCCGGTGAAATGATGGTGACCTTGCCGTTGACACGCTGATCCAGAACAAAATTTTTTCCGGTCAGATCGCTGATAAATTTGACCAAAAGCGCGATATCCACATTGTTGAAATCGATGCTGATCAGATTGTCAGACGCTTCGGCCGCCTGTTTTGCAGCGGCAGGCTTCGTATCCTTGTATTTTTTGCCATCGGCGGATAGAACGGTCTGACTGGTCAGCATCAACATGATGACGCATAAAAAAAATCTGCGAAAAAAAAGATGCAAGGTGCAAAGAAAAGGATGTGGCGTTGGGATCATCCTGAACCCTGAATCCTGAACCCTGAACCCTTTTGGGGGATGGATGTCTTCTGTCTGAAAAGTCATGGGCATCTATTCAATTCCATATTCAATGATCTGATCCCTGCTTCCACGGCGCAGGTTCAGGCGGACGCTGTCCGCGGTTTTCATGCCGGTGTAAATTTTCAAGGCATCATCCACGGATTCAATGGGTTTACCGTCTACTCCCAGAATGATATCGCCGCTTTGAAGACCGATCTGGCTGAAAAATGATCCGGTCATCACGCCGGTCACTTTCAGGCCGTCCGGTTTACCCTGGGTGAAATTGGGAATGATCCGAACCTGTTTCATCAATGCGTTGATATCCTGAATTGCCTCGTCGATCTGGTTGCGCTTTAACTGGATCCGGTTCTGATTGTCTGTTGGGTGCGGCGGCTGAAGGGGTCCGGGGGATTGCCTGGACGCGGTTTCCCATTTCTGCATATCCAGAACCTCCATTTTTCCATCACCGTCCAGAATGACTTTTTCTTTTAAAATCTGCCTGATTTTTGCATTCTGAATGACATCCCCGGCCCGGAACAGATGCTGTCTCCGGTCCGGACCGGTTTCGATCACCGCCCATGCCTCATCGTCCGATCCAACGACAGTACCCCATAATTTGAGATCCAGGCCGGTCTGATTCAAGGCATCAATATCCACTGGAATCGGGTTGTCTTGTGTCTGACCGGCAGCTCCGAACAGATTTCGATCGATGATCGGCTGATAGACGTTTCGAGGTTTCTGCGTCGTCTCCTGAATCACGGGCGAAATAACCGGTGATATGCCTGTCTGTGAAAGTGAGAGGCGGCCCAGCGCATAGGTGTAAAAAGCCCTGACGCCGAGACCCGTGCAGAGGGTGAGCAGCAGCAGGCTCATCAGGGTGAAACCGGTTTTATGTTGAATGGTCATGGCCCCAGATCCCATCGGGGTTTTGCCAGGGTTCCGGTCAACCGGAAGGGCACACCTTCCGGATACCGGGAATTCAGCATGGCGGCAACAGATGGAAACCGGAGTCCGGTCATCAACAGATGATGAATCTGAGCGGTGCCGCTCAGTGTGATTCTGCTTTGGTCCTGCTGTCTGTCCAGATGAATGTCTCCTGCCAGTTGTCCTGACAGATGGGGGCCTTTGAACGTAAACTTGGCCAAACGCAGATCGTCATGGGTCACATCGATGTCCGCATCAATCCGTTGAAACAAAACCTGTTTGATGGTCATTTCCGGAATGTCGATACCGATTTTCCCATCATTGAGCGACACCCTGGCCGTTGCCGTCAGCGCCTGCCCGTTGATTTGGCCCTGAATATCGGCTGAAAGAATCCCGAATGCCTGACGGTTCAGGCGTTCCTGCAGCATCGGCAGTTTATCCAACAGAAAATTGGAGATCGTCATGTGAAACCGCTTCGGAGTCATGGAAAAGCCAAATTCAGTGGTCCATACGCCGTCGATACGACCGGTCGGATCATTGCCGTGAACGCCCCAGTCCGCTGACCCATCCGTCAGGGAATACCCTTTCAATCGTATGGACATAGCGTTCCAGTCCATCCACTTTTTCCCGGCCTGAAAAATCTGAACATCCGTGATACGAATGCCGGGCCACAGGGTGGGGGCCAGATCGCCAATCTGAATCTGGATATCGGAATTCCACAAATGAACCCGATTTACCAGCACAGATTTGATCGAATCGACTGGAAACAGCACATATCCCCAGATCACAACCGAGGCCAGGGCATAAATGCCAAATAGCAGAAATCGCCTGTCAGGGTTCAATGGTTTGAGCCTGAATGATCGCATCGATTCGATCCGGGGGTGTTTCAGATTTGGATATGGATGCGGTTTTAATGGTAATCATTTCGCCGGATGTCTCAATATGATGCAGCCAGGTAACCAGTTGCGACAGAGAAATGGCCTGCAGTTTTATTTCCACCATGGAAATCTGAAACGACTGGTTTGGCGTGGAGGACCGGGACGGCTTCATGTAGACGATATTTGCCTGAATACCGGCCTGGCCGGCCAGTCGGTTCAGAAACGAAAACAACGTGAAGTCGCTGGTTCGCTGATGAACTTTTGTCTTGATTCGATCGACCTGTTTGCGAATCAAATCATATTCAGCCGTAAGGCCGGCAATCTCTTTCATCTGTTGCCGGTGGATATCAATAGACTGCGTCAGTTTTTCCCGATGTCTGAGAACCGGTGAGATCACGACCTCAAGTATCAGAACGATGAAAACAGTCGCGATCAACACCGACAGAAAAATAATTTCCCGCCTGCTGAACCGACTGAACAGGTTTATGGCTTTAGAAAAAATCATTGATACCGGCGTGAATTGCCGCGGTCCAATCCATCTCGAATAAGATATGGTATGAAATATGCATAAATATTGTCTGGCCAGCATACGAAATGGCAATAAATTGAAAATATTGTGACATTACAGGGAATTCTGGCTTTTGATATTGACATCCCCATATTCTGATTATAAAATTACAGCCTTAAAGAAAATTCAGTATCGGATTTTTTCTTTATATTGTCAAGCAGGAGCAACCGCTGTTGTCTAACAGCATCCATTTGGCAAGGCGGTTTATTTGACGCGCCGGCAATATAGTCACTCTTCTTCGCAGGCCGTGAAGAAGGGGGCCGATGGAGATTGTGCGAGAGTGGCGGAACTGGCAGACGCACTGGACTTAGGATCCAGCTCTGGCGACGGAATGGGAGTTCAAGTCTCCCCTCTCGCACCAAACACATATCCTTTCCGAATTGCCTGATCGAAATCCCCAACTCGGTTTTCGGCCTTGTCTGTTTGCCAGAGACATCTGCATGTGATCAGGCGGTCAATATCCCCTGTCTTCGATATAAACCATGAACAGAATATAGAAATGACGAATCAATTTTAACTTTGAAAGGGTGACAGTAACAGCCATGAGCTACACGATTGAAGATGTCAGTTCAGTGAAAAAAATTGTTCAGTTTGAAATTCCCCGGGATGAGGTCGTAAAAAGGCTGGACAAAGCATACAGCGATATGAAGTCAAAGGCAAAAGTCAAAGGCTTCCGGCCGGGGAAAACCCCCAGAAATGTGCTGGAGCGCCTGTATGGCAAGGATATTCAACAGGATATCATATCCGAATTCATGCAGACATCCTATGCTGATTTTCTGAAAGACTCCGGGTTGACTGTTATGGCGTTTCACCCGCTGGGAGAGCCCACAATTTCTGCAGACAGTCCGTTTCAATTCAAAGGCACGATCGAGATTCGACCTCAAATTGCCGACCTGTCCTGGAAAGAACTTCAGTTGACCAAAAACCGGTATAAACCCAGTGAAGAAGAAATCGATGTACAACTGAAACTGGGGCAGCGGAACCTGGCGGTTATGAAGCCCATATCTGAAGATCGGCCGGTTCAGAACGGCGATTATGTGATCATGGATTATGAGGCGACAAAGGAGGGCAATCCGGCTGAGGAAATCGGAAAAAGTGAAAATTATACCTGCAAAATCGGTGCAGCAAGCATTTCAAAGGAGATGGATACCGCCATGATTGGTATGGTTCCCGGAGAACGGCGCAGCATTCCGATCAAATTTCCGGAAGATCATTCCCACAAACCCTATGCGGGCCTGGATGTTGTCTTCAATGTCTATCTTCGGGAAATACGGGAACAGATTCTGCCGGAAATCGATGATGACTTGGCCAAAAAGCTGGGACCCTATCAATCACTGGAAGAGTTGAAAACCACTATTCGGCAGGATCTGGAACAGCACTACAACCATCGGGCCGATCAGGAAATCAATGAACGTATTTTTCAGAAGCTGTTCGATCAGGCCGAATTTGAGGTTCCGGACACCATGATTCAATACGAGCTTTCCGGAATCATTCAGGATGTCGAGCGCAGATTTGAATACAATAACCTGTCACTGGCCGATCGGGGACTGGATCACAGTATTCTGGCAAACCAGTACCGGGACCTGGCCGAAAAACAGGCCAGACGCCATCTGATTCTGGAAAAAATTGTGGCTCAGGAAGGACTGACCGTACAGGATTCCGAACTGGAGACGGTTTACTCGGAAACCGCAGCGGCATCCGGCCAGACAGTGGATGTGGTTCGCGATATCTACACCAAAAATCCGGAAACCATGAGTTATCTTCGCATGGGTTTACTTGAAAAAAAAGCGATGCGACTTATTATTGATAACAGCATCATTACAGAGGTGGATCCGGTTCTAACTCATCCCGAAACCACGGAAGCGAAGAACCTGGATTCTGAGCAATAATTTCAAGGAGATTCATTGTGCCACTGATACCCATTGTAGTTGAACAGACAAGCAGGGGCGAACGGGCCTACGATATTTATTCCCGTTTGCTGAAAGACCGGATCATTTTTCTGGGAACCGTCATCAATGACGATGTCGCCAATCTGCTGATCGCGCAGATGCTGTTTCTGGAATCCGAAGATCCGGCCCGTGAAATCAACTTTTATATCAATTCGCCGGGTGGATCGGTTACGTCAGGCCTGGCGGTTTACGACACCATGCAATACATCAAACCCAGCATCACAACCGTATGTATCGGACAGGCGGCCAGCATGGGAGCGCTGCTTCTGGCAGCGGGAACCAAAAACAAACGGTATTCACTTCCCAATTCCCGAATCATGATTCATCAACCCATGGGCGGATCACAGGGACAGGCATCCGATATCGCCATTCAGGCCAAAGAGATCCTTCGCCTGAAAGAAACGCTGAATCAGATACTTGCCCGCCATACCGAAAGACCCATCGAAGAGATTCAACGGGATACAGACCGGGATTTCTTTATGTCCGGTCAGGAATCGAAGGCGTATGGATTGATCGATCATGTAATCTGCAACCGGGACGATCTGGATCAGATTGTCAGAACGGAGGCCTGATATGGCAAAAAAAGACGATATGAACGAGAATCTGTTCTGTTCCTTTTGTGGAAAAAATCAGAAGGAAGTCTCAAAGCTCATTGCAGGCCCGGCAGTTTATATCTGTGATGAATGTATTCAACTTTGCAGCGAAATCATTGAAGAGGATACCGAAGATCAGGTATCCGGAGACAAAAGCTCCCTGGCTCCCAAGCAGATCAAGGCTGTTCTGGATGACTATGTCATTGAACAGGATAAGGCAAAAAAAATTCTGTCCGTTGCTGTATATAACCACTACAAGCGACTGGACTGTCCCCCTTCATCCAGCAATGATGTCGAAATTCAGAAAAGCAACATTCTGTTGATCGGTCCCACTGGAAGCGGGAAGACCCTGATGGCCCAGACCCTGGCCCGTTTTCTGAATGTGCCGTTTACCATTGCCGATGCAACCAGCCTGACAGAGGCGGGATATGTCGGAGAGGATGTGGAGAACATCATTTTATCGCTTCTTCAAAACGCGGATTATGATGTGGAAAGAGCCCGTCGTGGAATTGTCTATATCGATGAAATCGATAAAATTGCGTCCAAATCCGATAATCCGTCCATCACCCGGGATGTATCCGGAGAAGGGGTTCAGCAGGCCCTCCTGAAAATCATCGAGGGCACGACAGCCAGTGTTCCCCCAAAGGGCGGCAGAAAACATCCACAGCAGGACTTTGTCAAAGTCGATACATCCAATATTCTGTTTATCTGTGGTGGAACATTCAATGGACTGGATCAGGTGATTCAGCACCGTCTGGGTTCGAATACGATGGGATTTGGCGCGAATATCGTTGATAAAGCCACCATCAATGTGGGCGAACTTCTGAAAATGGTTCAGCCTGAGGATTTGATGAAATTTGGAATGATTCCTGAATTTATCGGCAGGCTTCCAGTCATCGCCACGCTGAATGAACTGAATGAGAACTCCCTGATACGGATTCTCAAGGAACCCAGAAACGCACTCATCAAGCAGTTTAAAAAATTGTTTGATATGGAAGGCGTTAATTTGCGCATCACTGACAGCGCGGTTGCAGCCATTGCCAGGGAAGCGCTCAAGCGTAAATCCGGGGCAAGAGGGCTTCGAGCCATTATTGAAAATTGCCTGATCGACATCATGTATGAATTGCCTTCGATGGAGGATGTGCGTGAATGCGTGATCGGTGAAGAAGTCATTTTAAATCACGAGTCACCCATTTTGCTGTATGAGCAGAACAAAATGTCCGCATGATTTCATTTTGAAAGCGCATCAACAATTTGTGACATCAATTGAAGTCTATGTTCAGCATATTTAAAAAAACATATTATAATGGACAGTTGCCCGAAATCATGAAACTGCCGCTTCTCCCGCTTCGCGATATCATTATTTTCCCCCATATGGTCGCCCCGCTTTTTGTGGGCCGTTCCAAGTCTGTAAAGGCACTGGCTGATGCCATGAACAATGAAAAACGGGTTTTTCTGGCCTCACAGAGCAAGGCGGGCCTGGATAATCCGGATGTTCAGGATATCAGCCACATTGGAACCATCGGAAAGGTTCTTCAACTTCTGCGCCTTCCGGACGGAACGGTCAAGGCCCTGGTTGAAGGTAAACAGCGCGGTCGCATTCTTCGATTTGTTCAGGAAGATGATTTTTTCCAGGTCGAAGTTGACCCGGTGATCGAGACTCACGTCGCTGATTCCGAGTGTATTGCACTTGGGCGGGCCATTGTGGCGTCTTTTCAGGAATATGCGGGTCTTAACAAATCGATCCCCAAGGAGTTGCTGAACACCGTTTCCGCGCTTTCCGGTCTTCCTCAACTGGGAGATACCCTGGCCGCGCATTTCTCATTCAAGTTTGAGGACAAACAGCGCCTTCTGGAAACCGAATCCCTCAATGAGCGACTCAGCATTCTTCTGGGGCTGATCACAATGGAGATTGATATCTTCAAGCTGGATCAGAAAATCAAGACCCGTGTCAAGGAACAGATGGAGAAAACCCAGAAAAACTATTATCTCAATGAGCAGATGCGCGCTCTGAAAAAGGAAATGGGCACCGAAGAAGAGCCGGTCGATGAGCTGAAAGAACTGGAAACACAGATCCAGGAGAAAAAGATGTCAAAAGAGGCCATGGACAAGGTTCAGCACGAATTCAAAAAACTTCGGATGATGCCGGCCATGTCTGCCGAAGCCACCGTGGTGCGTAACTATATCGACTGGCTGATCAGCCTGCCCTGGTTTGAACAGACAGAGGTGAGCCATGACAGCGTCGAAGCCGAAAATATATTGAATGAAGATCATTTTGGCCTGGAAAAACCCAAAGAACGCATTCTGGAATATCTGGCGGTTCAATCTCTGGTCAAGAAAGTCAAAGGCCCCATTCTGTGTTTTGTCGGGCCTCCCGGAGTCGGCAAGACATCCTTGGCCAAATCCATTGCCCGTTCCACCGGCAGAAAATTTGTCCGACTCTCGCTTGGCGGGGTTCGGGATGAAGCGGAAATCCGCGGTCATCGCCGGACCTATATCGGCGCCATGCCCGGCAAGATCATCCAGTCTCTCAAAAAAGCGGGGGTGAACAATCCGGTTTTCTGTCTGGATGAGGTCGATAAAATGAGCATGGATTTCAGGGGCGATCCGTCAGCAGCACTTCTGGAGGTACTGGATCCCGAACAGAATTCATCGTTTAACGATCATTATCTGGATGTGGACTATGATCTCTCGGATATTCTGTTTGTCACCACGGCCAACACCCTTCCGGATATTCCGCTTCCACTTCAGGACCGAATGGAAATCATCCGGCTGCCGGGATATACGGAATATGAAAAATCTCATATTGGGCGGGATTTTCTGATTTCCAAGCAAATCCGGTTAAATGGTCTGGAGGACAAATCCGTTCAGTTTACCAAAAATGCCATCACCCTGATTATCCAGCGATATACCCGCGAGGCAGGTGTTCGTAATCTGGAACGCGAGATTTCAGCCATTTGCCGGAAAATCGCCCGGGAGATTGTCAGAAATCCGGAACATACAGAAACCACGGTTTCTTCCAAATCCATTCAGAAATATCTGGGGCCGCCCAAATTCAGGCATGGTCAGATCGAGGATCGGGATCAGATTGGCATGGTCACCGGACTGGCATGGACCCAGGTCGGCGGTGAACTGCTATGCATCGAAACGCTGGTTATGCCCGGCAAAGGCGAACAGATTGTCACCGGCAAACTGGGAGACGTCATGAAAGAGTCTGCTCAGGCAGCCGTGAGTTATGTCCGGTCCCGTGCCGCACATTTGGGAATTGAAACGGAGTTTTACAAACAGTATGACATTCATATTCATATCCCGGAAGGCGCCATACCCAAAGATGGTCCATCCGCAGGCATTTCAATGTGTACATCCATTGTTTCCGCACTGATCAGAAAACCGGTCAGCCGGAATCTGGCCATGACCGGAGAAATCACGCTGAGAGGTCGGGTTCTGCCGGTCGGCGGGGTCAAGGAAAAAATTTTGGCCGCACATCGGGGCGGAATCCAAAAAGTGCTGCTGCCAAAAGAAAATGAAAAGGACCTCAAGGATATTCCATCCTATATCATCAAACAGATGGATCTGGTTTTTGTCGAGCATATGGATGAGGTTCTGTCTCATGCCATCGTGGTGGAATCCGAGGAGCCGGTTTTTACAGTGGACGATGTGAATCTGGAAGTCATTCCGATAGGAGAACCGGTGCATCAGCCAGGAATCAGCACATCGATACAATGATGATGTTGGGTTACCTTGAGAATGCACCCCATCTGTCATTCCTGTGAAAGCAGGAACGCCGTGACGTGCCAGCGATATCCAGAAACGGAGGGGATTCGTGACTGCTACCGTGAAAACACCATTTATGGCAGCTTGAAATATTTTCCGCTTGACATGATAGATGGAGTAAGTTAAAAGTAACAGTCTTTTACGGGCGGGTAGCTCAGTTGGGAGAGCATCGGCCTTACAAGCCGAGGGTCACAGGTTCAAGCCCTGTTCCGCCTACCAGTAGAAGATGATATTCCTTTACGGGGGCGTAGCTCAGTTCGGTTAGAGCGCCGGCCTGTCACGCCGGAGGTCGCGAGTTCGAGCCTCGTCGCTCCCGCCATAAAACACAAGGGTTACAATGATCTTGTAACCCTTTTTTAATGATAAACACGGAGGATGAAAATAATGGCCAATATAACCATTCATTGCGAAGGCTGCTCAAAAATCAACGCGAATAACGACTGCTCGGTTTATCCCAATCCGGCATTTATGATGCGGTGGGTTGATGATCGAAAAATCAAGGTCGGATGTTCGTTCAATGCAGCCAAATTTTCTGAAGCATCAACCAAAGAAAAAGTCCGTGTCGGCCAGCAGAAACAGAAGAAGAAATAGTCGGCTGCCTGATTCGGGATTCTATACCAGCAAACCGGGCTACGATGTATCGTATGCCCGGTTTGCTGTTTGCAGGCTATCCCACATACTTCCATAGCTTTCAAGATAATGATTTTGGGGGCGTTATCGGTCGGGAATGACCGGACAAAGTCTCTCCCCTCCCCGCTGCCTTCCCCCAATTGTTATCTAAAAAGCTATAATTTTCTTGTTCCCTGTTTTTCCTGCGACTCTCCGGTTAAATCGGGCTGACAGATTTCCAGAATGATTTTTTCCAGTATTATTTTGGGGTCTTGAGCAGAAGTCTTCATTTTTCGATCCGCGTCAACCAGTATCTGCATGAGATCAGCCAGTCGCTGCCGGGAAAACCCATCAGCTTTTTTCAACAACAGATAAACCGGATAGGGATTGCCCGGATTTTTGGCAATCAATAGATCGGTTGTCGGCACTTTTTCTTTTGGTTTTCCCTTTTTTGGTTTTCCCCGGTCTGACAGAGACTTACCTGAAGTCGATTGCATGTTCCATTCCTGAAGGCTTTTTGTCAGAATGGCATCATATGCCTGCACGCCAGGCATAATCCGTGACTGAAAGACATCATATTTGCAGGATGGATTCCATTGTTTTCCATAGGCGCTTTCAATGAAATCCCTTGCAATAACCAGTTTTCTCAGTTGATTGAAAATCGCGGCCATAACCTGCGGCGGTGCCAGATCTCCCGCCAGAAGTCCGCTCAGAAAAAACAGAGCTTTTTCCCAGTTTCTATCCGTTATGGCATTGGTGAATTCATAAATGGGGTCTTTTCTGGAGCGTTTAAGAACCCGATTCACATCGTCTTCTGTGATATCTGCCCGGCTTCCGGCATATTGAATCAGTTTATCCAGCTCGGACATGATGGTTCGAAGATCAAAACCCGTCATGTCAATCAGGGCATTTCGAGCCGCGGGTTTCAATCGTTTTCCGCTTTTTGACAGAGATGCCTGAATCCGTTCATCCAGTACCGCATCCATCGCCTGCTTACCCGCACGGGTCACGGAATCCTTGGGAACCGTGCAATCGATGGCTATTCCCTTTTCAACAATGGTACGATAGACTGTTTTGCGTTTATCAACCGATTCGGTCGTAATAACAAGATGATGCTGATCGGGAAATCCCCTTTCTATGGCGTGTTGAAGCAGTTTCAGTGTGTCAGAGAAGTCCCTGTCAGATGGATTGTCCTGGCAATGACGGATGACATCATCAATCCATCCGGATTTGGCGTCTTCATCATTCATCAGCGCCAGCAGTCGTGTTTTATCCGATGCAATATCCTGAATCTGCAAATCATGGAGTGTAAGAAACCGCATCAACTGGGAACCGGCTTTTTTATAGTCATCCTGAATAACCGCTTCTTTTGCCTTTTGAATCAGTTTCTGACCATCATCTTTACTGCTCAACACAGATGTATCCTGAAACGCAACGATTTTCATTCCGGGAACAAAACCGTACGTATTGATTTTTTCCAGGGCACGCGGCAGATTTTCAGGACTGCCATCCATATTCTCATAACTGGAAAGACGTTTGATTGGTGGCATCATGACGTCCAGTAACTGGTTCAGAATTTCTTTGTAAATCATCTCATCCCCAAAAATCAGATATACTGGCGCAAACGGATTTTTTCCTGACGCCGGTTTCAGCGCTTTCAGGTATTCTAAAAATTTTGTATACAGCAATTCTGACATATGGGTGCCTTGATCGGTGGATTGCGAATCGTTAAACTGGAAGATTATGATCTGAGTTCGCTTCAAACCCGCGCATGGGAAAAGAAATTATCAGCCTATATGATTTTTATCAGAAATGGATTTAAAAATAAAGCATGACAAATCCGGAACCGTGGCATATGGTTTTATTGGCATTCCGCTGGGGCGCGGCAATCCTGTTTCTGCTCATGGCAGGTACGGCGGCGGTCATGGCATGGCGGTTTCGCGGTATTTTCCACTGGAAACGCTCGCTGAAGCAGGAGCTTCAGCGCCTTCGTGACGATTCGGTTAGCCAAAGTCCGGAAATGACCGCTGCCGTTTCGATCGTACTGGCTCAGTGTCAAAAATTCTGGATGCAACCAGTCATTCGGATTCAGGATGATCTGAATTTGGCCGGATACATTCAATCCATTGCCGCCTGTTTTCATCCGAATCAGGAGAGGCCGGAGCTGTGCCTGTCCATGGGAAGCATTGTTCAGGCAGCCCATGACGGCGTCATCCGGCTTCAGCAGATTTTGTCAAGGCCCGGATTCACCCGCTTTCGTTGGGTTCGCATCCGGCATATCCGGCAGGCGTGGTATCGCTACAGCCGATTCATGCAGCATTGGCTCACACAGCGATATTTCCGGTATCGAAAATGGATTCAGAAAGCCAATCTGATTCGGCTGATCCTGATTCCTGATCCATTTTCCTGGCTGATGTATTTTTCCAACCAACTGACCCTCATTTCATTGACCCGGTTTTTTCTGGTCGATCTCTGTCTGTTTGTCGGTAAACAGGCTATCACTGCATACCATTCAGGTGATTCCGAAATCGCTGGTTTTATGAATGACAGGGATGTGGAGCAGACGCTGGAGGAGCTGACCCGCATGCCTTCCGATGAATCCGTTCTTTTGGATGACTATCTGATCGGAATCCGCAACCGGCTGCTGGGAATTTTTTCGTTGATGCGCTCTCCAGGGCTTGAAGACTGGAAGCAATCCCTTCATGCTGCGCTGCAGCATATCGCCGTCCGTCATTTTCCGGAAAGTCCCTGCCCTGTCGATGAGGCGGCAGTCGGCCCCATGCTGGAACAACTCCAGATTTATCTGACCGCCATTTCAAACTGCAGAACTATCCCCATTGTTCGCCGTCTGTATCACATACCGCTTTCCTATGGCGTTCGGATTCAGGAAATGGTCGCAGCACCCAATCTGCTGCGAACCAGATTTCTGGCAAAAAAAGCCTGGAATGTCTATCAATGGCTCAGCCTTCCGCTGCGGATATTCCGGATCATGAGAAAAACCACACCCACAGGCATTGCGATTCATACCGGC